>JGI26084J50262_1000809_pt1 | contig 17947 bp, 17 predicted proteins | sample SaaInl6LU_22_DNA_FD_50262 | JGI IMG/M metagenome (IMG submission 50262) | reverse complement strand
CAGGAACTATGTATCTCACATAACCATATACATTTTCACTATTGGCAAAAAGGCTCAAGCCAAATTCTAAGCCGTTGCTTCTAGAGATTCCCTGAAATGATTGTACCAAGTCTACATAGTCTTCTGCTAAATAGCTAAAGCGATCTTCTGAGAATAATAGATTATCATTAAAAAATGCGTCAGGTTCTCCTTGTGCTTGTAAATAATCATTATAAGCTTTGTCTGTAGTAAATCTAGTATCTGACAAATCAGTCACATCTGCTTGCCAGAAATACCACAAGTTCATAGCTTTCCACATGAAGTCGTGGGCAGTAACATCTTTTGAAATTGGTTCAGGATCTGGTGTGTCAGGAACAGTAGGAGCTGGTGTGTCTTCTTTTGAGCATGATATACTAATGAATGCAACCAATGCAAGTACAAAAAATGGTTTGTTAAAAATAGTCTGTGTAAATAATTTCATAGGGTGTCATATATTAGAGTCATTTAAGACAAATGACCATTAAACACCACAATTTACACACAAGTGCACAGAAAAAAAATTTTTTGGTAACAAATCAATCCTTGGTTCGTTATATTAATAAGCAGACAGAATAAAATGAAAGAATCCGAATTTATATCTTTTATTACGCCACTTCAAGAGCGACTCTTTAGGGTGTCCAAGAGGTTGCTTGTTTCTTCTCAGGAGGCACAAGATGCGGTAGGAGAGATTACCCTGAAACTATGGGAAAAAAGAAACGGCCTTTCTTCTGTAAAAAATTTAGAGGCATACGCCATGACCATGACTAAAAATTTCTGTTTGGACCGTTTAAAGTCTAAACAGGGAAATCATTTGAGATTGGTACATGTGAATTATGAGAAAGCGACTGATCATCTGTCACAGGCTTTGGAGTACAAGGATAGTTTCTCCATTGTTGAAAAGGCCATGCAGGGATTGCCAGAGGTGCAACGATTGCTCATACAACTCAGGGATATTGAGAGCCTTTCCTATGCTGAAATAGAGGCAGTAGTAGCTATGAAACCTACTGCGATAAGAGTAGCTCTTTCACGTGCTAGAAAAACATTAAAAGAACACTTAGTAAAAAACCATGCCTATGGACTTACAAAAAATTAATACACTACTAGAAAAGTATTTAGAGGGACAAACGGATGTTTCTGAGGAAAAAGCGCTCAAAGCTTTTTTTCAAAAAGAAGACATACCAGCTGATTTAGCCCCTTACAAGGTACTTTTCAACTATCTTTCACATGAGGCGTCTGCTAAGGCTGCGCAGCAAGAGAACTGGTCTCCATGGCAAGACCAGCATAGATCTGACGAAAAAGACAGTTCTCAATGGTGGACCTCTAAATGGTCACATGTGGCAGTAGTGGCAATACTTTTTTCAGTATCTATTTTTTCTGGAAGAAACTACTATCAAAAGAAGCAAGCAGAAATAGCCTACCAACAAACACTAGAAGCTTTTTCGCTTTTGGCACAAAACTACCAAAAAGCCACTGCCCCTGCAGTCTATTTAAACGAATTTGAACAAGCAAAAACAAAAATTTATAAATCTAAAAACAAATAGAAACTATGAAAAAAATAGTATTAACAGCCCTTTTATTAGCCACAGTGAGTGTTGGTTTTAGCCAATCTGTTTTCGATAAATACGAAAATGAAAAGTCCGTAAGCGCTATGGTCATAAGTAAGAGTATGTTCTCTTTATTGGCCAAGTTCGAAGTCGTTGCAGAAGACAAAGAAACCAAAGATTTTATTGATATTGCAAAGAGCATTACAAGTTTAAAAGTATTTACGACTACAGACAAACAGGTAGCAGCAGCCATGAGTAATGATGTGGCATCTTACTTGAAATCATCTAGACTTTCTGAACTCATGCGTTTTACTGATGAAAACACACAGATAAAATTTTACGTACAAGAAGGTAAAGATGACGATCATGTAAAAGAACTTTTAATGTTCGTTTCAGGGATCTCTGAGTTAGAAAAAATTGATATTAATGGTAAGCAAATAGAGACCGTATTNTTGTCTTTAAGCGGAGATATTGATCTCAACAANATCAATGCCCTTATTACTAAAATGAACCTACCTCAAGAGTTAAATAAAGTAAACCAAAAACAACAGTCCTAATGAAAAAATCACTATTAAACCACAGATTCAACTGGAGCTTGGGAATGGTATTTTTGGTACTTAGCATGGTTGCTTGTAATTCTGGACCTACCTTACAATCCTATTTTGTAGAAAAGTCAGAAGACCCCAATTTTATAAGTCTCACACTGCCGTCNTCTATTTTAAACATAGCGGTAGATTCGTTACAGGCANACCAGCAAGAGGCCTTAGCTACTTTGAAAAAACTCAATGTTCTTATTTACAGAAAATCTGTCAATGAGCTAGCTCAATTGGACGTAGAATCTGACGTAGTTCTTAAAATTCTTTCGAATAGTGCTTATACGGAGCTCATGAAATTAAACGCAGAAGATTACAAAGGCGTTGTTTCTTATTTAGGTACAGAAGACGCTATAAAAGAAGTTGTCATTTACGCCAAAGGGGGACAGGAAGGTTTTGTACTTGTGAGAGTGATTGGAGATGGAATGAATCCTAAATACCTAAAGCCATTTATAGAAGCGCTTCAGACTTCTAAAGCATCTGCAGAAGATTTTAAAAACTTGCTTCCAGATTTGGGAATATAATTTGAACGAGCAATTAAAAAAGCCCTAGGCGCCATGAAATGAGGCGACTAGGGCTTTTTATGTTGAAATATAGTCCTTAAATTCCAGTGTAATTATTTGGGCTAATCGCTTTTAGTTCCTGCTTAATAGCTGGAGAAACATCTAATGTTTCAATAAAATCTGCCATACTTTTTTGGTCAATTTTACTGTTGGTCCTCGTGAGACCTTTTAATGCCTCGTAAGGATTTGGATACCCCTCTCTTCTTAAAATAGTTTGAATTGCCTCAGCTACTACAGCCCAGTTATTTTCGAGATCCTGTGCAATTTTATCTGAATTGAGTAGCAATTTAGAAAGCCCTTTTTGTGTTGCTGCAAAAGCAATGATGGTATGTGCCACAGGGACTCCAATATTTCTTAAAACGGTACTATCTGTTAAATCTCTTTGTAATCTTGACACGGGTAATTTGGCGGCAAGATGTTCGAAAAGAGCATTGGCTATTCCCAAGTTACCTTCTGAGTTTTCAAAATCTATAGGATTTACTTTGTGNGGCATGGCAGAAGAACCTACTTCTCCAGCTTTAATTTTTTGTTTAAAATAATCCATAGACACATAGGTCCAAAAATCCCTATCTAAGTCTATTAGTATGGTATTGATTCTTTTCATGGCGTCAAAAAGAGCGGCCATAGAATCATAATGTTCTATTTGGGTAGTAGGAAATGAGTGAGAAAGTCCTAAAGTAGTCTCTACAAACTGAGTNCCGAAAAGTTTCCAATCAATAGTTGGATAAGCTACAAAATGGGCATTGTAATTCCCAGTTGCTCCCCCGAATTTGGCTCCGAAAGGAATGGCTTTTAAATCTTTTAATTGATGCTCCAGCCTTACCACGAATACCATGATCTCTTTGCCTAGCCTTGTAGGCGATGCCGGCTGTCCATGGGTTCTAGCCAGTAATGGAACGTTTGCCCATTCATTACTCAAGCTTTTGAGTTGCTCAATAAGGGCCTCTAGTGTCGGAATATAAGCGGTTTGAGTGGCTTCTTTTAAAGAAAGGGGAATGGCTGTGTTGTTAATATCTTGAGAGGTAAGTCCAAAGTGAATAAACTCTTTGAACGATTGAAGATTTAAAGCGTCAAACTTTTCTTTTATNAAGTATTCCACCGCTTTCACGTCGTGGTTTGTAACTGATTCGATCTTCTTAATAGCCATAGCGTCTGCATCGCTAAACTGGGTGTAGATCTCTCTTAATTTTGGATATAAGTGCTTATCAAAGGCACTTAATTGAGGTAATGGACATTCACAAAGCCCTATGAAATACTCAATTTCTACCAGCACTCTATACTTGATAAGAGCTGCTTCAGAGAAAAAAGGAGATAAATTGGATACTTTATTTGAATAACGCCCATCTATAGGAGAAATGGCGTGTAATGCGTCTAATGCCATGATAATTTAATTAAGNGGCAAAGATAGGAAAACCTTTGTAAAGAAATTGTTTGTTTAAGCGCAGTCCGTGACTATTTTTGTGGGTTTCTTTTTAAAAATCACTTTAGTAGATCTGTTTTTTAAAAATTACTTTATGGGGAAGGGGACTCCTTTTTAAGTATTTTTAAAAGTCTTTTGCTTCTAGCTTTATAAGCGGCAGTTTTCCATTCCATTTGAGATTCGATCAGATTTGCTAAGTGTTCTTTAATCCACTTAAATTCATGGCGCCATCTAAAGAGCGTTTCCATTGCATATACTTGAACAGCTACTTCGTGGGGCTCTGTCAATAGTTCTAAGGCTCGCTCCACTAATGAATTACTTTTTTGGGGGGCTTGTTTTATCTTAGAAAAATAATAAGGATCTTGTGACATAGAGGCACAAATTTTCATCAGGGATCTCAAGCAACTGTCTTTATTTTGTATGCAAAGTCCTTTGACAATATAAGGAAACGCCTCCCTGAAATACAGTGGAGATTCCAAGAAAGCAATGTCTAAAGACCAACAAAGACGTTGAATATTAGGACTATGGGGAGTGGTGATTTTTTCCAAAGTGTAGTGATACAACGCTTTATTTTTAAGAATTAAATATGCAATAGCCTTTCTATCTGAAAGCCTTCCCGAGCATTTGGCTAATTCTTCTTCGAATAATTCTTTCACTTGGTGGTGCATATCCCTTTATTTCTAATTTTAAAAATATGTATTTTTGTGTAAACACAAATGTTGATAAGATGAAGAATATGGTAAAAAAAGCACTATTGTTAGTAGGCCTCATTTTCATAGGGATGCAATTTTATAGACCGGAGAAAAATATTTCTGACACTTATAGTACCAGCTTTTTTGAAAACGAGACCAATCCTCCTGCACCTATCTTAACAACCTTGCAGTCCAAATGTTACGATTGTCATTCTAACAATACCGAATACCCATGGTATAACAACATAGCGCCGGTTTCTTATTGGATAGACGCCCATGTGGTAGACGGCAAGAAACACCTTAATTTTTCTGATTGGGCGCAGTACTCTACTAAGAAGAAAGACCATAAAATTGAGGAACTTGTAGAGGAGGTTCAAGAAGGAGAAATGCCTCTAAAAGAATATACATGGACNCACGGTTCACTCACCGAAGATGAGAAAAATGGTCTTATTGCCTGGGCAGAACGCAATAGGGTCATTTATCAATACGCACTGAAATACAAAAATGGACAGTTAGCGAATTAAAGGGCCTCTAACAATACCATAGTATGAGGAGAATTTAATTTTACTTTTCCTTCTCTCACCTGAACGGTAACTCCTGAATAAGCATCTTTTAGGGTCTGACCATTTTTGAACACTGTTCCTACTGAAATTTCTTTATCACCCTTGGCTAATTCTAATCCAACGACTACTTGGTCTGTGATATTATTTTGGCTATAAATTCTTGAAAAAACATAAGGAAATTCGGTAATATCCTTGTGGTTTCCTGCACCAACGGCTACATGGTTTCCTTTAAACTTCCCTAGAATTTGCCAGTGTTTTAAAAGGGCTTCATTAGTGGGTATGTCTTCCCAATTCATAAAACTTCTAAGGGTGGCATCTCCTTCTGTTCCAGCAATGTCTAAATCTCTATTGGTTTCATCTCCGTAGTAAATTTGAGACCCACCAGGAGTCAATAACAATATATTTGCAGCCCTGTAACCTTTTTCTCTTAATTTGTCATAGGGTTGTCCGTCGTCATGAGAGGTGAGGTAATTTANAACACTTTTACCCTTTAAAGGGCCTTGAAGCAAGCTATCGTATTTTCTAAAAATTGCTGCATAAGGTCTATCTGCGTCATATTTAAGTTCAAAATTAATTAAAGAGTGAAAACCATGACTGTAGTAGTCTACTTTCTGGTCTCCAAAGTCATAGTTCCTCCCTCCAGAGATGCCATAATTATACACTTCACCCATCATGTAAAATGGGTTGCTGTCTAGTGTTTTTTCTGGATGAGACGTTTTCCATTGATTGAAAGACCAAGAGGCTTCTTCATAAAGCATGTCCCAAGCAGATTCTGAGGCATGTTTGACGGTGTCTACTCTAAAACCGTCTATTCCAAAGTCTTTCACATAATCTGTGAGCCATTTCACAATGTATGCCTGAGGTGTTTTAGGATATCCGGTTCTAGAAAAATAATCCTCTAAGGAGGCCAATTCTTCTTCAAGCCTTCCTTCTTTCTCCCATTTTTCCATTAGAAATTTGGGTAATGAAACTTCTTTGTCAGATTCTGTTAGAATATCTGGTAAGTTTTTTACTAGGGTACAGGCGGTGGTATTTTCATAAGAATCATAAGTACAGGCTGGTGAAGTTCTCACCCAGTCTGCTGGCCACACAGGGTCTTGTTCTGTAACAGGACCTGTATGGTTTAATACTACATCCATAACAATCCTTATTCCGTTTTCGTGAGCGGTCTCTACAAGTTTTTTNAAAGCATTTTCTGTTCCAAAATTAGGTTCAATAGCGGTCCAATCTTTGGTCCAATAGCCATGAAACCCATAGGTATTTCCAGTACCTTCATTGGTTGCACCGTGAATTTGCTCTACAACAGGGGAGAACCAGAGTGCATTAACTCCTAAGTCATTAAAATAACCTTCATTTATTTTTTGTGTAATGCCTTCGAAGTCTCCACCTTTAAAACCCCTTAGCACAGCGGTTTCTTTAGTTCTATTGAAGTTTATGTCATTTGTTNTATCCCCGTTATTGAATCGGTCTGTGAGTAAAAAATACATATGAGCATTCTCCCATACAAAAGGCTTATTTTGAGTGACGTCTTGTGGCGCTTTAGTGTTTTTACAGCTTTGAATGAAAAGTGTAGCTATTANTGACGCTAAAAAAAGGATAGATCGCTTCATGGTTTTTTAATTTTTCAAGAAGCAAGATAGTGAAATGCTTTATTTTTGCCTGTTTAAAACTTTGTATTCTTCATAGCAGCCGCTAATAGCGTCTAGAATTTGAAGGTCGTTGGCAGTTTTAATAAAAGATTTAGAGTAATTACAATTACTGAGTATATCTTGAATATCTACCTCTTCAATTTGAAGCAAAGCAATAAGTGTTTCTCTGTCGAATTTAGAAGCGAGTAAGTCTTTTATATTATTATCTTCTTTAATCTGTCTAAGCTTTCTCATTTGCTTTGGCTTCTTTCCGAATAAATTTCTTAAAAGGTCTGCCGGATTTAATATTGCACCTAATACCTTTCGAGACTGAAGAGGGACGTTTATTTCCAGCTTCATAACTTACATTTAGACCAGAAATACTGTACTGAAATGCTGTATTNACAGGTAGTTTTCGGATATCAATTTCCAAATAGCCAGTGAGCTGATATGGTTTTAACACTACTTCCTCTAAGGCATATGCAAGCTCTGTCAAGGCTATTTTTGTGTTTTGAAAAGTCATCATATCATTGGTCACCCTAACCTTAATTGTTTTAAAACCTAAATAAGATAAAAGTAAGGTGTCATTGGCTACTGCAGGGACTGTGAAATTTCCATCTTTGTCTGTAATAGTTCCTTTTATTTGAGAAAGATTAATCACGTGTACGCTTTCTAAAACCTCTTGTGTTTGCGCATTAATTATAGTAGCACTTATTTCGTCTGACTGAGCCTTGATAGACTGAAGTCCTAGAAAAAAAATAAAAGCGAATAGGACTGCTTTAATGATCTGGGTGTAATTTTTCATATCTTAAGATTGGCATAAAGATAGGATGGAAAACAAAAAAAAGGCGCCAAGGCGCCTTTTTTTTAACTAAAATATATGATTACATAAATCCGTTTCTTCTTTTACCTTTCTTGTTTTCTGAGAAAGGAGACCCACCAAAAGACTTGCCTCCATCCCTGGAACCACCATCTCTTGAACCTCTTCTTCCTGAATCAGATCTGTCTGAACTGGAAGATCTAGAAGGACGATCTGATCTTGAAGAATCCTCCACCTTTATAGCCACCACGTTCTTTATTTCTGAAGCCGCCACCGCCTCCAGAACCACTTCTTCCTCTACCTTTAAAGCCTCCGCCACCTCTGCTTGAGCCACCTCCAATTGGATTGTTGGAGACTTCAACATTAACAAAGCGGCCGTCGACCTTTAGGTCTTTAAAAGTACTTAAAATGGCTTCTTCAACATTTGCTTCTGAATTAAAGAATGAAAAACTTTCTTTGACATCTACTTTAAAAATGTCGTCTTTGCCAAGGTTAACTGTATCCCTTAAAAAGTCTTTTAAGGACATCCAATCATAACCATCTTTTTCTCCAATATTTATGAAATAACGGGTAGATCCATCTCCTCCAAAGTTTCTAGAAGCACCACTCTCTCTTGAGCTTCCAGAATCTCTTCTTTCCCCTCTTTCTCCTCTGTCGCGATCATTGGAGTTTAAATCCTTCGCTTTGTTGTAATAATTAAAGAAGCGGCCAAATTCTACAGATACAATTTTTTGTACAAGTGTTTCTTTGTCTATTCCTTCTAACATTTCATTTATAGTAGGAAGGTAATTTTCTACATCTGAATTGACCTCAGTATCTTTTATTTTATTCACTAAATGATACAATTGAATTTCGCATATTTCCATTCCCGTTGGGATAGGCTTAGCAATGAATTTCTTTTGAATCTTGTTTTCTATGGCTTTTATCTTTCTCATCTCTGAGCGGGTGATAATTACCATGGAAGTTCCAGATTTACCTGCCCTTCCGGTTCTTCCTGAACGGTGATTGTAAGTCTCTATTTCATCTGGAAGTTGGTAGTTTATAACATGTGTAATGTCGTCTACATCAATTCCTCTAGCCGCTACATCTGTAGCTACTAACATTTGAATTTGTTTTTTTCTAAAAGCATTCATAACCAAATCTCTTTGGTTCTGACTTAAATCTCCATGAAGTGCTCCAGCATTGTATCCGTCTTCAATTAAGTTCTCTGCTACTTTTTGAGTATCTCTTTTTGTTCTACAGAAAATTACTGAAAATATATCAGGATTTGTGTCTGCCAGTCTCTTTAATACCGGGTAACGGTCCCTTCCTCCGGCCACATAGTATTCATGTTGCACCGTCGTTGCTCCTGAATTTTTAGTTCCCACAGTAATTTCTTGTGGGTTATTCATGAATTTTTTGGCAATAATAGCGACTTCTTTTGGCATGGTAGCGGAAAACAACCAAGTCGCTTTTTCTTTAGGGGTATTGGATAAAATGTCTTTGATGTCTTCAAAGAATCCCATATTTAACATTTCATCTGCCTCATCCAATATGCAGTAATCAATTTTAGAAATGTCTACCATTCCTCTGTTGATCATATCTTTCATTCTACCTGGAGTAGCTACTACAATTTGAGCGCCTCTCTGTATTTGTCTGGCTTGATCTTGAATGCTTGCGCCACCATAAATGGCTACAGTATTTAATCCTCTTTCGTATTTTGAATATGCCTGAATTTCTTTGGTGATTTGCAGACAAAGTTCTCTAGTTGGAGAAAGAATTAAACCTTGTGTTGTTTTGCTGGTAGGGTCTATTCTTTGGATAAGTGGAAATCCAAAAGCAGCTGTTTTACCAGTACCTGTTTGTGCAAGTGCCACTAAATCTATGTGGTCTGCTAATAAAATAGGAATGGCTTTTTCTTGGACTTCTGATGGGTTTTCAAAGCCTAAATCTTGAATAGCTTTGAGTAGGGACTCTTGAAGCCCTAATTCTGAAAATGGTGTCATTTTTAAATGTTTAATCGCAAATATGTCTGTTGCATAGAGCGATTAACCTTTTACTAACCTTTTACTCAGCGCAACACATGCTATACTAGCGGCGTTATTTGAAGTTGCAAAATTACAAAAAATAAACCATTACACCTTGAAACTTAAAGCTTAAGTTATGGGTTGTATTGTGTTGATTTTACTGGACATTCAAGGTTTTTTGTTAAATTTCTTGAAACTTATGACTTTTAAGATAGGTGATTAGTGATCTAATTGCCTTGCCTCTGTGTCCAATTTTTTGTTTTATCTCTAAGGGCAACTCAGCAAAGCTTTTTGTGTAATTATCTGGAATAAAAATAGGGTCATACCCAAAACCTCCGTTCCCTTTTTTACCTAATGCTATAGTACCATGGACCTTTCCTGTAAAGTATTTTATTTCTGCTGCTGTTTTTAATGCAATGGTTGTTTGGAAATAAGCTTTTCTATCGGTGCTATTTTCAAGGGCTTTAAGTAATTTATCCATATTGCTTTCTGAAGTAGCTGTGGGGCCTGAATATCTTGCAGACTGCACCCCAGGCAGGCCATTTAATACTGGAACGAATAATCCAGTGTCGTCGCTAAAACAGGCTTCTTTGAAGCAATTAAAAATAGTATTTGCTTTTATTGCGGCATTTTCCTCTAATGTGTGGTATGGTTCAGGAATTTCTTGATTAAATGACAGATCCTGTAGCGAAAGTATTTCAATATTATTGGGGAGTTGAGATTTTATTTCAGAGAGTTTGTTTTGGTTGTGTGTCGCGAAAATGAGTTTCATCAAAATATTTTCTCCAAATATACTTCAAATTTATGGCGATCGTCTCTGTGGTAAATTCTCAACAAAGCCAAGGTTTTATTTTGGAATTGTGTGTTTTTGCTTGTTAAATTGCATTTTTGTGAATATTGTTTATTATGTGCATAACTCCTTTAAAAATCAATAGGTAAAGCGCTTGTAACGTCTAAATATTAGCTATTTTTAACCCTTAATTTAAAAATTCCTTATCGTGGGTAAGAAATACGTTTTTGACTTTGACAGTACTTTGACAAGTGTAGAAGCATTAGATGTTTTGGCAGAAATTACTTTGGCTAATAAGCCTGAGAAAGACGCAGTAGTTTCAGAAATACAAGCCATCACAAACCTCGGAATAGATGGAGATATTTCCTTTACGGAATCTTTAGAGAGAAGACTTTCGCTGTTACATGCTAATAAAACAGATTTAGATACTTTGGTTCAAGAATTACAACATAAAGTGTCTGCGTCTATAGTAAGAAACAAAGAGTTTTTTGAGAAATATTCTGAAGATATTTACGTTATCTCATGCGGTTTCAAGGAATTTATAGAGCCCATTGTGGCCAAATACAATATACCCGCCCACAAAGTGTATGCCAATACATTTACCTATGATGAAAAGGGTAATATTACAGGCTTTGATAAAGAAAATGTATTGTCTTCTCACAACGGAAAAATTGAGTGTCTGAAGCGAATGAATTTAGTGGGTGAAGTTCAGGTAATAGGGGATGGGTATAGCGATTATGTGATGAGAGAAGCAGGGATTGCGGATAAGTTTTTTGCCTATACTGAAAATGTTTCCAGAGATAAAGCAACTGCAAATGCAGATCATGTAACCCCAAATTTAGATGAGTTTTTATTTGTTAATGACCTTCCTAGAAACATCTCTTACCCTAAGAATAGAATCAAAGTCTTATTATTAGAAAACGTTCACCCAGAAGCTTTTAAAAAACTCTCAAAGGATGGTTTTTCAGTTGAGCTGGTAAAAACAAGTCTAGATGAAACCACCTTAATTGAAAAGATTAAAGGGGTTCATGTTTTAGGAATTAGATCAAAAACACAGCTCACACAAAAAGTTTTAGAAGCTGCAGATAAATTAATGGCTGTGGGTGCTTTTTGTATTGGAACCACTCAAATTGATTTAGACGCCTGCAAGAATAAAGGAGTGGTAGTATTTAACGCTCCATATAGCAATACGAGATCTGTAGTGGAACTAGCTATTGGAGAGATTATTATGTTAATGAGGAGTATCTTCCCAAGAAGTACAGAAATTCATAATGGACAATGGAACAAGACAGCTGCAAATGCTAGAGAAGTAAGGGGGAAAAATTTAGGTATTGTTGGTTACGGTAACATTGGGAAACAATTATCTGTATTGGCAGAAGCTATGGGAATGCATGTTTACTTTTACGATGTAAATGACCAGTTGTCTATAGGTAACGCTACAAAATGTGATCATTTAAATGAACTTTTAGAACTTTCAGATGTAGTAAGCCTACATATAGATGACAATAAGGCAAATAAAGATTTCTTTAATAAAGATGCTTTTGACGCTATGAAGCCAGGAGCCTTACTGGTGAATCTTTCACGAGGGTTTGTTGTAAATATTGAAGCCTTGGTGGGTGCATTAAAATCTGGCCATTTGGGTGGAGCTGCAGTAGATGTTTATCCTGAGGAGCCCATAAGTAATGGGGCATTTGTGACCGCGCTTCAAGGAATGGAAAATGTCATTTTAACTCCTCATATCGGGGGAAGTACAGAAGAAGCACAAAGAGATATTGCCAACTTTGTGCCCAATAAGATTATGGAATATATGAATTCTGGAAATACGGTAGACGCTGTGAATTTTCCAAATATTAGATTGCCAAANCAACAAAATTCCCACAGGTTTTTACACATTCATAAAAATGTCCCAGGAATAATGGCTAAAATAAATGAAGTGTTGGCATCTTTTGATATGAATATTAGTGGCCAGTTTCTCTCCACTGATGCTCAGGTCGGTTATGTGATTTCAGATTTGGATAAAGACTATAATAAAGAAGTTATTAAGGCACTTAAGGAAATACCTAATACCATTAAATTTAGGGTGTTGTACTAGAAAGGAATTGTACTAGAAGCGTATTGCGCTAGAGGGGTATTGTACTAGAAGCGTATTGTGCTAGAGGGGTGTTATATTGGAAGGGTAGCTTTAATGGCATAAAATTATTTCATCTATGGTGGTAGGGTTCATTTTTTAAAATACTAAACCCTCTATACAATTGTTCTACNATGAATAGACGTATCATCTGATGTGAGAATGTCATTTTAGAAAGGCTTATTTTTCCATTGGCTCTTTGGTATACTTCTTCACTGAACCCATAAGGCCCACCAATTACAAAGACCAATTGTTTTTGACCNCTTAGCATTTGTTTTTGAAGGTAATTTGAAAATGCTACTGAGTCATAACTTTTTCCATTTTCATCTAAAAGTATAAAGATATCTGAAGGGATTGTTTGCTTTAAAATAAGGGCGCCTTCTTTTATTTTTTGCTGAGTTTCACTTAGATTTTTGCTATTTCTTATATCTGGAATGATGTTTATGTCAAAACTGACATAGTGCTTGAGTCTTGAAACATACACATCTATAAGGTGTTGAAGTTCTTTTTGGTCTGTCTTACCTACAGCAATTAGTTTAATAGTCATTTTAATCAGATATGCCCACAAAGGTATTTGTTTTTATTAATTTAGCCCAAAGACTATTTGTTTACTATGTCAAAGGAGATTGAGATAAAAATTCAAAAAATACCCCTACTTAGAACCCTGTTGTCCTTACTTAAAAAAGTTCAGTTACCTGGTTTTGAAGGTTTATCTGCATATGACCTCATTGAAATGTATTTATTGGGTATTATTCGAGGAGCACTTTCTACAAGGGCAAGTGCCATTTCTTTCTCACTTTTTACCGCACTATTTCCGTTNCTTATATTTATATTAACCTTAGTGCCTTATATTATTCCGTACATTCAAATTGGTGACCAGGCATTCGACGAGCAATTGTTTTTGTTTATGGAATCTTTTTTGCCTACNGCAACGGGAGATTATTTTTCTGAGATTTTTAATCAAATTAAGCAGCAAAAGCAGTCTGGTCTTTTGTCTTCCTCGTTTTTAGTGTCTATTTTCTTAATGGCCAATGGAGTTAACGCGATTTTTGGCGGGTTTGAAAACTCATATCACACAAAACTCAATAGAAACTTTTTTAAGCAATATTTATTTGCGCTGGCAGTAGGACTTTTACTGTCCTTGTTATTTATATTGGGCGCTATAGGATATGTTTATTTTGAATTTTATATTTTAGACTATATGATTGACTTTTCAAAAAGCAATCCCTACACTTCAGTAGATCAAGAATTACAATTGGTTTATTGGTTAAAAACTGTTTTTTTTGCTGGTGTTTTTTATCTAATTACGGCTGTGTTATATTTCTTTGGAACGGCAGAAACTACAAAGACCAATTTTTTTTCCATTGGGGCTTTTATGACCACTGTATTGTTTTTGTCTACCTCTTATTTTTTTGGAATATATATCGATAATTTTTCTACCTACAACCAGTTGTATGGGGCTTTGGGAGGGCTTTTGATACTGATGTTCTACATTTGGATTAACTCAAATATTTTGCTTTTAGGATTTGAACTTAATATGAGTTTGTTTTCATTGAAGAGTGGTATTGTCAAAAGAAGAAAGGATTCAATATGAGGTATTTTGTTTCTGTGATTCTTCCCCTGCCTTTAAGGCAATTATTTACTTATGAATTAACGCTGTCTGAATATCAATTTCTTGTGCCTGGAATGCGGCTTGCCGTTCCTTTTGGTAAATCTAAAGTATACACTGCTTTGGTCTATTCACTTCACAATACTTTTGAAGGCTCTTATGAGCCAAAAAAGATACTTTCTATTTTAGATGCGACCCCAATTGTTACTGAGATGCAATTGAAGCATTGGTCTTGGATGGCATCTTATTATATGTGCGGTTTAGGTGAGGTATATAAAACAGCTGTTCCAACTGCACTGATTTTAGAGGGAGAAACACATCTAAGGCGCTCAGATACCTTGCAAAAGGAGCGCGACACACTTACGGCAGANATTTCGGACAATGCCTATATAGTTTTGGATGCACTGTCCTCAGAAGTATCACTTCCCATACAAACTTTAAGTACTTTAGTTCCAAAGGATAATATTTTTAATATTATTGAGGTATTACTAACCCTTAGACTGGTTGTTGTAGAGGAGCAACTCACAGCGCGTTATAAACCAAAATTTAGAAATGAGTACTCTTTTCCAAAACATTACCCCTCAGATACTAAAAGTGTTGAATCTTTATTTTTATCACTTAAAAATGCCCCCAAACAATTAGAGATTTTAAATTTCTTTATCTCAAAGGCATCTCATTCAAAAGTAATTACCGACTTAGATGTTAGAAAGAATGGACTAAGTACTGCTGCGTTAAAAGGACTTATTTCTAAAGGAATAGTAGAAAAATCAGAAAAGCGAATAGATCGTGTTGAACTTGATTCAGATTTTAAAACGACACCGATTAAAACTTTAAATCCTTCACAATTGCAAGCATTGGCTGCAATTAAGTCTCATTTCAATGAACGTAAAGTGTCTCTTTTACATGGTGTTACTGCCTCTGGAAAGACAGAAGTGTATGCGGCTTTAATTCAAGAGGCGCTTTTAAGGGGAGAGCAGGTGTTGTATTTACTGCCTGAAATTGCATTGACAACTCAGCTTATCACCAGACTTCAGTCNTATTTTGGCACTTCGGTCTCTGTGTATCATTCCAAATACAATTTGCAAGAGCGTGTAGAAGTTTGGCAAAATGTGGTCCATGAAAATCCCAAAGCGCAACTAATTGTTGGCGCTAGATCTGCACTTTTCTTGCCTTTTAAAAAGTTAGGCCTCGTTATTGTAGATGAGGAACATGAGAATTCATTCAAGCAGTTTGATCCAGCACCTAGGTACCATGCTAGAGATTCAGCGATTGTTTTGGCTCATATTTCACAGGCGTCCATTGTATTGGGTTCAGCAACGCCTAGTTTGGAATCAATGCAAAATGTATTGCAGCAAAAGTATGGTTTAGCAGAATTGACTCAAAGGCATGCCAACATTTCTATGCCTAGCATAAATTTAATAGACCTCAAGGAGCAATACAAGAAGAAAAAAATGAAGCTTCATTTTTCAGAGCCCCTTAGGTGGGCTATTGAAGAAACCNTATCTGCTGGGGAGCAAGTGATTTTATTTCAAAACAGGAGGGGGTACGCTCCTTTAGTTGAATGCTTTAGCTGTGGGCACACCCCACATTGTAAAAGTTGTGATGTGAGTTTAACCTTTCATTCAAATGCTGGAGTACTTCGTTGTCATTATTGTGGATATGAAGAACACAAAAAATCGCAATGCACCTCTTGCGGAAGTCTAGATGTGTCTACAAAAGGTTTTGGCACAGAACAAGTAGTCACCTCTTTGGAGACTCTTTTTCCTGATGCTAAAGTAGGCCGTATGGATTTAGATACTACTANGGCTAAAGATGGTTACCAGCAAATTATTGATCGCTTTGAGCAACATGAAATAGATATTCTAGTAGGTACTCAAATGTTGAGCAAAGGATTAGATTTCAGAGATGTTGGTTTGGTAGGGGTCATGGCTGCAGATTCATTGCTNAATTTTCCTGATTTTAGGGCGCATGAAAAAACTTTCCAATTACTCACCCAGGTAGCAGGACGTGCAGGTAGAACGGAAAAAAAGGGAAAAGTACTCATTCAGACTTACCATCCGGAACATCAAATACTCCAACAAGTAACTACTTATGAATTTCAATCGATGTGTAAGGAGCAATTGTATCAGAGAGAGATNTATAAATACCCTCCTTTTAACAAAATTATTAAAATAACACTAAAGCATAAAGACTACAACAAATTGAACGATGCCTCAGATTGGTTTGCAAAGGGTTTGAGGAATATATTTAAGACTGGAATTTTGGGTCCTGAATTTCCGGTTGTCTCTCGGGTTAGAAACCAGTACATAAAACACATTCTCTTAAAAGTACCCCCACAATACGCCCTTAAGCAAGTGAAGAGTACTTTACTTAGGTTAGAAAAATCCTTTAATGCAGTAGGTCCTTTTAAAGGGGTGAGAATTGTCTTCAATGTGGACCCCTATTAAACTGATCATTGAGTCTTATTTATTGCTAAACACACAACAACGCTTATGGTGCCATTTTTTTTAAAAAATTGTCAATGCATAAGGCGTTTTACATAAACTTCATGGCTTCTGACAAACAATTTTTCTTTGCCCTACTCACCGGAATAACCTGACCACTAATAGCCACTTCTCTAGCATTGAATCGATCTATTTTTTCAATGTTTATAACAAAAGATTTGTGAATTCTTATAAAGGTGTCTTTTGGGAGTAAATCATGGAATGCTCTTAGGGAAGAAAGCACTAAAACATGACTGTCAAGAGTAACTATTTTTACGTAATCCCCTTTTGCTTCTATCCATTTTATTTCTCCAAAACTAATTCTCTTTTTATTCATCTTAGATCGGATAAAAATTTGATTTTCAGACGCGTCATTCTGGTGCTCTTGCTCGTATTTTAGCATGGCTCTTTTTATCGCTAGATCAAACCTAGTTAGTAAAATAGGTTTTTGTAAAAAGTCAGTAACGTCATATTCAAATGCTTTGAGAGCGTGTTCTGTTTTCCCAGCTATAACAATTACTTGAGGTTTGTAGTTTAAGGTTTCTAATAATTCAAACCCTGAAATTAAAGGCATTTCTATATCTAAAAACACCAGATCAATAGACCTGTTATTAATACCGTTTTTTGCCTCTATCGCATTTCTGAAACTTGTCACTAGGACAAGATCTGGATGTGATTTAATAATTCTCTCTAAAGTGATTCTTTGAATTTCTGAATCTTCTACAACAACACATTTTAGCTTTGACATATGAAATGGGATTTTCATTGGGTTGTCATAAATGTATTTAAACTTTTAGCCTATTTATAATAAATGATGTGAACTTGAGCTATAATGTTGTGAAACTAATTTAATCTGTTGTTTTGTGTTTTTAAAAGGGTTAGATTAAGGTGAAAAAAATCGTTAAACTGATAAGTAATCAGGTTAATTGGATTTAGAAGTACTTAAAATTACTAGAGTTTGTAAATTTTTTGCATATACAGAAAAAAGACTTACTTTTGCAGACTTAAATTATATAACATATGAATCATTACGAAACTGTTTTCATTTTAAATCCCGTTCTGTCTGATACTCAGATAGAGGAAACAGTTA
>JGI26084J50262_1000807_pt1 | contig 17955 bp, 15 predicted proteins | sample SaaInl6LU_22_DNA_FD_50262 | JGI IMG/M metagenome (IMG submission 50262) | reverse complement strand
GTTGCCTTCCTTTCTCTCGTTAATCCGCCGCAGGGGTGTCATCAGACCCAATGTCTGACACGAAGAGCGCCCGGCAAATGGGCTAATCCTGCGTGAGTAATCCGCGTGGTATAGGGAATTTATGACCTTCTGGCAAGCAAAAATCAGCGCTGACGGGAGGCTTTCATCTATATTTCTTCGACGTGTAAAATGCCCGGCACAGCCTTAATGGCACCCGCGACGCGCGGGTTGATGGCATAGCGGTTGGGCAAACGCAATTCGACCTCGCGCTGCTGGCCCATAATCACCAAAGACACTTCGCCGCCATTTTTGTGCGGCAATAATTCGACATCTTTCAGGCGCGTCTGCAAGCCAGCACAGGCCTCAGCCTTTTCGACGAAAATACGCAAGCCTGCTTCCGAATTAGAAATCGCCTCATCAATGGGCCGCAGTGATTGCGCCAATAAGCGCAATTGCCCGTCCTCGCGCTCAATTTTGACCGTGCCGACCATCAGCGCCCCGACTTTCAAATTTTCCCGCGCCACCGATAGAGCCTCGGAGAACATGGTCACCTCAAATTGGCCGGTGGTGTCGGATAGGGTGATAAAGGCAAATGGATTGCCCTTTTTCGATTTGCGCTCATCGACTTTAATCACCGCCCCAGCGACTAAGACCTCGGGTTCGACTCGGCTTTCGAGTTCTTCAAAACTGGCAACACGGCTTCGTTTCAACAGGGTTTGATATTCGTCAAGCGGATGGCCAGTCAAGAAAAACCCCAGCGCNCCAAACTCATGCGACAGCCGATCCATAGTCGACCATGGCGCCAAGGCCGGCGGCAGCACCACGCTTTCGGCGACGTCTTCTTCACCAAACAGGTTTTCTTGCTGCGATTCCTTATCGGCTTGGGCAATATTGGCCTCACCCAGCAGGACATCAACACCGGCCGATAATTTGGCCCGATCAGCGTCTAATTGATCAAAGGCACCCGCGGCAATCAAATGTTCCAACGTGCGCCGATTGAGACCAATGGTGGCGGTGCGGCGGGCAAAATCAAACACATCTTTGAACGGCCCATTGGCCTCCCGCTCGGCCTGTAACGCGCGCATGGACTGGCTACCCACATTACGAATGGCCGATAGCGCATAATAAATTTTGTCGCCATCAATCGAAAATTGCACTTCCGAGCGGTTCACATCAGGGCTGAGCACGGCGATATCATGGCGGCCAGCGTCTTGTTTGAAACTATTGAGCTTGTCAGTGCGCTCAAAATCCAGCGACATGGAAGCGGCATAAAAGGCAACCGGATAATTGGCCTTTAACCAAGCCGTTTGATAGGAAATCAGCGCATAAGCAGCGGCGTGGCTTTTGTTGAAACCGTAACCAGCAAAACGGTNGACTTGGTCGAAAATTTCCGCCGCTTTGGCTTTGTTGACGCCATTTTCCATCGCCCCATCAATGAAACGTGCTTTTTGTGCGTCCATTTCGGCTTTAATTTTTTTACCCATGGCGCGACGCAATAAATCGGCCTCGCCCAGCGAATAGCCCGACAGGGTTTGCGCGATTTGCATCACTTGTTCTTGATAAATCATCACCCCATAGGTTTCTTCCAATAGAGGCTTGAGCGTGTCGTGCAGGTAATTGGGTTTTTGCTCGCCATTTTTACAGGCGATATAGCGCGGAATATTGTCCATTGGGCCGGGACGATAGAGCGCCACAAGGGCGATAATATCTTCAAACACATCTGGCTTCATTTTGCGCAGCACATCGCGCATGCCTGAGCTTTCCAGCTGGAACACGCCAATCGTGTCGCCGCGCCCCAAAAGCTCGAAGGTTTTCGCATCATCCAAAGGCAATTTATGAATATCGACGTCGACGCCAGTGCGGGCCAATAAGTCGACGGCTTTTTCCAACACTGTCAGCGTTTTCAACCCCAAAAAGTCGAATTTGACCAAACCGGCTTTCTCTACCCATTTCATATTAAACTGAGTGACCGGCATATCGGATTTCGGATCGCGATAAAGCGCCACCAGCTCTTGCAATGGCCGGTCGCCAATCACCACACCGGCGGCATGGGTCGAGGCGTGGCGGTAAAGACCTTCCAGTTTCAGGCTGATTTCAATCAATTCCGCCACTTGCGGGTCGCTGTCGCGCTCTGCTTGCAGGCGCGGCTCTCCGTCAATCGCCTCGCTCAAAGTCACTGGATTGGCTGGATTATTCGGCACCATTTTGCACAAAGCGTCGATTTGCCCATACGGCATTTGCAACACCCGCCCAACATCACGCAGAACCGCGCGGGCCTGCAATTTACCAAAGGTGATGATTTGCGCGACCTGCCCGCGACCGTATTTTTCCTGCACATAGGCAATCACTTCCTCGCGCCGCGATTGACAAAAATCAATGTCAAAGTCAGGCATGGAAACCCGCTCAGGGTTCAAAAACCGCTCAAACAGCAGATTAAACCGCAGTGGGTCAAGGTCGGTAATGGTCAGCGCCCAAGCAACCACCGAGCCTGCGCCGGAGCCACGGCCCGGGCCAACCGCAATATTCTGCTCTTTGGCCCAGCGAATAAAGTCGGCCACAATCAAGAAATAGCCGGGAAACCCCATTCTGCCAATGACGTCGAGCTCAAAATCGAGCCGTTCACGATAGGCCTCAGGCGTCGTTGCCGGAACAATTTGCTGCAATCGATTGTCGAGCCCCTTATGCGCTTGTTGGCGCAGCGCTTCGAGCTCATCACCAGCCGCAAAAGCTGGCAAAATCGGCGCGTGCTCAAGCGGTCGAAAAGCGCATCTTTGGGCGATTTCAATGGTGTTTTCCAGCGCCTCTGGCAAATCAGCAAAAAGGGCGCACATTTCTTCGGCCGATTTCAGCCGGTGGTCGGGTGTCAAACGGCGGCGATCTTCCTCGTTTAAGTAGCGACCGGCGGCAATGCAAATCAGCGCATCATGTGCGCGATAGTCATCGGCTGAAGCAAAAAATGCCTGATTGGTGGCCACTAGTGGCAGCTCCATATCATAAGCAAAGTCAATCAACGCCGCCTCAATCTCGCCCGCATCGCGGCCAGTATAGCGTTGAAGTTCTACATAAAGATTNCCACTGAAAATGTTGTTTAATAACGATAATTTTGATTTTGCTTCTTTCGTTCTTTGATTGTTGAGCAAGCCATTAATCGGCCCTTCTTCGCCCCCTGTCAGGCAAATTAACCCAGCCGCATGGGCTTTCAGCGCCGTCATTGATACGCCGGGCTCTTTCGTGCCCTCGACGGCCAAATGAGCGGCGCTGATCAGCGCCATGAGATTGCGATAGCCCTGCTCATCCTTGGCCAAAAGCGCCACATAGCCATCGCTTTCGCTACTATCGGCCTCATCAGCGTGTAATTTCAAGGTCGCGCCAATAATCGGCTGAATGCCCAGGGAAGCGGCGGTTTCGGCAAATTCCAGCGCGCCAAATAAATTATTACGATCGGTCACCGCCAAAGCCGGCATTTGTGAGGCCAAAGCCGCTTGCGTCAGGGTTTTAATGGGTAACGCCCCTTCGAGGAGCGAATAGGCGCTATGGGTGCGCAAATGGATAAATTTCGGCTTCATGAGAGACCAAGAGGCTGTTTGTTTTATAATTTGCTCTGACATGACTGATACCGCAACTCCATGCCGACGATTCGACACGACTTAGTCTAGACCAGCCAGACCGTTATGCCCACCAGCGGGCGGCGATATCAAGGGGATAAGTGGGACGCGTCGGCTTCCAGACGCACGTTACAGCTTATAGGCCAGCCAAGGCCTCACCGATTGAGCCCCAAACCATAATCACATAAGACAGACCCAAAAGTGTGCCTAATGCCATAACATCTTCAATTATATTTTTCATTATTCGCTCCATGTCTCATCGCTCTTACTATGTTCACTTTTTGTTCTTTTGTCAAACATAAATTTACAATTATTTTTTTTATATTTTTCATGTAGTTAAATCAATTGGCCTGAATTTTTCCGTCTGCCATGCGAACAATTCGATCGGCTTGTTCAGCCAAGTTCAAATCATGAGTGGCCAGAAGAACAGCGGCTTTTTGTGCCCGTGCCAGCTCCAACATAAGCTCTGCCACCTGCCCGCCTGCTTTGCTGTCTAAACTGCCGGTCGGCTCATCGGCCAGCACCACTTTTGGCCGGTTCATCAGCGCCCGCGCCAAGGCCACGCGCTGCTGTTCACCACCGGATAATTGCGCCGGTAAATGAGTGAGCCGGTCTTGCAAATTCAGCGAGCCAAGCAATAAGGAAGCGCGGTCAAGCGCATCTGAGCGCGACACACCGGCAAGCCGCGCCGGCATGGCAACATTTTCTGCCGCGGTAAACTCAGGCAGCAAATTATGAAACTGATAGACAAAGCCAATATGTTGCCGACGCAAGCGCGTGCGTTGGTTTTCATCATCAAGCGATACTGGCGCACCATCAATCACCACCTGCCCGCTATCTGGCTTTTCCAAGAGGCCGGCAATATGCAGCAAACTCGACTTGCCAGAACCTGACGGCCCCAAAAGCGCCACCACTTCACCCGGCTCAAGGGTTAAATCAGCCCCCTGCAAAACCGGCAAAAGCGCCCCGCCCTGTTTGAAACAGCGGTGAATATCGACCAGTTCGAAAGACTTACTCATAGCGCAACGCCTCCACCGGTTGCAGCGAGGCGGCGCGATAGGCCGGATAAAGCGTCGAGATGAAGGAAAGTCCAAGCGCAATGGCCAGCACTTGCACAACATCGCTGGCAATCATCCGAGCGGGCATTTCTTCTAAGAAGTAAACTTGCGCCGGGAATAATTCAGCGCCGGTCAAATAAATCAGCATTTGGCGAATTTCTTCAATATAGGCGCAAAATAGCGTGCCCAAACCCAGCCCCGCCAATGTGCCAACCACGCCAATACTGGCGCCGGTGATGAAAAACACCCGCATAATCATGCCACGCGTCGCCCCCATGGAGCGCAAGACGGCAATATCGCGGCCCTTGTCGCGCACCAGCATCACCATGCCAGAAACAATATTCAAGGAGGCGACCAGCAATATCATCGTCAAAATAAGGAACATAACATTGCGCTCGACTTCCAGAGCGCCAGACAGCGTCTGATTGCGCTGGCGCCAATCGGCAATGTAATGATCGGGCCCTATTGCGGCTTGCAAATCGCCCAATCGCGCATCAATCATATCAGGATCGGTCAAAGTCACGTCAATTCGGCCAGCTTGCGGCAACGTACTGAAAAACTGTTCGGCCTGAGCAATCGGCATAAAGATAAAATTCGTGTCGAATTCTGACATGCCGATACGAAAAATGGCTACCACCGGAAACTGCCGAACGCGCGGCGCCACGCCAAATGGGGTGACCGCACCACGCGGCGCAATCAGCGACAGCTTATCGCCAATTTTCAGATTGGCCTGCGCCGCCAGCCGCGCACCAATGGCCACACCTTTTTTCTCGCTGATATTTTGGAACCCGCCAGCTTCAATGGCATTGGCCAGGCTTGGCATTAATTTGAGCTTATCTTCCGGCATACCGCGCACCAAAACGCCGCGGATTGTATTGCCCGACGAAAACATCGCCTGCCCCTCAACCATCGGCGTTGCCAACACCACACCATCAATGGTCTGCAAGGCATCGCTCAGGCTTTGACGGTCGCTAAACTGCCCCGAATAGGCACGAATTTCGGCGTGGCCATTGACCCCTAGAATCCGATCTAAAAGATCAGCGCGAAAGCCAGACATGACCGCCATCACCACAATCAGCGTGCCGACGCCCAGCATAATGCCGAGAAAAGAAATCGCAGAAATCACCGAGATAAAACTCTCGCGACGGCGGGCGCGCAAATAGCGGCCAGCAATCTGCCATTCTAATGCGTTAAATGCTTTCATTTCTGCCTCACGCAGGGGGTTGCGACAATATTTTCATGGCTGCCTCAAGAGCAACCGTTTGTTTTTCACCAGTCACGCGGTTTTTAATTTCAACTTCACCAGCTTTTGCGCCACGCGGCCCAATCACAGCCTGCCATGGTAGACCTATTAAATCCATGGTCGAAAATTTAGCGCCGGCGCGCTCGTCGCGGTCATCATAGAGAACATCTAGATTATGATTGGTTAAGTTTTGGTAAAGCTGCTCGCATAAGGCGTCCGTCGCTTCATCGCCGGGCTTCAAATTAATCAAACCAATATGGAATGGCGCCACTGCCCATGGCCACACAATACCCTCGTCATCGTGACAGGCCTCAATAATGCCGCCAACAAGCCGTGACACGCCAATACCATAAGAACCCATGTGAACCGGCACATCCTTGCCATCTGGGCCAGCCACTAGCGCCTTCATGGCATTGGAATATTTGGTGCCAAAATAGAAAATATGACCAACTTCAATGCCGCGCGCCGTCAACCGCTTGTCTGCTGGCACTTCGGCTTCAAATTTGGCGGCATCGTGCATTTCGTCACTGCGCGCGTAATATTGCGTATAGCCGTCAATGACCGGCGTTAAATCGGCCGCGTAATCGGCTTCTGGCACTGGTTGGGCGAGTACGTCCGCATGGCAAAACACTTCACTCTCGCCGGTTTCCGCCAGAATGATAAACTCATGGCTCAAATCACCACCGATGGGGCCCGTATCGGCCGCCACCGGAATTGCCTGCAGCCCCATGCGCTTAAAACTGCGCAAATAAGACACGAAGATTTTTTGATAGGCACGCCGCGCATTGGCTTCGTCAATGTCGAAACTATAGCCGTCTTTCATCAAAAATTCGCGGCCGCGCATGACCCCAAAACGCGGGCGAATTTCATCGCGGAACTTCCATTGAATGTGATACAAATTGCGCGGCAATTCTTTATAGCTGCGCACACTATCGCGGAAAATTTGCGTGATGAGCTCTTCATTGGTTGGCCCATAGAGAAGGTCGCGGTCATGCCGGTCGGTAATGCGCAACATTTCCTTGCCATAATCATCATAACGTCCCGACTCGCGCCAAATTTCAGCCGGTTGCAAGGTTGGCATCAGCATTTCCAGCGCCCCAGCTAAGGCTTGCTCTTGGCGGACAATATCGGCAATTTTATTGAGCACGCGCAACCCCAATGGCAGCCAGCTGTAAATGCCAGCGGAGCTTTGCCGCACCATGCCTGCACGCAACATAAGCCGATGCGAGACAATTTGAGCTTCGGCTGGATTTTCTTTCAAAACCGGCAGGAAATAGTTGCTTAAACGCATGAGTTGAACCTTTTTAACGAATCTTATCTTAAGTCTTAACATGTCGCAAAGAAGGCGCAAGCAAACTTCACCAGCCCGCATTATTTTCGTGACACGGGCTGATTTATTTTCTAATTTTACAGTGTGGATAGGAATTTAATTCCTAGGTTTTGGGAGGAGCCTCCCGGTGAGCATTGCTCCTGGGACACACAATAGCGGAGCCTTGGGCTCCGCTATTTTTTTATCTGCCGCTGGTGTTGTAAATCTAGGATTTCAGTGTCGGCAGAAATGGCAGTTGTAAGTCAACCAGAAGGTCTGACGTCAAAACATAATATAAAGCCGCATAGAGAATGAGGGCGATTAATGTCGTCCACAGCAGTTTTTTGCCAATACGCGGCTGAACCGGGGCGCTGGTCGTTGACCCGGGCACAATATCGCCCGCCTCATCTTGCGACACCACGCCAAAGGGCAGCACCATAAACAGCGTTAAAAACCAAACAATGCCGTAAATCGCACAGCCAAACACAAAACTAATTTCAATCATTGACGCTTCTCCTTAGGCTTAAATTATTATACGCGTACGAAACTCACAACAACCGTCGGCTTTTTACCCCAACGGCGCGCCATTTCGCGGCGGATACCATTGCGCATCGAGGTTGTCGCCTTTTCTGGGGTTAAGCGCCCATTCGACGGAATCGCCCGCTCGACAGCATCCAAAGCCCAATCAGCCAAACGCACAGCGCCGTCATCTTGTGGCATGCCGACCAATTCAACGCTTGGCACACCGGCCAAACGATCTGCGGCATCAACCGGCACGGCAACAAACACCACCCCATTATGCGCCAAATTGCGCCGCTCTTTTACCGGCAGGGCCTTATTGTCAAGAATGACATTGCCATCAATATAAAACCGGCCATGCGGCACCACATCGATAACCTCAGCCGCACCTGGCCAAATGCGCAACATATCGCCATTGTGAATGCGCACCGGCTCCGGCACTTGCAATTGTTTGGCCAATTCGGCATGGGCCATTAAATGCCGGTGCTCGCCATGCACTGGCACGGCAATGCGCGGGCGCGCCCATTGATACATATCTTTCAGCTCGTCAATACACGGGTGGCCTGAGACGTGTAAATCTTTGCCATTGGGCAGAACAATTTCAACATCCAAAGCGGCCAGTTGATTTTGCATGCCCATAATTTCCGCTTCATTACCGGGAATCATTTTCGATGAAAAAATCACCTTATCGCCGGCTTCTAAGCTCAAATGCGGATGCGTGCCCGAGGCCATGCGTCCCAAGGCGGCACGGCTTTCGCCCTGACTACCAGTGCAGCAAATCAGCAGTTTTTCTGGCGGTAAATAGCCCGCGTCGGCCTCTTCAACCAATTCTGGGAATTGCGTCAAATAACCAGTTTTGCGGGCCGCTTGATAAATTTTATGCATGCCGCGCCCGGCCAAACACAAATGCCGGTCACTGGCCACGGCAGCTTGCGCAATACTGGTGAGACGCGCGACATTGGACGCAAATGTGGTGATAATCACGCGCCCGCTGCTAGCTTTGACGACGTCTTGCAAAGCCGCGCCAACATCGGCCTCAGAGCCCGAGCGGCCGGGGCTAAGCACATTAGTGCTATCGCAAATAATCGCATCAATGCCCTCATCGCCAAAGGCCGACAAACGCGCCTCTTCGGTTAAGCGGCCAATCACCGGATCAGGGTCAATCTTCCAATCGCCGGTATGCAATACCCGCGCCTCGCCGCAGCGAATGGCGAGCGCGCTTGGTTCAGCAATCGAGTGGGTGAGGCAAATATAATCAATTTCAAACGGCCCCAATGAAACATGGCCGTCAGTGTCGATAATGTGTAGCGGCACGACGTCCAACAGCCCCACTTCGGCCAATTTACCCTTTACCAATTCGGCGGTAAACGGCGTCGCATAGACCGGACATTTCAGCCGCGGCCATAAATGCGCCAGCGCGCCAATGTGATCTTCATGGCCATGCGTCAGCAAAATGCCATGCAGCGATTTGGCATGGCCTTCGATAAAGCTGGTGTCTGGGGTAATCAGGTCAATGCCCGGGTCATTGGCCTTGCCAAATGTGACCCCCAAATCAACCATAATCCAATCGCGCTTGCCCTTTTTGCCATAGCCATAAAGATTGCAATTCATGCCAATCTCGCCGGTACCCCCCAAGGGTAAAAACACTAAATCACTGTCTTGCTTACTCATATATTTACCCCGGGAAAAAACACATCAGCCGCCGAAATCACCTGACGTGTGCCATCTTCGGCGCGCAAAATAAGGGCCCCGCTGGCGTCGATATCTTCAAAAATACCATGTAATTCTTGCGTCTCTAAGCGCGCTGTAATCGGCTGACCAAAGTTTTGCGCAAGCTGCCGCCAACGCGTCAAAATGGACGCAAAACCCGACGACTGCCATTGCTGGTAGAATTTCTCAAACGCCGCCGCCAAAATATACAAGGCCTGCAAATTATCTGGCGCAGTGCCGCCCATGGCCGCAATACTGCTGGCCGGATAAGGCGTGTCTTCGGGGAAATGCTGCAAATTCAGCCCCAGCCCAATGGCCACCCAGTCAAGCTGTCCGGCAGACATTGACGCTGACTCCAGTAAAATACCGGAAATTTTGGCGCCTTTGATCAACACATCATTGGGCCATTTCAGCCGCACATCAGTGTCATCACCAAGCAGCTCAGCAGCCGTTTCATGCAACGCCAGACCGGCGACAAAAGATAATTGCCCAGCCTGTTCCGCGGCCAATGACACGGGTAAATATAGGGTGGTCATCAGATTGCCGGTTGGCGACGCCCAATGGCGCCCGCGTCGTCCTCGCCCTGCTGTTTGTTGGTCAGCCAAAATCCAATGCGGCACGCGCACGCCATCATGCGCCATGCGCCGCGCCTGCTCATTAGTGCTGTCGACCGATGACAGATGAAGAAGCTGATAGGATTGGGGTAGTTGATTTACCAAATTATGGCCGGCTTATGAGGCCGGTCACCACATCAGTGCCCGCCCCATTCAATAAGGCAGCCGCAGCAATATTGGATAAGTCAATGAGCGGCGCCGGATAGACGAAAAACAGAAGTGCAAAACCCGCCATGACCCCAGCCAGAATACTTAACTCGCGCGGCATGGGCTGATAATTGTCATCGCTTGGCGCGTCGATATACATGATTTTGACAATCCGCAAATAATAATAGGCGCCAACAACGCTCGACAAAACGCCGAGAATACTCAGCCCATAAAGACCCGCATCAATGGCCGCCCGGAAGACGAATAATTTGCCAAAAAACCCAGCCATGGGCGGAATGCCAGCTAATGAGAACATCATAATCGCCAGACATGCGGCCATAAAGGGGCGGGTTTGGCTAAGCCCCGCCAGATTGTCAATGCGCTCCACCATGCCACCTTCGCGACGCATGGATAAAATACAGGCGAATGTGCCCAGCGTCATAATGGCATAGAGTGTCATATAGAGGACCACGCCCGACACGCCGTCTTGCGACCCGGCGGCAAAGCCGACTAATGCAAACCCCATATGGCCAATTGACGAATAAGCCATGAGTCGCTTGATGTTCTGTTGGCCGATAGCGGCGAAAGCGCCGAGCAACATGCTGGCGAAAGAAACAAAAATAATGATTTGCTGCCAGGCAATAATCGCATCAGGAAAAGCGGTGAGCATGACGCGCAAGAATATCGCCATGCCAGCCAATTTTGGCGCCGCGGCGAAAAACGCGGTGACCGCGGTTGGCGCGCCCTCATAAACATCTGGCGTCCACATATGAAACGGCACAGCGGAAATCTTAAATGCCAGACCGGCAATCAGGAACACCAGACCAATGGTCATGGCAATCGGCAATTGACCATCAACCGGNTGGAAGGCCTTGGCAATCTCGGCAAATTCAGTACTGCCGGAGAAGCCGTAAATCAGCGAGGCACCATAGAGCAACAGACCTGACGACAGCGCACCGAGAACAAAATATTTCAGCCCAGCTTCGGTCGAACGCAGACTATCGCGATTAATCGCGGCGACCACATAAAGCGCCAGGCTTTGCAGCTCAATTCCCATATATAGGGCGATCAAATCATTGGCCGAAATCATCATGCCCATGCCGGTAGCAGCGAGAACCAGGAGAACGCTGAACTCAAAGCGCGCCAGCTTTTCGCGGGCCATGAAATCACGCGACATTAAAATCGCAATCGCCGTCGCAACAAAGGTCAGGGCTTTCATTAATGCGGCAAAACCGTCAACCACAAAGGCGCCGTTAAAAGCGGTTGCATAGCCATTTTGGCTTTGGCCAAGCGACAAAAGCGTCGCCACCAGCAAAAGGATAATGGCGCCGAAATCAACCGCCCGTGTGGCATCTTTTGACGAAAAAGCGCCCAACATTAACAGCCCCATAGCACCCAAAAACAGCACTAACTCAGGAAGAATAAGTCCAATATCGTTAATCATGCGTGTCTCCTAATACCCCGACAGGCCAGAATAATGCGCGGCCAGCGCTTCTTGATAATTACTCACCAGCGCTTCGACGGAGCTTGCGGTCACATCGAGAATTGGCATCGGCCAAACACCGAATAAGATCGTTGCGACGGCGAGCGGCGCAATGATGAAAATCTCGCGGCGATTCATATCGCTAATTTGTTCTAAACCCTCGTGCTCAATGCGGCCAAGGCTGACACGGCGATACAAGGACAGCGCATAAACAGCTGAGAAAATAACCCCGCTGGCGGCGAATAAAGCCGTCCATGTGCTGACTTGGAAGGCACCAATAATGGTCAAAAACTCGCCGACAAAGCCAGAGGTGCCGGGCAAGCCGACATTGGCCATGGTGAACAATAAAAACACAGCAGCATAAATCGGCATGCGATTAACCAAACCGCCATAAGCGGCAATCTCGCGCGTGTGCATGCGGTCATAAATCACCCCGACGCATAAAAACAGCGCGCCGGAAATCCAGCCATGCGACAGCATTTGAAACACCGCCCCCTGCACGCCTTGCACAGTAGCAGTGAACAGACCCATGGTCACAAACCCCATATGGGCAACCGATGAATAGGCGATCAGCTTTTTCATATCTTCTTGCGCAAAGGCGACCAATGAAGTGTAGACAATGGCAATGGCGCTAAGGGCAAAGACCATTGGCGCAAACATGTCAGAGGCGATTGGGAACATAGGCAAAGAGAAACGCAAGAAACCATAGCCGCCCATTTTAAGCAGCACGCCGGCCAAAATCACCGAACCAGCGGTCGGCGCTTCAACGTGGGCATCTGGCAACCATGTGTGCACCGGCCACATTGGCATTTTGACCGCAAAGCTGGCGAAAAACGCCAACCACAGCCAAGTTTGCATATTGGCATCAAAGCCGATTTCGGTAAGCGCTGGAATGAAAGTCGTATCGGCCTGCCAATACATTGCCAAAATCGCCAACAGCATCAATACCGAGCCAATCAGCGTATAGAGGAAAAACTTAAAGCTGGCGTAAATCCGCCGCACCCCACCCCATACACCAATGATGAGGAACATTGGAATCAGGCCGCCTTCAAAGAATAAATAGAACAACACCAAATCCATGGCGCAGAACACGCCAATCATTAATGTCTCAAGCACCAAAAAGGCGACCATATATTCACGCACGCGATGGCTGATACTTGTCCAACTGGCAAGAATACAAATCGGCATGAGAGCTGTCGTCAAAAGCACGAACAGCACGGAAATACCGTCAACGCCCATGGCATAGTCAATGCCGCCGCCAAGCCACGAAACCCGTTCAGTAAATTGGAAATCCGCCGTGCTGCCGTCAAATTGCGCGACCATGAAAATGCTCAGCAAAAGGGTGACAACGGTTGTCCATAGGGCCACGGCGCGCGAGTTATTGGCAATTGTCGCCTCATCGCCACGCACCAGCATAATAAATAAGGCACCCAGCAGAGGCAGGAATGTAATGGTCGAAAGAATAGGCCAATCGGTCATTTAGTGCCCCCCAGCCAGCATGAACCAGCTCACAAAACCTGCGACGCCGACAAGCATCACGAATGCATAGTGATAAACAAAACCCGTTTGCAGGCCGACAAAACGTTGGGTCACGCGCAAAACATTTGCGGCGATACCATTTGGCCCGAAGCCGTCGATGACATAGCCATCGCCGCCCTTCCAGAACACACGCGCCAGCCAAGCGACAGGGCGCACAAAGATGAAGTGATAAAGCTCGTCAATATACCATTTATTGAGCAAGAATTTGTACAATAGGTCGTTTTGGGTGGCGATTTGTGCCGGCCATTGCGGCGCGCGTATATACATCACCCAAGCGGTCGCAAAACCGGTCAACATCATCACCAATGGTGCGAGTTTCACCCAAAGTGGCACATTGTGAAGGTCATGCAAAACGTTATTGTCTGGGCCGGTGAAAATACTGGCGCCCCAGAAGGTCGCCTGCCCGTCGCCGATGAATGAGCCAGAAAACGCCAGCCCCGTGCCCAAAGCACCCAAGGCCAAGACCAATAGTGGCACCAGCATAACAGGCGGGCTTTCGTGCACGTGACTGAGGGTTTCCGTCGAACAGCGTGGCTGACCATAAAAGGTCATGAACATCAGACGCCAACTATAGAATGAGGTGAACAGCGCCGCTACCACGAGGAGGACAAAGCCAAACATATGGGGGCCAGCATGGGCAGCAAAGGCGGCCTCAATAATCGCATCTTTCGAGAAGAAACCGGCGGTCAATGGGAAGCCGGTCAAGGCCAGCGTGCCGATCAGCATCATAAACCAGGTTGTTGGCACTAATTGGCGAAGCCCGCCCATTTTGCGCATGTCTTGCTCATCTTGCATGGCGTGAATAACTGAGCCTGCGCCAAGGAATAACAGCGCCTTAAAGAAAGCGTGGGTGAACAAATGGAACATAGCCACTTGATAGGCGCCAACGCCGAGAGCGACAAACATATAGCCAAGCTGCGAACAGGTCGAATAGGCAATCACCCGCTTGATATCATTTTGCACCAGACCAACAGTTGCGGCAAAGAAGGCGGTAATCGCACCGACACAAATAACCACTGCCGAGGCGGTCGGTGATAATTCGAACAGCGGCGAACAGCGCGCCACCAAAAATACGCCAGCGGTTACCATGGTGGCCGCGTGAATGAGCGCCGATACTGGAGTCGGGCCTTCCATCGCATCGGGCAGCCATGTGTGCAGCATAAATTGCGCTGACTTGCCCATGGCACCCATGAACAGCAGCAAGCAAATTGTCGTCAATGTCGGCAGGGTCCAGCCGAGGAAATCAAATTGCCCTTGCGCCAGCGCATCAGCTGCGGCGAAAACTTCATCAAATTGCAAAGAGCCGACGGTGAAGTAAATCGCCGCCATGCCCAAAATCAACCCAAAATCACCCACCCGATTGACCACAAAGGCTTTCATGGCGGCGGCATTGGCCGATGGTTTTTTGAACCAGAAACCAATCAGCAGATAAGACGCCAAACCCACGCCTTCCCAGCCGAAGAATAATTGCACGAAGTTGTCAGCCGTCACCAGCATCAGCATCATGAAAGTAAACAGTGATAAATAGGCGAAAAACCGCGACCGACCCGGGTCGTGACTCATATAACCAATCGAATAAATATGCACCAATGCTGACACACCATTGACCACCACCAGCATCACCGCGGTTAGCGTATCAATGCGCAACACCCAATCAACGTTTAAGGTGCCGGAATGTATCCAGCTCAACACATTAACCGTCGCTGTATGATTATTCATCCCCACATCAACAAAGGCGACGCATGACAAAACGGCTGAGGCGACCAAAAGACCTGAGGTTAAAAGTTCCGAGCGCCGGTGGCCGATAATGCGGCCAAATAACCCGGCAATAATCGCGCCGACAAGCGGGAAGAAGACGATTGCGTGATACATTTTTTAGCCTTTCATCTGACTAACATCTTCAACCGCGATGCCACCACGATTGCGGAAATAAACCACCAAAATGGCCAAACCAATAGCCGCCTCACCGGCCGCCACTGTGAGCACCAGAAGGGCGAATACTTGGCCGACCAAATCGCCAAGGAAAGCCGAAAACGCCACTAGATTAATGTTCACAGCCAGCAACATAAGCTCGATGGACATTAAAATAATGATGACGTTTTTACGGTTAAGAAAAATACCAAACACGCCAATGGTGAATAAAATCGCCGCCAAAGTGAGATAATGCGTAAGTCCAATGCCGGTCATTTTATAGCCCCTGTCCTGGTTTCACGTCGACCAAGGCGACACCATCTTCTTTGGTGCGGGCGTTTTGCTCGGCAATGTTCTGACGGCGCGGGTTGTTTGATTTGACCAAGGTCAAAACAATGGCGCCAATCATCGCCACCAGCAAAATCGCGCCGGCGGCTTGGAAGTAATAAATATAGTCCGTGTACAGCACGCGGCCCAAGGCTTCGGCATTGGTCATGCCTTCCGGCGTGGCGCGCGGCAAGGGATTGCTATCAGCCAANCGCGAGGANGCNCCNAATACCAATAAGAGCTCCAGCAATAAGATGAGCCCGACAGTGGCGCCAATTGGCAGATATTGTAAAAACCCTTCGCTTAATTCGGCGAAATCAATATCCAGCATCATCACCACAAATAGGAATAACACAGCCACTGCGCCGACATAAACGACGACAAGGATGAGGGCCAGAAACTCCGCCCCCATGAGGATGAACAGACCGGCGGAATTGAAGAAGGTCAAAATCAAAAACAGCACAGAATAAACCGGATTGCGCGAGGCAATCACCATAAAGGCACTGGCCACAGAAACCGTGGCGAATAAGTAAAAAGCGAGTGATGTTAAGGTCATATGAATCTACCGGTAAGGAGCATCAAGCTCGATATTTTTTGCAATTTCGATTTCCCAACGATCGCCATTCGACAAAAGTTTTGTCTTGTCGTAAATCAGCTCTTCGCGGGTTTCGGTTGCAAATTCAAAGTTTGGCCCTTCAACAATGGCGTCCACCGGACACGCTTCTTGGCAAAAGCCGCAATAAATACATTTCACCATATCGATGTCATAGCGCACGGTGCGGCGGGTGCCGTCATTATTGCGCGGGCCCGCCTCAATGGTGATGGCCTGCGCCGGACACACGGCTTCGCATAATTTGCAAGCAATGCAGCGCTCTTCGCCATTTGGATAACGGCGCAAGGCGTGTTCGCCGCGAAACCGTGGGCTAATCGGACCTTTTTCATGCGGATAATTCACCGTCGCCTTTGGCGCAAAGAAATAGCGCATGGCCAAGCCAAAAGCCGACACGAATTCGCTAAGAAAAAGCCCTCTTGCTGTGCGATCTAACCAAGCCATAAATCTCTCCCCGCCCTTAGGACGCCATACCGGTAAATTGTAAAAACGCTGCCGTTAGCACCACCCAAATCAGCGATAGGGGCAAAAACACTTTCCAACCCAAGCGCATCAGCTGGTCATAACGATAACGCGGCACCATGGCCTTAACCATGGCAAACATGAAAAACACGAAGCAGATTTTCAAGACAAACCAAACCACGCCCGGCACCAGATTGAACGGCATAATATCGACCGGCGGCAACCAGCCACCGAGGAATAAAATGGTCGTCATGGCGCACATCAAAATAATATTGGCCAGCTCGCCAATCATGAAAATCACATAAGGGGTCGAAGAATATTCGGTCATAAAGCCAGCGACCAATTCTGATTCCGCTTCCGGCAGGTCAAAAGGTGGCCGGTTGGTTTCAGCCAAGGCTGAAATAAAGAAGACGACAAACATCGGAAACAGAGGCACGGCAAACCATACGGTTTTTTGTGCCAACACAATGTCGGTCAGATTGAGCGAACCAACGCACAGCAGAACGGTAATAATCACCAAGCCAATGGACACTTCATAGGACACCATTTGCGCCGCTGAGCGAAGGGCGCCAAGGAATGGATATTTCGAGTTTGACGCCCACCCGCCCATAATAACGCCATAAACGCCGAGCGAGGAAATCGCGAAAATATACAGGATGCCGACGTTAATCTCAGCCACGGCCCAGCCTTCATTGACCGGAATAACCGCCCAAGCACTGAGCGCCAAGAACATGGTAACAAACGGCGCCAAAAGGAAAATCGGCTTATTGGCAGTGGTCGGGATAATCACTTCTTTGAACAAATATTTCAAAATATCAGCAAAGCTTTGCAACAACCCAAAGGGCCCGACGACATTCGGCCCGCGACGCAANTGCACCGCCGCCCAAATTTTACGGTCGGCATACATGAAAAATGCCAGAGACACCAAAAGCANCAGAATGATGGCCAGACTATGGGCGGTGACCAGCAAAAGCGGCCAAATATAGGTATCGAAGAACAGATTATCCATGCGACCCAGTTCCTTGTTTTGCTGGTGCGCGCTCACCTTTGGCCTTGGCACACGCGGCCATGGTCGCCGAAGCGCGGGCGATTGGGTTGGTGAAGTAGAAATCCTCTACCGCAACGCCAAAAGCGTCAGAAACCATTGCACCGCTCTCAGGCGCCTGAGGCGCGCCGGCTGGTTCAATATGATCGAGCCGGGCCAAATGTGGCGCCACAGCAAACATCTTGACCCGCAGCGCTTCAACCGTATCAAAATCCAGAGTGACAGCGAGGTGATCAGACAGGGCGCGGAAAATTTTCCAGTCTTCGCGCGCCTCGCCAGGTGGGAAAGCCGCCCGCTCAGTCATTTGCGGCCGCCCTTCAGTGTTCACATAAATCGCCTGTTTTTCAGTATAGGCCGCCGATGGTAAAATCAC
>JGI26084J50262_1000797_pt1 | contig 18060 bp, 20 predicted proteins | sample SaaInl6LU_22_DNA_FD_50262 | JGI IMG/M metagenome (IMG submission 50262) | reverse complement strand
ATCCCGTATCCGGTATCTCATATCACCTTCGCTAGAAGGTTCAGCAAATAGCCGGTAAAGATGATGGCGAGGGTTGTGATCCCAAAGTAGATGCCGATCAGTTTGAGGTGCATGGTGCGGCGAAGCATGATCGCTTCAGGTAGGCTGAGCGCGGCCATTGCCATCATAAAAGCGAGTGCGGTGCCAAGTGGTATGCCCTTTTGGAAAAGCACCACGGCAATGGGCACGATTGCGGCACAGCTACCATACATCGGCACGCCGAGCACGGTGGCGATGGGGACAGAGAAGATACCGGTGGCTTCCATCAGCGCATGGATGGTTTCTTGCGGTATATAATTGTGAATGAAAGCGCCGATTCCGACTCCGACGATCACCCATAGCCAAATCTGTTTGATGACAGTAACAGACTCATCCCAACCATAACGAAGGCGTGAGTTGAAAGTATGTTTGACGGTTTCAGATTCCGTATGTGCGGATGCGATGATGTCGGCCTCTAGGTGTTTCTCGAGTTTGAGTTTGCCGAGTATGGCACCTGCAACGGTGCCGATGAGTAATCCACTGCCAACGTAAGCGATGGTTACGGGTAAGCCAAACTCACCGACCATAAGGATCACGAGGTATTCGTTGATGATGGGGGAGGTGATGAGAAAGGAAAAGGTGACGCCGAGTGGCACGCCTGCTTTGAGTAAGCTAATGAAAATCGGAATCGACGAGCAGGAACAAAATGGGGTGATTGCGCCGAAGAGTGCGGCTATAAAATTGGCTAAAATGCCACCGCTTCCCATCCATCGTTTCAATCGGTCCTCTGGGAGCCATGTGCGGACCACGCCGATGGCGAAGATCATCACTGCAAGCAGAATGAATATCTTGATCGTATCGTAGAGGAAGAAGTGCAGCGCTCCGGTAAAGCGCGACTCCGGGTCCATGCCGATCCAGTCGTAGATCAGTCGGTCGATGAGTTGTGTGAGCATTTGGGTTTAGTTCGGCTGAATTTGTGATGCTGGAAATGGGCATTCAACAAACACGGGTTTAATATCTCGTTTAGCAACACTTGCCGCCTTTGCCCTTGTCGTCGGGGGAGCAGCATTGGTTTTTTGCAGCCTCATCGGCTTTGGTCTTCATGGCGTTGTCCATTTTGGTGAAGATGCGTGAGAAGAAGCCGGGCTTTGTCTCCGCGGCTTCTGGGGTTAATTTTCCGGAGCTTGCTGGGTCGTGTTCGTTCATAAGTTGTATGCCTTTGGTGTTTGGCTTGATGGTGTTGACGAGAGTCGGTCGGGCAGGGGTGTCTGAGGACGGCCTCAGCAGCAGTCGATCTGTTGGCAGATCGAACTAGGGCAGTCTTCTTGGTTATCCGTGATGCGTAGAATGAGTTTTCCGCGTTTGAGCAGGTCCTCCTGCAGTTGGTTGCATTCGCTGTAATCTGCCTCGCGCAGGTAGTTTAAGTTGTTTTGAATGAGCCCGTGGATCGGTTCTTTAATCGAGTAGATCATCCATGTGCCTTCGCGGTGTGATTCAACTAGCGCCATCTGCTTCATAATGGAGAGCTGCTTCGACATTTTAACTTGTGAGACATCGAGGATTTCTTGCAAGTGGCATACGCAAAGTGGCCCCGCTTCTAGTAGGTTTAGAATGCGAAGCCGTTGTGTATCGGCAATGCACTTAAATAGATCGGAGGCTTCCATGTGCCTGTGNATTCACTTATTGGNATATACTGTCAATGGTATATTTTAAATGAAGTGGCTATTCTGGCTTACCTTGGCGCATGCATCAGAAGTCGGCAGCTATACTGAAACGAATGTGGCATTGTCATCTGGCTGGATCTACTTTTTAAGCCATTCTTAGATAAGATCATGTTAATTCCGCTTTTAGTTCTCTCGACTGTTTTGTTGTCACTCGCGTATCGCTTTTACGGTGCTTTTTTAGAGCGTCGTTGTCGTATCGAACCAGAGCGCGAGACGCCTGCTTGTGAGATTAATGATGGGGTCGATTATGTGCCAACGCGTGCTGCTGTGTTGTTTGGGCACCACTTTTCATCGATTGCAGGCGCAGGCCCGATCGTTGGGCCGATCATTGCGGCCTCTGTATTTGGATGGGCGCCGACATGGATCTGGATTATTGTGGGCTCAATTTTTGTTGGTGGGGTGCACGATTTTGGGAGCACTTTGATGTCTTTACGTTACCGCGGGCGATCCATCACGGCGACCTGCCGAAACTTGATTGGCGAGACAACGGGAAAGTTATTTTTGGTCTTTGTGTTGCTGGCTTTGGTCTATGTGATCGTCGTCTTTTTGGACTTAACCGTGACTGGTTTCGTGAATCAACCCGCCGTCGCGACCTCGTCGGGCTGGTTTATCTTTGTGGCGTTGCTCTTTGGGTTGGTTCTTCGCAAGAGTGCGGTATCATACAAAATCGTGATTCCATGCTTTATCGCGCTCACGTATCTTGGGCTATGGGTGGGTATTGAGTTTCCTGCGTTGGGAGTGAGTAAGAACGTATGGTTACTGGCAATTTTTGCCTATTGTTACTGTGCGGCGATTCTCCCAGTGAGTGTCTTGATGCAGCCGCGAGATTTTTTGAGCGCGACGTTTCTGTATGCGATCATGGCGCTGGGCGTTGTTGGTTTATTTGTTCGTGGAGGTGGTTTTGAAATACCGGTTTACACCAGTTTTCATCCCTCAGAATGGAGTTACCTCGTTCCATTTCTGTTTATCACAGTGGCNTGCGGGGCTTGTAGTGGATTTCACAGTATCGTGAGTAGTGGCACGACTTCGAAGCAGATTCAGACTGAGCGAGATGTNCGGAAAGTATCTTATGGATCGATGTTGATTGAGGGGTTGTTGGCAGTTTTTGCACTCGCCTGTATCGGTGTTTCGGGAGGCATGGAAGGTGGACCGGTTGCTGCGTTTGCACGTGGTTCAGCTGTCTTTTTTGGGGCGATTGGTGTGCCAGAGGACATTGGCTTGACTTTTGCGACTTTGGCAGTGAGCACGTTCTTGCTGACGACGCTGGATACGTGCACGCGTTTGACGCGCTTTTTGCTAGAAGAGTTGTTCGACTGGCGTAGCGCGAGCAGTCGCTACCTCGGAACCTTTATCGTGTTGCTCTTACCAGCGATCGCTGCGTTTGGAACGTATACGAGCCCAGATGGCACCGTGCTGCCTGTTTGGAAAGCGATTTGGCCTTTGTTTGGAGCGACCAATCAGCTCCTTGCCGCTCTTGCTCTAATTACTTTTGTGGTGTTCTTAAAGCACCGGCGGATTGCATTCACATTCGCTTTGATACCGGCAGCAGTCATGGTCGTGATGCCAATTATGGCATTGATTATGATGGTCTTCCAGCATGGTGCGTTCAGTATGCTAGGCGGGATCGCGCTCGCCATGGTTTTGCTCGGCCTGTATGTGACCGTGATGTCGCTCAGATTTGTGATGGCACCTCCTGCGATAGAAATTGCAGAAGCGTGAGTTGCTTGAAGCGCTGTTGCACGGCGAGGCGCTTATGTGATCGGGTGATCGGCCTTAGAACCAGCTGACTGGATCGAGTTGATAGAAGTCCTTTAGCTCTGCGTAGAGGTCTGGGTGTTTCGCTTTGAATTGCTTGGGTTTTTCAAAAAAGGTCTCCGTGGCAACGGCGAAATACTCTCCTGGATTGGTCGTGGCATACGGATCTAAGACAGTTTTTAAGCCGAGCGTGACTTGCTCGATAAGCTCGGCGCAATGTGACCCGAGGACGCCAGCCCAGGTGTAGAAAGCCTCTTCACTTTTAAGCAGAGGCACGCCATCGATATCGCCGTCGAGGGCATCCAGTTGATGTGCAAATTCGTGGAAAGTGACGTTGTGGCCGTCAGAGATGTTGCGTGCACCACCACTGACGGAGTCCCATGCTAAACGGACGGTGCCGTCTTCCCAGGACTCGCCTTCGCAGAAGACGGTTGTTTCTAAAATTTGCCCATCAGGCTCGATGCTTTCGATCGTCGAGCTAAAGGCACGAGGGTAGAGTAATACTGTATTTAGGCCGGGGTAAGGGGGCCCTTCATGGCTGAGCACCAGTAGACAGGCTTGTCCCGAAATCGATAGAATGATCGGGGTGGTGAGCTCAATACCTTCACATCCTTCAAAATGCGTGGATTGAACGAACGCCGCGATTTTATGATGTAAGCGGTCTTGGAGTGGTTGAGGTAAGCGGGTATAGAGTGGAAGAGTTTCGTGTAGGTGATGAACCCACTCAGCTTTGAAGGCGAGCTCGCTAGAGAGTGCCGCCATTTCATTCTTGAGCTGATCTAATATGTTCATTGATGACTCACATTGGACCGTCAGCTTCGGAAGCTAAAGAATAATGTGTCAATATTCGGTCATGCTGGATCAGAGAGCTTTATTGTGTGAAACCGAGCGGGCATACTTATCTGTCGCTTATACCTTGAACTCTTTGGCTAAATACGGATCCTAGCGAGTGATGAAGCGGTTACCCCTACCATGCATACCTCTATACCTAGCGTTGAGTGCTTCTGTTAGTAATGCCTCGATAAACATTGTTTTAGATTATGGTGCTACATCGGCCGCTGATGTGGTAACGTATGGTGCGGCTTTTAATGCGGCTGAGACATTTTGGGAGTCGAACTTGAGTGGATATCGCGACGGTTTATTGGCGCCGACTTCTGTGATCATGAATGTGGCACTAGGAAATATTGATGGGGCCGGAGGCACACTTGGTTCCGCTGGGCCGACACAGGTTAATATTCAGGGTAATTTTTTAGAGACCACGCAGGGCAACATGACCTTTGATACCTCCGATCTTGGTTCATCGGTGAGTGCGGGGACTTTTGAGGCAGTGATTCGTCATGAGATGGCGCATGTGCTCGGCTTTGGGTCGCTATGGAGTAGTAGCGCCGTGGGGCTGCCTGGTTATCAAGAAGTTTACGTCAATGGCAGCGGGCAATATACAGGTGCCTTTGGATTGGCCGCTTTTCAGCAAGAATTCGATCAAGCAGATGCCACCTATGTGCCGATAGAGCTGCAGGAACGGCAAACGGACATTGGAATATGGGCATCGATCTTGGGGCCGAGTTTGAAGCTGTCGATTCTCGAGATGATCCTGGAGATACCATTGTGTATACCAGTGTCTTTAATGGAAAGGTTCTGGATAATGAACTAATGACTGGGTTCCTTAGTGGTGATGCATGACTGAGCAACACGACACTGCAGAGTTTTCGCGATATTGGCTATGAGACCGTTCTCTCTCCGGTGCCGGAGCCAGCTTTATTTTCCATGCTCTTCGGGTGCAGTGCCTTGATCTTAGTGTTAAGTCGGAGGAAGGCATCTGCGCACCAATCAGTGATCACTTAGGCTGCTAGCGATTTATCAATGAAAGCATTCGTGCCCACAAACTCAGTTAAAAAGCCAACCGATAGCCGGATTGAATCTTTCATTGAAAGTGATGAAATCGGTCTGATTTTGCCGGTAGCGGGACTTCGGTCGAGTGTGACTTGGTTTTTCCTCGTCTTTACCATCATCTGGAATGTGAGCAGTTACGCAGGCTTTTATGCGGCATTTAGTGAGGGAGATGTCGAGGGTCAGGTATTTTGGGTCCCATTTATGATGATCGGTGCAGTGACATTTTGTATTTTTCTCTACTTACTAAAGGCGGAAATTTCGATTTTGATAGATCGCAACACGGTGATGTTATCGCGTAAGCTTTTTGGAAAATCATTCAATAAAACACGACCCTTCAAACAGCTACGTAAGGTTGAAAGTGTGCACTGCTACAAAAAGAATCGAGTCTGGGTGCACGGAGTCGGCTTAATTTTTGCAGATGGCAAGTGCTGGAAGTTTGGCCCCCACCTAAAAGAAGAAGAGAAGGCGTGGATTCTTTCCGAGATCACTCAAGTTAAGAATACCATACGAGCTACTGNGCACGAAGNCTNGGGAGGCTATTGAATCGCTTCGAAGATCTCCTCGACGCTTAGGCGTGTTGTATAATCTGGATTGTAAGAGCGGAATTGAATGATGCCATCCTTGTTCACGATGTAGACCGCAGGCACAGGGAGGAGGTGGTGTGCTTGCCCTGATGCGGCTTCAATATCGATATTGTAGCTATCGAGTTTTTCAAGCGTAGGCGTATCGACTTTGAATGTGAGCCTGAACGCACTGGACGCCTCCATCAAAGAGTCGGAATAAACGGTATAGTTGATTTTTGATTCGTCGCTGTATTCACGCACCTTTTCTGGGGAATCTGGAGAAATCGCGATGATTTGGTAACCCTTGTCGATGAGGGTTTGTTCGACCTCGCCGAGTGCCGCTAGATGGCGTGTGCAATAGGGGCACCAACTGCCACGATAGAAAACGATAACGCTATTCTTTTGAGCAATCAGATCTCTTAATTCAATGCGGCTACCGTCGGCTTGTGCGAGGGAAACGTCTGGCGCTGTGCTGCCAACCTCGACGGGATTGACTTCTGTCGCTTTATCGGGTGCGGCAGAGAGTAGTGATGGCAGCGCAGTGCACAGGCTAAAAAGAAGGGTGATCGCGATGGTGTTATTCATGCTGCTTGGAGCACAAGGCTCGGTGCTTTATTCCTGAGGCGTATCGACTATTTTCTGACGAGCACGACCCAGTCTTGATCGACCTCGCTAGGAGCCTTGCCGATAGAGGCACTTATGCCGCCTTTGAGAGATTTACCGTCAATCAGTTTGCCTCCAGTTCTCGGGTTGAACCAGTGCACTGTATAGTCGCCAGATGCTTTGCTGAGATCGAGTTGCGTGCTGCCGCCATTTTTAAGGTAGATCAAATAGGCTTCGCCATCTTGTGCGAGGCACCAGCTGTCTTTGTTGCTGCTGAGATTGTGCGCGGCGCGCATATCCCAGATAGCGACTTGGTTATGGCTGAAAAACTCGAGAGCGTAACGGCAATAGTCCCACCATTGATCGCGACTGCGGTAGTCGATACAAGTCAGATCAGAGTGTGCAGCTTTGTAGCCAAAGTAATATTCAGAGCCGTAGCCCTGATTCATCAAGCAACCCCAGAGTGCATTGCGTCGGCCGTCTTCGTGCGAGTTTGCTTTGTCGTTGTCGGGACGTATGGCGAAGGAGGCGTCACCAGGCTCGTCGCATGCAACTGCCCAAGGACGGCCTGCTTCAGCCGAGCTTTTAATATAGCGGGCAACGCTTTTGGGCACATTACTGAAATCTGCTTTATTAGTTTGGAGTGAAAAGCCGGTCAGCTTTGATTTGTCTCCAAGTAAGTCGTCGCCGCTTTGTCCGTTATGAATGACGAGGTGGTGGCGATAAGGGTCGTTGTCGTAAAACCATTGAGCCATGGCTTGGCGTTGCTCGGTGCTTTGAGAATTGCCCTTATGGTGCCTTTTACCACCCCAGATGCCGTTTTCTTCGCCGAGGTTCCAATTGAGTGCGAGGTGGTGTCCGAATCGAGCGACTAATTCGCGATAGTAGAGGCGGCGTTGTGGGCCCGTGTCGCCGTCGTCGAGCAGGCGTTCATTTTCAGTCTCCTGTGTTTTAAAGTGGAGAAACATGCCGAGTTGATCCGCGTGCTCAAAGACGATTTCCCACTGATCGAGTTTGGAGCAGTCCATGCGTGCACGTTCCTTGTAGTTGGTGTAGGGGAAGACGTTGCGATCATCGCCTTCGATGTTGAAGGTGAGGAAGGATACAGCATTGAGGCCCTCACTCGCGAGGTAGTTCACTGCGCCGATAATGTCCTTACCGCGTCCGTCGCCCCATGTGGGATCGCCGGGCTTCCAGTCGCGCTCGTGAGCGGCCCATTCTTTGACGAGTTGGTCTTTGATGCCATCGGACTTGAAGTCGCCGTCGAACTCTTCGTAGGCAAGAAAGTTTTCAGGGGCATCGGCTCCTTGTTTTAAGAAATACTTACCTTTCCCAGCAAAGCGTAAGTAATGCCCGCCAACATATTGGAGGCGCCCTTTGGCACGATTGTCGCGGCCAGTTTTGTCGCTCGCTTCAATGTTTAAGCTGCCAGTCGTGCCGTTAAAGGCGATGCCTTTACCGGATTCGATGGCTTCACTGATGGCAATATTTGGACCGCCCAGGAAGCGTGCTTCGTAGGTCCATTTGCCGACTGTGTCAGGTGCAAAATGGACGCGCCAGATGTTGCCACTGTCTGCACTGGTATGCCCAGCGTTGCCATCTGCAGCGTAATAGCCGGGGACGGTGTAAGACTTGCCACTAGCGGCGTGCGTGAACGTTACATCGAGCCGGTAGTCGGTGAAGGGATTGGGAGTCGCATTTTCGCTGCTTTCTGGGCCTTCGAAAGAGAGGGTGACTTTGTGCCAAGTTTTAAGCTCACCCCTGACGGTGGCTTGTTGAGTCTCGCTGGGGAGAGCTTGGCAACTAATTGAAGTGCATAGCAAAGCGAGGCAAAGTAGGGAGGGGATTTGTTTCATCGTTTATTATATGTAGGGCTTAAACTGATGATTGGTTAAATATACGTTTATTGGTGAATTCAAGGTTATGATCTCTTTATGTAAAACCTTGGTTGCGAAATATGCTTTAAGGTGACTATTTTCGATTCGGATGAGTGGTCTGAATATAGAGTTTGCAGCAGGTTGGAGTGAGGTATCCCCACGAGGGGATGCGCCGAAGCTATTGGTAGAAGAAGGTGGGCGACTTGTTTGCCAGCATAGTGATTTTACTCTTATGCATGATTTTGGTGCTGTGGGTCCTGTTGATTGTCCAATTGCTTATGATGCCCAGACGCAAACGGCATATCGTTATGTGAGTGCGCCAAGCTTATCTCGAAATGATTTCAGTCAGCTGCGTTCGTTTAACTTAGCGCGGTGCACTACTGATGTCCTGCTCGATCTTCCGCTCAACCAGTGGGGCTTGTGGCTATTAGAATGGATTGGTAGCTCTTCAGATCGTGGCGGGCAATTGTTTGGCCTATTGGCTACCGATCGACCTGCGGATGATCGCGTCGTGATTGACCACCAGTTGTTTGTTTTGAAACCAACTGAGAGCCGTGCACGGTTGCGGCCCATTTGTAGTGATGCGTATCGACCATTGGCTTTTAGTCGCAGTTTAAGGGAATTGATTTTTGCAGGTGCTGATGGGGTCTACCTTGTCGATTTGAAGGGAGTCCGGCGGCTGACTTTTCCNGAGANAGAGGCAACCGGTCAAGGTGCGACATTTGATCCGTCTGGTGAGAGTCGTGCAGTCCTTGGTGGTGACGGACTTTTTTTATGGGATTTGAAGGTGAACCAGTGCGAACGTTTGAGTCGTTTAGGGCGTTATCCAGTATGGGCTACGAATCGAAATGGGTTTTGGTATAGTGAGAGTAGTTCAGATGCGCACTATTACGATTTGAGCACACGTGAATCGACTCGATTATTTGCAGTGGCGAATAATCGAAGCCCAGAGTTTTGGCATGCACGCCCGGTGAGGCAAACGAGTTGCGGGCGCTATATGGCTGTTTCCGTTACCGCGAAACGTTTACAGGGCGTCAGTCGTAACGCGAATGCCACGGGCGACCGAGAGCGAGTGTTTGTGCACAAGCACGAGTTGCTCATCTGTGATTTAGAGAAACGTGAGTATTGGCGACGCGAGGGCTTTGCAAATCATGTCACTTGGGCGGAGTAATGGCTTGAGCCTCTTGGCGAGGGCTGGCACTGTGCGACCACATATAAAGATACAAATGGAAGCTAAAAACGTATATTTACAAGCCTTGGAGGCCGAGCAGAGAGGAGACTGGAATCAAGCACATGAGTTGGTGCAGGGCTTAGTGACTGCCGAAGCTGCATGGGTGCATGCCTATCTGCATCGGGTCGAAGGCGACGTGTCGAATGCGGGCTATTGGTATAATCGGGCGGTGCAGCCTGTGTGCACGACAAGTTTATCCGCGGAATGGGAGGCACTCTATCGTGAGCTCGCACCGATCGGACGAAATGATTCATAACAAATCGTTTGCACGTGATGACTCTAGAATCCCTTGGCTGGAATGCTCGCTGCGCAGAGCACTTTGAAGACTATCAAGCAAAGGGCTGGCAACCCGCGCGTTTGATTCGGGATAATAAAATTTCTTATGGCGCCTCGTTGGGCGATGGCGCAGAGTTGGAGGTCATCATGAGCGGTGCAGTCTATCATGAGGCACAAACCGATGCCGACTTGCCCTCCGTGGGTGATTGGGTGGCGCTCGAAATGGGCGAAGAGAATGATGAATACGATGCCGTTATTCGNGCACGTTTGCCACGACAGACTTGCTTGTCACGTAAGGCACCAGGTAAGGGGACAGNGGAGCAGGTGATCGCTGCAAATGTGGATGTGGTATTTGTAGTGACAGAAGCAGGGCAAGATTTTAATCCCCGCAGAATGGAACGCTACTATGCTGTGATGCAACGTAGTGGTGCGAAATCGGTCGCCATTCTGAATAAGTCCGACTTGTATCCCAGCGAGATGAATGACTTGGCGGCTGAGGCTCTCCGAAGGTTAAACCCCGAGATCGAAGTGATCCAAACTTGTGCCGTCGAGCAGAATGGGGTCGATGCGATTCGCCAATTCATTGCCCCAGGGGTCACGGTTGCGATGATTGGATCGAGTGGTGTCGGTAAGTCGACACTCATCAATCACCTCGTCGGAGAGGCGGTGCAATGGATGGGTGAGGTCAATGCAGTTACGGGTAAAGGTATGCACACAACGACCGCACGTGAATTGCTCGTGCTGCCAGACGGTGGGATGCTGATTGATAATCCGGGCATACGCGAAGTGCAGATGTGGACCGATGCGAAGACTTTGAAGGAGAGCTTTGTTGATTTTGATGAGAGGGCGCTGCGCTGCAAGTTCAACGACTGTAAGCACGGAAGTGACCAAGGCTGTGCGATTCGCGCTGCTATTGAATCGGGAGAGTTGAGCAAAGAGCGCTTTATTAATTATCTGAAACTTGATTTTGAATTGGAGCAGTTGCAGAAACGTCAGAAAAAGCGTCAGATCACAATCGGCCGTCGTAACCGCCGTGAGCTGAAATCGAAGGCTGAAAAATATAATAAGCGCAAAGGCTATTGATCGCCTTTGTTAGTTTCGTCTTTAGGTTTGCAGATAAGATCATCGTCCTCGAACTCGCTCGCGCAACAGGCACCGAATACACTGTAGCAGTCATTGCAAAGAGCGACGCCATCCAGTTTCTCGACGGTAGGTTTGCCGCAACGGGTGCAGGCGTCTTNTTTTGGTTGTGTGGTGTTNATGTTGGAAGGTAGGGCTCGTTATCCTTAACGAGCAGCATCTATCAGGTTGACGGTTCGTTAAGGATAACGAACCCTACCATAAGTTCGCATATGGGTCGCATGAGGTTGAACTCGTTACGTTGCTTCATCGTATCTTAGATACAAAAAACGTATGATATGTAGAAGTGCTATCTCTAGGTGTCGGCTCGGAGATATGGGAGAACTTAATTTAACTGAAGTGCGCTGCCTGCTTTTTCTAGGTCAGCGCCACTAGGTGATTGGTAGGTGCTAAGCCCAAACTCAGGGAGAATCGAAAGCAGGTGGTCGAAGAGGTCGCCTTGGATGTCTTCAAAATTTACCCATGCCGTATCATTAGTGAAACAGTAGATTTCAATCGGTATTCCCTTTTCGGTAGGTGCTAACTGGCGCACCAGAAGCGTCATACCACTTTGATGGATCTTAGGGTGGTTGCGCAGGTAGGCGACGCAGTAGGCTCGGAAGGTGCCGATATTGGTGAGGCGCCGCCCGTTAATGAGTTCGGCTAGATCGTTTTCGACCTCAGAGTTGTGTTTCTGAATATCTTCTAGTTTCTGCTCGAGATAGGGGCGCAAAAGGCGAATCCGTTTGAAACGTTCGAGTAGTTGTTCATCTGCGAACTGAATGGTGCGCATGTCTATGTTGAGTGAACGCTTAATACGTCGACCACCAGACTCACTCATGCCGCGCCAGTTTTTGAAGGAATCCGAGATGAGCGCATAGGTCGGAATCGTGGTGATGGTTTTGTCCCAGTTTTGCACTTTAACTGTCGTGAGGGAGACATCGATGACATCACCATCGGCACCACGGCCCGGCATCTCGATCCAGTCGCCCACCATAATCATGTGGTTGACTGAAAGCTGGAAGCCGGCAACGAGGCCGAGAATCGCATCTTTGAAGATCAACAACAGGATCGCAGTGACCGCGCCCAAGCTTGAGAAAAAAACGAGTGGTGATTTCCCAAGCACCGCGGATAGGATAAAAATGATACCGATTAAGTTGATCACTAGCTTCGCCGCTTGCGTGAAGCTTTTGGCGGGATAGCGCTTACCGACAGGGCCATTTTCCCATACGCGGCGTAAAAAGTTGAGCACGCCATCGATAATGAAAAGCACGATGACAATGAGGTAAGTGTTGACCACGATGCCTAAATTCGCGACCACATCAGGAAATTTCTCGAAGAGTGAAGGCCCAAAGAAATGGATGACTGCGGCAGGCACGATGTGTGAGAAGCGGACGAATACACGTGTCTCTATCAGCAAGTCATCCCACTCTATGGATGTTTTGTGAATAAGCGGGTGGATGACGCCATGAATAAATGCTTTGGCTGCGTAGTTGGCGAACAGCGCTAGAAGTATGAGGAACAAGAAAGCGCTCAAGACGCCGACCATCTCAGCATGGACTGTGGAGAGGCCTGCTTTGATAAACAATTGTGTAAAAGTATCAGTTGTCATGCCGATAGTGATGGGCGCAGTTGGTGAGTTTTTCAATAGCTGGTTTTAGACAATGCCATGCAGATATGGTGCGGGCAGAATGCTTTTCGCCATCAGGTGGTGCGGGCAGCTTATTCGACGTTTGACCTTGGGTGTTGGATCTTTGAGTTTCATGCGATACAGCCTTGATTTGCCACGTGGAGTGGTGTGGATTGCTCAAGTTGGCATGCCAAAAAAGAAATCTAAAAAATCGATCGAAGACGAAGGTCCAAAAGTTAAGAAGCTTTACACCATTAAATTGAGTGATGAGCAAATGGATCAATTGGCAGAAATCCTAGAGGAGCAAGGGGCTTTTATCCCTTACGATGTGGCCTATACGCTATTTGCATTTAAAGGAGAGGGCGTGAATGTCGTCGGCTACCAAAGTGGAAAGCTCGTCGTGCAGGGTAAAAAGACTGAGGACTTTGTGCGCGATGTGGTCGAGGCACAGGTCACGATGGACGCACGCCTCGGCTACGATGAAGTGCATCATCTCGAATGGTATGAGCTACACGCTGGCTGCGATGAGAGTGGTAAAGGCGATTTGTTTGGTCCCTTAGTCACGGCCTGTGTAGTTGCCGATGGTGATATGGTGCGCGCTTGGATTGAAGCGGGCGTCTGTGATAGTAAGAAAATCACCGATAACACCATATTGAAGCTCGATAAGGTGATCCGTGAAACCAAAGGCGTGGTGATAGCCACGGCCTTTGCGCGGATGCCAAAATATAACGAGCTCTACAAGAAATTCGGGAATAACTTAAACAAGCTCCTCGCCTGGTATCACGGCAAGTCGCTGAATGAAGCTCTGGAGAAACGTCCCGCACCTTGGGGGATACTTGATCAATTTACTAAGCAGAAACTGGTCGATGCCTACGTGAAAGAGCGCAAAGATTTTAATTTGATCAGCCGCACCAAGGCGGAAGAGGATCCAGTTGTCGCTGCATCCTCAATCGTGGCGCGTGCGATTTATGTGCGTGAGATGAAGCGACTCTCGGATGAGCTTGGCGAAGAATTGGTCAAAGGCGCGAGCGGTAAAGTCTTGGAGCAGGCCAAGAAAATTGTGGCCGAAAAAGGCGCAGATGCGCTCTCGAACTATGCAAAAATGCACTTTAAAACGGCCTACGAAGCGCAAGGCCTCGAGCCGCCAGCTAAACCGAGCTGGTATAAATATTGAACGGGAGGGGAGTCCTTCTAGCAGTTGCGGATGAGTGAATGTTTCATCGGATTCTTTGGTAGGACCTTTCACTCGTTGACAAGCCGAACCTCCCGAGGGCAGGGCTTAAAGAGATAAACACGTCAGTTTGAGCGAAGCGCCAGCTCTTATCTATGGACCCGCGGTGTTTGAGATTTTATATCTTCGAGTTTACTTGCACTGCATGGTTGATGATTGCGAGTCATCTAGCGAAGCATTTATTCTAGGCGGGCTGACATTTGTGAATGTCGTTACACTGCGTAGAAAGCCCCTTGCAAGTGCGATAGATTTTTTGCCCCCGTTGAGCCTCGACGCTCAATTTCCGCTCTGCGCCTGTGAAGCGTAATATGGCTCAACCGTTTCAAGGTGGCCTTGCACAATCTTGGCGATCGCTTCGGCGGGCAGCTCGCCTTTGTGCAGCTCGAAAATGGCGACCAGAAGCGCGAGCTCAATGTCCATTTTCTTTGGAGTCGTCGCCTTCATCTCCGCTAGGATTTCGAGCGCCTTGGTTTCGGCTTTCTTGTAGTATTTGAAGTTTTCCTCATTCGGCGTAGTCATGGACCCGAGGATTACTTGATGACTCCCTTAGTCAAGTGACTAGAGCCGCGGAGGCATATCCTTATACACATCTTCTGAAATTCCAGTTCCCTTGAACACTGGCCATCCAGATGCATTTTCAACTGCTCGTTCNCTGCGGTCGCTAGAGGTCGCAGAGAGCGCAAAGAAGGTATTATCAATAAAAGAGCAGATGACTTGCGTTCATTTCTCTCATACATCTCTGAGCCCTCAGTGAACTCGAGCGCCCCGTAGCCGATTCGGGCTATTTACCCGCGGCCTTTGCTTCCTCTGCGGCGAGCTCGGCCTCAAATTCAGCTTCCTCTTTCGCTTTGATACCCTCTGGGGTCTTATAGAAGGCTTCTAGGGCAGCAGCCTCTTCGGCTGCCTTTGCTGCGGCCCTCTCAGCTGCGAGCTTTTCTTCTCTCGCTGCTTCGCGGGCGATGCGCTTATCTCTTTTCTTCTGCTCGCGATCGCGGCGTCTCTGATCTTTGCTTGGTGTGAAGGCCATGGTGTTTTTTTCTAAAGTTCTAGTGCTGGACGGGGGGATTCTGTTGCGCNGTGGTCATACCCTCAGGTANCCCTCTAAAACAAGAGAAAAGTAGGATCTCCTTTTCTATTTTTTTCAGTGTAAGTGATTGTTCCGTGCCAATCCAGGAGGTGAGTGANGGTCGCGACGACATCAGCTATTCGCGTCTGTTTGCCATTTGCGCAATTTATGATATCCGCATGCCAATTTGAATGAAGACAAGCCAAGTCAATTTGTTGCTCCAAATCCTCTATATAAATGAAATCTCGAGTTTCATTGCCACTGCCATGTAAAGTGATCTCGGACTTGCTTGCTTTTTTGAATAAATCCCAAAAGAGCTGTTTTTTAAGCCCTGGTCCGTATGCAGAAAAAATACGTAGTGGACAGGTCTTTAGGTCATACAATTCGGTAAATTGCTTACACAAATCCTCTGCTAACTTTTTATGATAACCGTATGGTGAGATTGCTTGGGTTCGTTGGTTCTCTTGAATCGGCAGTTGCGCTGTATTGCCGTAGACGGCTGCACTAGACAGATTAATGTAATGACAGTCTGGATTGTGTCTCCGAATCGCTTCCAGTATGCGTTGAACATGGATGACGTTTTGCTCGAAGTCTTTGTTGGGGTTCTTGAACGAATCGCTGACATTCGCTGAACCAGAGCAATTAATGCAGATGTCAAATGGTTGAGCTCGGAACACTGCCGCAAAATCTGGCAGGGTAGGGTCGATTAAGAAATAATTCTCATCCCTTCACTGGGCAGTATGTCGCAATGCCACACTTCGTTGTTTTTTGAGAAGTGTCTATGGCAGTGACTCCCAATGAAACCTTTGGATCCGAGCACTAATATTTCCCTGTTAGTAACTTTATTTTGAATAGTGATATCCTGCTTGATGGTGCTTATATAATTTGTCAGTCCTGAGTTTAGCGCAAATGTAGGAGTCCCGGTCTTAAATAAGAGTGTCAAAATACGTATTATGGATTTCTTACAAGTATGGATCATCCGAATAGCAGGTCATCCGCGTCAGTGTTACTGCGGCGTCAAGCACGCTCGAGCCCTACGAATAAGCCTTTGCTTTAGAACCCACGCGGATGACGCCCATTGCCGCGCATGCGCTGCTGCTTCACAGGGGGTGGATTTTCCAAATAGAGGCTATACCATTCGTCTCCCAATCCTGCATTCGAGAAACTCTTTTCACGGTCATTGGACAGGTGTTCCCAGTTCTTCTTGAAGGTGTCGACTCCGGTGGCCTCTTTGGCCTTCAACAAGATGCTGCGAGCTTCATCCGGTTCGCCCACCTGAACGTAGATCCATGACATCAAGCCGTAAAGCAACGTGCCGCGGTTGCCCCGAAACCACATAATCTTGCGCTTGAAGAGCTTCTTCGCGCCCTCCACATCATCGTTCTTATAACAGCGTGCCATTCGCATCGCCACCGTCATAGGTTCCATCATCATCGGGCCGCTTAAGAATCCGCAGGTGGCAAGAATCTCGTCCACCTTGTCGAACTCCTTGAGCTGGTAGTGAAACTGCAGGCGCATGGTCGCCATCTGGCGTCCCGTGAGCACGGACCATTTTCGGAAGGGTTCGAGACCCTTGGTGAGTTCTAAGCCCTGCTTAAGCATGGTCTGTTGATCCATTTCAAGCTGGCGTTGTATCTGCTTAATATTGCCGCCCGGCTTGTTCTGGAACTGCTGCACCTTTCGTTGTATGCGCCTCTGGCCAGCTTCCATGCTTTGCTGCAGCGCAGATTGGGCCACGGACATTTTTTTCCGAACTAGGTATCCGATCAGGAAAAACGTGCTAGTAAATCCAGCCAGGCTAAAGAAGACCGTCGTCCCCGTGCGAAACTCCGAAGCGATCGAGACAATAGCCAATGCGAGTGCGACCAGCGCTGAAATGAGAAGTGAATACATAGTTGTTTAATCCGTAGTTTGGTTTTTCCAAAAGATGATAGGAGCACCAGAAAGGCGTCAAAGGTCAAGCTTACGACCGACACCTTTGGGCGTAATTTTTAATATGTGAAACAAAAAGGGGTCAGAAACAAAAAGGGGTCAAACGTTTAAAATAAATGTCATTCTCAGGACTTATTCTGAATCAGGTTACTGACGCGGGACGGATGCCCCATGTTGAGGCGTTGTGCGATCCAGCTATTTTTAGCAGTGGTTTGCTTGCGTAGAGTCTGAGCGATTTGAATTTTCCAAGTGGCGCCTTTGGGTTCGTTCGCGATGTTCGTCTTTGTCATACCCGCGCGCTTCAACTCATGCGCTACCAGTAACTCCCATTTCGACTCATTCAGCTCCTGTAAGTCGGCTCCCTCCCAGTCAATGTCTGGATGCTGTCTAGCGAGGTCCTTAGCGAGGGCCTTCTTCGTTTCCTTAGCTCCGATGAACCACCCTCGGCAATACTGCTTCATGAGTGCCTCTTTCTGCTTCGGGTCCTGTGCTTCGGAAAGCGCCAAGTGCTTCGCGTAGCGATTCATTCCCGCGAGGCTGTCCGGCAGGTCCAAAATCCCGAGGAAGTCTTCGCGATGCAGTGCGTCCATCGGTGAACGCTTAAAATATTTCGGGTAACTGGAGAGCGCGTAGCTCTTCAAGTCCTCGACGGCGCTGATTCCGGCTCTCACAGGGTTTAAATGAATGTAGTCGACTAAGCCGAGTAGGGGGCGATCTTCCCCGATCAGGATCGATTTGTAGCGCCCTTGGAAAACATGCCCGCGCTCCCCGCGTAGGCGGTTGAAGCGTGTGGCAAAGGTGCTCTGCAACCATTTCATTCCGTCGACCAAATTCGGTTCCGGCGTCTCAACAGCCAGATGGTAGTGATTACTCATAATCACGTAGGCGTGCAATTTCCAGCCACAGCGCTCTACAGTTTCAAAGAGCGCCCGTTCAAAGGCCTTGCCTGTATTCTCCGAAAGGAAAAGTTCTTTTCGATAGTTCCCACGACTAATGACGTGGTAAACCGCTCCTGGGAATTGAATGCGTTGCTTCCGTGGCATGACAGTGATGCTGGATAACTCGGCTAGGTTAGGCGATGTTTAATTTAAACGTTTGACCCCTTTTGTTGCCTCGGAAGGTCAAAAGATTTTCCTTCCTTCTTC
>JGI26084J50262_1000796_pt1 | contig 18079 bp, 12 predicted proteins | sample SaaInl6LU_22_DNA_FD_50262 | JGI IMG/M metagenome (IMG submission 50262) | reverse complement strand
CAAATTTCTTTGATTAATTCTGCCGCTCTATTAATTCCTTGCTCAATTGATAAGGGGTCAATTCCTCTTTCAAACCTGAATTTAGCATCTGTATCAATATTTAATAACTTTGAAGTTTTTCTAATAGATCTTGGGTCAAAATATGCAGACTCAATTAAAACATTTTTTGTATCTAACTCGGTTCCAGATCTTGTGCCCCCAATAATACCCCCTAAACCCAAAACTCCAGTATTATCTGAAATCACACACATGTTTTCTTCAAGTGTATAATCCTTGTTATCCAAAGCGGTAAAACGCTCACCTTTTTTTGAATTTCTTACAATTATCCCTTTATCAATCTTGTCTGCATCATATGCATGAAGCGGTCTATTCAAATCTAACATTACATAGTTAGTTATATCGACGACAGCTGAGATTGGTTTTTGACCAATAGAAATTAATTTATCTTTTAACCATTGAGGGCTTTCACAATTTTTTATATTTGTTATGAGGCAACTCCCAAACGAAGTGCAACCTTGGTTTTTTTCTTTATTGATCTTAATTTTAATTTTTTGATTTAATTTAGACTTTATTTTCTTTTCTTTTCTTTCAACAAACTTTCCAAAACCTGTTGATGCAAGATCTCTTGCAATACCCTTTACACCTAGGCAATCTGGTCTATTTGGTGTAATCGATAAATCAATTAAATTTGATTGATTTTTAGAAAAATATTTTTTTCCAATTTTTTTATTATATTTGGACTGATCTAATTCTATTATTCCATCACTGTCTTCGGATAAGCTTAATTCTGACTCTGAGCAAAGCATTCCATAAGAAGTTACACCTCTTATTTTACTTATGGACAGCTTCATTTTATTTTTTGGTATGGTGGCTCCTGGAGGTGCATAAATAGTAAACAAACCTTCTCTTGCATTTGGAGCACCACAAACTACTTTAACTAAATCTTTTTCTCCAACATCAACATCGCAAACTTTTAGCCTATCTGCATCTGGGTGTTTTTCTGTTTTAATTATCTTTGCAATTTTAAAAGCATCAAAATCTGATGATGGTGTCTCTACACTCTCTACTTCCAGTCCTATATCTGTTAATTTTTCTATTAATTGAGCCTCAGTAGATTTAGTTTTTAGGTGATCTTTTAACCAATCATAAGTAATTTTCATCTACTTAAACCTCTATAATTACTAGGTACGTCTAATGGATCGAAACCAAAATGATTAAGCCATCTATAGTCACATTCAAAAAATGCTCTTAAATCATTTATTCCATATTTAAGCATCGCAAGTCTATCAATGCCAATTCCAAATGCATAACCTTGATAAATTTTACTATCTACATTTACATTATTTAAAACATTTGGGTGAACCATACCACAGCCTAATATTTCTAACCATTTATCACCCTCTCCAATAACTATTTTTCCATCTTTTAATTCATAACCGATATCTACTTCTGCTGAAGGCTCAGTAAATGGAAAATGACTTGGTCTAAATCGCATCTTTATTTTATCAACTTCAAAAAACTCTTTTATAAAATAATTTAAGCATCCTTTTAAATGACCCATGTTAATATTTTTATCGATATGTAATCCTTCAACTTGATGAAACATAGGGGCATGTGTTTGATCACTATCAGACCGATAAGTTCTTCCTGGTGCAATGATTTTAAATGGGGGTTTATCTTTTAACATTGTTCTAATTTGAACTGGCGAAGTATGCGTTCTTAAAAGTTTTTGCTTATCTTCATCTAGATAAAAAGTATCATGCATATCTCTTGCTGGATGATTATCTGGCGTATTTAATGCAGTGAAATTGTTATATTCATTTTCTACATCAGGTCCCTCTTCAACACTAAAACCAATTTCTGAAAAAATAGAGGATATCTCATCAATGGTTTGTGATACAGGATGAATTTTTCCCTTCAAATATGGTCTTGTCGGAAGTGTTACATCAATCTTTTCTTTATTAAGCTTTTCATTTATTTCAAGCTGTTCAATTTTACTGATTTTATTTTCTATTTCATTCTGTAAGACATTTTTTATTTCATTTAAATCGGAGGCAAATGTTTTTCTTTCACTTTCATCTATTTGACCAATTTTTTTAAACTCAAGTGAAATAATTCCATTTTTTCCAAATAGGTCTGTTTTGATTTGGTTTGTCTCAGATAAAGTTAAATTGCCTTGCAATTTATTAAGAAATTCTTCTTTAATTTTTTTAATATCAGACATGAACACAGATTATTTCTTAAAGAAATAAAAACAATAGAGATTAATTTAAAGCTGATTGAGCTTTTTGTACTATTGTTTTAAATGCCTCTGGACTATCATAAGCAATTTCTGCAAGAATTTTTCTATCAATAGTAATTCCACACTTAGTTAATCCATTAATAAACTTAGAGTATGTTAGACCTTCAGCTCTAACACCAGCATTAATTCTTTGTATCCAAAGAGATTTAAAATCTCTCTTTTTATTTCTTCTATCTCGGTATGCATATTGCATAGCCTTTTCCATTGCTTGCTTTGCAACTCTTATAGTATTTTTTCTTCTGCCCCATTGGCCCTTAACGGCTTTTAAAACTTTTTTATGTTTAGCTCGGCTGGTTACGCCTCTTTTAACTCTTGCCATTTTATCCTCTTAAACTGTAGGGCATGTACGATTTTACAATTTTTCCATCTTGCTTTGACATCGCAGTAGTGCCTCTTAATTTTCTAATTTGTGAATTTGTTCTTTTAATCATACCATGTCTCTTACCAGCTTGGGCAGTCATTACCTTACCCTTTGCAGATATTTTAAATCTTTTTTTTGCTGAGCTTTTTGTTTTAAGTTTTGGCATAATTCTGCGAGGTTATACAAAGAATGATTTAAATTTACAACCTTAATTAAGGCTTATAAAGGCTGAATTACCATTATCATTTGCTTACCATCAAACTTAGGATGCAATTCTATTTTACCAACTTCCTTCATGTCCTCTTTAATCTTGTTCATCAATTCATTTCCAAGGTGTGAATGCTGCAACTCTCTACCTTTAAATCGAATTGTAAATTTCACCTTGTCACCTTTTGATATAAATTTTTTTGCATTTTTAACTTTGAATTCATAGTCGTGTGTTTCTGTAACTGGTCGCATTTTAATTTCTTTAAGTAAAACTATTTTTTGTTTCTTCTTAGCAAGGTTGGCTTTTTTCTGGGCATCATACTTAAATTTACCCATATCCATAATCTTACAAACTGGTGGGTTGGCGTTTGCAGCAATTTCAATTAAATCTAATCCTTGGTTTTTTGCCATCGTTATAGCTTCGTTAGTGCTTATAACTCCCAAGTTCTCTCCATCGCTACCTATAACTTGAACTTCNGGTGATGAAATTCTATTATTAGATCTTGGACCACGGTCCTTAGTTCTTCTTTGAAAATAGTTTTGTTTAAAATCTGCCACTTAGTTTGANGATGCTTTATTCAAAGCAGAGAATGTTTTTAAGAATACGTCTANATCCATATTTTCTTGTTTATTAGAGTCTAATCTTCTAATCGTTACTGAGTTACTGTCAACTTCTTTTTTACCACAAATTAATAATAAAGGTATTTTTGCGAGTGAATGATCTCTAATTTTATAATTCAAATTATGTTTTTTTAGATCAACAAAAGAGCTCATGCCAGCTTGTTTAATTTTTTTTGAAACTTGTGTTGCATAATCATCGAACTCCTCTGATATTGGAATTACTACAGTTTGAAGTGGAGAAATCCAAAAAGGGAATTTTCCAGCATAGTGCTCGATTAAAATTCCTATAAACCTTTCAAGAGAACCAAACAATGCCCTATGTAACATCACAGGAACTTTTTTTGTTCCATCTTTATCTACATATGATGCATCAAGTCTACCTGGTAAATTTAAATCCACTTGAAGTGTTCCACATTGCCAATCTCTACCGATTGCATCTCTTAAAACAAATTCTATTTTTGGACCATAAAAAGCACCTTCACCTTTATTTACGCTATACTCTAATTTTGAAGCTTTTACTGCTTCAAGTAAAGATGCTTCGGCTTTATCCCAAACTTCATCGGCACCAACTCTAACTTCTGGCCTATCTGCATATTTTAAAATTACATTTTCAAAACCAAGATCTTTATAAATATCTAAAATTAAATTAGTAACATTTAAACACTCACTTGTTATTTGGTCTTCAGAACAAAATATATGTGCATCATCTTGAGTAAATGCTCTAACTCTTAATAAACCATGTAAAGCACCAGAAGGTTCATATCTGTGAACTTTTCCAAACTCAGTTATTCTCAAAGGTAGGTCTCTATAACTTTTTAACCCTTGGTTAAAAACTTGAATATGACCAGGACAATTCATCGGTTTAATTGCAAACACTTTTTCGTCAGGTGTTTCAGATGTATACATATTTTCCCCATATTTTTCCCAATGACCCGACTTTTCCCATAGTAAACGATCTAACACTTCTGGTGTGTTTACTTCTTTATAACCCGCAGCATCTTGGCGAGCTCTCATATAGTTAATTAACTTTTGAAAAAGAGCCCATCCTTTTTCATGCCAAAATACAGATCCTGGGCTTTCTTCTCTAAAATGAAATAAATCCATTTCTTTGCCTAGTTTTCTGTGATCTCTTTTTTCTGCTTCTTCGAGTCTTTTTAGATATGCGTCTAGATCTTTTTGAGTGGCCCAACTTGTTCCGTAAATCCTTTGAAGCATTTCATTATTTGAATCTCCTCTCCAATAAGCACCTGAAACCTTCATCAATTTAAAATATTTTCCAATTTTACCAGTGGAAGATAAATGTGGGCCTCGACAAAGATCATGCCAATCTCCATGAAAATATATTGAAACTTCCTCACCTTGAGGAATACTTTCGATCAATTCAGCTTTATATATCTCACCTTTTTTTTTAAAATGTTCTATTGCCTTTTCCCTTGACCACACTTCTCTTTTTGTAACAACATCTCTATCAACAATCTCTTTCATTTTATCTTCAATTTTTTTTAAGTCATCTTCAGTAAATGGTTCTTTTCTTGCAAAATCATAATAAAAACCGTTTTCGATTACAGGTCCTATTGTAACTTGTGTACCCGGAAACAGTTCTTGTACGGCCATTGCTAGAATGTGTGCTGTGTCATGTCTTATGGTTTCTAATCCTTCTTCATTTTTTGAAGTAAATATTTTTACAGAACAATCTTTATCAATTACAAAATCTAAATCCTTCAACTGACCATCAACAGCTACAATCATTGCCTGCTTAGCAAGTGATGTGCTAATTTTTTCAGCAACTTCTAATCCTGTTGTTTTGTTTGGAAACTCTAAATTGTTTCCATCTGGTAATGTTATAGTAGGCATTTAATTAATTAATTTTTTGTACTCTGAATAAGTAGAAAAGCACATTTTTTCAACATTAAACTTGTTTACAATATTTTTTCTTCCTTCAGTACCNATTGTTTTTATTGTTGTATCATCCANATTTAATACTTTTAGAATTTTTTNAGAAAGTGAATTTGCATTGCCAGCCTCAAAAAGATAGCCNGTTTTTTCATCAATTACTGTTTCGTTTGATCCACCAATATCACTTGCTATTATTACTTTTTCCATTGACTGTGCTTCAACTGCTACCCTTCCAAAAGCCTCAGGTTCAATTGATGCTGAAATAATAATATCAGAAACTTTGTAGGCTAATGCCATATCTTTACAGTGATCTATAAATTTTACCTGTTTAGTCATTCTATATTGTTCACTCAATCTTATAAGTTTTTTTTTAAATAAATCACGGCCCTGATCACTTCCAAGAATAACAGCATAAAAAGCTTCATAACCAAGTTGAATATTCACCATATTTATAGCTTCTAAAAATAATTCTTGGCCCTTCCATGAAGTTAATCGGCCTGGCAATAAAATTATTTTTTTATTCTCTACAATACCCCAATTTTTTAATAATTTTTTTTCTTCTATTTCTGTTTTTGTAGTGGGGTCAAAATAATCTACATTTATGCCTCTAAAAATCACTAGTAATTTATTTTTAATATCTAAATAATCTGAATAATTATTTTTGATATGAGAAAAAATAAAATTTGATCCAGCAATGATTAAATTAGATTTCACCATAACTGAATTATAAAATTTTTTTATTTTGTTATTAAAATTATATGTTCCATGAAATGTTGTTACAAACTTTCTTCTAGTAATTTTTGTTGCAAATAAACAGGACCACGCTGGTGCTCTGCTTCTTGCATGTACAATAGAAATATTATTAAAAATTATAATAAATATAAGAGCTAGTGTATTGAATATTATTAATAATGGATTTTTACTTTGTACTGGTAATTTAATTAACTTAACTTTTTCTTTATTTATAAATTTTGTTAACTCGCCTCCACTTGTAACTATAAAAGACTTACAGCCATTTTCTGGCAAATAATGTGCAATATCATAGCAACCTGTTTCTGCACCTCCATATCCCAGTTTTGGAATAACTTGCAAAACTTTTAAATTAGATGACATTTGATATTGTTATATATTAATAGAATTANGTATTAAACTTTAATGATGANATATAGCTANTGTAAATTATCAAATTCNAAGAAAATTCGCTATTTAAAACATGACAAGGATAATGGTCCCTTTATTATTTTTCTTCATGGTTTTATGTCTGACCTTGAAGGAAAAAAACCTAAACATTTTTTAAAGTTCGCAAAAAAAAACAATTATGGATTTTTAGCTTTGGAGTATTCAGGTCACGGAAAGTCCTCAGGAAAATTTATTAATGGCAATATAAGTAAATGGACTAAGGAAACCACTTTATTAATTAAAAAAATTGTTAAGAAAAATAATTTTATTTTAGTTGGATCAAGTATGGGTGCATGGATTTCTCTTAATCAATTCAAAGTATTTAACAAACAAATTATAGGTTTTTTGGGAATTGGATCTGCACCTGAATTTTTAGAAAACTTAATGTGGAAAAAATTTAACAAAAGCATGAAGAGAGAAATTACCCAAAAAGGGATAATTAATTTAAAACATGGAAAATATGAATATCCAATTACACTACAGTTAATTAAAGATGGACGAAAAAATAAAATTTTAAAAAAGAATATTAATCAAAAGCTAAATGTTACAATGGTGCATGGTGAAAAAGATGAGTCCGTGCCTGTTGTCTATTCGAGGAAAGTGCTAAAACTCTTCAAAAANGCTAGAAAAAANCTNGTCATTATTAAAAATGGAGATCATAGTTTATCTTCAAAAAGATGGTTAAAAATATTAACTAATGAACTCAGTCTAATTNTTTAACTTACTTCCTTAATAGTTTTTTTAAGGGTAATAGGATTGCTAAGTTTATCGAGCATTTCTTTAGGACATACTTGAATAAAATTTTCAATTTCTTNATTAAAATTACTTATAATTTTTTTTGATAGCTCAGAATTAGTTTCGCTTGAATGTTCATTTATTAATTCTTTTAAATAATTAGACCAAAACTCTGTTTCAACTTTTTGCCATACCACAGACTCTGAGTTAACTTTTTTGTTAAAATCATTCGAAGCATCATAAACAAATGCCATTCCACCTGTCATACCAGCTGCAAAATTATCCCCAACATTACCCAATATTACAACTGTACCGCCTGTCATATACTCACAACCATTCGAGTCACATCCTTCGATAACTGTAATTGCTCCTGAGTTTCTTACTGCAAATCTTTCTCCTGCTTGACCTGCTGCAAATAACTTTCCTGAAGTTGCGCCATATAAAACTGTGTTTCCAATAATCGTATTTTCATTAGAGATTAAATTACTTTCTTCAGAAAGTTTGATAGAAATAATTCCACCTGAAAGTCCTTTTCCAACATAATCATTAGCATCCCCTTCTAAAACCAACTTCAAACCTTTTGTGGCAAAAGCTCCAAATGATTGACCAGCTGAACCCTTAAAAGTTAAAGATAAAAAGTTATCTTCTAATTTCTCATAACCAAATTTTTTGTAAAGATGATGACTTATTCTGGTACCAACAGCTCTATTTGTATTTTTTATAATATATTTTTTATCAATTTTTTTGGATTGATCTAATGCATTTTCAATTTCTGGCCATATCTCTTGGTCAAGCGTATCTGGTACAAAATTTATCTCAGGGTTTTCACAATATCTTTTATTATCTCCTGCATCTGCTTGAACAAATAATGGGTTTAAATCTAAATCATCTAAGTTTGGTGATGCTTTACTAACTTGCATTAATAGATCTGTTCGTCCAATAATCTCATTTAATGATTTAAATCCAAGTCTAGCTAAAATCTCTCTAACTTCTGACGCTATAAAGGTAAATAAATTTACAACTTTATCCGGAGTGCCAGTAAATTTTTCTCTTAATTTTTCATCTTGAGTACACACTCCTACTGGGCAGGTATTAGAATGACATTGTCTAACCATAATGCATCCCATAGCAACTAAAGCAGTTGTAGCAACACCATATTCTTCTGCTCCCATCATGGCGGCAATCACAACATCTCTTCCTGTTTTAATTCCACCATCAGTTCTGAGTGTTACTTTGTGCCTTAAGTTATTTAATGTAAGAACTTGATTGGCCTCAGTTAATCCCATCTCCCAAGGTATACCAACATATTTAACACTTGTTTGTGGTGTGGCTCCAGTACCTCCGTTATGTCCAGAAATTAAAATTATATCAGCTTTTGCTTTAGCAACTCCAGCTGCAATTGTGCCTACCCCAGATGATGCAACTAATTTTACACCAATTCTTGCCTGAGGATTAATTTGTTTTAGATCATAAATTAATTGAGCCAAATCTTCGATTGAATAAATATCGTGGTGAGGAGGAGGTGAAATTAAAGTTACCCCTGGGGTAGAATGTCTTAGTTTTGCAATTTCTTTTGTAACTTTAAATCCTGGCAACTGACCACCTTCACCAGGTTTTGCACCTTGAGCTATTTTTATTTCTATTTCATTACAATTGTTTAAATAATTTATTGTTACACCAAATCTCGCTGAAGCAATTTGTTTTACTCTTGAATTTGCACTATCACCACTTTCCAAACTTTAAATCTCTTTTCATCTTCTCCACCCTCGCCACTGCATGAAGCACCCTTAATTCTATTCATTCCTATTGCTAAGGTCTCGTGTGCTTCTTTTGACAAGGCTCCGTGGGACATACTTCCACTACCAAATCTTTTTAAAATATTTTCAATAGGTTCAACTTCTGAGATATCAATTGAAGGTCCTAATTTTCTTTTTCTAAAATCAATTAAATCTCTTAAATTTATTGGAGGTAAATTATAAATACCTTCAGCATATTTTTTATATCCCTCATAAGAATTAGAGCCAACGGCGCTTTGTAAAAGATGAATTAGTTTTCCTTGATATTGGTGTGTTTCACCATTTTTTCTATAACGATAAATTCCCCCAATTGGTAAAACTGTGTCTGTACTTTCGTAGGCTTCTTTATGAATAGCTCTTATTTTTTTTTCAATCCCTAACAAACCTATTCCTGAGATTTTTGAAACTACCCCTGGAAAATAGTCAGCAACAATTGTTCTACTTAGACCAACTGTTTCAAAATTACATCCACCTCTATAAGAACTTAAAACAGAAATTCCCATCTTTGACATAATTTTTAAAAGACCAGCATTTACAGATTTAATATACCTCTCAACACATTCATCGAAACTAAATTGACCAAATAATTTTTTTTCAAATCTCTGGTATAAACTATCAAACGCCAAATAAGGATTTACCGTTGTTGCGCCAACTCCAATTAAAGTAGCAAATGAATGAGTGTCTAATGCCTCTCCTGATTGGACATTTATTGATACATATCCTCTTAATTTTTTTTGTATTAAAAATGAATTTATTGCACCAACACATAAAAGCATTGGAATTGGTAAATTTTTAGATGATAGATTTTTATCACTTAAGATTATTTGGGTAACACCTTGCCTAACTGAGATTTCAGCTTCTTTTTGAATTCTATCAATAGCAAGTGATAAAGTTTCCTCATTTGAAAAAGTACAATCAATTACTGCAGAATTTTTTCCAAAGAAATTTATAAATTTATCAAATTGTGAATTGGATAGAATTGGGCTATTTAGAACGTAAATATTTTCTTTAGTTAAAGTATCAAAATCTAAAATATTTCCTAAATTTCCAAATCTAGTCTTCAAACTCATCACTTTATTTTCTCTCAAAGAGTCGATTGGTGGATTTGTAACTTGACTAAAATTTTGCCTGAAAAAATGATATAAAGGTCTATATTTGTCAGATAATACAGCAAGAGGTGTGTCGTCTCCCATTGAGCCAATTGCCTCTTTTGCATCTTCAGCCATTGGATGCAATATTAATTCTAAGTCCTCTAAGCTTATACCAAAAGTGTGTTGTTTTCTTCTTAACTCATCTCCAGAAAATGTATTTTTTTCATTAGAAATTGTTAGCTTGTCATCTAAATCTATAATTTGAGAATTAAAATGTTTGTATTCTTTTGCTAAAAAATCTTTAATTTTTTCATTAGTAAATACTTTCCCTTTCTCTATTCGAACACCAATTATTTCTCCTGGTCCCAATCTTCCCTTGGACAGAATTCTTTTTTCATTTAACTCGATCATACCAGTCTCAGAGCCTGCAAATAAAAGTTTATCTTTGGTAATTGCATATCTAAGTGGTCTCAAACCATTTCTATCATTGGCGGCTATGACCCATTCGTTATCTGTTGCTGCAATTGCAGCTGGGCCATCCCATGGCTCCATAGTACTATTTAAAAAATTAAACAATTGTTGATGATCCTTCGGTAAAGTTTTACTTTTTTTTGACCAAGCATCTGGCACTAACATTAACTTAGCTAATGGAGCAGGTTGTCCAGAAATATTTAATAACTCAAAAACATTATCTAAGGCAGCAGAATCAGACGCTCCTTTTTGAATCACTGGTTTCAAATTGTTTACATCATCAAAAAGAGGACTGTTCATTTCCTCTTCATGCACACGCATCCAATTCTTATTACCTCTATATGTATTAATTTCTCCATTATGAGCTATCGCTCTAAAGGGTTGTGCTAAATTCCAGCTAGGTGCAGTGTTGGTTGAAAATCTTTGATGAAATATTGCATACCTTGAAACAAATCTTTCATCTTTTAGATCTAAATAAAAATCAGATATTCCTTCAGCTAAAAACATACCTTTGTAAATAATTGACTTAGAGCTCATTGAACAAATATAAAAATTATTCAAAGATGAATTAAAGGCGCTATTTTCAATTTTTCTTCTTGTCTCGTAAATTTTTCTTTCTAACTCTTTATTTAATAAATCTGAGTTATTTGATTTGAATAAAACTTGGATTATTTCTGGCATTGTTTGAAATGCTTTTTCTCCAAGAACTTTTGGATTTACTGGTACTTGTCTCCAACCATATATATTAAAATTATTTTTGGTTAGCTCACTTTCTACAATTGTTTTACAGTTTTCTTGTGAAGCGTAATCGTTTCTTGGTAAAAAAATCATCCCAACACAAATTTCTGCGTTATCATATTTGTGTCCTGTTACTTCTATCTTCTCGATGAAAAAATCTTTTGGTATTTCCACATGAATACCTGCTCCATCTCCAGTTTTTCCGTCCGCATCAACAGCTCCTCTGTGCCAAACAGCTTTTAACGCCTCAATTCCGTACTCGACAATCTGACGAGATTTTTTTCCCTCTGTAGAAGCAATTAAACCTACTCCACAAGCATCATGCTCCATTTCTTTTGAGTAGACATGGTTTTTCTCTAATAATTCCTGATTTTTTTTATAATTTTTCATTAAGCGACTTTAGATTGTTTAATTTCTTTGCTTTCTAAATATTTTTTTATTGAAGTCGCTGCCTCTCTACCATCCTTGATAGCCCATACCACTAATGAGGCTCCCCTAACAATATCTCCAGCAGCAAAAACACCTTTCAAATTCGTTTCCATTGTATCAAAATCAGTTTTTATGGTCCCCCATTTTGAAACTGAGAGTTCTGGTGAGTCAAATAATGTCGGTAGGTTTTCAGGATCAAAACCCAGAGCTTTTATTACCATATCTGCTTTAATTTCAAATTCAGATCCAATTTTAATTTCAGGTTTTCTTCTTCCAGAGTCGTCTGGTTCTCCTAATTGAATTTGATCGACTATAACTTTTTCAATTTTACTTAAACCTTTAAAAGCTTTAGGGCTTGATAACCAAACAAATTCTACACCTTCTTCTTCAGCATTAGCAACTTCTCTTGCTGAACCTGGCATGTTTTCTTTATCTCTTCTATATAAACATTTCACTGATTTTGCATTTTGTCTAATAGATGTTCTAACACAATCCATTGCTGTATCGCCACCACCAATAACTACAACATCTTTTCCTTCAGCATTTAAAATTCCTTTATCAAATAAATCTACTTTATCCCCTAAGCCTTTTCTGTTGGAAGCAGTTAAAAATTCCATTGCAGGAAATATGTTATTTAAATCATTTCCAGGTAGATCTATTTCTCTAGCTTTATAAACGCCTGTTGCAATAAGCAGTGCATCATGTTTTTTTCTTAACTGATCTAGCGTAGAGTCTTTTCCAACTTCAAAGTTTTGAACAAATTGGATACCACCTTCTTTTAGTAAATTAGTTCTTCTCTCAACAACAAATTTTTCCAACTTAAAATTAGGTATTCCATAAATCAACAATCCACCAGGTCGATCGTACCTGTCATAAACTGTAATTTTATAACCTTCTTTTCTTAATTGTTCTGCAGCCGCAAGGCCTGCTGGACCTGCTCCAATTATTCCAACACTCTGACTTTTTTCACTTTCAACTTTAATAGGTTTTACCCAACCTTGTTCCCATGCTGTATCAGTAATATATTTTTCCATTGAGCCAATTGTTACTGTGCCATGACCTGATTGCTCTATTACACAGTTCCCCTCACACAATCTATCCTGAGGACAAATACGTCCACAAACCTCCGGCATATTATTTGTGCTTTGTGATAGTTCGTAGGCTTCTTTAACTCTTCCTTCAGCGGTCAATTTTAGCCAATCAGGAATATTGTTGCTTAGAGGACAATGTACCTGACAAAACGGAACTCCACATTGTGAACATCTGCTAGCCTGTTCTTTTGCTTTATCAGCAATAAACTCATCATATATCTCATTGAAATCTGATTTTCTTTTAATTACATCTCTTTTAGGTGGAGTTTGTTGACCTATCTCAACAAATTTTAACATTTTATCAGTCATAATAAATTTTAAATTTATGGCAAAATATACATTGTTTTTACTAGTTAAAGCTTAAAAATGGACAGTATTTATGACCTATAATTTAATTTTAACGGCTTTAATTCTTAATAATTCCAAAAATGCATAGCTAGTATACTGAAATCGAATTGTTTTAAAAAAAAAATTTTAAGCTACGAAGTTTATATGTTTCAAGATTTTATAGAAATTTTTATTCTTTCTTTAATACAAGGTGTGTCTGAATTTTTGCCTATCAGCTCTTCAGCACATTTGATTATAGTTTCAACTTTGTATGAATTTCACTCTAGCTCATTATTAATCGATATAGGGCTTCATTTAGGATCTCTGCTAGCAATAATATTTTTTTTTAAAAAAGAATTATTTGATCTTAAAAATAATCAGAGGATTTTAATATTAATTTTTTTTGGATCAATTCCTCTAATCATCGTAGGATATTTTTTATTTAAAACAGGTTTAATAGATTTATTAAGAAATATAGAAATTATTGCATGGATGACTTTAATTTTTGCAATTGTGCTTTTTTTTGCTGATAGAAGTAGATTTGATAAAAAAATTTCAACTAACTTAAATCTTAAAACAATATTAATAATTGGATTATTTCAAATATTGTCTCTAATACCCGGTGTTAGTAGAGCCGGTATTACAATTACTGCAGCCAGAATTTTAAAGTTTAATAGAGTAGATTCTAGTAAAATTTCTTTTTTACTTTCCATCCCAGCTCTTGCTGGAGCTAGCTTTCTAAGTCTAAAAAATCTTACCTTGGAAACAATTGAATACAATATGCTAGTATTGGTTGCTATTTTCTTATCGTTTATTTTTTCTTATATTACAGTTAAATATTTTTTAATTTATATTAACAAATTTTCAATGAATGCATTTGTAATATATAGAATATTAATCTCATTTTTGTTATTCTATATAATATACTAAATTTTTTTATTTTTAACTAAAGGTAAAAGTTGGGATAACAAAACACCACTTAATATAAAAATACAACCTAAAACATTATTAATATCTAAAATTTGATTTAACAAAAACCACGCAGCTATAGTTGCAAACACACCTTCAAGAGAAAATATAATTGCTGCTGGAGCTGGGGTTATATTTTTTTGTGCATAAATCTGTAAAACAAAAGCCAACCCTCCTGACAAAATACCTGCATATAAAATTTCAATTTTTTCTTTTAAAATATTTTCTAAAATTAATTCTTCAAATATTATTGCTATAATTAAAGATAATATCGCAACTATAAATGTTTGAATTGCACCAATTGTAAGAGGATAATTAAATCGTTTAATGATCATGCCAGTAAAAATTATATGTGTGCTCCAAAAAAAGGCACCTAAAATAACTAGACCGTCACCAATTCTCACAGTCGTGTCATAAAAATTTGTGAGTAAGTAGCCACCAATTACACACAAAATTACTGAAGGCCAAACACTCCAATGTATTTCTCTCTTATGAAGAAAAAAAACTATTATTGGAACCATTGGCACATAAAAAATAGTAAAAAATGCTGCATTTGCTACATCTGTATAAATTAAAGCTACCTGTTGTAATGCTGAACCTAAAAATAACGATAAGCCAATTAAAGTCACAAGGTACAAAAAAAGTTTTTTACTCACCTGGAAAGAAGACCTAAAATTTTTATACTCAAAAATATAGGCAAGAGGAACGATCGCAAAACACCCTACAAAAAAACGTATTGAGTTGAAGGTGAATGGACCTATTTCATCCATTCCTGTTTCTTGAGCTATAAAAGTAGTTCCCCAAATAAAAGTGCATAACAAGGCACTTAACAAGGACATTGTCTTAGACATTATTAGACTGCAAGTTTGTATGCAAAATTTTTACCTAGATTGTCTTTTAAATCATTATTAAATCTTGCAGCTTCTGCTCCATCTATAATTCGATGATCATATGATAATGAAATTGGTAACATAGTACGAGTTACAAATTTATCATTTATAAAAATTTGTTTTTTTTGACTTTTGCCAACACCAAGAATAGCAACTTCTGGGTAATTAATTATTGGAGTAAAAAATGATCCACCGATGCCTCCTAAGCTTGTAATTGTCATAGAGCCACCAAATAATTCTTTTTTATCAATTTTAAGATTTCGACATAAATCGCTNACTTCTTTTAAATCTTTACTAATTACAGAAATACTCTTGTTGTTTGCATCTCTAATTTTTGGAACCATTAATCCNTGNGGNGTGTCTACTGCTATTCCAATATGATAATATTTTTTCAAAGTCATTTTTCCAGAATCGATTTCATCTATAGAAGAATTAAAGCTTGGAAATTTTTTTAAAGAAGCAACTAAAGCTTTAATAATAAATGCTAGAGGTGTAATTTTTTTTTTCTCACCTGTGTAAATATCTGTAAGTGAATTTCTAAAATCTTCCAATTCTGTAATATCAATTTCATCGTGATTAGTAACATGAGGAATATTTGACCAAGAATTCATTAGATATGTCGAGGCTAATTTTTTTACTCTTGGCATATCTTTTGTTTCAATTTCACCAAATTCCGAATGGGCGTATTCTAAATTTATTTTTTTTGGTGATTTTTCTTCTTTACGATCTAATGAAGCTTTTTGATTATTTGAAATATAATTTTTTATATCAGTTTCTGTAACTCTGCCTTGTCTTTCAGTTCCATATATGCTGTTGATATTTACTCCTAATTCTCTTGCAAATTTTCTTACTTTCGGCGATGCAAGAGCAAGTGAATTATCATTAAAGCTTTTGCTCCTGATATTTTGACTTGGAGTAATTTGACTTATTCTATCTTCTATTTTGACATCTGATTTAGGTAATGACTGTTCGTTATTATTAATAATTTCATTTGTTTTTGCTGCATCACTTGATTTACTAACCTCAATTTCTAAAATCTTTGAACCCTCTGAAATCTTATCTCCAACCTTAACCGTAACATTTACAACTTTACCTTTTTCAGTACTTGGGATTTCAACGCTGGATTTGTCGCTTTCTATCGTAATTAATGGATCATTTTTTTCTATAGATTGTCCTTCTGAAACAAGAACTTCAATTACTTCTACATCTTTAAATTCCCCGATATTTGGTACTTTTAAATCAATTAGAGACATGCTTTCCTTATAGTTTGGTAGGCATTGGCTTGCTTGGATCAATTTTAAACTTTTTCATCGCCTCTGTGGCATATTTTGAGGCGATTAGCTGCTCTTTAGATAAAATGCTTAAACCATAAGCAACTATATGTTCTTTATCAACCTCAAAAAAATTTCTTAAATTTTTTCTCGTGTCACTTCTTCCAAATCCATCTGTTCCTAAAGAATAAAAACTTTTTTCAACATAAGGTCTAATTTGATCAGAGTTAATTCTCATATAATCAGAAGCAGCCATAATTGGTCCTTCAGTTTTTCCCAAACATTCCTCTACATAAGATTTTTTTTGTTCTTTGTCTGGATTTAAAAGATTGTATCTCTCAACTTCCATTCCATCTTTTCTTAATTCATTAAAGCTTGTTACACTCCAAACTTCACTATCTATTTGATATTCATTTTGTAAAATTTCTGCTCCTTTTATCATTTCTCTTAAAATAGTTCCGGATCCAAGAAATTGAATTTTTGTTTTTTTATTTTTATTAAAGTCTCTTATTTTATACATTCCTTTTAAAATACCTTCTTCACAGTTTTTATCTTTTGGCATTTCTGGATGAGAATAATTTTCGTTCATAGTGGTAATATAATAAAAAATATTTTCTCTTTTTTCATGCATTCTTCTTAGACCTTCTCTAAAAATTACTGCTAACTCATAATGAAATGTTGGATCATAGCTTATACAATTTGGAATAGTTGATGCTAGAACGTGACTATGACCATCTTGATGCTGTAACCCTTCACCAGCGAGAGTAGTTCTTCCAGCTGTTGCCCCAATCAAAAAACCTCTAGACTGACTATCGGCACCAGCCCAAGCCAAATCTCCAATTCTTTGAAAACCAAACATTGAATAAAATAGATAAATTGGAATCATTTCAATATCATGATTTGTGTAAGATGTTCCTGCCGCAATCCAAGATGACATTGCTCCAGCTTCATTAATCCCTTCTTCTAGAACTTGTCCTTTTTTGTCCTCCCTATACGAACTTAATTGTGCAGAATCTTCTGGTTCATATTTTTGTCCCTCATGAGCATAAATTCCTATTTTCTGAAAAAATCCTTCCATACCAAAAGTTCTTGCTTCATCTGGTATTATTGGAACTAGTCGAGGAGCAACATTTTTATCTCTTAATAAATTTGTTAACATTCTTACTAGAGCCATAGTTGTCGACATTTCTTTTTCACCTGTCGAAACTTTCATGTTGTCAAAAATATCTTTTGGTGGAGCTTTAATTGGTTTAGCAAATGTGCTTCTTTCAGGAATAAATCCACCTAATTGAAGTCTTCTTTCTTTTAAATATTTTATTTCAATAGAATTTTCATCTGGTTTGTAATATTCAATATTTTTTACTTGATCATCTGTTAATGGCACATCAAAACGATCTCGATAATACATAAGATCATCTATATCTAATTTTTTAGTTTGGTGAGTAGTGTTTACACTTTCGCCTGTTTTGCCCATCCCATAACCTTTAATCGTTTTAGCAATTACAACTGTTGGACTTCCTATATTTTTTGTTGCTTTGTCATAAGCTGCAAATACTTTATGCGGATCATGGCCACCTCTATTTAGCCTCCAAATATCTTTATCTGATAAACTTGATACCAGCTCTCTTGTTTCTGGAAATTTACCAAAAAATTTTTCTCTTACATAAGCACCATCTCTTGCTTTCATTGCTTGATATTCACCATC
>JGI26084J50262_1000790_pt1 | contig 18132 bp, 16 predicted proteins | sample SaaInl6LU_22_DNA_FD_50262 | JGI IMG/M metagenome (IMG submission 50262) | reverse complement strand
GGTTTCGTCACCGCTTTAGCCATTGAATGGTGCTGCCCATTAGCGATAAGCTCAGCGGCGCACTCAAAAATTAATCCTATCGTTTCTGTACGGGGCTTCCATGTTTAATTCTTTTCATCCACCTGTGAGAACGCTCATGGGTCCTGGTCCGTCTGATGTTAACCCTCGCATTCTTGAGGCGCTCTCGAGGCCGACTATTGGTCATCTCGATCCTGCATTTATCGATATGATGGACGAAGTGAAGGCGCTGCTGCAATACGTTTTCCAGACTAAGAATGAGCTTACTTTGCCTGTTTCGGCCCCTGGCTCTGCCGGTATGGAGACGGTGTTTACGAATCTGCTCGAGCGCGGTGACAAGGCGATAATTTGCCAGAACGGCGTTTTCGGCGGCCGCATGAAGGAGAATGTCGAGCGCTGCGGTGCAGAGGCGGTGATGGTACAGGATGACTGGGGCACTGCGGTCGACCTCCACAAGGTCGAAGATGCGCTCAAAGCAAATCCCGATGCGAAACTCCTCGCATTTGTGCATGCCGAAACCTCAACGGGCGTTCGTTCGGATGCGAAGGCATTGTGCGCACTGGCGCGTCAGTATGATTGCCTCGCCGTAGTCGATGCGGTTACGTCTCTCGCGGGGATCGAACTTAAAGTAGACGAGTGGGGGATAGACGCTATTTATTCGGGGACGCAGAAGTGTCTGTCGTGTGTGCCCGGACTTTCACCCGTCTCCTTTTCAGAGCGCGCTGCACAGGTAATTCGCGAGCGTAAGACGCCCGTTCAGAGCTGGTTCCTCGACCTTAATCTCGTCATGGGGTATTGGGGAGGAAGTGCCAAACGAGCCTATCACCACACGGCGCCGGTGAATTCGCTCTACGCGCTTCATGAATCCTTGGTGATAGTTCAGGAAGAAGGGCTCGAGCAATCATGGCAACGACATGCCGTGAATCATCGAGCTCTCGTCGCTGGCATTGAGTCGCTAGGTCTGAGCTTCGTGGTCGACTCTGCGTGCAGGCTACCGCAGCTCAATCTGGTGAGATTTCCGGAAACTGTCGACGACGCTGTTGTCCGCAGCGCACTACTTACCGATTACAGCCTCGAGATAGGCTCTGGACTTGGGGCGTTCGCAGGCAAGGTCTGGCGTATCGGACTCATGGGTTTCGCCAGTAGTCAGGCNAATGTTTATCTGTGCCTCTCGGCGCTGGGTAACGTCTTACGCCAGCAAGGCCTCGACGTTGATCCCGCTGCCGCGGTGCTGGCGGCGAAGCAGACTTACTAGCCCTGACCCTTTTCTTAGTGCGCGAAAGTGGCTTTGCCGCGCGAGGATTACTCTGTGAATGACAAGCTCGAATTGCGCGACTGGATAAGCCTGCTCGCGCTCTCTGCTATTTGGGGTGCCTCGTTTTTCTTTTTGCGCGTTGCCGCGCCTGTGTTTGGCCCCGTGCCTCTTATTGCTGCGCGCGTTTTTTTCGGTTTCTGCCTGCTATTGCCCGTTTTCCTCTATCGCGGCCTTGGTTCGCAGCTGCGTGAGCACTGGCGCATCGTATTCATCATAAGCGCTGCGAACATGAGTTTTCCCTTTAGCCTGCTCGCCTATGCATCGCTGTCGCTCAACGCCGGTATTACCTCAATACTCAATGCCACGGTGCCGTTCTTTGCCGCGCTGATCGCATTTAGCTTTTGGTCAGTCAGGCTTACGCGCCTCGCGCTCGTTGGTATGGGTATTGGCTTTGGTGGGGTAGTGTTAATCGTGTTCGACCCCGCCGCTGTCGCTCTCGGTCGGCAAGCGCTGCTTGCGGTTGGCGCGGGCCTCGCGGCGTCGTTGCTCTACGGCATAGCCAGCAATCTTGCTCAGCACCGCTTACAGGGAGTGAGTGGTCTTACCGTTACGGTCGGCAGCCTTGGTTTTGCGACGCTGACCCTAGCACCTGTCGCGTGGCTACAGTGGCCCACCGAAGCTCCAAACAGCGCCATGTGGGCAACGGTAGTCGCCCTGGGTGCGCTGTGCACCGGCATTGCGTATCTCATCTTCTACAAACTCATTAGTCGCATCGGCGCCGCGCGTGCACTCAACACGACGTTCATGGTGCCGGCGTTTAGTCTGCTTTGGTCGAGCCTCTTTCTCGACGAGCCGATTACCCTCGCGATGCTGGGCGGCTGCGGACTGATTCTCTTCGGTGTGGCACTGACCACGGGCAAGCTCAAGACCTAATTCTATGTTCCCGGCCCTTAACGCGTGCAAATTCGGCACCTTTGCGCCTTCTTGTTTAGTCGATTAAACCGATTGCCGTGGCTGCCAAAGAGTCAGCGCCAGCATCGGCCAGATCCCCAGATGGATCATCACGTCGGCGGTGTTAAACACATAGTGCCAGTAGGGGATGCCCTGTACGTCGATGAAATCGATGACGCTGCCGTAGACCCAGCGGTCCAGAATATTGCTCGCGCCGCCCCCAACGATCAGCCCGAAGCATAGATATTCTGCCCTTGCGAGCACCGCGCCGAACCAAAGATACGCGCAGACTCCGGCCAGCAGCAGCACGCTGAAGAGGCCGAATAACCATCCCTGACCCTGAGCCATCCCGAACACGCCGCCGTGGTTGCGGACATGGGTGAAATTGAGCAGGGAATTAATCTGTACGCTGCTGCCCTCGGGGATGCTCGCATTGACCCAGTAGCCAATGAGCTGAGCGACGAGTAGGCACAGGCCAGCCGTTAGGATAAACAGGCGGAAATGACGCTGCGGTTTTGCTGCCAACTTCATTGCTTATTGCGCGTCCAGCAGGGCGAAGAAGCGTCGGAGCCGCGCCGCATTGGCACCCACATCACCAACCCCGACACGCGAGGTAGAGCGCGCGTTCACGACCACGTTATTGCTCTGCGTGCCGAATGTAATCACGATGTCGTCCTTAAATCGAAACCATAAAGTGGTGTCTGTCGCCTCGATGCGGCGGCTATCAAAGTCAGCAGAGACAATCTCCCAGCCGAGTGTCTCGACCGCATTCAGCGCGCGTCGATAAACATCTGCATGGCGCTCGTCGTACACCCGAGGAACCAGATCCGGATAGGCTTCTTTCGTGAGCGCTGCCAGTTCTTCGGCAGTGACGTTTTCAGCGCCACCATAAACGATGCTATTTGAATTTGTTCCGCGCAGCGGCACGATGTCGACGAACTGCGGCGGATAGTCTGTATCCGTGGTGATGTCGTGGATCATGGGGTAGTTGACTCCGGCAGGCGGCCTAAAACTTTCCGGAATACCGTATCCAAGCGCTGCGGTTACGATGCCCAACCCTGCGTAGGTAATGAGCCTCCTTCTATCGTCATGTGCCATTAACATTGCGAATAGGCTCGAACCAATGCCGAGCGCGAGACAGCCCCAGAAAAGATAAGGCCCCGCGGTATTTGCCATGCGCAATATGCCGAGGCCGGTGCGGTAATCCCATGCCCCTAGCCATATTCCTGCAGCTGACGACAGAGTGAAGAGTCCAAGTCCAACACCCGCAAAAAGGACTAGCAAAGCGCTTAGGCGCAGCGGGACATCGAGCTTATTCGGTAGAGATGATTGTGCAATCGGGCTCATGACTAGCCTCCTGTGGGTGGTTATTGCGCTAAGCCTACAGGTTCGTCGGCATATTGCACTATCTTTGCGTCGCCATCCGCGGTGATCTCTACAATGCTATGGCTGCAATTATGCATCGTCGGAGGTTCCCAGAAGCGATCCAGCGGTCGACCCTCGACATGACAAAGATAGGATTTGATTAGGGCGCCATGGCTTACGAGTGCGACTCGCTCGCCGGCATGTTCGGCGGCTATCGCGGCTACGGCTGCGACCGCTCTTCGTTGCAGGTCGTGAAAGCTTTCTGCACCCTGCACGGCGAATAGGTGCGGCTGTTCCCAAAAATGGCTGTAGGAATGAGGATCGCTCTCTGCGATATCTGCATAGAGGCTGCCCTCCCAAGGGCCCAAATAGATTTCGCGCAGTTCATCGAGAAAGCGAACACCCGTGGCGGAGGGAAACGCGTGTTCGGTGGTCTGACGGGTACGCACGCTGCTGCTACTATAATGCGCCGCGTAGTCGATTGCGCGAAGGCGTTCGCCCAAGGCTTGCGCCTGACGGATACCGAGTTCAGTTAAGACCGAATCACTCTGGCCCTGTATACGTCTCTCTTCATTCCAATTGGTTTGGCCATGGCGGATAAGGTGAAGCTGCATGCGTTGATCTCTGATGTAGTTTGCGCCGGACCGGTTAAATCCGCCGCGTGAGTGGCTGTTTAGGTTTGTTGGCTATGCTCATGGTTTAGAGGGTTTCGAGGATCTGGTGCGTGCAACCGCGTCGAGCCAACCTGAATAATGCCGTGTTCGCCATTCCTCGGTCTGAACCTGCTGCCATGACGAGTCGAGCTGCCAACCCTGAGCGAGAGAATCGAGCGAGTCCACCAGCCCCAGCTGCAGGGAAGCCATAAAGGCAGCACCCAACGCAGTGGTTTCCACCAGAGTAGGGCGCTGCACGTCGCAGCCGAGCACGTCGGCGAGTTTCTGCATAACCCAGTCGTTGTTTGCCATACCGCCATCGACACGGAGACTGTCTAATGTGGCACCATCGCCCCGTATTGCCTCGACTAAGTCGCGTGTTTGATAGCAGACAGACAATAAGCCTGCGGTGACGACTTCTTTGATTCCCGTATCGCGGGTGAGGCCGTAAAGCGCTCCGCGAGCTTCAGCGTCCCAGTAGGGCGCGCCTAGGCCGGTGAAGGCGGGCACGAGATAAACACTAAGGTCGTCGCCTGTCTCTATCGCGAGCACCTCGCTTGCCGCAGCATCGTCAATTAGCCTCAAGCCATCGCGAATCCATTGCATCGTCGCGCCCGCCATAAAAATGCTGCCCTCTATCGCATAGCTAGCAGCGCCATTTAGGCGATAGGCGACTGTGCTAAGCAGCCGATGTTCCGAGCGCACGATGTCGGCGCCGGTGTTCATGAGCAGAAAACAGCCCGTGCCGTAGGTGCTTTTGGCCATGCCCGCCTGGAAGCAGCACTGGCCGAAGGCCGCAGCTTGCTGATCGCCAATCATCCCTGCGATCGGAATCGCAGCGCCGAAAAGTGAGGTATCGGTTGCGCCGAAGTCGGAGGCGCAGTCTTTGACCTGTGGCAGCAGCGAGGCAGGGATCGTAAAAAGGTCGAGAAGTCTCGTATCCCACTCCTGACTAGCGATGTTGAACAGCTGTGTCCTCGAGGCGTTCGTTGCGTCGGTGAAGTGGCTTTTGCCGCCGGTGAGACGCCAAAGCAGAAAGCTATCGACAGTGCCAAAGGCGAGTTCGCCAGCGTCGGCGCGGGTGCGTGCAGCGGGAACATTATTAAGCAGCCAGCGGAGTTTGCTCGCCGAAAAATACGCATCGATGAGAAGCCCTGTCGCCCCTTGCACCAAAGGTTCGTGACCCGCAGCTCTGAGTTCGTCGCAATAGCCTGCCGTGCGACGGTCTTGCCAGACGATTGCATTGGCGATCGGCTTGCCTGACGCTCTATCCCAGACCACCGTGGTCTCGCGTTGGTTAGTGATGCCTATTCCCGCGATGTCGTTCGCGTCGATCGGCGTGCCGAGACGCCGGCTGGCAGCCTCAATCGCGTCGTGACACGAGGCTAGCGTCGTCTCCCAGATTTCCTCTGCGTCGTGCTCCACCCAGCCGTTGTCGGGGAAATATTGAGTGAATTCATGTTGACCTACACCGACGATGCGAAAGGATTCGTCGAAGAGTAATGCGCGACTCGATGTGGTGCCTTGGTCAATTGCGAGAATGTATTTATTCATTGCTTGATTCTACCCGAAGCGTCGGAAGGTTAAAGAGTTGGTTGCAAGTTTACGTGTTGTAACTTGCCGCCGCTTTTGGGCAGATGCATGCCGCTAGCTATTGGCTTGCCGAGTCTGCGTGGTACACTCGGGCATTACTCGAAAAGCCCAGAAAATTTATCTGACTCGATCCGAGTCGCGACTTTACCAATCACAGAAAAAGACTCACAGAAAATACACAGTGACTGACGCATTGACCGACTCCCCACCTATCGTTGACCTGCTCGTTATTGGAGGCGGCATTAATGGCGCAGGTGTTGCGGCTGATGCTGCGGGTCGCGGCCTGTCGGTGATGCTCGTCGAAAAGGGGGATCTCGCCTCGGGTACTTCGTCTTGGAGTACCAAGCTTATTCATGGCGGCCTCCGCTATCTCGAATTTTACGAATTCGGCCTCGTNCGCAAAGCACTNTTGGAGCGAGATGTGCTGACCAAGGCGGCATCGCATATTATTCGACCGCTTGCCTTCAATATCCCGCAGCTGCCNCTCTCTCGTCCTGCCTGGATGCTCCGCGCGGGCCTTTTCCTCTACGATTTTCTCGCGAAAAGTTCGGTGTTTGAACACTCGCGCGCGATTCGCTTCGGCAGTGACAGTCCGCTTAGAGCAACGATTACCAAGGGCTTCGAGTATTGGGACGCGCAGGTTGATGACTCGCGACTCGTTGTGCTCAATGCGCAGCAGGCAGCCGCGCACGGCGCTGACATCCGCACGTATACCGAATGTGTCGCCTTGAAAGAGGGGCAAGCGCATTGGGCTGTTACGCTAAAAGATGTCATGAATGGAGGACAGCAGGAGGTCCATGCAAGGGCCGTCGTCAATGCGGCTGGGCCTTGGGTTGCGCGGNTGCTCGAAAAGCTGTTTGCCAAAAAGCCTCCGCTCGATACGCGCCTTGTGAAAGGCAGCCATATTGTTGTCCCGCGCCTCCACAGCGGCGATCAGGCATTTATGCTGCAACATTCTGACGGTCGCGTAATTTTCGTTATTCCCTATCTCGAAGACTATTCGCTCATCGGCACGACCGAAGCGGAGTTCGATGGAGTGCTCGAGACGGTGCAGATAGACGAAGATGAAATCGACTATTTAATCGAGGTTGCTAACAGTTACTTTAAGACGCAGCTGAGCCGGGACGACGTCATCTCGACCTACTCAGGCGTGCGGCCCCTGATCGACGAAGAAGGAAAAGACGCCACGAAAGTGTCGCGGGATTATCATCTTGAGCCACATAAAAGCACTGTGCCCTTGCTGTCGATTTATGGCGGCAAAGTAACTACCTACAGAACCCTGGCCGAAGACGTGATGAGGGCGCTGGCGCCTACGTTTCCGACGATGGGTGCGCCTTGGACGAAGCTGGCTCCACTTCCCGGAGGCAATTACTCCAAGCTGTTTGGCGGCACAAATAGGGAGTGTGAAAGTGGGCGCGATGCAGGAGCTAGTGCTCAGGCTATTGCAGAGACTAGCGCAGAGGATGAAGCAACCTTGTCGGCATTGCTCTCTGCGCAAGCACCGTGGCTGCAAGCCTCGCTTCTTAAGCGCTGGCTTCAGACTTATGGAACCGAAACCCAAACGCTTCTCGGTGATGCAAGCGCCGCTTCAGATCTAGGGATGCATCTAGGCGCAGACCTCTACTCACGGGAGGTCGACTATTTGATTGCCCACGAGTGGGCGCGCAATGCGGACGATATACTCTGGCGTCGGACCAAGTTGGGTTATTTGTTCGACGAGCGCGCGAAGGCAGCGCTTGATGATTACATCACGAACGCTCGCGGCGCTGTGGCGAAGGGAGCAAAGTAGAGAAGATGCTTCGCCTTGCTAACATTGCTCGTCGTGTCGACTCGCATAATGCGCTGCAGGACATCAGTCTCGAGCTTAAACGGGGCGAGCTCAACATTTTGCTTGGCCCTACGCTGTCGGGCAAAACCTCGCTCATGCGCGTGATGGCAGGTCTTGATCGTCCTGATTCGGGTGAGCTCACCTTTGACGGCGAGTCGGTAATCGGTGTGCCTGTGCAGAGGCGCGAACTCGCCATGGTCTATCAGCAGTTTATCAACTACCCTTCACTGAGCGTGTACGAAAATATCGCTTCGCCGCTTCGTGTGGCGGGTTTGGATAAGCAGGAGATCGAGGCGCGTGTCGCACAGGCGGCTCAACTGCTCAAACTCGAGCCTTACCTGAATCGCAAGCCGGCTAACCTGTCTGGCGGCCAACAGCAGCGGGTCGCACTGGCGCGCGCACTGGTCAAGCGCGCCTCGCTTGTCTTACTCGACGAACCCCTCGCCAATCTCGACTACAAACTGCGCGAAGAGCTGCGCGCCGAGCTGCCGGTGTTGTTTGCTGAGCTTGGTGCCGTATTGGTCTATGCGACCACTGAACCCAGCGAAGCGCTGGTTTTAGGCGGTAAGACTGCCTGTCTCAATCGGGGCAGGGTAGAGCAGTTTGGACCGACGCTCGATCTCTATCGTGATCCCGATACCCTCATGGCGGCGCGCCTTTTCTCCGATCCGCCGCTTAATAGTCTGGCGCTCAGTCGTGGCAATGGAGGTCTGCGTTTCGCGGGTGCCGAGCAGGCACTTCCCGCTGCTGTGACAGCTGAGCTAGTGAACGCGTTGCCCGCTGACGAAGTTGAGTCGACACTTACGCTCGCCGTGCGCGGTCATCATCTGCGGCTTGGGTCTGACGTTGCGCACGCCAGCGAGCCTAGCGCACGTGAATCACTAATCGAAATTCGTGGGACCGTCGATGTCACCGAAATCACCGGCTCCGAAAGTTTCGTGCACTTCACTTTTATGGGGCAGCCATGGGTTGCCTTGCTCGATGGCATCCACGCTTTTCCCGGAGGCGCTGCGATAACGCTCTACGCGCGGCCGCATGACTGTTTCTTGTTTAACACCCAAACCGGCAAGCGCGTGCGCAAACTGAGCGGAGGCGAATAGGAGCATGGCGAGCATACACCTAAAAAATCTCGGTCATCGCTACGCCGCTTCCGATGCAGGGTCAGACAACCCTTACGCGCTGAACCCGCTCGATCAGGTGTGGGAAGACGGCGGCGCCTATGCGCTGCTCGGTCCGTCTGGCTGCGGAAAAACCACACTACTGAATATCATTTCTGGGCTTTTACGGCCGAGCGAAGGACGCGTGCTTTTCGATGGTGAAGATGTCACCGATCTGAGCACTGAGCGTCGGAATATCGCGCAGGTTTTTCAGTTTCCCGTTGTCTACGACACGCTTACCGTTGCTGAAAACCTCGCGTTTCCGTTACGCAATCGGGGTATGGAGAGCACAACGATTGAGGCGCGTGTAGCAGAGACCCTCACGATGCTCGGATTGGAAGGACGCGCGAACGAGCGCGCGCGCAGCTTAAATGCCGACGACAAACAGAAAATTTCGTTGGGCCGCGGGCTCGTGCGAACCGATGTCCGCGCGATTCTGTTCGACGAACCGCTGACGGTTATCGATCCACACCTTAAGTGGCAGCTGCGCACCGAGCTCAAAAAAATACACGAGCGCTTCAGTCACACGATGATTTATGTGACACACGATCAGACTGAGGCCTTAACCTTCGCCGACAAAGTGGTGGTTATGAATGCGGGCTCTATTCTCCAAGTAGGCACGCCGGAGCAGCTATTCGACAGACCGCGGCATACCTTTGTTGGTACATTTATCGGCTCACCAGGCATGAATGTTTTGCGCTGCACATTCGATGGCGAAGCAGCCGTAGTCGACGGTGTGAAACTACCGCTCGACGAGGCGACGATCACAGCAGCGCATGCTCGCGGGTTAGCGACGAGTGGGGTTTCGTTAGAGGTAGGCGTAAGACCCGAGTCGCTGCTTGTAGTTGGGGCAGGGGTGAATACAGACGACGACCCGCATTGCGTTAGGGTCGACGTGCTAGGCGTGGAAGATTTAGGCAGACACTCACTCGTGCGTCTGCGGTTGGGAAACCAATTACTTTGTGCGCTGCATCCTGAGGGCGCTGCAATTCCCGAGGCAGCCGCGCTACGCTTCGACCCTGCGAGGACGTTGCTCTACGCAAACTCGCTGCTAGTTGAAGCAAACGGTTAGGAAGTCCTTTAGAGAGAGCGAATGAAAGTACAAAATAATAAAGCGTGGCTCATGGTGCTTCCAATGCTGCTGCTGGTTGCAGTGAGCGCAATCATCCCGCTGATGACAGTCGTTAACTATTCGGTACAAGACACTTTCGGCAATAACGAATTTTTCTGGGTTGGCACCGAGTGGTTTCAGGAAGTCCTCGCCTCGGAGCGGTTCCACAATGCGCTGCAGCGCACACTGCTGTTCTCGGCGCTCATTCTCGCGATCGAAATTCCGCTAGGCATTGCCATCGCGCTAGCGATGCCGCGGCGCGGCATCGCAGTCTCGTTCTGTCTCGTGCTCATGGCGCTGCCGCTGCTTATTCCTTGGAATGTTGTCGGCACTATTTGGCAAGTGTTTGGGCGCGTCGACATCGGTCTATTAGGCCATGGCCTTGCGAGTCTGGGCATCGACTATAACTACACGCAGAATACTTTCGATGCCTGGGTTACGCTGATTATCATGGACGTATGGCACTGGACGAGCCTTGTCGTGCTGCTGTGCTACTCGGGCTTGGTCTCCATTCCCGAAGTCTATTATCAAGCGGCACGTATCGACGGCGCATCGCGCTGGGCGATCTTTCGGTTCATTCAATTGCCTAAGATTAAGCGCGTGCTGCTAATCGCAGTGCTGCTGCGATTTATGGACTCGTTTATGATTTATACCGAGCCATTCGTGGTGACTGGCGGCGGGCCGGGTAATTCAACAACGTTCCTTTCGATAGACCTCGTGCAGATGGCGGTAGGCCAGTTCGACCTCGGCCCCGCAGCGGCGATGTCGCTGATCTATTTCTTGATCATTTTGCTATTGAGTTGGGTCTTCTATACGGTCATGACGAGCCTCGATAACGATGCCGCGTCAGAGCAGGGGAGGCACTAGTATGCGCGANANCGACTCAGTAGGATCGGCTTCAACCCTCGCAGCAAGTTCAGGTAGCGGGGTACAAAATNCGCAAAAAAGCGAGCGNAACTGGTTCAAGATCGCGGTTGTCTGCACGTATATTCTTTTCTTAATGTTGCCGATTTACTGGTTGCTCAACATGAGCTTTAAGACTAATCAGGAAATCCTCTCGACTTTTTCGCTCTGGCCGCAGAATTTTACGTTCGACAATTACGCGACTATTTTTACCGACCCCACGTGGTATAGCGGTTACATCAATTCGATGATCTACGTGGTGATGAATACGGTCATCGCGCTCTCGGTTGCATTGCCCGCCGCGTATGCGTTTTCGCGCTACAAATTTCTTGGCGACAAGCACCTGTTCTTCTGGCTGCTGACTAATCGTATGTCGCCGCCAGCGGTATTCGTGTTGCCTTTTTTCCAGCTCTATTCTGCCTTTGGCCTGATCGATACGCACATCGCCGTGGCGCTCGCACACTGCCTGTTTAACGTCCCACTCGCGGTGTGGATATTAGAAGGCTTTATGTCGGGCGTGCCCCGCGAAATAGACGAAACTGCGTATATCGATGGCTACTCGTTTCCCCGTTTCTTCACAAAAATTTTCACGCCACTCATAGCGTCGGGCATCGGCGTCGCCGCATTCTTCTGCTTTATGTTTAGCTGGGTTGAGTTGCTGATTGCGCGTACGCTCACGGTCACCGACGCAAAACCGATTGCTGCGGCGATGACGCGAACCGTGTCGGCATCGGGTCTCGACTGGGGCGTTCTCGCTGCGGCGGGTATCCTGACGATAATCCCCAGCGTCCTCGTTATTTACTTTGTGAGGCACCACATCGCCAAGGGCTTCGCACTAGGGCGAGTTTAGAATGTATATGCTAGATATGCGCGTATCGCTCTCGGCTCGAATACGTGGAAATGGCGATCTTCGACTGGCGCAGCCTCGCCGCGCAGCTGAGATTCGTAGAAGTACTGAATGTCGCGATCAGTCGAGTCGAGCATGTTTAACGCATCGACGGTAATGCTAAGCCTATCGTTAAAGGCATAGCCGAGTCGCGCGTTAAGCAGCGTGCTGCCCTCGGCGTCGACGCCGCCATCGAGTTTGTAATCGCCGAAATGGCGCAAGCGCAGGTAGCCGTGAAAGCCATCGCCGCGTTGGAAGCCGATGCCGCCGCTTACTACATGCTCGAGCGCCCCTGGAATATCATCGAATCCGTCAATCGGCGTCTCGAAGCGAGAATTGGCGTAGGCGTACTCGAGGTCAACCGACCAACTGTTGCCGATCTGATAGTAACCTGTGAGTTCTAGTCCGTGCCGCTCACTGCCCACGCCGGTATCTTCGGTGTTGCCCGCGTCGCCGACGAATAAAAGCTCCGAGTCGATATCGATTTGCCACAGGACCAATGACGCGTTTAGGCGCTCGGTTAGGAAGAGTCGCGCGCCGATTTCAGAGCCGAGTGTTTTAACTAAAGGGTCAGCCGCGTCGATGGATTCCCCGCTTACTGGGTCTAACCGGCTGATCACGCCGCGAGCGTCGTTACTGTGAAAACCTTGGCCGATATTGGCATACAGTTCGAGCGAGTCGTCGACGGTATAGATTAAACCGAGTGAGCCGGTCACCACGCCGTCGTGTTTTTTACCGGTATTCGCCGCGAGCGTGGCAGGGTCCGCCGCGGCAAGCGCGGTCACATCGAAGTCGAATCGGTCATAGCGCAGGCTAGTCGTGCTGCGCAGATTTTGCGTCCACTGTGCCTCGCTGGACCAATAGGCGGATACGCTCGCCTGGTCGACGCGGTCGAAGCGGATATCTGCCCCTGAGACGCTGAAGTCGCGGAGCCGACAAGATTGAGCTGACGGCCAACCACCGAGAGCTCTTCGATGCCCCGTTCCTGAGCCTGTGAGGCTGTGCTGCAGGCGAGTCCGATAGCGAGGGTCAGTGGCAGCAAGGGATGCGGTAGGTTACTTGCAAAACTCACATTGGCTCTCCTAGCCTAACGCCTCTAGCCACCACGCTAAATCGAGTGGCGGGGCAACTTTACAATCTTATCAATTCTAGAATTATTAGGGGTGTGGGAGGTTACTGCAAGGGAATGCGTGTGATAGATGTTTGCTCTATGATCTAAATAGCTTTTACGGGCTTCGTCAGGTCTAATTTGATGACGAGGTCGCGCGAACCCTTTGGCATAATTACGCTCATCCGATGGTAAAACTCTCTTTAAGCTAAAACGAGGATAGATCAATGAAAAACAAGCACTCGTTTCTCCACTGCGCGTCAGTCGCGAGTTCAACCATTAGCCGGCTCACTGCATTTTTAACTGCGCTGCTGCTTGCGGGTTCTCTGGCCGCGCAGGCTTACCCCCATGCACGCAGCGGCGGCAACTACATGCACAATTTCTATTTTCCGCCTGCGCCGAGCTCCACGCCTTGGGCGCCCGAGTGGTCGCCGGATGGCAAGAGTGTCGCCGTGGCAATGCAGGGAAGCCTATGGCGGGTCGAACTTGCCACGGGAATCGCGACCGAGCTGGTGCACAGCGACGCCTATCTCTCCTCACCCGACTTCTCGCCCGATGGACGCTGGCTCGCTTATACCGCGGATTACGCGCATGAGCGGATTCAGCTCGAGGTCCTCGACACGCATACCGGAGAAATACATGCGCTGACCGACGATGACGCGGTTTACACCGATCCGGTGTTCTCCCCCGATGGCAGCAAACTAGCCTATGTGTCGACGCGGCCAAACGGCTATTTCAATCTGTTTGTGCGCGGTTTCGCAGCGGGTGCCTGGCAGGGCGATGCGGTTGCAGTGAGCAGCGATAACGACTTCGGCCGCAGCCGCCTCTACTTCGGGCGCTGGGATATGCATATAGCCCCAGTGTGGCTGCCCAACGGCTCCGAGCTGCTGCTGGTTTCGAATCGAGATATCCCCCTAGGGTCTGGAAATGTGCTGAGGGTTCCTGCTGTCGAGAACGGCATCGCTCAGGCGCGGACGGTGCTCGCCGAACAGTCGCTTTACCGCACGCGACCCGATGTTTCTCTAGACGGCAAACGCTTCGTGTACTCATCGACGGCAGGCAGCGCAGATCAATACAACAACTTGTATGTGCAGCCTACGATCGGTGGCGAGCCGTATAAACTCACCTTTTTTGAGAACGATGCGTTTCATCCGCGGTGGTCACCCGATGGCGAGACGTTAGCGTTCATTTCGAATGCACAGGGCTTGCCTCAGCTAATGCTGCTCGAGGTGTACGGCGGCAAACTGACGCCTGTTGCAATAACTCAGCTGCGCTATAGGCGCCCGATGGGAGTGGTAAAAGCGCGAGTGAGCGAGGTAGGCGGCGCCGATGCGATGCCTAATCGCGTTCACGTCATTGCGGCGGATGGGAAATTCTATGCGCCGCAGGATGCCTACGCGCGATCGGGCCACGTGGGCGACAATGTGTTCCATAATTCAGGCGAATTTATGCTTACCCTGCCTGTGGGCGAGACGACTCTGACCTTCGTGCGTGGTTTCGAGTTCGAGCCGCAAACGCTTAAGGTCAATGTGGCCGAGGGTGAGGTCACCCACCTCGATGTGAAACTCGAGCGCCTCGACGATATGGCCGCCAAGGGATGGTACAGCGCCTCGACTCACGTGCACGCTAACTACGGAGGTAACCTTCACAACACGCTCGAAAACCTGATGCTGATGTCGCGGGCTGAAGATCAAGACCTCGTGTTGGAGCAGGTCGCCAATAAAGACAATCGTATACTCGACTATCACTATTTCGTGCCCGGCGGCGGAGCACATCCGGTGTCGACACCCGATCAGTTGGTTATCGTGGGGCAGGAGTACCGTCCGCCGTTTTATGGCCACGTATTTATGTTCGGTATGCGCGACCACCTCATCTCGCCGTTTGTAACGGGCTACGAGGGCACGGCTATCGAGAGCCTGTACCCGAGCAATACCGATATGTTGTTAAAGGCCAAAGCTCAGGGCGCGGTGACCGGCTATGTGCACCCCTTTCTGGGCGAGACCGATCCACTGCTCGGTAATCTAGGCGGCGGCAAGGGCTTCATCGTCGACGCCGCGCTCGGCTCGACCGATGCACTGGAGTGGTCAGACTCGAGCACCGCAGGCTTTTATCCGCTCTATGCCGTGTGGAATAACGGACTGCGCATCGCAGCGACCGGCGGAGAGGATTCGATTTCGTCGCTGCAGCGCAGCAAGCTGCTCGGCTCATTTAGAACCTATGTCTACACTGGTAACGCGGGTCTGGATTTGAGCGCATGGCTCGATGGAATGAAGGCGGGGAGGGCATTCGTCAGCTCGGGTCCTCTACTCGAGGCGACGTTCGACGGCGCGCTGCCGGGGGACTCAGTTGTGCTTCCAGCCGCCGGCAAGCGAGTGTCGCTGAGCGCGCGCGTGCGTTCGATTACGGCGCTCGAATCACTTGAGCTCGTGTGTAACGGTGAAACGCTTGAGTCGTTTCCAATCCGACGCAGTGGCCGATCACTCGATATCGAGTTTCAATTCGACGTGACGCGCAGCGGTTGGTGTCATGTGCGCACCGAGGGTGAGCCGGCTAACCGCGCGCCGCTCGATGTCGACTACGCGCAGGCCTTTACTAATCCAGTTTGGTTCGAAGTAGAGGGCTCAGCGCTAACCAATTCCGGCTCGGCGCAATACGCGCTCGACTGGATCGACAAGCTAGAAGATCTCGCCGACGCTTGGCCGGGCTGGCGATCGGAGCGCGAGCGCGCGCATGTTTTTGGTCAGTTTGAACAGGCGCGCGAGGTGTATCGGGCAGGGCTTTAGGCTTTGGCGACTTTCCGATAGCCCAACAGCCCAAGTCCTAGGGTTGCCATGATTATCGCCACGACGGCATTGAGATAATTAAAGAAGGCATAAGGGAGGTAGTCGAGCACAGGCACACCGAGTGTTGCAGTATAGAAGGCGCCGGCTGTCGTCCACGGAATCAATCCCGTTGTCATAGTGGAGCCTTCCTCCACTGTTCTGGAGAGTATGGCCGGATCTAATCCTGCACTTTCGTATTTGGCTTTGAATAGCTGACAGTTGAGGATAATGGAGATATAAGCCTCGCCCATCGCTAGGTTGCCGACAAAGCCAGAGGCGATCGTCGTCGCAACAAGCGCTCCTACATGTCGAAGCCTTAGTAATAAACCTGCGAGGATCACTTCGAGAAACTTTGCGCCATGCAGAAGGCCACCGAGGGCGAGTGCGAAAAGCGCGAGCAGCAGCGTCCAACTCATGCTCGCGATGCCACCGCGACCGAGTAGGCCATCCAAGTTTTCGACGCCTGTGGTGCCTGGCGTGTTTTGCCACAGCGCGTTTAACGCTGTGATGCTGTCGGTGCCTTGATAGCTAATGGCGATCAGCGTCGCGAGTAGAACGCTCGCCGACATCGTGACCTCGGCGCTTACCCGGCGAGCACTCAAAACGGCGAGGGTGATAAGTGGCAGCAGCGTGATAACCGGCTGCAACGAATAGCTCGCTGCGAGTGCTGCGCGTAGCGTCTCGATCTCAGCGGTTATGGGTGATGATGCTGCATAACTAAATCCCACGATCAGGAATATCGCAAGGGCAATCAGGAAGGCCGGCACCGTGGTGAAAAGCATTGAGTAGATGTGTCGGTAGAGGTCAGTGCCTGCGCTCATGGCGGCGAGGTTGGTCGTGTCGGAAATAGGCGAGAGTTTATCGCCGAAGGTCGCGCCGCACACAATCATGCCGGCAACGACGGGCAGAGGGATACCGAGTGCTTCGCCGAGGCCAATAAACACCACGCCGAGCGTGCCCACCGTGCCCCATGACGTACCAGTTGCAACTGACATCAGCGCGCAGAGAACCATCCCAATGCCAAGAAACAGCGTCGGCGAGAGCCACGCAAGACCGTAATACATGAGCGTTGCGATCGTACCCGCCTGCATGAAGCTCGCGATCACCATGCCGATCAGAATGAAAATGTAGATTGCTGGCAGTGCACGCGAAATGGCGCCGCTCATCATCGCCCTGAGTTCTAGATAGCGATAGCCGAGAGAAAAAGCATGAAGACTGGTCCAGACGAGACATAAAAACATCAACGCATGCAGGCTAATGCCGAGACCGAAGAGCCCGCCGGCGATAGCGGTGATAATGCCTGTAAAGCACAGCAAGGCCTGCGCAAGACTTGGCAGATGCCCGGTGGAAGCACTTGGCTCAAGCGCCATCTCCGTAGCTTGCTCAAGAGGACTAACGCCCGCCGATGCGTGCTGATTTTCTTCAGATTTCTTAATCATTTCGGCATCCTATAAACAATTGGGCGGAGAGTAAAACTTTGCTAAGCTCGTTCAGTGAATTAAACCCTTTGCCTCGGTGCGCAGACTAGCGATAGAGAGTGACACCGACGCGTAACATTTTAGGTAGGGAGGCACCGTTGGACTTATCTTGGATGGCTTGGACACAGCCGACCGCGGCGTTTTTTCTCACTGTTGCGGGCCTGTTAACGCTGATGACGCTCTGGGAGTTCATTTCGCCGGGCGGCGCGCCTCGAATAGGGGTGCTGCGCTTTGAAACAACGCGCGGCGACAGACTTTTTGTGTCACTTTTGGGNTCGGCGTTTATCTGTCTGGGGTGGCTCGCGTTTGCAACTGCCTCGCTCTGGATAGGCCTTGGTGTTTGCCTNGTCTACGCGCTGCTCGTATTCCTATTCGTTTAGTTTGCTTCGGCACTGCATGTCGCCGATTAATGTTTGTCACTCGCGAGACGTAAAGCAAAAGTCGTTACGCGATAAAAGAGTTAATAAAAAAGGACATCTCATGCCGCTTTCATCTCCATTTTCATTCCCGCCTCGCGACTCTCTTGTTGGCCATATCGGCCGTATGGGCACTCCCCGGCTTCCTCGAACGCAGCGAGGACTCTTAGCCGGAGCCGCGGCCCTATTCCTGACGCCTATACTTTTGGCAGACACCGAAGACGCCCAGCGCTGGCTACCGGAGTTTCAGCCTTCGACGCTGTCCCAAGCGCAGCAACTCGAGGAGCTGCAGTGGTTTATCGACGCGGCGCGGCCGTTTGCAGGCATGGAAATTAAAGTGGTTTCGGAGACGATTACCACGCACGAATACGAGGCGCAGACCCTTGCTAAAGCCTTCAGTGAGATCACCGGCATTCAGGTCACACACGACCTTATCGGCGAGGGCGATGTGGTCGAGAAGCTACAGACTCAGATGCAGTCGGGCGAAAATATCTATGACGCCTATGTAAATGACTCAGACCTCATTGGCACGCACTTCCGCTACCAGCAGGTGCGAAATCTCAGCGATTGGATGCTGAATGAAGGCAG
>JGI26084J50262_1000789_pt1 | contig 18146 bp, 18 predicted proteins | sample SaaInl6LU_22_DNA_FD_50262 | JGI IMG/M metagenome (IMG submission 50262) | reverse complement strand
CCCCAATCCAAGTCACGGGTAACTGCTCTTGGCTTCAGCCCATCGTCTAGCCACGATTTTACTTGCCCATAGACATTGGGTTTCCAGTCATCGGCATGTCCTTTAAGAATCCAATCTTCCAAAAAGTCTTGATAACGATCGAGTGGTAAAAACCAATGCTTCGTTGCCTTGGTGATTGGCTTTTCACCCGAAAGGGTAGAAACGGGATTGATCAAATCGTTTGCATTGAGCGAACGACCACAAGACTCACACTGATCGCCATAGGCCTCGGTGTGATCACAGTGCGGGCAAGTACCNACCACAAAGCGATCGGCTAAAAACTGTTGCGCTTTTTCATCGAACAACTGCTCGGTCGTCTCTTCAATAAAGTCACCTTGATCGTATAATGTTTTAAAAAAATCACTTGCCGTTTCATGGTGAATCGCATCGGAGGTACGCCCGTAGTGGTCAAAAGAAATTCCAAAGTCATCAAAAGACGATTTGATCATCGTGTGATAATGATCGATAATTTCTTTTGGTGTTTTGCCTTCTCGTTTGGCACGAATAGAAATGGCAACCCCGTGCTCATCACTACCACATACAAAAAAGACATCTTGACCTTTCATGCGTTTAAAGCGCGCATAAATATCGGCGGGAACATAGACCCCTGCCAAGTGACCAATGTGAATGGGGCCATTTGTGTAGGGCAATGCTGCGGTAATAGTATATCTCTTCTTTGTCATACGGTGTATCTTCATCGCAAAAATAAGCAATTATGACCCTCTGATTATTTTTTTCTATATTCAAAAATTGATACACCCCAAATGAACAATTCGACACGAGGCCGTCTGGGTGAGGATATCGCTGTTGAGGCACTACGGAAACGTGGCTACCGCATCTTGATTCGCAATTATCGTTTTGGTAAAGCCGAGGTGGATATTATTGCCCAAAAGGACAGTGTTCTTGCTTTTGTAGAAGTTAAATGGCGAAGCAATAATCTCTTTGGCGATCCGCAAAGTTTTGTTTCCAAACAACAACAAAAACGACTCATAGCTGCGGCCGATCACTATGTGCGATCCAATGATTTGGATATCAATGTTCGCTTTGACGTTGTGACCATTTTGGGAAAAAAAACAAATTGTACAATCGAAATTATCGAAAACGCTTTTTTTTGTTTTTAGATGCGCGTTATTTTTATAACAATTTGTTTAATTTTTTANTATTTTTACTATGGATTTAAAACGTCAAATGAAAACGATATCATCAGCTGTTGAAGATTANATAAAGAGTAAACCTTTTTTAGTCAGTGCCCTTACGCAAGGAATTATTAATCTAACGTCACTTTCAAGAATCATGAACCCAGACATCACCAAAGTGATGGATAAAGAGGTGCGCAACGGCGCCATTGTCATGGCTCTTAAGCGCCTATCTTCTGATTTTGAGTTTAGATCCTCGCAAAAAATTATNCGAACACTTCGCAATGTTGGGGATATCACGGTGCGCTCATCTCTTATCGATTATAACTATAAGGTATCGTCCACTTTGTTCGCTTCTCAAGCCAATTTACTTTCTCAAATTTCTGATGATAAAGGAAATTTCTACACCTCTTCGCGGGGCGTTAATGAGTGCAATGTCGTTGTGAGCAGCAACCTTGCCGAGCAGGTTGAAAACCATTTTAAGGCCGAAGAATGTATTCACAAAGAAACAGAGTTGTCATCGATTTCGGTTAAGCTACCTATCGAAAATGTCTCCGTTCCAGGCATCTATTATTTTGTTTTTCAACGCCTATCGTGGGAAGGGATTAACATCTATGAAGTGATTTCAACTTCCAATGAGTTCACCATTTTGGTCAACGAGCAACAAGTGGATAAGGCCTTCCGTATTATTAAAGACTTCAAACAGCTTTAAGGGCTTAGCTCTCGCAAACATATCAANGCACTTTCCACGCTCTCCATGGATTCAAAGGTGAGCAACAAACGAGTGCTTTCCCCTTGTTTTCGCTCTTTAATGAATCCTTTTTTGGAATGACCTTGTAGCCTGCTCAACAAGTTGCTAAATCCATCACTTGCAAAAAAGTCATCCTTAGCGGACGTATTAAAGTACCCAATCAACTTGCCTTTTTTCAGCACCAATTTTTCAAAATGAAGCGCAGCGGCAACCCATTTGAGTTGGACACTTTGTAGTAGTGCTTNCGACGGCATAGGCAACGGCCCAAATCGATCTTCCAGTTCCAAAGCAAACTGCTCCAGTTGTGCTTGATCTTTTACCTCATGAAGTGATTGGTAACAACTCAGCCTTTCCTNTACATTGTTGATGTAGTTGTCAGGAAAAAGGATTTCCAAATCGGTATCGATTTGCACCTCTTTGGAGGTGCCAATGTCTTCGGGATAAAGTTCNTGAAAGTGTTCTTCTTTAAGTTCCTCGATGGCTTCTTTCAGAATTTTTTGATAGGTATCAAACCCAATTTCATTGATAAACCCACTTTGTTCACCGCCAAGCAAATCGCCTGCTCCGCGAATTTCCAAATCACGCATGGCAATTTGAAAGCCAGAACCCAACGCGGTGTGTTCGGAGAGCGCTCGCATCCGTTTTCGTGCTTCGTCAGTGAGGGTAGAAAGAGGTGCCGATAGAAAATAACAAAATGCCTTTTTGTTGCTTCGACCCACACGACCTCTCATTTGGTGGAGGTCACTCAGCCCAAAATGATGGGCGTTGTTAATAAAAATGGTATTCGCATTGGGCACGTCAAGACCATTTTCGACAATGGTCGTTGCGACCAAAATATCGACTTGCCCATCGATAAAATTCCGCATGCGTTTTTCGATCGAGCCCCCGTCCATTTGTCCGTGAATACTTGTGATTTTGGCATCGGGAACAAGTCGTTGCAGCATGCCGCTAAACTCGAGCAGATTCTCCACACGATTGTGTACAAAAAACACTTGGCCACCACGTTGTAATTCATAAATAATCGCATCTCGAATCACTTCTTCGCTAAAGCCGAGAACCTGACTGTCTATTGGGTGGCGGTTTGGTGGCGGGGTGTTGATGATGGAAAGATCTCGAGCTGCCATTAAGCTAAATTGTAACGTACGTGGAATGGGTGTTGCGGTAAGCGTTAGCACATCCACATTGTCTTTGAGCGCCCGTAGTTTTTCCTTCACGCCTACTCCAAATTTTTGTTCCTCGTCCACCACTAGCAAACCAAGATTTTTAAACACCGTACTTTTGTTGACCAGTTGGTGCGTACCAATGATAATATCAATTTTTCCTTTTTCCAGGTCTGCAAGAATCTCTCGTTTGTCTTTGGCAGACCGAAAACGATTGGTGTATTCTACACGAACTGGAAAGTCTTTCAGTCGCTTGGAAAAGGTGCTATGGTGTTGGAACGCTAGAATCGTGGTAGGAACCAACACAGCTACTTGCTTACCATTGTCAACGGCTTTAAACGCTGCACGTATAGCCACTTCTGTTTTTCCAAAACCGACATCACCACAAACGAGCCGATCCATCGGCTGTTCACTTTCCATATCTTGCTTTACCGCTTCGGTTGCGCTCCGCTGATCTGGGGTGTCTTCATAGACAAACGACGCCTCGAGTTCATGTTGCAAATAACTGTCTGAAGCATATTGAAAACCCTTTTTAAGCTTGCGCTTGGCATAGACTTGAATAAGGTCAAAGGCAATTTGTTTAACTCTTGTCTTTGTTTTTTGTTTGAGTTTTTTCCAAGCGACAGAGCCCAGTTTATAGATTTTGGGTACCGCTCCGTCCTTGCCCGAGTATTTGGCAATTTTGTGCAGAGCGTGGATGCTGACATAAAGAGTGTCTCGCTCGCCATAGATGAGCTTGATGGCCTCTTGCATTTTGTCTTCCACCTTGATTCGTTGCAGTCCGCCAAATTTCCCAATCCCGTGGTCTATGTGAGTGACGTAATCTCCAACACTGAGTTGGTTGAATTCCTTTAAACTAATCGCTTGTTTTTTGGCATACCCATTTTTGAGACGGAATTTATGATGTCGTTCAAAAAACTGATGATCGGTATAGCAGGCCACTTGGTGTTGCTTGTCAATAAAACCACGGTAGAGTGGCATCACATGAATATCAAACAAGTCTTCGCTAGCGAGTTCGTTTGCGATACGACGAAAACGATCTACTTGGGTTGGGGAGCTACAAAAAATATGATTCGATATCCCCTGGGCTTTGTTGTCGATCAAATGATCCATGATGTGGTCAAAGTTGCGATGAAAACTGGGTTGGGGTTGGCAATCAAACGTGAGGTGATGCGCTTCCTTTTCGCCAGAAAAACACAAATGCAATCGTTCGTCGAGGGCGACAATCAGTTCTTGACCGTGGACAAACAACTCGCTTGGCGTGCCGTGTGCCAACGGACTTTCTAGCGCGGCATGAACTTCTTTAGCTTTGACAAATAGCTGGTCGAGAGCAGTTCCAATTTCTGCCACACGCGGATAGATATAGCAGGTCTTTTGCGGTAAAAAATCCCATAACGCTTGACGATCCTCACTTTGCAGTTTGTTTTCGAGATGCGCAACGACCTCTACCTTTCGAAGTGCGTCTATCGAAAGTTGGGTTTCGATATCAAAGCTAGTAATTCGATCAATATCATCACCAAAAAACTCAATGCGATAGGGCTCTTCTTTGTCAAAAGAAAAGACATCGACGATGCCGCCACGCACGAAAACTCGCCCGGTTGAGACACAAAATCGACACGTTGAAAATCGTAATCAAACAAGACTTCGTTGACAAAATCAAGTGCGATGCTTTCCCCAACCTTCATCGACAAGGTTTTCTTTTTGAGTTCTTTGCGGGTGACAACTTTTTCAAACAGCGCATCGGGATAGCTCACTAGTAGCACTGGTTTTTGTGAGGTGCTGATTTTTTTGAGTGCCTCGGCGCGCATCATCACATTGGCATTATCGACGCGCGAAATCTCATACGGACGACGGTAGCTGGCAGGGTAGAATAACACATGGTGTTTGGGCAATAAACGCTCTAAGTCGTTGTGCATATAGGCCGCTTCTTCTTTGTCTTCCAAAATCCAAAACATATTTTGGGTGCTGCTTTCGAAAAGCGACGCAACCAAGAAGGCATAAGAAGACCCCGCGAGACCCGAAACACTTACATTTTCGTCCGCTTGAAGGTGATGGAAAAGCTGTTGGGCTGTGCACTGCCTAGCGCACTCCCCGAACCAAATGGATTCAATCCAGTTTTTTTTCAAAAATACAAACTCTCTTTTCGCTTTTAGCACAAATCCCAAAAAGTTTACCCCTGTCATTGATGTCCCTTTTCATCTTATTGTTACCTTTGTTCTGATGACAAACAAGGTGCTTATACGCAGAGCTACTTCTAGTGATGCGGCAAACATTCTGCAACTCATTAAGGAGCTCGCTGCTTTTGAGCGTGAACCACATGCTGTGGTTGTTACCACTGCCGATTTGATCCGAGACGGATTTGGAGACCAACCCGCCTTCGTTTGTTTTGTCGCAACACACAATAACGATGTAGTTGGCATGGCCTTTGGCTATCCTCGATACTCCACTTGGAAAGGAAAAACCATGCACCTTGAAGACCTTATTGTACAAGAAAAACAACGTGGAAAAGGGATTGGTTTTGCGCTCTACAAAAAATTTATCCATCATGCAGCCGCCATGAAAGTGCGACGTATTGAGTGGGCTGTGCTTGACTGGAATCAGCCCGCAATTGATTTTTATGAGCAAACCGGCGCCAACGTCCTGTCCGACTGGCGAACCGCTCAAATGGACGAAAAAGCGATATCTCAATTCATCAATAACCATCCAGATGCGAATATTTAAATTTGGCGGAGCTTCCGTAAAAGACGCTCAGGGCATTCAAAATATGTTCCGAGTTCTCCAACAAACCGGACATCAAAATACCCTTATCGTGGTTTCTGCTATGGGAAAAACCACAAACGCACTCGAAAAACTCATTCAAGTCTATTTTGAGCAACCCGAGCAACTCGACGCACAGCTCAATGATATCATTGACAAGCATTTACAGATTATGAATGGCATTTTTGACAATCAAAATCATCCTGTTTATGCTGATGTCAAAGCTCGCTTTGACAGACTTGATATGTTTTTGAAAAACAACAAATCTCCGCATTACTCCTTTGTCTATGACCAAGTGGTGAGCACTGGTGAACTGGTGTCCACCACCATCATCACACACTACCTCAACACACAAGGCATTGAGGCCAACTGGCTCGACGCAAGAAACTGCATTCAAACCGACGCTAGCTATCGTGATGCCAATGTGGACTGGGAGCGCACCGAAAATGCAATTCAAAAACAAGTTGCCCCCAACAAACTCTATATCACACAAGGTTTTATTGGGAGTGACGACAATAATTTCACAACCACACTCGGACGGGAAGGTTCGGATTATAGCGCAGCCATTTTTGCCTATTGCCTCAACGGAAATTCGGTGACCATTTGGAAAGATGTGCCAGGTGTCCTTAACGCTGACCCAAGATATTTTTCGACCACCAAATTGTTAAACCACATTTCCTACCAAGAAGCCATTGAGTTGGCCTTTTATGGAGCTTCCGTTATACACCCCAAAACGCTGCAACCTCTTCAGCGAAAAGAAATCCCCCTTTATGTCAAGTCTTTTATCAACCCTAAAGATGCCGGCACAAAAGTCAGTAAAGGCGTTCCCATTGACCCAGAAATCCCTTGTTTTATTGTCAAAAAAGACCTCGCACTCATTCGATTATCTTCCCTTGACTTTTCGTTTATTATCGAAAAAAACATCAGTGATATCTTCTCCTTACTCGATAAACACAAAATGAAAGTAGATTTGATTCAAAACTCTGCCATTAGCTTTTCGGTTTGTGTCTATGACAAGTTCAATAAAATGAACGAATTTTTACATGAACTGCGCGGGCGGTTTCAAGTCGATTATAAACCAAAGGTATCGCTTTATACCATTCGCCATTTTGAAGCCGATAGTGCCGATTTTTTATTCCGAAAACACGAACTCTTGCTGGAGCAACGCACCCAGCAAACTCTACAACTCGTCATGCACTAGTGCCTTTCCTACGTAAGATGCTCGGCTAGAAATGCTTTGGTAAAGGTTTTGATTTCTTCGCGGGTAGCGACAAACGCCGCTTCGATTTCACTTTCCTGATCGGAAACCAACTTGGAAGGATCTGAAAAATCACGATGCACGCGCACAGCGGNATTACTCGGGATATAGGGACAGTTTTCTTGTGCGTGGTCGCATACCGTCAAGATGTAATCGAAAGGAATGTGCAGATAGTCTTCGANCTTATTGGACGTGTGCTTCGACAAATCAATNCCGTCTGCGGNCATGGTTGCTATCGCACGCGGATTCACCCCATGGGTCTCGATCCCGGCCGAATAGACCTCCAATTGGTCACCGCCATAGTGGGAAAAATAACCATGTGCAATTTGACTNCGGCANGAGTTGCCTGTACAAAGGATTAAGATGTTTTTCATGCCTCAAAAATAGTGGACAAATTTAGACTACATGTAAATGAATTGTTAAACGTTCCATTTCTTTAAATAATAAAAAATACTCGTTAACCTATCTATTTTCATACACCCTTATTTTTTGTGAGATAAATACGTCTTGTTTTATGGAGTCTATCGTATAAGAATATAGGAAGTGTGTGTCACCACTTCCCGAACGTCTTAAAGCAGCTTTTAAGATCTAAAAAAAAGCTACTTTGACCTTATCGACAATGACTTGAGCAAGTCGTTCTTTACTTTGATGTGTCCATCCAGCCACGTGAGGGCTGAGTAAGATTTTGGGATTTTTGATGAGTTGTTGAAGTTGGACGTTATCGTCGAGTTGTTCAAAGGATGGTTTTTCAAAGGGAAGCACATCCAAACAAGCTCCTTTAATCGTTTTGTTTTTAATGGCTTCCAACAAATCGTCAATGACAACTTGGTTTCCTCGTGATGTGTTGACAAGCCAAAATGGTTTAGCCATACTATTGATAAAATCAACATTGACGTATGCCTCGGTTTCTGGCGTCTGAGGAAGATGCAAACTCACAATGTCAGCTTGAGTTTGTAAGGTCGCTAAGGAAACTTGAGTTGCCTTTTCATTCCCTTTGTTGGGTAGGATATCATGACACAAAACCTTGACGTCAAACCCCTGAAGTTTTTGGGCAAAATGACTGCCAGTATGACCATAGCCAATGAGTCCAATTGTTTTTCCATCGAGTTCTTCTCCTCGGTTAGCTTCTCGTTCCCAATTTCCATTGGCGATATCTTGAGCGCCTTTTGGAAGGTTGTTTAGTAGTCCCAACAGCATCGCTAGTGCGTGGTTTCCGACTGCATTGGCATTGCCTTCGGGAGAAGATATAATTTTGATTCCCAACGATTCAGCATATCGGNTGTCGATATTCTCTANACCTGANCCTACTCTAGCAATAAACTGGAGGTGCTTGCCCGCATCGAGGAACTCTCTGNCTATGGGAAAGCGACTACGAATAACAATACCATCGTAATCACTCAGTTTTTTTTGGATCGCTTTTTGGGAACTCTCAAAATCAAAGTCATTGACGCAGCCNAGACTTTGAAGCCCTTTGGCAAGAAGATCGTGGTTGCTGTCAAGATGGAGAACATGCATGTCGGTGAGGGATTAACCCAAGAACAATTTGGCGATNTAGAAAAAGAGAAAGATACCAAAGATATCGTTGCTCGTCGTAATAAAAGGTCCTGTTGCAATGGCCGGGTCGATATTGTTTTTGTTAAGGATGATGGGTACAAAAGTCCCGACAAGCGCAGCGACAATAATAACGCAGAGCATGGAAATGGCAATGGTCATGCTGACTTCTGTTGGTTGGTTGGTGATCATGCCAAACAAAATGACAAGTAGCGCGAGCGCACCGCCATTGATGAGTCCAAGCCCCACTTCTTTGAGTAGTCGATGTAGCAAGCTTCCTTTGACAACATCATTGGCAAGCCCTTGTACGATGATTGCCGAAGATTGGACCCCTACATTTCCGGCCATCGCAGCGATGAGCGGCGTAAAAAAGAAAAGCGATCTGTAAGACGGATGATTCATAAAGCTTTCAAACCCTTCGAGGATAAAGACACTGCCAAGCCCCCCGATCAACCCCAAAATGAGCCAAGGTAACCGTGCCTTTGTGAGTTCGAAGATGGAGTCATCTGCTTCGACGACCGAAGAGATTCCAGCGGCGAGTTGATAATCCTTTTCCGCTTCGTCTTTGATCAGGTCAACGATATCGTCTATCGTAATGCGCCCCATAAGTTTTTTGTTTTCATCGACCACAGGCAGAGCTTCCAAGTCGTATTTTGACATAATCTTGGCAACCTCTTCGCCGTCTTCATCCACCTTGACATAATCCACTTTGGGAATAAAAACGTTTTTAATTTTGCTTTTTTCGTTGGCGGTGAGCAAGTCTTTTAGAGAAAGTCTTCCCAGTAACACGTTGTTGTCGTTCACAACATAGATAGAATGAACACGCGTGACTTCTTGTGCCTGCACACGCATTTCACGAACACAGTGGGTCACTGTCCAGTTGTGATTAACAGAAACGAGTTCTTTAGCCATGAGTCCACCAGCAGAATTTTCGTCATAGGTAAGGAGTTCTCGAATGTCCTCTGCGTGTTCGGAGTCGGAGATTTGCTCAATGACCTCTTTTTGGAGCTCTTCGGATAGTTCGCCAACAATGTCTGCTGCATCATCGGTATCGAGCTCGTTAATCTCCTCAGCGATCTCTACCGAGGATAGGGCTTCTAAAATATCTTCTCGGACATCCTCATCGAGTTCGGTGAGCATGTCAGCGGTTTTTTCGGTATCAATTCGCTTAAAAAGATAAACCGCTTCTTCGATGAGAAGATTGTCAAAAATCTCAGCCAAGTCGGCGTAGTGATATTCTTTAAGAAGATTTTGTAAAGCCGCATTGTCCTGTGCCGCAATGTCTCGTTTGACCTGTTGTAATAGTTCTTCGCTAAGTTGAAATGGCGTCATGAGCAATCAAATTCGTAATGCGAACAAAATCCGAAACGCCCAGTTGTTCAGGACGTTGTCCAAAGATAGTATCTTCTTTTAAATTTTCGCTAAGTTGAAATGATTTTAAGCTATTTCGAAGTGTTTTTCGCCTTTGCTGAAAAGCCGTTTTCACCACACGAAAAAAAAGTTTTTCGTCACAGTCCAAGCTTTTGTTTTCTTTACGACGCAGTCGCAAGACAGCAGATGAAACTTTGGGCGGGGGATCAAACACCGAAGGGNTCACGGTAAACAAGTAGTCGGTTTCGTAAAAGGCTTGTGTGAGCACAGACAAAATCCCATAGGTCTTGCTGCCTGGNGGTTCGCAAATGCGTTCGGCAACTTCTTTTTGAAACATACCAACAAATTCTGGAATGCGCCGCCGATTCTCTAATGCTCTAAACACAATTTGAGATGAAATGTTATAAGGGAAATTTCCAATAATAGCCAGTTGATCTTGAAAATGATCCTCAATCCGAAGTTTCAAAAAATCGCCTTGAATGAGCCGATCGCCGAGCAAGGGAAACGACTGATTGAGATACTCTACAGATTCGGAATCGACTTCAATGGCGTNAATACGAAGCTTTTCTTTGAGGAGGTATTGGGTGAGCACACCCATNCCAGGCCCGATTTCCAAGACGTCCTTATAGCCCTCTCCAGAGAGAGCGTCCACGATGTTGCGTGCAATGTTTTGATCGNTCAGAAAGTGCTGTCCGAGGTGTTTTTTTGGGCGAACACTCAAGGGGCAATCCTTTCGAGTTCGGTATCAAAGCTCACCCATTTGTTGGGAAATTTGGTGTGCATTGCTTGGTAGATGCTTGCCAAAGGTGCGTCTTTAAAATCTTGGAATGCTTTTTCGGTTTCACATTCAATTTGTAGCCCATAGGTGGGATGTGTGTTTGCGTCGCTTCGAATCCGCAAGAGTGACCCTTTTTGGGAAAGCAACGGTAAAAGCGTGCCTTTCACATAGAACACAAATTCGTCTTCTACAGAGGGGTCAATGCTAAAAGTGATGTTTAAAATTCGCATAGCAGCCGATTAGGTGATCTTATCAAATCCGGTGTATGGCACAAGCGCTTCAGGGATGCGAATACCATCTTCGGTTTGGTTGTTTTCTAAAAGTCCCGCCATAATTCGAGGCAAAGCAAGTGCACTGCCGTTGAGGGTGTGCACCCATTGTCGGTTGCCTTCTTTGTCTTTAAANCGCAACTTTAGACGTGTGGATTGGTAGCTTTCAAAATTGGACACCGAGCTNACTTCCAGCCAGCGTTCCTGGGCAGTGGAAAAGACTTCGAAGTCATAAGTCAAAGCAGCAGTAAAACCAAGGTCACCACCACACAAACGAAGAATACGGTAGGGGAGTTCGAGTTTTTTGAGAATCTCCTGAACGTGATCAACCATTTGGTCTAATGCGTCGTATGCCTTGTCGGGGTGTTCCAAACGTACAATTTCGACCTTGTCAAACTGGTGCAAACGGTTAAGCCCACGTACGTGTGCGCCATAACTACCAGCCTCACGTCGAAAACAAGGAGTGTAGCCTGTTCGAGTGATGGGCAACTGATTTTCGGCAACCATTTCGCCACGAAATAGATTGGTGATGGGTACTTCGGCGGTTGGAATTAGGTAGAGATCATCTGCACCAACATGATACATTTGCCCTTCTTTATCGGGTAGTTGGCCAGTGCCAAAACCTGATGTTTCATTGACCAAGTGCGGCACTTGTACTTCTTCATAGCCAGCGGCGGTGTTTTGATCAAGAAAAAAGCTGATGAGCGCACGCTGCAATCGAGCTCCTTTGCCTGTGTAAACAGGAAACCCTGCTCCTGTGATTTTGTTACCCAATTCAAAGTCAATAAGCTTGTATTTGGTTGCCAGTTCCCAGTGCGGCAATGCTTTTTTGGAGAGTGTTGGAATATCGCCTACACGCAACACTTCTTCGTTGTCGTCCTCGCTTTGCCCAGCTGGCACTAGAGCATTGGGAACATTTGGAATGCTAAAGAGGAGTTGTTTGACTTCATTTTCCGCCTCGGACAATTGGGATTGAAGGTCTTTGGTTTCGNTTTTAAGCGCCGATGAAGCCTCCTTTTTGGCGGTTGCCTCGTTTNCTTTTCCGCTTGTAAACAATTCCCCAATCTCTTTGGCGAGTACGTTGGCTGCGGCAAGCTTCTGATCAAGGGTTGCCTGTAACCCTCTTCGTTTTTCGTCAGCTGCAAGTGCATTATCGATGAGCGTGGCCGCATCGATGCCGCGCTTGTCGAGTGCAGCGATGATTTCTTCTTTCTGTGTTCGGACTACCGATAGGTCGAGCATTGGAAAATGATTTTATGCAAAAGTAAAACATTGTTTAATACCTCGCACGCCATGTGGAGATACGTAAACGACAATGTGACTCGTCATCTTGAATTTGAGTCTGTAGTTCGCGAGCATTACTAAATTTTTTTTCATCACGAACCCATTCAAGAATATCCAAACAGAGATGCTGCCCATAGAGGTCGGTATTCCANTCAAAAAGATGTACTTCGATGCTCGATCCAGAAACACCAAAAGTGGGTTTGGTGCCAATGTTCATCATACCAAATACTCTCTTGTTTTGGATTTCCGTTGTGACCAGATACACCCCTTGTTTGGGTGTGATTTTGTGTTTGTTTTGGAGATCAATATTTGCTGTGGGATAGGACAATTCTCGCCCTCTTTTATCTCCGTGAATTACCATTCCGTTCAGTGTAAAGGGGTGCCCGAGGTATTGGTTCGTTGTGGCCATGTCACCCTTATCAATGGCCTTGCGGATTTTGGTCGAACTCACAGCAGTGACGTTTATTTTTTTGGCGTCAATTTCAATAACCTCGAAGTCATAGATAGCGCCGTAGTGATGCATTTCTTCGAGACTTGCGGTGCGGTTTCGCCCAAAACGATGGTCATAACCAACCACGACTTTTTTTGTATTGAGCCGATCCACCAATATTGTTTTGACATAATCCTCGGCACTCAGTCGAGAAAAATCAGATGAAAAGGGGTGAATGACCAAATAATCCAAGCCTGTTTTTCCGAGCACTTGCTCGCGCTCTTCAATGGTTTGAATCAAATGCATAGAAATATCGGGTTGCAGCACCATGCGTGGATGGGGAAAGAAAGTGAGCAACACGCTTTTTAATCCCGCCTTTTTGCTTGTGGNAATGAGCTGTCTCAAGATTTGTTGATGNCCNAAATGCACGCCATCAAAGGTGCCTATTGTCACAATCGACGCTTCGTTTTTGGGAAAATTTTCGACACCTCGAATCGTTTTCATCTTGCGCTAGCTTACAATTCCGTTGTGGAGGTTCATCGCTTTATCAAGACCTTGCGTGGCAAAATCCCGAACGGCAGTGGCGGCACGATCAACAATGATGGGAAGGGATTTTTCTTCGTTAGTACTCCAAGAGGACAACACGAAATCGGCTTGACGCCCTTTGTTATAGTCTGCGCCTATNCCTACACGTAAACGAGCGTATTGATTGTTACCTAGCCGTTCTTGGATGTCTTTGAGTCCGTTGTGTCCCCCGTCAGACCCTTGCTTTCGCATGCGCAAGTATCCAAACTCAAGGTGTACATCGTCTGTTATGATGAGGCAATTTTTTTGTAAGATTTTTTTATGATTCATCCAATGACGCACTGCCTTTCCACTGAGATTCATCAGAGTGGTCGGTTTGAGGAGCACTAGTTTTTTGCCTTTATAGTTGGTTTCTGCTAGAGCACCATAGCGGAGTGTTGAAAAAGAAACCTCTGCTTGTTTGGCCAATTCGTCTACGACCTCAAACCCGATATTGTGCCGCGTGTTTTGATAGGCCGCTCCAATGTTACCTAAACCGACAATAAGGAACTTGTCCATAGACTTTTGTTGACTGNTTTTGAAAGACCAAAAGGGCATGTTTTTTTTGTAAAAATAAAAAAAGCATCCCAAGCGTAGTGTTGGGATGCTGTATAATGGTTTGTTGAAAGGGGTTTATGATTGGCCTTCAGCTGGTGCGGCAGCATCGCCATCAGCTTCACTTTCAGTACCTTCAGCACCTTCAACGCCTTCAGATTTAACTTCTTCAATTTGAAGCGATACACGTGAATTACGCACTTGGCATACTACGGTATTGTCAGGGTGAAGTAAGGTAAATTTTTCGTCAGCGACTTCTGTGACATACAGCTTGGTGCCGATTTCCAAATTGGAAATATCAGCGATAATATTGTCAGGAAGATTGGCTGGGAGCGCACGCACACGAAGCTTACGTCTGTTTTTACTCAGCACACCCCCACTCAACTTGACTCCAGGTGCCTGTCCGACAAACTCCACAGGGATATCCATCGTGACTTCCTTGTCGTCGAAGAGTTGATAAAAATCGATATGTAGAATTTTATCAGAAACTGGGTGAAACTGGATATCCTGAAGGATAGCATTGTACTTTTCGTCGCCTTCCAATTCAATCACTACCGAGAGTGCTTTGGTCGTGTACACGAGTTTGGAAAATGACAATTCATCAGCTGAAAAATGTATGGCATTGCCTCCTCCGTAGAGCACGCAAGGAACCTTCTCAGCATTACGTAGTGCTTTGGTCGATACCTTGCCTACGCTTTCTCTTTTAGATCCTTTGATCGTAATTGACTTCATAATTAGTGTTTAAAAAATAGATTACATTATAAATTTCTTCGCAATCGATTTATTGTGGTGCACATTGTGCATCACTTCTGCAAATAGCCTCGCACAGCTGAGGACTTTTACGGCTTTAGATTCTTTTTTCAACGCAATGGTATCCGTTGTAATGAGTTCGGTCAAGGCCGATTGCTCAAGACGTTCATAGGCTTCGCCAGAAAGAATGGGGTGCGTACACACCGCACGGACACTCAGGGCGCCACGTTCTATCATCATGTCAGCGGCTTTGGTTAGCGTTCCTGCCGTGTCAACCATATCGTCGACCAAGACCACGTTTTTGCCAGTGACATCTCCAATGAGCTCCATGTGAGAGATGATGTTTGCTTTTTTGCGCTGCTTGTAGCAAATCACTACATCGCTTTCCAAAAACTTGGCATATGCGTAGGCACGTTTGGCACCACCCATATCAGGAGAAGCAATGGTTAGATTTTCAATATTTAGTTCTTTTAGGTGTGGTAAAAACAAAGATGATGCAAAGAGATGATCTACAGGTTTTTCAAAAAATCCCTGAATTTGATCAGCGTGAAGGTCCATGGTGATAATACGAGTTGCACCTGCAGATTCAAGAAGCTTTGCGACAAGTTTTGCTCCAATGGGTACCCTAGGTTTGTCTTTTCGATCTTGTCTGGCCCAGCCAAAGTATGGCATCACAGCAGTGATGTGTCGTGCCGAAGCCCGCTTGGCAGCGTCGAGCATCAGTAACATTTCCATCAAGTTTTCGGCATTTGGATGTGTAGATCCAATAATAAAGATACGAGAACCTCGAATAGATTCTTCAAAGGATGGTTGGAATTCACCATCGCTATAGCGAGAAAAAATAACATTGCCTAGTTTGACACCATATTGATCGGCAATTTGTTTTGCGAGATCCATGCTTTGAGTGCATCCGAAAATCTTGGCTTCCACTTTTACTTTTGGCATTTTAAAATCCTATGTTTCACAAGGGGTGCAAATGTAGGGATTTTTGATGTTTCTCACTCAATTCCTTGTTACTTTTTGTTTTCTCTGGCGAAATATTTGCTTACCTTTGCGACGCAAAATGCCTTGGTGGCGGAACTGGTAGACGCGCTGGATTCAAAATCCAGTTTCTTCGGAAGTGTGGGTTCGATTCCCACCCAAGGTACGGTTATCCTCAAAAATAATTTTTTGTTTTTGGGGATATTTTTTAATCCCTAACAAAACGTACTGAATATCCAGCTTTAATTCCATTAACATTTATATTCGATCCTGTTCCGTTATAATTTAAATCTCGGTTAATAGCACTATTAGGATCATCTTGTGTAGAAGTCCAAAAAACTGCAGTTAATCCCTCATTAGAAAATGAAGGAGTATAATTCAGATTCCCAATAGGAACTGCATTAAAACCACTACTATTATTATTCAATTGATTATTTCCTGGTGCACCATCACTTGTTGAATCATTCCATCCTGTGGTTGAGGACATTGCTTTTGCTATTTTGTTACCTGTAGTGGTTCCATCATAATTGTAGCCATTAGCTATTAGATAATTTTCTAGCTCTGTCCATTCGGCATCTGTGGGCACGTGCCATCCCTCTGGAGCTAATTCTTTATTTGGTGTGTTTTCATCATTATCGTGGATACCTGCAACAGCATACCAATTATAAAGTTTTCCTTTGTTTGGGTCATTATCATAATAACACCAAGCACCTGTGGTAAGATTAGCCCATTCTGTTGCATCAGTAACTTGAGGTATTGGAGTTCCATCCCTGTAGGTAACTATTTCTGCATTTTTAACTGTCCAGACTTGGTCTCCATAGGTGAGATAAGGATAACTATTACCATCTTGGTCTGTAACTGCTCCAGAACCTGATGTAGATTGTAAAACATCTATTTGTTCTTGCAGATTGGATATCTTTTCTAATAATAACCCAAGTGTGACTGCATCTTGGGCATCTGTTGGATCAACTATATTTTTAATTTGATGATTTTCGGCACTTATGGTCCCATTTAAAAGAATATCAGAGGGGCTTTGACTTACTAAACGTACTGAAAAACCATAATCTTTATAACCGTTATAATCATTTGCGTCACCAGGTAAAGAAATGTATACTTGGTCAAATGCTACTCCATAACTTGAAGCACCAATTATATTTTCATCATCAGAATTACTCCAAAAAAAAGCTCCCTTATTTATTTGGTCAAAATCACTGTTTCTTTGAGAGTCCATTCGATATCCCATTGGTTTGAAATTTAGTCCACTCGAATTATTTAAAAATTCATCATTTCCAGGACTTCCGACTACATTTGAATCATGCCAATCAAAATTAGATGCAACAGATTTCGCGAGTGTATTTTCACTAGAATTAAGGTCAAAATTAAACCCATTATCTTCTAAAAAAGTTATCAAAATGTTCCATTCAGCATCATTTGGCACTTGCCATCCCTTTGGTGCAAATTCTTTATTTGGTGTGTTTTCATCATTGTCGTGGATACCAGCAACAGCATACCAGTTATAAAGTTTTCCGTTACTTGGGTCATTGTCATAATAACACCATGCACCTGTAGTGAGATTTCCCCATTCTGATGCATCTGTAACTTGAGGTATTGGGGTTCCATCTCGGTAAGATTCTATATTAGTATTTATAGTTGACCAATATTGATTCCCAATTTTTTTCCAAGTGAAAGAATTACCATTTTGATCAATTGATGTTCCAAGAGTTTGAGATATTCCAAATGGAATAACAAAAAGAGCAAGGGTCAGCGTTAAAAATATTTTTTTCATTTCTTGATAATTTTGAATGATTTTGTGTTGTTATTGTCTGTAGTAACTTTTAATATGAATGTTCCGATACCCATTTCACTCATATCGATTTGTTTTTGATTGGTGGTTTTTACCTTTCTGCCTCTTAAGTCAAAGAGTTCTGTTTGTAAAATATTCTCACCTTGAATGTAGATTCGGTTTGCTGTTGGGTTTGGATATACAGAAATTTGGTTTGGTATCTCTTCTATATCCTCAATAGTAAGTGATCCGTTTGAACTACTTGCAGTAACAGATTTAAATGAAACAGGGTCATTAAATGTATAGCTAACTGTATTGTTCACCTCATCCACAGTTCCAGTATAGGATATCCAACTATCATCATCTGATTGAAGTTCCAATACAAGTTCATTTTCAGTTATTCCATTGAGTTCTCCTTCAAGATAAGAGAAGGTAAGTGTTCCTGTAAAACCAGAGAGTAGAGCAGAAGAGCTATATACACGAGACACAGAGCTATTAGCCCCTGCAGTAACAGCAGTAGCGGAACGAGAAACATCATTGGCACCACTGATGACATAATTGTCAGCAGGGGCAATCTCCAAACCGCCAAGTGATACAGAGCTGCCCGAAGCAATGGACACAGACGAACCAGTATTAACAGTTAATATTTGACTAAACAGAAAAGGACAAGCTAAGAGTCCAAAGAGGAGAAGTAATTATTTTTTCATTTCCTAAAAGTAAAAAAAAAAA
>JGI26084J50262_1000772_pt1 | contig 18283 bp, 16 predicted proteins | sample SaaInl6LU_22_DNA_FD_50262 | JGI IMG/M metagenome (IMG submission 50262) | reverse complement strand
ATTTAATGTTTTGTAAATCATGGATTTGCGACTCAGTCCGGTCAATACAGGAACACCAAAAGTGTTTAATAACTGACTTTCCCTGAGTAGTTCAAAGTTTTGCTGGGTGGTTTTAGCAAAGCCATAGCCTGGATCTATGATTATATCTGTGATTTGGTGTTTTTTAGCGCTGTCAATTTTCTGAGAAAAGTAGCTAAGGATTTCTTGTAAAAAGTGATCGTAATGGGTATGCTCTTGCATGTCTTTTGGGGTACTTCTCATATGCATCATCACATATGGCACCCCTAGTTTTCCTACAGTTGGAATCATCTCAGGGTCTAATTGTCCTGCAGATATGTCATTGATCATGGCAGCCCCTATTTCTACAGCGGCCTTTGCAATACCACTTCTAAAAGTGTCAATAGATAAAAGCGCGTCTGGAAACCGCTTTAGAATAGCTTGTAGTATGGGATACAGTCTTTTCTGCTCTTCTGCTTCAGAAACTTCTGCAGCGCCTGGTCTCGAGCTGTAAGCACCAATATCTATAAATGTAGCGCCCTGTGTNCACATTTTATCTACCTGGTCCAAAACGGCTTTTTCTTCTTTATAGCGCCCTCCATCGTAAAAAGAATCTGGGGTAATATTGAGCACACCCATTATTTTTGGACTGTCTAAAAAAATTAAATTCCCCTTACAATTTAATGAAAAGGGAACTGTAGGACCAGAATTTGTGTTTTTTGCCATGAGATCTTAAGATTCAAAGGGATAGGGTTGTTGGGTTTAATTATTTGTGCGAAATTTACGCAAATTAACTAAAGACATGGCCAATACCTCGGACCAATATAATGCAGTGATTAAAATGTGTAGAGACCTCTTTGAAAAAAAGATGTCTGACTATGGTGCTGCATGGCGTATTTTAAGACTTCCTTCCTTGACGGATCAGCTATTTATAAAAGCGCAAAGGATCCGAGGGCTTCAACAAAACACAGAACAGAGGGTGGCAGAGGGTGAGATTTCTGAATTTATGGGCATCATTAATTATTCTGTCATGGCACTTGTACAAATGGAAAAAGGTACTGTGGAGCAGCCAGATATGGATGTGACCCAAGCCTTAGCAGCCTATGACAAGCAAATAGCACTGACCAAATCTCTTATGGAGGCAAAAAACCATGATTATGGAGAGGCTTGGAGAGATATGAGGGTGAGCTCACTTACAGACCTTATTCTACAAAAACTACTCAGGGTTAAGCAAATTGAAGACAATCAAGGTAAAACACTCGTCAGCGAAGGAATAGATGCTAATTATCAAGATATGCTTAATTATGCTGTCTTTGCATTGATTCATTTAGAATCTTAATAGATCATTTATGAAATATATCACGCATTTATCTAGAATCCTTGTAGGGGTTTTATTCATAGTCAGCGGTTTTATAAAGCTGAATGATCCAGTGGGTTTTTCCTTTAAATTGGAAGAGTATTTTAGTGTAGGTGTTTTAGATTTACCTGTACTAATGCCATTTGCCCTTGCAATCGCTTTTTTTGTGGTTGTATTTGAAGTGCTTTTAGGGGTGTTTTTACTACTGGGTTATCAATTGAAATTCACCTTATGGAGTTTATTGTCCATGATTGTTTTCTTCACTTTTTTAACTTTTTACTCTGCCTATTTTAATAAAGTTACAGATTGTGGGTGTTTTGGAGACGCTATAAAATTAACCCCCTGGGAGTCTTTTACCAAAGACATTATTTTACTAATCTTGATTTTACTGCTTTTTTCAGGGAAAAAATATTTGAATATTTTACTACCAACCTCATGGACCAAGGGAGTGGTGGTTTTGAGTTTTTTAGGTGCTGTTTCCTATGGTTTCTGGGTGTTGCAACACCTACCAGCCATAGATTTTAGACCCTATAAAATAGGCGTACATATCCCATCTGGAATGTCTGTCCCTGACAATGCACCTAAATCTATTTACGAATACCAATGGGTTTTTGAAGTCAATGGCGCAGAAAAAGTTATTACGACACAAAAGGAATATCCCAATGTAGACGGTACCTTTTTAAGAGTTACCACAGAAAAAATCCAAGAGGGTTATGTACCCCCTATACACGATTTTACCATAGAGCAGGAAGGGGTAGATCAGACAGAGTCATTAATGATGGTACCTAAGCTGGTGATGGTTGTGGCGTATGATTTAGCCAAAAGCAATCCCCAAGCTTTTGAAAAAGTAGCTCAAGCTACTTTAAAAGCCCACAATGCAGGTTATGAAGTGATTGGCATGTCTGCTTCTTCAGAAGCACAGGCAGCAGACGTGATAGAAAAATATGGGCTTGGTTTTGATTTTTATTTTACGGATCAAACTACCTTAAAAACAATAGTGCGTTCTAATCCTGCAATTTTAGTAGTAGAACATGGAACAATTACACAAAAGAGACATTATAATGACTTTGAATTATTAGAATTCAATACAACCAATTAACATAATTATGAGAAAGAAAATTGTAGCCGGAAACTGGAAAATGAATAATGATTTAAAAGCCACACAGCTTTTAATTGAGGATTTAAAAGGATTGACACTAGCGTCTGACGTTTCTGTTATGGTGGCACCTACCTTTGTAAACTTAACAGCTGCTTTAGATGCGGCGGCTACTACACCAATTGAAGTGATTGCACAAAACATGCATTTCGCAGATTCAGGTGCCTATACAGGAGAAATATCTGCAGACATGCTTAGTGCTGTAGGCATTAAAACAGTCATTTTAGGACACTCAGAGCGAAGAAGTTATTTTGGAGAAACTGATGAGATTTTAGCTAAGAAAGCAAAACAAGCCATTGACAAAGGTTTACAGCTAATGTTTTGTTTTGGAGAGGAATTGGCAGATAGAAAATCTGACAATCATTTTAATGTAGTGGAGGGTCAGCTTAAAAATGCTTTATTTGATTTACCTGCAGCTGCATGGTCACAAATTATTTTGGCCTATGAACCCGTTTGGGCGATTGGTACAGGGGAAACTGCTTCAGCAGACCAAGCACAAGAAATGCATGATTTCATAAGAAAAACCATTGCTATAGCGTACAATGATGCGATTGCTCAGGAAGTGTCTATCCTTTATGGAGGAAGCGTGAAACCTGCCAATGCGGTAGAGATTTTCTCTAAGCCAGATGTAGATGGCGGTCTAATTGGTGGAGCAGCGCTTGTTGCTTCAGATTTTGCTGCTATTGTGAACGCTTTCAACTAATTATGACCTTAGACTACACTGCTTGTCACTTTGAAGTGACTCCATTACAGCCCGCATCAGATTTGCTTATAGCGGAATTAGGCTCTTTGGGATTTGAAAGTTTTGAAGAAACGTCTACGGGAGTGATCGCATATATTAACACTGCTTTTTGGCGTCTTTCTTTGTTGGAGGGTTTAGCGGTTTATGATTATGAAGGTTTTTCTTTTTCATATACCCTAAAAGATATTCCTCAAGAAAATTGGAACGCCAATTGGGAAGCTAATTTTTCTCCAATACAGGTAGACAATCATTGTGTAGTCAGAGCACCTTTTCATGAGGCCCCAGACGTTACTTATGATATTGTTATTGAACCAAAGATGAGTTTTGGCACGGGACACCATGAGACTACCCACATGATGTTGGGTGCCATTTTACAGCTGGATTGTCAGGATAAGAAAGTCATGGATATGGGGAGTGGTACTGGTGTATTAGCGATCCTTACTGCCATGAAAGGTGCTACAGCGGTAGACGCCGTAGATATTGACCATTGGTGCTTTTTAAATGCCTTAGAGAATGTAGAAAGAAATAAGGTACCTTTCATTAACGTATATGAAGGAGATGTTTCTTTCTTAGGATCTCATGCATTAAAAGAAAAGTCATACGACATTTTTCTTGCCAACATTAACAGAAATATTTTGTTGAACGATATGGCAGTCTATAAGGATCATTTAGCCACAGGCGGATACCTTTTGTTGAGTGGTTTTTACGACCAAGATTTAGGCATGATCAAGGAGAAATGCGCTTCTTTAGGAATTGAATATCAAAGTCATACAGAGAAGAATGACTGGGTAGCTGCTGTTTTTAAATCTGTTTAATTTTTTATATTTTTAAGGTATGAAGGAACAACAGGAATCTTCTCAGGATACATTAGAGGCGGCTGAAAAGGAAAGTGAACTCATTGTTTATAATGATGAGGTAAACACTTTTGATCATGTCATTAATACTTTAATCAGGGTGTGCAAGCATTCAAATGAGCAAGCCCAGCAATGTACTCTAATTATTCACTTTAAAGGTAAGTGCTCCGTTAAAACAGGGCCAATTGAAAAGTTAAAGTCTGCTTGTCAAGGCATTTTAGACGCAGGCATTCAGGCAGAGATTGTTTAGTAGTCAAGGAATTACTCACCCAATAAAAAAGCCCCTTAAAAGGGGCTTTTTTATATAATTAATTCACAATAATTCTATAGAGAATTGGTTTATTTACACAAGTAGGCCCAATCATTTTTGATAAATCCTCACGAGCTAGTGGGGTAATTTATCCCTGAGTAGTCCGTAAACAAAGGTGCCTAATAGTGCTGCTCCAATCACGACAAATATGCTCACAGCGCCTGTTCCCAATAGAACATACATAGGTCCAGGACAGGCGCCTGCTAGGGCCCAACCCAACCCAAAAATAGATCCACCAATAATTGCAGCGGTATAATTTTTCGCTTTGCTAGGAATTTCAATGGCCTGGCCCGAGAGGTCTTTTAATTTGAATTTTTTGATCAGTGCAATTCCAATGGCACCTAATGCCACAGCGCTCCCTATAATTCCATACATATGAAAAGATTCAAAACGGAACATTTCAAATATTCTAAACCAGGAGACTGCTTCGGATTTAACCAATAAGATACCAAAGAAAATACCTACCGATAAAAATTTTAAATATTTCATAGTCTAGAATAATTGGGGTAAAATTAAATGTGTCATAATAAGTCCTCCAATAAAAAATCCAATGACAGCCACCAAAGAAGGTACTTGTAAGTTGCTCAAACCACTGATTGCATGACCAGAGGTGCAGCCACCCGCGTAGCGGGTGCCAAAACCAACTAGAAAGCCACCTATAATGAGTATGGCCCAAGTTTTTGATTCAGCTAGAGCGTCTAAACTAAAGAGTTCAGGGGGTAAAATACTGGCTCCAGGATTCTGAAATCCCATTTGTTGTAATGCCTCTACGGTAGACGCGCTTATAGCTATATCTGGTTGGTTTTGGAGGAAATGACTTCCGAGATACCCACCAATAACGGCACCTAATACCACGACTAAGTTCCATTTTTGGGATTTAATGTCAAATTTAAAGAAGGAAGCCCATTTCCCTGCACCACCAATGGCACAGAGTGTTCTGAGGTTAGAAGACATGCCAAAGTTCTTTCCAAAGACAGTAAGGCTAAGCATGACTAAAGCAAAAAGAGGGCCGGATACATACCACGGCCAAGGGTCTAAAATAAAATCCATTTAAATATTTTTGTCAAAAGTAAGGAAAATATGATGGCTGCTTTGTAACATCTGTTACCAAAGAGATATTATTGGAGATTTATGAATAGCTCTAAAAATTTAATACAATCAAGTTATGATAATTATTAGATATCCGATACCATATAATAATATGAGCTAGATTATAATTAACATTAAACTTTTCAGTAAAAAAAATGCCACATACTATAATTTAGTCAATTGCAAACACTAGTCTACAATAATTTCATCTATAAAAATCCAGCTTTTGCCTCCTGGGTTGGGGTGCCATTCAGGATTTTTAAGGGGGCTTTTCACCACTACCTTTAGGTGGGTGGCGGCAACTTCAGGAAAAGAGATTTCCAAAAATTTCTTTTTAACGTCGTTGTTTGGCTCCTCAGGAGAATAACTTTGTTGGGCTATTTTTTTATAATCAATCCCATTGTTACTGCTGAAGATTTCTAGACCAATAGGGTAAAAAATCCAACTTGCAGGAGCAGACAAGGTTCCAACTGCCATTGAATTCACTTTTTCACTTTTGCTTAATGTGAGTATTGCCTCGCTGTTTTTCCCTTCAAATCCAAGCCACATGCCGTCTACAAAATTGGTAGAACCTCTTTTTAAATCTACCAGTGATTTCCCTCCATTAGCGGTGTATTTTTCATTGGGTATTTCCAAAAGCTCCACCTTTGAATAATCTATATTAGACTTTTTAAAATCTGCCTCTGCCACGGCACTTAGTCCCCATCCCTCCATATAAGTAACCGCTTTTAGAACGGTAGTCTTGTCTATGGAAAAAGGACGGTTGTATTTTATACTAGTCGAGTCAGGAGTACTTCCATCCAGGGTGTAAAAGAGACTTGCATTTTCAAACACATAGGCCATTTCTATGGCTAGAGAATCTCTAAAAAAATCTGTTTTGGATAAAATAGTAGGCGGGTCTAATGCGGTTTGGGCAAAAGTGTCTTCAGAGATATAATGCAAGCGTAGCTTTCCGTTTTTAGCCACAAAGGCCTCCATTGTATTTTTATTGATTTGCGTGTCTGTGAGGTAGGCGTTTTCTAAGGTATTTATTTCACTAATGATATCTAATGATTTGCTGGTCACATTGGTGGCAAAAGCATTTATGGTCAACAGATGGTCTAGAGATTTTACGTATTCCATCCCTTTGTCTGTAATTGGGGTTTGTGGAATTTGCAATTTCAAAAGATGCTCAAAGTTTTTCAAAAACACCGCTAAAGTGTCATTCATATTGCTAGCACCCAAGTTTATTTCTACAATATTTTCTTGGTATTTTTTCAGGAGTTTAAAGTCTTTTTTAGTCAGATTTTGTTTCCCTCTTGCATTGACTATTACCATAGGGTGTCCAAAAGTAATTGGATAGGCCGTAATTCCTTTGGAGGCTAATGCGAGGATCCAATCTTGTGGCACAGGATCTATGGTTTTCTCCCATTGTTTAATAGGACTGTTGTCTTCTAGAAAGGATTGCAATGCCAACGCCACTTTTTCATTGGCTTCTAAATTAGCTGTACTGCAGTCAAAACAGGCTTTGTTTTGAATCCACCATTCTAACAGGACTATTTCCTGACTGCTGAGTTGCTTTTTGGATTTTGGTGGCATATGCTCTTTTTCCTCTAAGGGTAAATGTACTCTGGTAAGAAGGGTACCTAAAGTATCTTTATTTGTTGGAAAAATGGGACCATGTTCCCCACCTTTTAGCAGCCATTCTGGCGATGTCATCAATAGACCACCCTCTGTTTTTTTTTCGTTGTGACAGGCCACACATTTAAGGTCCAACACAGGCTTCACCAAATCGTTATAAACCATGGTATTTTCCAATGAGGCAATGGAAAGGCTTGAGCTGGAATCATTTTGCCCAAATAAGAAGCCTTCACCATGGGTCATGTTTCCGCCGTAATGCCCAGTAATACTCAATAAAAGCACCAATATAGCATAGAGGGGAAGGAATGCTTTTGTGGTCCAAACAGCTTTATATTGTTGTATGAAAAGCAAGCCAAATGCCCCTAGGGTAAAGGCTATTCCCATGTTTCTATGTAAGGACAAGTTATCTTGGTTGTAAGCCCCATCCTGGGCTAAAAGTAAACCTGAGATAACAGAGAAGAGTGCAAAACCTGCTGCAGTAGCTAAGGTAAATGCGCTAATTTGTTGTGGTAACGGTATTTTCTTAAACCTACTAAAACACTCCAACGCAAAACCAAATAGAAAAATACCAATGGGTAAATGCACCAAAAGTGGGTGAAAATTTCCCATCATTTGCCAAAGGTTGAAATTCAATAATTGAAAGTTGCCACAAAGGGCTAAAAAATGGACGCTTAACAGTTGAAAAACCCCAAAGATGTTGACTTGTTGAAATATTAAAAACATATTATTCTACGAGTATTTGATCTATAAAAAGCCAAGATTGTGTTCCCTTTCCAGGATGCCATTCAGGAATATTATTTAAGGCTGCTATTTCAATAGAGAGTTGGGTGTAGCTTTTAATTGGAATATCTACTATAAAAGTTTTTAATTGGGCCATCAATGGTTGACCTGCTTCCTTATTATAAAGTGTTCCAATAGCGGTATTATTGTGTTTTACAATAATGTTTGTGGGTGGAAAAATCCATGCATCTTGATCAATCAAGCTACTGATATACACCTTATTCATGACAATGGCTTTTTCAAACACCAAATCTATCCTTACAACCGGTTGGTTAAAGCCCAACCATTCTTCACTATTTCTAAAAGACAGCGGCCCTTTAGTACTATTGATTAGGGTGGCTGCTCCTTTTCCAGGATAAGCGTCGTTTGCCGGAGGAAAAACACTTATTTGTGCTTGATTCAAAGGTTGCTTTATTTTGTATACCTCTAAAGCCACGGTATCGCTGGTTTTATAGTCTGGATGCGTGGCGTAGGCAAGTAATTTAGTGTTTTCACTAAGTATAATAGGGGAGGAATACGCCTTTGGTGTACTGTTAAGTTGGGTATTTATTCCTTCTGATTGAAACCATAAAATAGCGCCAGGATAAGGGCGCTCCAGCCGGACTGTTGTACTGTCTTTAAAGAGTTTTTTTTTTGTTATAATCAGGGGATTAGAGAGTTGAAAAGTCTTGGAGCTGCTAAGTGTCACTGACTGGTCAGTCGCTTGTTTACAACCCACTAAGCAACCCAGCAAACCAACCACAATACACCCTACTAAGACAAAGTGTTTTTCCCTTATTAGACAGAGACTTCTCATATCCTTATGAGTTTAATAGGATATGTTTTTCCGGCATTCCATTGGGTTACATAAACATTGTGGTCTTTGTCTACACAAACATCATGGGGGTGTTTAAAAACTTTTAAACCTTGGCGCATTTTTTGCAGCTCACCCGCTTCATTGTAAGAAGGTGCTATACCACCAGGAGCAGAAGTAAGTTTATTGTCTCGATCTAAAATAGCTATAAAACCACTATTGGCGGCCCCATCACCAGACCAAATAGTGGCCAGATACACTTCTTGCTCGTGAATGACTGGCCTGCATATATATGCCCCTGGTAAATGGGTAGTGCTTAAAAAATTCCCGTTGAGGTCAAAACGTTTTAGTTCGTTTCCCTGTCTTTCAGTAATGAGCAGGCTGGGGTTTTTGCTTCTAGTGTCAATACAAATGCCATGGGCATTTAAAAACTGGTGTTTTTCCGTCCCTTTTCCGCCAAATACGTTTAAAAGTTCGCCTTTGGCATTGTAGTGAAGGATGTATTGTGCGCCATAGCCGTCTGCCACGAAGACATCGCCGTTTGCGGCCACACAAGTTTCCGTAGGAATATACTCAGAGGGGCTAAGATANTTCTCACTTTCTACAGGAAAGGGAAAAATTTGAACCACTTTTCCATCTAGGGTTGTTTTGATCACCTCATGCCTGTTGTTGTCTGAAATATACAAGAATTCTGTGCCGTTTTCATCGTGAATACTCAGTCCGTGTGCGCCTGGATATTCGTTTCCCCAGCTGTTTACTAAGGCGCCAGAAGTGTTGTAAACCAACACATTATTGGCAGTGTGGTTGGTCAATAGGTACAAGAGTCCTTTGCGGTCCTGTACCATTTCATGGCAGTCATTTACAGGATAGAAATTGGGATTCAATGCGCCCCAGTTTAAGTCTATTTTGTATTGGTGGCTCCCATGTCCTATAACGGCATCTTTTAGGACATTAACCCCAAGTGTGTCCCATCCAAAGAGCCCCAAGCCTAGAAATCCGAGACCAGATGTAGCTATAAATTCTTTTCTTTTCATGCTAACTTAAAATATCTCTGACAATTTTTCCTTCTACATCTGTAAGTCTGAATCTTCTTCCCTGATGTTTGTAAGTGAATTTTTCATGGTCTATACCCAATAAATGTAACATGGTTGCTTGAAAATCATGAACATGTACGGGGTTTTCTACAATATTGTATCCAAAATCATCTGTTTTTCCGTACAATCCTGGTTTTATTCCGCCTCCAGCCAGATACATGCTAAAGGATCTTGGGTGGTGGTCTCTTCCGTAATTGGTATCTGTGAGTAGTCCCTGTGAGTAATTGGTTCTTCCAAACTCTCCACCCCAAACCACTAAGGTGTCTTCTAATAAACCCCTCTGTTTGAGGTCCATAATGAGTGCAGCAGAAGCCTGATCTACATCTTTGGCTTGTTTGGCAATGGCACCAGGAAGGTTTTCATGTTGGTCCCATCCCATATGATACAGTTGTATAAAACGCACATCTTTTTCTGCCAATCTTCTAGCTAACAAGCAGTTGGCAGCAAATGTACCGGGGATTTTAGCGTCTGCTCCGTACATTTTATAAATATAGTCTGGCTCTTTTTCTGTGCTAATTACATCTGGCACAGAGGTTTGCATCCTATAAGCCATTTCATATTGGGCAATCCTACTCTTAATCTCTGGATCTCCGTAGTCTTCATAACCAGCTTCATTTAATGCTGCCAAGTGGTCTAGCATGTTTCTTTTAGTAGCCTTATTCATGCCGTCTGGATCATTTAAATACAAGACAGGATCTTTGGCTGCCCTAAACTGCACCCCTTGGTGTAGGGAATGTAAAAACCCATTCCCCCAAAGCCTGGTATATAAAGGTTGACCATTGGGCCTTCCTGTTCCCCTAGAAAGTAAAACGGTAAAAGCAGGAAGGTTGTCATTTTCACTGCCTAAGCCATAACTCAACCAAGACCCAATACTTGGACGCCCGGGTTGTTGTGAGCCTGTTTGGAAAAAAGTGACTGCAGGATCGTGGTTAATAGCCTCTGTATACATGGAGTTTATCACACAAATGTCGTCTGCTACTTTTGCGGTATAAGGCAAAAGATCGCTGATCCATGCAGGGTTGTTGCCGTATTGTTTAAAATTAAATTGGGAACCTACTAGTGGAAATTTATCTTGTCCAGAGGTCATTCCGGTAAGCCTTTGTCCGTTTCTAATAGATTCTGGTAAATCTTCTCCACGCCTTTTATTGAGCATGGGCTTGTAGTCAAATAATTCTAATTGTGAGGGGCCACCACTTTGAAACAAATAAATGACCCTTTTTATTTTGGCAGGATGGTGGAGCCCTCCTAGGGATCCCTTAACACCTGCATTTGGTGTAGCAGAAGTAATTACGCCGTTTTTAGTGGTGTTAAAATATGGCGTACCTAATAATGAGGCCAAGCCAATCCCACCAATGCCAAGAGCAGTTTTACCTAGAAAGGCCCTTCTGTTGAGTTGTAGGGAGCGTTCTTCTATAATCTTTTTTTCACTCATGATTAGCTGCGGGTAATGGTTAGGTCTAAATTTAAAATGGTGTGAGCTGTTAGGGACAGGGCGGTAAATGCAGTATCTTTTTCTTTAAAAGACCTTTCTTTTTCTCCAATGCCNAAATACGCTTCAGGTAAAACACCTTCTTCTAATANCTGTTGCTCCATGTCGTGGTAAAGCGCTAGTAATTGTTCGGCTACTTTTTCAGTGGTAAATTGGCCAGTAGCTGCCAAGTATATATAGGCCAACTGGGCGGCTACTTTGGTTTCTTTTTTAGTAGCTTTTTCTGCCAATACCCGAGATGCTTCTATGATTTGTGGGTCATTTAATAATACNAAGGCCTGAAGTGGGGTATTGGTTTGTTGGCTTTTTACACTGCATAAATCTCTATTAGAGGCATCAAAGGTGAGCATGCTCGGCGGAGGAACGGTTCTTTTCCAAAAGGTGTACATACTTTTTCTATAGAGNGAAGCACCAGTGTCTGGCACATAGTTGGCTGTACTTCCGCCGCCTCCGCCGGTGGTTTCTTTCCACAAGCCTTCTGGTTGATACGGTTTTACGCTCGGGCCACCAATTTTTCTGACCAATAAGCCGCTAATCGCTAAGGCTTGGTCTCTAATGCTCTCTGCAGACAATCTCAATCTTGGTGCCCTGGCCAGCCATTTATTTTCTGGGTCTAACTGAAGGGCTTTTTCGCTTACGGCACTATTTTGTTTGTAGGTGTCTGATTGAACAATGAATCGCATGATTTTATGTAAATCCCACCCCTCATCTTTAAACTTAAGGGCCATAAAATCCAGTAATTCAGGATGGGTAGGAAGTGACCCTTGGTTACCAAAATCATAGCTACTGGCTACCAATCCCTGACCAAAAAAACGCTGCCATATTCTATTGACGGCTACCCTCGCTGTTAGCGGATGCTCCTCTGCAAACAACCACTGAGAAAGCCCCAACCTATTTTTTGGAAAATGTTCTGGGAAAGGCAATATTTTTTCTGGGGTATTAGGAAAGACCTCTGTGGTGGGTTGGTCATAAGCCCCACGGTTTAATATGAATGTTTTTCTGGCAATGGGCATGTCTTGCATGACCATAATTTCCATGCCTTTGTCTATACCATTGTTGTCAGGCATTTTTTGGCGCTCTTGTAAGTTTAAAAAGGCTAGCACTCCTTTTTGGTCTTCTGGTGTAATTCTCATGGTGGGCGCCGGGACTTCATTGCGGTCAGAAACCAATCCTTTTTCATCTAGATTGTTAAAGAAACTAAAGAGTTCAAAGTGATTTTTTTGAGAGATAGGATCGTATTTGTGGTCGTGGCAACGGGCACACTCCATAGTCATACCCAGAAAAGCAGTGCCAAATGTATTTGCCCTGTCTTCTACGTATTCTACTCGGTATTCCTCTGGTATAACACCTCCTTCGAAAGTAATTTTATGGTTTCTATTAAATCCTGTTGCCAAAATTTGCTCTTTGGTAGGGTTGGGCAATAGGTCTCCAGCCAACTGATAGGTCACAAAAGTATTGTAAGGCATGTTTTCTTTAAAAGCGTGAATAACCCAATCCCTCCACGGCCACATGGTTCTCTCAAAATCATCCTGATAGCCGTGGGTGTCTGCATACCTTGAAATGGCCAACCATTCAGAGGCCATGTGTTCCGCGTAATCTGCGGTGCTAAGTAAACTATCTACTATTTTGTCATATGCGTTAGGGTCTGTATTGGACACAAATGCTTTTACAGTTTCTGGGCTAGGCGGCAATCCTGTAAGGTCCAAAAATACCCTTCTTAAAAGCACTTCTTTGGATGCTGCTTCAGAGGGGTCTAGGCCTTTTTCAAGGAGNTTTTTNTANACAAAAGCATCTATTTCGTTGGCTCCCCAACTGGGGTTTAGATTTGGAACTTTTTCTGCTGTTGGAGGGCTAAATGCCCAATGTTCTTGGTAATTACCTCCTTGGGTAATCCATTTTTCCAGGACCTCTTTCTCGTATTCACTAAGGCTTAGATTGGATTCTGGAGGTGGCATTTGGGTGATTGGGTCTGTGCTGTGTATGCGCACCACTAGTTCACTTGCCTCTGGTTTGAATGGGACTACGGCTCGGCGGTCTTTGGCTTTGCCAAGGGCCATATAGGCCCCCGCTGCAGTATGCAGCGAAAGACCGCCCTCAATGGCATTTTTATCTGGCCCATGGCATTTAAAGCACCTGTCTGAAAGTATGGGCTTCACGTGAAAAGTAAAGTCTACGGAATCTGGCACCTTTTCTAAAAGCATTCCAGTATTGACGTCTTTTATTTTGGGCCCTTTGGTTTGGCATGCCACCACAACAAATAACAGTATTATAGAAAATAACACCCCTAATTTTGCAGTAGCTGCTTGTGTTTTACTTAAGTAATAAAGTAGGCGCATGGCATTTCTTGTTTAACTTACTTAAGGTCTAAATAAAAAACCCTTTGTGCAATTAATTTAGACAAACGACAATGCCCTGTGGCTTAATAGATTGTACTACAAGACAAACACCTTAGCCATTTGGCCACGCCTTAACTAATAAGGTCTTGAAGAATTTTAGACTTTACTTCCGTAATATAACTTCTGCCTATTGTAAACCGNTCTCCTTGTATTTCTATACTATTTCCTTCTACAGATTCTATACGGTCTATGGCTACTGTAAAAGACCGGTGTATTCTGATAAATTTATCTGGAGGAAGCTCATCTGTAAAGCTGCTCAATGTTTTGTGGATAATGTATTTTCCTAAATCTGTTTTGATTCTGATGTAGTCTTTTAGGCTTTCAATAAGGACTATTTTGTTCAGTTCAATTTTTTGCAATTTCTTTTTGTCAATTTTCACAAAAATACTCTTCGTTTCAGTAGTTGAATGGTCTAGAACTTCTCGGGGTTTTCTTAGCTGTATGACTCTTTGAACAGATTTTAAAAACCTCGGAAATGGGATGGGCTTGACCAGATAGTCAATGGCTTGAAGTTCAAAGCTTTCTAGGGCATGGGTTTCATGGGCGGTGGTCATAATGACCATGGGTTTTACCTCCAAACTTTTTAGAAAAGACAAGCCATCTAGTACAGGCATGTTAATGTCTAAAAAAATAAGGTCTAAAGGATTATCTTGAACAAAACTTGCTGCTGTTACTGCATTATTAAAACTAGCCACAAGTTCAATGTCATTAATTTCTTTGCAGTATTTTTCCAGAATGCTTACTGCTAAGGGTTCGTCGTCTATAATGATGGTTTTCAGACTCATACTTTTAATTTGAGTTTTACGGTAAAGTGTTGGTCGGTTTGGTTTATTTCTAAATGATAATCTTGGGGCTTGTAACCCAGTTCTAGTCTTTTTTTTACATTGGCCAAGCCAATACCACTGCTGTTTTTGTTTGCATGGATTAGCGTTTGGTGTCTTGCGTGTTTACGGGTAAATTATTACAAACTTCAAAGTACAAAAAATCTCCCGTTACTTGAGCACTTAGAGAAATTTTCACCGCGCCTAAATTTTGATTTGCACCGTGTTTAAAACTATTTTCAATAAGTGGAATCAGTAGCATGGGTGCAATTTTTTTGCCTTCTAAATCTCCTTTAATATCCACCGTTACTTTTAAGTGATCACTAAATCGAATGCGTTCTAGGTCTATGTAATTTTGAATGCAGTGGAGTTCGCTCACTAAATCTTGTTTTCTTTTTTTGGTGGCGTATAATAAATAGCGCATCAGCTCGGAGAGTTTAAGAACCACTTCAGGTGCTTTGTCTGACTTTTCTAGGGTGAGGCCATAAATATTATTGAGGGTATTAAAGAAAAAATGGGGAGACACTTGGGACCTTAAAAAACGCAACTCAGTAGCCAATTGTCTTTTTTCTAAATCGTTAAATCGATTGTTTTCTCCCAGCCAGTCAATGGTCACTTTAATGGCCGTGACAAAGGCTACTACGTAAAATTCGCCCAGCATCATTTGAAGGGCGTAATTGAAACTTAAACCATTGGGTTCTTCGGGTCCTTCGGGCCATACATTGGTGGTGCTCACCAAATAATAGGTGAGGTAGTATTTTAAAATCAGCATTAAAAATAAAGACAGCACCACTAGTCCAGCGTAACTCCAGTATTTTTTTTTGTATACAAACTTTGGCATGAGGTAATAAACATTAAGGTAAGCCAAAGTCATATGAATGGGAAAGCCCAGTAAATTTGTTTTTAAAGAGTAGCTATAATCGTCAAAATAACTCCCCCATCTAATGGTGTTAAATAAGATGTAAATAGTCCAAAAGATCACATGATGCCTTTTTGTAATTTGATATTTCTTCGAATAAGAAGGTTGGTTAAGTAGGGCGTCTATTTGATTATCTGCAATCATGGAGGTTATTTAAGCGGTGCTATCAAAAAAATGAATTTAGGAAGTTTTTATTGTTTTAATAAGGATGTTGTATGCCTTAAATGCATTGTCATTGGTCTAAATTCTTTTAAAATTCTTTTAAAATTAACAAAATTGGATCAGATTATAAGTATACCTTGTGGGGTGAAATTTAGTTTAAATTCTGCTATAAGAATACAATTTGTAATTTTAGAATAACATTTACTAGGTATTATTCATGAAAATAATTTTAAAAAATTGCCTTTTTTTTAGTCTGAGTTTCTTCTTTGTGGCCTATTCTTCAGGGCAATCACTTCCATTTGAATCCAATACGCCCATACCGCATTCTTATGTAGCTTACAGGACGTCTGAGACTATTTTAATAGATGGTATGGCGGAGGAATCTGTTTGGGACAGCACGCCATGGACAGCTCCATTTGTTGATATTGAAGGGTTAAAAAAGCCAAAATACAATACCCAAATGAAAATGTTATGGGATGAGAAATATTTGTACTTCATGGCTAGACTTGAAGAGCCACATGTTTGGGGTACATTAAAGCAGCGGGATACGGTTATTTTTTACAACAATGATTTCGAAATTTTCATTGATCCAGACGGAGATACCCATAATTATGTAGAATTTGAAATGAATGTGCTCAATACGGTTTGGGATTTGTTTTTGACTGCACCTTATAGAAACAATCCTAAAGTATTAAATCAATGGGACATGAAGGGGGTTTTGTCTGCAGTCCATGTAGCGGGTACCATAAACGATGCTTCTGACTCAGACCAAGGCTGGTCTTTAGAAGTAGCCATACCATGGACTGTTTTTAATGAAGTGACTCAAATGAATGCCACTGTAGCTGGAACTTTCTGGCGTATGGGTTTTTCTAGGGTCAATTGGGAATTTGAGTTAAAAGAGGGCCGTTACAGCCGTAAAAAAGACCCCAACGGATCCTATTTGCCTGAATACAATTGGGTGTGGTCTCCTCAAATGGTGGTGAATATGCACGAACCAGAAAAGTGGGGATATGTGTATTTCAGTGCTAGATCTCCTGGTGAAACGGAAGAATTTACGCCCCCTGAACAAGAGCATTTAAAATGGTTCATGTACCAGGAATACAGAAAATTATTGGCGGCACATAAAGCGGGGCTGCCTTTAAATAAATCCCTCATACAAAGTAATGTAGTGTGGAAAGGTACTGAAGTAGTTTTAAATATAGCCCTTCACGCCACAGGTTTTAGCCTGCTTTGCGACAGTCCTTTTGGTCCTGAAACTTTAGAAATAAACCCCTATGGTAAATTTATACGTTATGAAACTAACCACCCTTAAACGCCCTATGATTTTTGGGCTTTTGGCCCTCGTATTTTTGAGTGCCTGTCAAAACAAGCCAAAGACTTTGGCGGAAACGCCTGTTAAAGCGCCATTTAAATATTGGACTTGGACTACAGCTAACCCGGAAAGGACAGATGCCTCTTATGTGGCTGAGTTTGAAAAATATGCCCAAAATGGCATAGATGCAGTGTTGATAAATACCAACACAGACCCTAGTCTTCTAGCGCGTTTGGTGCCCATAGCTGAAAAAGCAGGATTGGAAGTGCACGCTTGGATTATGGCGATTAATAGGCCTGGAGATAAGGAGGCAGAAAAGCACCCAGAGTGGTATGCAGTGAGTAGGGACGGTAAATCTTGCTTTGACCAGCCACCCTATGTGGGTTATTACAAATGGATGTGTCCCACTAGAAAAGAATCCAGAGACCATGTGCTTTCTCTTGTAGCTGGTTTGGCTAAAGTTAGCGGGGTGGCAAGTGTTCACTTAGATTATATAAGGTATTCAGACATTTATTTACCCGTGGGACTTTTGCCAAAATACAACTTGGTTCAAGATACGGAACTGCCAGAATTTGACTTTTGTTATTGCGAGGTTTGTGTGGCGGAGTTCCAAGAGAAGCACCACAGAAATCCTTTAGAAATGGCGCATCCTGAAATTGATATAGAATGGAAGCAGTTTAGGTTAAATAAAGTAAAAAGTATTGTAGACGCTGCTTATGACATTGCCCATAAAAACAATAAAATGCTCACTGCTGCCGTGTTTCCTTATCCAGAGATGGCAGACCATATGGTGCGCCAAAGGTGGGACAAATGGAATATAGATGCGGTTTTGCCTATGATTTATAACAGTTTTTATAACGAAGGGGTAGATTGGATTGGTTTTGCTACCGCCCAAGGAGTAAATGATTTAAAGGGCAAAGGGGTAGGTTTGCACACAGGGGTGTACGTACCCCCTATGAGTGCTGAAGAGGTAGGTTTAGCTATCAGTGAGGCCCAAAACAATGGGGCCAACGGTGTTTCTTTTTTTGACGGAAATGCCATAACAGCAGCCCAATGGGAAGTGATTAAAGCATCTAAGAATACACAGAAATAATAATGTTTGCTCATGAACCCTTTTAAAAAAACATATTACACTGCGCTGCTATTTGTGAGTTTGTCTTTTTATTCTTGCCAAGATGCAACTGATTTAAAAACACCCACAGCAGCAGAACAAAGCAGNAGCTTAGTAGATTTTGTAAATCCTTTTATTGGAAGCTCAAATTTTGGCACTACAAATCCAGGGCCTATTGCNCCTAGAGGGATGGTAAGTGTGAGCCCCTTCAATGTGGCTGGAATTCAAAATTTTCCTATGGAAAAAGACAGCCGTTGGCTTTCTACGCCCTATGTAAACGA
>JGI26084J50262_1000770_pt1 | contig 18376 bp, 15 predicted proteins | sample SaaInl6LU_22_DNA_FD_50262 | JGI IMG/M metagenome (IMG submission 50262) | reverse complement strand
TTTTCAGCAGTAATACCCATGTGACCTACACCAAATGGGTCAGTTAATGCCGCGACCATCATATCTGTCATGCTAGTATCACCCATACGAGCACCATTGCGCATCGCGCTGGATAAGTAACCTCCTCGTGTCATATTCTCAACACCACCACCAATGGCTAATTCATGATCGCCTAACATGATCCCTTGAGCTGAGTTAACGACAGCTTGTAGACCAGAGCTACATAGACGGTTAAGTGCCATCGCTGTGGAATCAAGAGACATGCCTGCTTGGATAGAAGCCACACGAGCGACGTATGGGAAACGCGACTCAGTAGGAATTGTATTACCAACAACAATAGATTCGTATTTATCAGCCGCAACGCCTGACTTTTCGATCCCTTGCTTTAACACTTGGGCTGCTAATTCAGCTGGTTCAAGTGCTTTCAAACTACCATTAAAAGTACCAATTGCAGAACGAACTGCGCTTAATACCACTACATTTTTGACACTCATATTAATCTTCCATATTGCTTAGAGGTTATTGTGTGAATAGTGTTGCTGCATATTTTTATGTTTTCAATAACTAAAGTATACTGGCTTGCGTTAAGTTAAAAGAGTAAACATACAGACATTAGTGGTACATTGGTTATATTTTCACCATTTATTTAATCAATTTTGCGAAATCAGCATCGCTATGACGCTCTTTAAGTTGATATTCATCATCACCCCACACCTTGTTCACGACTCGCCCTTTGATGACTGCTGGTCGCCCGGCGAGTTGCTTTGCCCAACGAACAATATGGGTATATTCATGGACTTGTAAAAATTCAGCAGCTTCATAAAGCTTACCCAAACATAAGACCCCATACCATGGGAAAATAGCCATATCGGCAATACTATATTCACTCCCAGCAATGAATTCATTGTGAGCGAGTTGCTTATCTAATACGTCTAGTTGGCGCTTTACTTCCATTGCATAGCGATTAATAGGGTATTCAAATTTTTCTGGTGCATAGGCATAAAAATGTCCAAAGCCGCCTCCTAAAAATGGTGCTGAGCCCATTTGCCAAAACAACCAATTCATGACTTCGGTGCGTTGCGGTCCACTTGATGGTAAAAAGTGACCAAATTTTTCGGCTAGATGCATTAGTATGGCCCCAGACTCAAAAATGCGGATAGGGTGTGCTTTGTCAGTATGGTCAAACAATGCTGGTATTTTTGAGTTGGGGTTCGCTGCGACAAANCCCGTGCTGAATTGCTCACCTTCTTGGATATTGACTAACCATCCATCATATTCTGCCTCTTTAATTCCTAATGCTAATAATTCCTCAAACATAATCGTTACTTTTACTCCATTTGGGGTGGCAAGGGAATAAAGCTGAAAAGGGTGCTCACCGACGGGAAGTTCTTTTTTATGCGTGCTGCCGGAAATAGGACGGTTAATATTTGCGAATTTTCCGCCGTTAGCACTATCCCAAGTCCAAATGGAAGGAGGGGTGTAAGTTGACTCGGTCATGTTGAATTCCTTATTCGTTTATTTAACTTTAATACGTGGAGTACTGAGCACCGATCATTATATCAATTATTTCATTGAGCATACGACTTAAGTCATAAGTTGTCGACAATTCTTAGGTTAATGCTTGAGTTTATGAACAGGAAGGTCTATATTGTCGACAATGGAATTAGTGATGTGAAGGCGATAACGATGACTCAATTAGCTAAAAAATCTAAGGGAACACCAGTAGTAGAGGCTGTTACCTCCGCAGATAAGACATTTATTACACTGCGTACGGATATTGTTGAAGGTCGTATATTAGCGGGTGCAAAACTGAGTGAAGCAGAGTTGTCGACAAAATATGGGGTAAGCCGCGCTGTTATTCGTGAGGCGATTAGCCGGTTAATGGCATGTCATTTAGTAGAGCGTAAGGCAAATGTCGGTGCTCGAGTGGTAACACTCTCGCCAGAAGGGTTAATTGAGCTTTATCAAGTTCGTGAATCGCTTGAGGGCATGGCGGCTCGATTGGCAGCTCAAAATATGACATCCGAGCAAATCACGGATCTTCAATCCTTACTCGATGTGCATGCCCAAGGCGTGAAAGACTCGCAATCCTATTATCAAGAAGCGGGTGATGTGGATTTTCACTATCGTATTATTATCGGTTCACACAACTCTCAACTCATTACACTACTCACAGAAGGTATTTATCATTTAGTACGCATGTACCGTGTGCAACTTGGTATGGCAGGTCCTCGAGTCACTACTGCATTTGCTGAACATCAACATATTGCTCAAGCAATTGCTAACCGCGACGCAGAGTTAGCTGAAATACTAATGCGTCGTCACATTACATATTCGCGTCAGAATATCGAACATAAATTAAAGCCATAATCGGAACACTAATAAGGAATTACTATGAGCGCAGGTAAAAAATTTCGTCAAGCTCTTGAGCACAACACCCCATTACAAATTGTCGGCACTATCAATGCATATTCGGCCATGATGGCCAAGCAAATCGGTCATCAAGCGATATATCTTTCTGGGGGAGGCGTTGCGAATGCTTCTTATGGTTTACCCGATTTGGGAATGACGTCACTTAATGATGTGATTGTTGATGTACAACGTATTACGTCTGCTTGTGACTTGCCATTATTAGTCGATATCGACACTGGATGGGGCGGAGCATTTAACATCGCTAAGACCGTTCGAGATATGGAAAAAGCGGGTGCAGCAGCCGTGCATATGGAAGATCAAGTGGCACAAAAACGTTGTGGTCATCGTCCAAATAAAGAAATCGTATCTACCGAAGAGATGGTTGATCGTATCAAAGCCGCCGTCGATGCACGTACTGATCCCGATTTTTTCATCATGGCGCGCACTGATTCATTTGCCCAAGAAGGTTTAGAAAATGCGATAGCACGTGCCAAAGCCTACGTCGCAGCGGGTGCTGATGGTATTTTTGCTGAAGCTGTTAAAACGGAAGAGCATTATCGTGCATTTTCTGAAGCATTGGATGTGCCTATTTTGGCTAATATCACTGAATTTGGTCAGACTGAGTTATGGAACAAAGAGCAGTTAGGTGAGTGGGGCGCTGCGATGGTGTTATATCCATTATCGGCGTTTAGAGCAATGAATAAAGCTGCAGAAAATGTCTATCGTCACATTCTTGAGGATGGCGATCAAAAAGCCGTTGTCGATACGATGCAAACGCGTATGGATCTATACGATTACCTTGGTTATCACGATTATGAGCAAAAGCTCGATTCATTATTTGCTGAAGGCAAAAACAAGTAATTAACACAGTAAATAAGAAACCAAATTTTAAAAAGAATAGGCGCGAGTATTCGATTTAGTGCGCCTAAGACCCTACAACAAAAAAGATTAAGAGGATTTTTCTCATGACAGATAAAAAATTAAGTGGCGCAGGTTTACGTGGTCAAAGTGCAGGTGAAACCAAATTATGTACCGTNGGTAAATCAGGTTCTGGCTTAACTTATTGTGGCTATGATGTATCTGATTTAGCGGATAATGCCACGTTTGAAGAGGTGGCGTATTTATTATTTAACGGCGAATTACCTACTCAAAACCAGCTAGATGAATATGTCACTATGCTCAACAGCATGCGTGATTTACCAGAAGGTCTCAAAGCGGTATTACGTTTAGTACCAAAAGACGCTCACCCNATGGATGTCATGAGAACAGGTGCGTCATTTCTCGGTAACTTAGAGCCGGAAGTGGATTTTGCCGATCAAAACCGCGCAGCGAACCGTTTATTAGCTGCATTCCCTGCGATCATGACNTACTGGTATCGTTATACCCATGAAGGTGTGGAAATTGATTGTGTGACGGATGAAGCGTCTATTGGTGGGCATTTCCTTGCGTTATTGACAGGTAAAACTCCTTCAGAATTGCACCGTAAAGTCATGGATGTATCATTAATTTTATATGCAGAGCATGAATTTAATGCTTCCACTTTTACCGCTCGAGTATGCGCATCGACGTTATCTGATATGTTCTCTTGTATCACTGGGGCGATTGGCTCGCTTCGNGGTCCACTGCATGGTGGTGCTAATGAAGCCGCGATGGAAATGATCCAAAAGTTCAGCTCCCCAGAAGATGCCAAAGTACAAATGGCCGGTATGCTTGAGCGTAAAGAAAAGATTATGGGCTTTGGGCATGCGATTTATCGTGAGTCTGATCCGCGCAATGTTATTATCAAAAAGTGGTCAAAACTACTTTCTGAAGAATACGGTGATAGTTCACTTTATGATATCTCTGTCGCATGTGAAGAATACATGTGGGATACCAAAAAACTGTTCTGTAATGCTGATTTCTTTCATGCTTCTGCGTACTTCTTTATGGGGATCCCGACGCCATTATTTACTCCGATTTTCGTTTGTTCACGCGTCACCGGTTGGGCAGCNCATGTTATGGAACAACGTGATAACAACCGTATTATTCGCCCAAGTGCTGATTATACTGGCAGCGAGCCTCGCACTGTTACGCCAATTGCGCAGCGTTAAAATAAAAGGATGTGATGATGAATAGCGATTATAAAATTCGTTTGGACGACTCAGGGTTAGAATACTTCGATACCCAAGCAGCAGTNGAAGCGATTGAACCTGGTGCGTATGTTAAGCTCCCTTATACCTCAAAAGTATTGGCAGAAAACTTAGTACGTAAATGTACTCCAGAGGCATTAACCACTTCTTTGGAGCAGTTAATTTATCGCAAGCGTGAACAAGATTTTCCTTGGTTTCCTGCACGCGTGGTATGCCATGATATTTTAGGTCAGACGGCATTAGTGGATTTAGCTGGTTTACGCGATGCCATTGCGGATAAAGGCGGCGATCCTGCGAAAGTGAACCCGGTAGTACCGACTCAGCTGATCGTCGATCACTCCTTAGCGGTAGAGCATGGTGGATTTGAAGAGGATGCGTTTGATAAAAATCGCGCGATTGAAGATCGTCGTAACGAAGACCGCTTTCACTTTATTAATTGGACCAAAACGGCGTTTAAGAATGTCGATGTGATCCCACCAGGTAATGGGATCATGCACCAAATTAACCTCGAAAAAATGTCTCCGGTTGTCCAAGTGCGTGATAATGTGGCCTTCCCTGATACGTGTGTTGGTACTGATTCTCATACACCTCACACCGATGCGCTAGGCGTCATTTCAATTGGTGTCGGCGGCTTAGAAGCTGAAAATGTCATGTTAGGACGCGCATCTTATATGCGTTTACCAGATATTGTCGGGGTGGAATTTACAGGTAAACCACAACCGGGTATTACGTCTACCGATATCGTGTTGGCACTGACTCAATTTTTACGCCAAGAGCGTGTAGTCGGTGCTTATTTAGAATGTTTTGGTGAAGGGACTGCACACTTATCGCTCGGGGATCGTGCGACCATTTCTAATATGACACCTGAGTATGGTGCAACAGCGACGATGTTCTATATCGATGAACAAACNATTGATTATTTAACTTTAACGGGGCGCGACCCTGAACAAGTTAAACTTGTCGAACATTATGCCAAAACGACCGGTTTATGGGCGGATAGTATGGTAGAGGCTGAGTATGAACGTGTCTTGCAATTTGATTTATCAGCGGTTGAGCGCAACATGGCTGGACCGTCTAATCCACATGCTAAATTACCTGTCAGTGAGTTAGCCGCGCGCGGTATTGCCAAAGCCTATGAGAAAGAAGAAGGCTTAATGCCTGATGGTGCGGTGATCATTGCTGCTATTACTAGCTGTACTAACACTTCTAACCCACGCAATGTCATCATGGCAGGTATGCTTGCTAAGAAAGCCAATGAGCTGGGCTTAGTGCGTCAACCTTGGGTTAAATCTTCACTTGCACCAGGTTCCAAAGTGGTGAAGATGTATCTTGAAGAAGCGGGGCTTTTATCCGAACTTGAACAGCTTGGTTTTGGGATAGTGGCGTACGCCTGTACTTCTTGTAACGGTATGTCAGGGGCATTAGATCCTAAAATCCAACAAGAAATTATCGACCGTGATTTGTATGCGACTGCTGTATTATCAGGTAATCGTAACTTTGATGGCCGTATTCATCCTTATGCTTCACAAGCATTTCTAGCCTCTCCACCACTAGTCGTGGCCTATGCGATTGCAGGATCTATGCGTTTTGATATTGAAAAAGATGCATTAGGCACGGATAAAGAGGGCAACCCTGTTTATCTTAAAGATATATGGCCGGATGATGCAGAAGTCGAAGCGGTGATCAAAGCCAGTGTTAAACCAGAAATGTTTAACCAAGTCTACACGCCGATGTTTGATTTAAGTGTCGATTATGGTGAGAAGAATAACCCGCTGTATGACTGGCGTGGGCAAAGTACTTATATTCGTCGCCCCCCTTATTGGGAAGGCGCATTAGCGGCACCTCGATTAATGACCGATATGCGTCCTTTAGCAGTTTTAGGCGATAACATCACGACTGATCATTTATCGCCATCTAACGCGATCCTNGCATCTAGTGCNGCCGGTGAATATCTAGCGAAAATGGGCTTACCTGAAGAAGACTTTAACTCGTATGCCACGCATCGNGGCGATCATTTAACGGCACAGCGGGCGACGTTTGCTAATCCTAAGTTACTNAATGAAATGGTCCGAGACGCCGATGGNAATATTCAACAAGGCTCTCTAGCANGAATGGAACCAGAAGGTAACACCGTGCGAATGTGGGAAGCGATTGANACATATATGGAGCGTAAGCAGCCACTGATTATTGTCGCGGGGGCTGATTATGGTCAAGGCTCATCGCGCGATTGGGCAGCTAAAGGCGTGCGGCTTGCTGGNGTAGAAGTCATCATNGCTGAAGGGTTTGAGCGCATTCACCGCACGAACTTAGTCGGTATGGGCGTCTTACCATTAGAGTTTTTGACTGGCCAAACCCGTCATACGTTTAATATTGATGGTACCGAGACCTTTAGCGTCTTAGGTGATGTCGTCGCAGGATCGAACATGACCGTGGAAGTAACTCGAGCTAATGGCGAGCAGTTTACCATTGAGACGTTATGTCGTTTGGATACCGCTGAAGAACAAAGCGTGTATGAAGCTGGTGGTGTATTACAACGTTTTGCCCAAGACTTTTTAGAAGGTCAAGTCGCATGAGTAGTGTGAGCCCTTCGGTAGTTTTTGCGCCACAACTTAAAGTGCCTGCCACGTATATGCGTGGGGGGACCAGCAAAGGCGTGTTTTTTAATCTTGATGATTTACCGGCAGCGGCGCAAGTCGCTGGCGCGTATCGAGATGCGTTATTGCTGCGTGTCATTGGCAGTCCTGATCCGTATGGTAAACATACCGATGGCATGGGTGGTGCGACGTCAAGTACCAGTAAAACCGTCATTTTGAGTCGCTCAGATGATGATTCGCATGATGTGAATTATCTATTTGGGCAAGTATCTATTGATCAGCCTTTTATCGATTGGAGTGGTAACTGCGGGAATCTAACCGCAGCAGTTGGCTCGTTTGCGATTAATAATGGGTTAGTGGATGCTGCGCGTATTCCTGAAAACGGTGTGTGTGTGGTTCGTATTTGGCAGCAAAATATTGGCAAAACGATTTTAGCATCAGTTCCTATCACCAATGGAGAAGTCCAAGAGACCGGTGATTTTATGCTTGATGGTGTGACTTTTCCTGCTGCGGAAGTACCGATTGCATTTGTTGCGCCGGTGGAGCCTGATGAGGCGGTATTCCCCACAGGAAATATTGTGGATACGCTAGATGTTCCAGGCGAAGGTGTGTTCTCGGTGACCATGATCAACTCAGGGATCCCCACGTTATTTTTTAATGCAGCGGATTTAGGGTATACCGGCACTGAACTACAAGATGCTATTAATGGCGACTCTATCGCGTTGGCGCGCTTTGAAAACCTGCGCTTGCATGGCGCTGTGCACATGGGTTTGAGTCCTAATATTGAGGCCGCTAAGCTATCTCAACACATACCCAAGATCGCTTTTGTGTCAGGTCCTCAGGAGTACACGACATCGAGTGGCGCGCTAATTAACGCTGAGTCGATTGATTGTCATGTGCGAGCGTTGTCAATGGGCAAATTGCATCATGCGATGATGGGTACGGCAGCAGTGGCGATTGGTACAGCTGCAGCGATCCCTGGCACATTGGTCAATCTATCTGCCGGTGGCGGTATGAAAGATGCCATTACCTTTGGTCATCCTTCGGGGACGTTAAAAGTCGGTGCGACGGCTATATGTACAGATGCTGGGCAATGGCAAGTTGAACAAGTCGTCATGAGCCGTTCTGCTCGGGTGTTGATGGAAGGTGTTGTTAGAGTGCCAGCGCCTGAGACTTGCTAAGGCNGACGTCTTTTGTTGTAATAAGATAAATCCAGTTAAAAAGGAATAGTCATGCTTCCTCATAAATTATCATCATTGTTATTGGTTGCTACTATGCTCGGCTCTTTGCTGAGCTTATCGATTCATGCACAAGAAATTGATACTGCTTCGGCGAAAAAAGCAATAGAAACAGGCGCTGTGATTATTGATGTAAGAACTGACTGGGAATGGTCTGCTGGTCATCACCCCGATGCATTGCACATGCAAAATACTCAACTACTGGAAAAAATAAACGAGGCTGGGATTAGTAAAGATCAGACCATTGTATTGTACTGCCGTTCAGGAAAGCGTGCGAAACAATCTACGCTTGATTTACAAGCTGCAGGTTATACCAATGTAATCAATGCTGGTGGTTTCAAAGATATTGCACCAAAATCCGTCTCACAATAACAACGAATGTAACACACAAGTGTTGCAGTGAAGCGTATTTTAGAGAGACTTACTGGACTTTAAAAATGGTACCGGTGGGCGGACTTGAACCGCCACGCATTGCTGCAACGGATTTTGAATCCGTCGTGTCTACCAATTCCACCACACCGGCATTTTAAGAGTGTGTCTGGCGCTACGTGAAAACGTCAGATATCAAAAATTGGAATGCGATTATAACGAGCTAGACGTTATGCGCAAGTGTTTTATATGAATTTATTATTTTATACTTACTTATGACATATTTTTTCATTATTACTGTAAGTCTTGTCATTCTACTATAACAAATTGATGAAGGTATTGATGAACGGCTATGTAATTCTTCGAACAATCGGTTAATATATAAATTATCAGTATCTAGAATCGAATACATACCATGGCAAACCCTAAGTCTCATAAAAGACGCTCATCTCCATCTAAATCAACCTTAAAAGAGTCACCAAATAGTGTTGAAAATAGTGAAACTCTTTATCCGCGAGCCGGTTTTTTTCGTCGCATTGCTGCAATGATTTATGATGGTTTGGTGGCTGTGGCAGTAGGCATGTGTGCCGGTCTGATTATATTGGTGGCCTTGACGATACTGCATGCAAATAANGTTATTGGAGCTGAGATTGAGCATTTTAGTGATTTTTTGACCCAATCTATACTGTTNACTTCAATCGTTCAATTATGGGTGTTGGCCTGGATAGTGGGCTTTTTCATGTGGTTTTGGGCCAAAGGCGGCCAAACNATTGGGATGCGAGCATGGCGGATGCGGATCTTTAGTACCACTGACGAGCCGATGACAATGGGGCGGTTATGGTTACGNTTAATCTGTGCGTTNGGNGGTTTAGGCACGTTACTGGTAATTTTCATGCCGAAACAAAAACAATCCTTACAAGACATTGTNGCAAAAACCGAAATTTTGGTGTTGACCCAAGCAGCCAATGACCATAAATCTTGGCGTTAAACGTACGATTTTCGTTTTTTGATACTATTGTACGATACCGATAGTGCTCTTATGGGACTATGCTTTAAGTCCTAAAAGGATTTTACTCATGCGCCTGTTTTCTTTACTGATATCTTTATTGACCTGTGTGTTTATCATTACACAGAGTGCTTATCATGGTCCGCAACCAGAAGCCCCGCAAAGCTGGTTAGCAGCTGTTTCGTTCGTTGAAGCAATATCTCAAACGGATAATGAGATAGCAGACGTCGATTTATCGGCTCACGTTGTATATTGGCAAATAGGCCTGCATGCTTTTTCTAAACAAGGAACGACCGCGTTATATACTTATCCACTGATAATGTCTCGAAGCCTTTTCTCAAGTGGTATTCGTGCTCCACCAATGTCCTTTAATTAACCAAAACCATCATTGATAAAAATCAAAAATCAAAAATCAAACGTTATTTGTTAAGGGACATCTATGTCTAAGTTGTTATTTTGTGTGTTGCTGTTGTGCATGGCTGGGCCTGCTAATGCAACACAAATGGGTGAGCTGAATCTTACCTACACCTTATCCGGTGTGATTGTATTAACTATTTTTGCTGTTGCATACGTATTTGTTATCGGAGAAGAGTTTCTTCATATTCGTAAATCCAAACCTATGTTACTTGCCGCTGGTGTTATCTGGATTATTATTGGTTGGATTTATACTCAACATGGTTTTCCTGAGGCGGCAGAAGAAGCCTTTAATCATAATTTATTAGAATATGCCCAGCTATTGTTGTTTTTACTTGTGGCGATGACATATATCAATGCGCTAGAAGAACGCAATGTGTTTGACCGTATTCGCGTATGGATGCTCATGAAAGGCCTGAGCTTAAGAAGTTTGTTTTGGCTCACCGGATTACTTGCATTTAGTATTTCTTCATTTGCCAATAACCTGACCACCGCCATGTTAATGTGCGCGATTGTTTTGAAAGTAGCTAAAGATAATCATCGTTTTATTAATATTGCTTGTATCAATATCGTTGTAGCAGCCAATGCCGGTGGGGTATTTAGCCCGTTTGGAGATATAACGACGTTGATGATTTGGCAGGCAGGTATAGTACAATTTGAGCAATTTATCGTGCTACTGTTCCCTGCATTAGTGAACTTTTTAGTGCCTGCGATGATCATGAGCTTCTTCATTTCGAATGAAAAATCACATGTTGATGAGATTGAACCGGTGCACCAAAAACGCGGAGCTAAGCGGATCATTGTCTTATTTTTCTTTACGATAGCAACAGCTGTGATGTGTCATAGTTGGATGAACATGCCACCGGTATTAGGCATGATGCTTGGCTTAGGCTATTTACAATTATTGGGATTTTATTTACGCCATTCACTACCTAAATCTCTCGATAAAAAACGCGATATTGCTTTACAAAATAATGATGAAGCGGCGCTGAAACAACTGGGGAATATTGTTCCATTCGATGTATTTGAGAAAATATCCCGTGCAGAGTGGGATACATTATTGTTCTTCTATGGCGTAGTGATGTGTGTAGGTGGTCTTGGTTTTATGGGTTATTTAGCCTATGTGTCAGAAGCGATGTATACCAATTGGGAGCCCTTGTATGCCAATATTCTTGTCGGGGTACTTTCGGCGATTGTGGATAATATTCCTGTCGTATTTGCAGTATTGAGTATGTCGCCAGAGATGGATCTAACCCAGTGGCTACTTGTTACGATGACGGCCGGAGTGGGGGGAAGTTTACTCGCAGTAGGTTCTGCTGCAGGTGTAGCGCTAATGGGACAAACCAAAGGCGTTTATTCATTTATGGGTCATCTGCGATGGAGTTGGGCGATAGCTTTAGGCTATGGCCTGAGTATCTACGTCCATTTATTATTGTCGGCGTAATAACAGCACCGCGACTCCTGCAAACAAGGCGCTTGGCACTATAGCGCCTAGCATAGGCGGAAGGTTATAGACCATCGCAAAAGGACCAAAGACCTCATTGGCAATGAAGAAACTAAATCCGGTTAAGGTTCCGACAATAATACGAGAACCCATAGTAGTCGAACGTAATGACCCAAATACGAATGAAAATGCCATGAGTAGCATCACACACACAGATATTGGTTGCAGGATTTTGCGCCACATGGCTAGTTCGTAACGGGTGGAATCTTGTTGGTTATTTTGCAAATAGCCAACATATTCATACAGCCCTTGTATCGAAAGTGCTTCGGGTTTCACTGTCGCTACAGAGAGCTTATCGGGCGTCAGGGCTGCACGCCATTCAGTCAGTGAAATACGATTAGTCGATATCCGTTGATCATTGATATAGGTAATGTGAACGTCTTGTAGGGCCCATGATTCTTCCACAAAAGCGGCACGTTTAGCGGCAATAATTTGGGTCAAATCTAAGTCATCATTAAATTTATAGATGGTGACATCGCCGAGGTTCTCTTGGTTGAATACGTTACCAATACTGACAAAATCACTGCCATCTTTGGTCCATACAATTTTATTGGAAGTAAATACTTGTCCTCCGGAGAGCGCTTCGGTACGAATTTGCTTAGCTTTAGCTTCGCTCACTGGTGTAAGAAATTCCCCGACTAATAAAATAATACAGACCATCACCACGGCACATTTCATCGCGGATTGAATGATGTTCCATTTACTCATCCCTGAAGCTTGCATGACAATAAGCTCCGAATTAGATGCAAAACTCCCATGCCTATGAGCCCGCCGAGTAAGGTTGCCATAGGGAAGAACTGCTCTATATCACGTGGCAAACTGAAAAAGACGAATAATCCGGCCACAATCAAATCATAATCACCTTCACCGACTTTACGTAATTGCTCTACAAATTTGATCAGGGCGCTGAGTCCGACTAGCGTAGAAAGGGTGACAAATATAGTACTCAATAACGTCCGAGCAATGTAGATATCTATGATGGAAAACATTATTTTTCCTCCGGCGAATTATGCGGGTGTTTTGAGACTGCATTTACCGAGGCTTTAATTGAAGCAGAGGCCGAATCTGATTTAAACATATGTCTGACTTTACTAGAGGTTTTACGCTGTCGAGAAAGCAATACTGTGCCAATTAATAGGATAATGCCATGTACCCACCATAACCCTAATCCTGCTGGAATTTTCCCATCTTCTAGTGCGCGTCGCGCCGCCATGAGTAATAGGAAATAGCCTAAATACATTAATATTGCAGGAAAGAGTTTCCCAAAGCGTCCTTGTCGAGGATTCACCTTTGATAATGGCACCGCAATGAGCACTAAAAAGGGCAGGGCGAGTGGGATTGCGATGCGCCACTGCAGTTCGGCAATAGCTTCATCACTATTATCACCAATTAACTCAAGTGTCGGTAGTGCTGCGACTTTTCGGCGCATAGATTCCACTTTTTGTTCGCCTATTTGTATACGATACTCATCAAAATTCACACGCTGATAGTTTTGTTGGCCAATGCTACCATCGTATTGCTGTCCGTTACGTAAAATAAGTTGTTGCGTACCATCACTTTGTACTTCAATCGTGCCAGTTTGAGAATAAATAACTCGGACTTTTTTAGGCTGGTCGGCGTTAATTTGAGAAAGAAATATTTTGGTCAATTGATTATTGGCGGATTCCACTTCATGAACAAATATCACCGCAGCATCATTACCTGTTTGTTGAAATCGTCCGGGTATAATAGCGGCAATACCCGCTTGTGAGCCCGCTTTTTCCCGTAACTGATATTCACTTTCAACTGCTAGAGGCGCGACATACATCGTTATAGATGCGGTGAGTAACCCTAATATAACAGCTAGCAACAACATGACCCGAGTAACATACCATTCGGATACTCCACACGCTTGCAGAACGGTCATTTCCGAATCCACATAAAAACGCCCGTGAGCCATCATAATGCCTAGGAAAAAGCTAATAGGCAGGATTAATGAGGCTAATACGGGTGAGTAAAGCGCTAAAAACCCCATCACTAAACTAGCTGGAATTTCTCCGTCAGTGGCATCGCCTAACACCCTGACAAAACGCAAGGTAATAAAGATAGCCATGAGGATAAAGAAGATCGCAAATTGCGATTTGAACGTTTCCTTTAAGAGATAGCGAAAAATAATCATATTTGAGATAGAAAACGTCTGTTTTTGGTGGCGAAAGCTAAATTTTTAAGTAAACTAGGTTTTTTTGCAAGTTATTTCGAGGAATTCAGCGTGGAATTTAGTGTAAAAAGTGGTAGTCCAGAGAAGCAACGCAGTGCCTGTATCGTCGTCGGGGTGTTTGAACCTCGCCGTTTAACCGCAGTTGCTGAGCAATTAGATGAAATCAGTGAGGGCTATATCAGTAATCTAATTCGCCGTGGCGATTTAGAAGGTAAAGCCGGTCAGATGCTGTTACTACATCACGTACCGAATGTTCTGAGCGAACGCGTATTGTTAGTGGGATGTGGTAAAGAGCGTGAGCTGAATGAGCGCCAATACAAAGATATCCTTGCAAAAACCATTAAAACGCTAAATGAAACTGGTTCTATGGAAGCGGTATGTTTCCTGCCTGAATTACATGTCAAAGGGCGTGACACGTACTGGAAAGTCCGTCAAGCTGTCGAGGCCACGCAGCATAGTTTATATACATTTTTACAACTTAAAACTAAAAAAGGCGAGCCACGCCGTCCATTACGTAAAATGGTATTTAATGTCCCTACGCGCAAAGAATTACCCGCTGGCGAACGTGCGATTGAGCATGGTATAGCCATTGCTAACGGTGTCAAAGTCACGCGCGATGTCGCGAATATGCCACCGAATATTTGTAATCCTAAGTATTTATGGGAACAAGCCCAAGCCTTAGGCGAACAATACGAATCGATTCAGACCCAAGTCGTTGATGAAGCGCAAATGGCAGAGCTGCAAATGAATTCCTATTTAGCCGTAGGTCGCGGTTCACATAACGAATCGATGATGAGTATTATAACGCACAACGGCGGCAAAGAAGGCGATGCACCGATAGTACTCGTCGGTAAAGGCCTGACATTTGATTCGGGTGGTATCTCAATCAAGCCAGGCTCCGGAATGGATGAAATGAAATACGATATGGGGGGGGCAGCCTCAGTACTTGGTGTAATGCATACAGTAGCTGAACTGAACCTACCATTAAATATCATTGGTATTTTAGCGGGATGTGAAAACATGCCCGATGCTAACGCTTATCGACCAGGTGATATTTTGACCACGATGTCAGGTCAAACTGTCGAAGTCCTCAATACTGATGCAGAAGGTCGCTTAGTTTTATGTGACGCACTGACCTATGTAGAACGTTATGAGCCTGACTGTGTTGTTGATATTGCGACGCTTACCGGAGCCTGTATCGTCGCTTTAGGGCATCATGCCACGGGTGTGATGTCGACTCACAATCCATTAGCGCACGAGCTATTAAATGCATCAGAGCAAAGTTCTGACCGTGCTTGGCGTCTGCCGTTATGGGACGAGTATCAGCCACAAATTGACTCGCCGTTTGCAGATATGGCGAATATAGGTGTCAAAGGCGCAGGGACGATTACTGCTGGGTGTTTCTTGTCGCGCTTCACGAAGAAGTATAACTGGGCACACATGGATATTGCTGGTACGGCGTGGAATAGTGGCGCGAATAAAGGCGCTACAGGTCGACCGGTGAGCATGTTGGCACAATTCTTAATGAATCGTGCTGGAATTGTGACCGAAGACTAGGTCTGATTAACCGATATGACCCAAGCGAACTTTTACCAACTTACCGAACAAGATGGGACTGGCTTTGATGCTAGTTCCATTGCTGTTTTAGCATGCGATTTAGTGGCGCGCTGTTATGGCGAAAAGAAACGTTTGACTGTTTTGTGCACAGATCAAGCTCAAGCAGAAGCGTTCAGTGATTTGTTATGGCAACACCCACCCGAGCGATTTATCGCCCATAATATTGCTGGTGAAGGCCCACATGGAGGAGCCGCAGTCGAGGTGACATGGGGCAATCAAAGCCCCATACGCAGTATCGTAGTCAATGTTGCTGCTCTTCAAATACCAAATCCCGAACGTTATCATACAATTTACGACTTTGTTCCTGTTGCTGAGGCTGATAAAATACGGGCCCGTCAGCGTTACGCCTTTTTTAAAAGCGCAGGTTGTCAGATGGCTTTTTTTAATGCCTCCGANATTACGAACNCATAACATTTTTACATCCCNAATTTTTTAACTGAGAGCACCCATGGATAAGACATTTAATCCCAGCGATATTGAACAAGCCTGCTATAAAGCGTGGGAAGACAAGGGATATTTCAAAGCATCTGGTCATGGCGACCCTTATTGTATTTTATTACCGCCACCGAATGTGACGGGTAATTTGCACATGGGCCATGCGTTTCAGCACACCATTATGGACGCGTTAACTCGTTATCATCGTATGAAAGGTGATAATACATTGTGGCAATGCGGTACCGATCATGCCGGGATTGCGACGCAAATGGTAGTAGAGCGTCAGTTAAATGCTAAAGGGCAAACGCGTCATGATTTAGGTCGTGAGGCATTTGTGGATAAAATTTGGGAATGGAAAGAAGAATCAGGCGGTAACATCAGTCAGCAAATGCGCCGTTTAGGCACATCACCAGATTGGTCTCGTGAAGCTTTCACGATGGATGATGACTTGTCCAATGCTGTCCAAGAAGTGTTTGTTAAATTGCACGAAGAAGGTTTAATTTACCGTGGTAAGCGTCTCGTTAACTGGGATCCAGTTTTGTTGACTGCTGTGTCTGATTTAGAAGTATTAAATGAAGAAGAAAACGGTCACATGTGGCACATGCGCTATCCTCTCGCGGATGGTTCTGGTGAGTTAGTGGTAGCTACCACACGTCCTGAGACCATGTTAGGCGATACGGCCGTTGCCGTACATCCTGATGATGAGCGTTACCAAGGGTTTATCGGTAAAGAAATCAAGTTACCTATTACTGGACGCTTAATTCCGATCATTGCCGATGATTATGTTGACCCAGAGTTTGGTACAGGGTGCGTGAAAATCACGCCAGCCCATGACTTTAACGATTATGATATGGGTAAACGTCATGCTTTACCGATGATTAATATTTTGACTGATGATGCCAAAATCAATGATGTGGCGCCAAAGCAATATCAAGGGTTAGACCGTTTTGATGCGCGTAAACAGATTGTGGCGGATTTAGATGCCAATGGTATTTTAGTCAAAATCGATGAGCATAAATTAAAAGTACCTCGCGGTGATCGCTCCGGTGCGGTGATTGAACCGTATTTGACTGACCAATGGTACGTGGCCGTTGAGTCATTAGCCAAGCCTGCTATTGAGGCGGTAGAAAGCGGTGAGATCCGATTTGTACCTGAAAATTACAATAAAACCTATTACCAATGGATGCACAATATTCAGGATTGGTGTATTTCACGTCAGCTGTGGTGGGGACATCGTATTCCAGCTTGGTATGATGAGGCGAACAACGTCTATGTTGGACGTGATGAAGCGGAAGTGCGAGCTAAACATGGTTTAGCGGATGATGTGGCTCTGCGCCAAGATGAAGATGTGCTAGATACTTGGTTCTCATCAGCATTATGGCCATTTGCTACCATGGGCTGGCCGGAAGAAACGCCGGAGCTAGAGACTTTCTTACCAAGTTCTGTGCTGGTAACTGGTTTTGATATCATTTTCTTCTGGGTAGCCCGAATGATCATGATGACTAAAAAATTCACTGGTAAAATTCCATTTAAAGATATCTATATCACCGGCCTTATTCGTGATGAAAAAGGCGATAAGATGTCCAAATCTAAAGGCAACGTATTGGATCCAATTGATTTGATTGATGGGATCGAGCTTGAGCCGTTAGTTGCAAAACGTACCTTCGGCATGATGAACCCCCAAGATGCCAAAAAGATCGAAAAAAGCACTCGCAAAGAATTCCCAGAAGGTATTAATGCTTATGGTACCGATGCGCTCAGGTTTACGTTTGCTGCGATGGCGTCGACTTCGCGTGATATTAACTTTGATATGGGACGCGTGGACGGCTACCGTAACTTCTGTAACAAAATCTGGAATGCATCACGCTTTGTCCTTATGAATACCGAAGAGTTTGATACGGGTAAAGACGGCGGTGAGCTTACGTTATCCTTAGCGGATGAATGGATCATTGATACCTTCCAACAGACCATCCATGATGTTGAAAAGGCGATGAACGATTATCGTTTTGACCTTGCAGCGCAGTCGTTGTATGAATTCACTTGGAACCAATTCTGTGATTGGTATTTAGAGCTATCTAAACCGATTTTAAACTCTGACGAGTCTACTGAAGCACAAAAGCGTGGTACCCGTCATACGTTAATCAATACCTTAGAACAGTTAATGCGTCTAGCACACCCATTCATGCCATATATTACAGAACAGATTTGGCAACGTGTTGCGCCGTTAACGAATGTCGAGTGTACTGATACCAGCATCATGGTGCAGCCGTTTGTGCAATATGATGAAACCAAGCGTAGTGCGAAAGCCGCGGGAGATATCGAGTGGGTGAAACAGTGTATCGTCGGTATTCGTAATATCCGTGGTGAAATGGATATTTCTCCGAACAAACTACTCACCGTATTAGCCAAAAACGTGAGCGCTGAAGACCAACGCCGTTTCAATGATGTTGAGACTGTTTTG
>JGI26084J50262_1000769_pt1 | contig 18393 bp, 16 predicted proteins | sample SaaInl6LU_22_DNA_FD_50262 | JGI IMG/M metagenome (IMG submission 50262) | reverse complement strand
TTCAATAACGTCTATGGTCATGTTTTGGGCAAAGCGCAAGTTGTGCTGGATGTCCTCGTTTGTGGGGTCGAGTAACTGTGCCTTTTCATAGTTGAGGATACTCGGGGCAATGCGGTTGAGCTTATAGTGAGCGTTGCCCATATTAAAGTACAATTCGGAGGAATGTAACCCGATCTGAACAATGGAATCATAGCCTGCTAGCGCCTGCTCATAGCTGCCAAGATTGTAGTTTTTGTTGGCCCGTGAAAATATAGAATCTGGGTTTTGTGCTTGCAGTTGCACCGCCAGTAAGAACAAAAAAATCATGGGCATTCGCATCCTACAATTGTTTATCGATTTGTGTTATCATTTTGGCGGTATTGGCATAGTCTTGCTTCATCGCCTTGACAGAGGACGGAGTATAGCGCGCAAACTCACAGTTTTCGAGCACCGACACAAAGTCGTTTACCAAGGGTTCTTCTACCCCGATTTGAGACAGGATGTTTTTGATTTTTTCTTTGCTAAAATCAGCCGTTTCCATTTTGAGTTTGGCTTTGAGGTAGTTGTGCAAAGCGCGTTCCAGAGCCACATAAAACTCTTCAGAATTGTTGAGGTTTCGTTTGGCTTCAGACAGGTATTTTCGAGCCATTCGATTGGCAGTTCGCATCCGTACCCCATCTGTGTCGCCCAACTGTTTGCGTAGGTGACGGGCATAAATCGCAAAAAGCAAAAGCAGCCCTAAGGGGGATATCCACAACCCATAAAACATTGACGACCCAAAAAAGACCGAAGGAGTGATCGCAACAAAAGAGGTGTCTAGCGCAATAAATTTAAACGGGGTGTCGATCGACACTGCTGCTGATGGTGTCGTGGGGTTCGCCGATCGGTTGACGGACGGGCCTTCGGTGACATCCACCAGTTGTTCGGCAGACTTTACCGTTTGATAGCTTTTTGTTTTTGGGTTGAAAAAGGAGAATTCAACAGCTGGGATGGGGTATTTGCCTTGATACTGAGGCACAAGCGTATAGCTCTGCGTTACGGAGCCACTCATTCCGCTCAAACTACTGCGAACGTTTTCGCTACTTTCGGGTTCGTACCGCTCCAGAGCACTCGGTGTTTGGAGTTCGGGGAGTGTAAACAGCCGAAGGTTTCCTCTTCCTGAAACCTTGACCGTCGCTTGTAATGATTCGTTTGCTTTTAACTCCGGTTTGCTTGTGGTCACGTCAATAGAAAAATTTCCCACAGCCCCACTAAAACTATCTGGTTGCCCTTCCAACGGCAAGGGTGTAACGTTGATATTCAGATTTCCTGCCGAAACAAGCTTGGGTACTTGGGTGTATATCACACGCTGGAAAAAGTCTCGCCTACCAGTAGGCACATTGACCGTAACGTCCAAGCTCAAGGGGTTGATTTGCAACTTGCCTGCACGCTGTGGATAGAGTACAACCTTGCGCCATTCTACATAGTTATAACGTTCACCTTTAAAAATGGCAGTAGCCACATCTCTCTTCTGGATGTCCACGTTATAGGACCAAAAGTCGTTGTATTTAGGCATTTCCACTACATCGACATCGGTAGGCATGACATTTTGCGCGAAGTAAAGTTTATATACGATTGTAATGGACTCATTCACATAAGGTTTTCTGTTAGAGACCTCCGCCACCAAATGCAATTTTTCATCTACGATATATGCTGGGTCGTTTGGATCTTTGGGCACCTCTACCGCCTCGGTTACATTGATCGTAACTGGCGTAGTTTTAAATATATCCCCATTGTATTCGATTTGGGCTTGCTCTATATNAAAGACCCCTTGTTTGAGCGGTGTGAGAAAATAGGTGTAGGTCATGGAATAGGTTCGTTTNCCGTTGACAAACACATTGCTCACCGACTGCATTGGGCCAGAAACAACACGAAAGGAAGAAAAAGCAGGTGGACGGAAATTGTCTCCTGGTTTGTCGATTTTAAAGTCCACGCGCAGACGTTCATTCAGCCCAAGTTTCTTTTTACTGACAGACACTTCAAAGTTTATCTGCCCCCAACTCCATGCGGAAAAGAACAACAAAACAATAAACAATGTTTTTCGCATCATGCTACCAGTCTTTTTTGGATTTTGGCTTCACGGGCTTTGCCTTTTTCGCATTGACCTTGTCTTGGACTTTCTTCTCTTCGTTGTTCATCGCCTTTAAGAGGTTTTGAATTTGCTGAGGAGAGAGTTTTGTCGGCTGACCTTTAGAGTCTTGTTCTTCTTTAGGGTTTTGTTTTTTGTCGGACTCGTTCTTTTTATCATCCTGCTCATTGCCATTTTTGTCTTGGTCTTTCTCGTCCTCGCCTTCATCTTTAGGCTCCTCTTTTTTGTCGTCGCCTTTCTTATTGTCTTTGTTGTTCTGCTCGTCTTTGTCCTTCTGATCTTGATCCTTTTTGTCCTTGTCTTTGTCGTTGTTTTGGTCTTGTTTTTCCTGTTCCAAGAGCGATTTGGCTACCGCATAGTTGTAACGCGTTTGATCGTCATTTGGATTGTTTCGCAAGGCCTCTTTGTAGGTTTCAACAGCCTTGGCATACTCTTTTTTGTTCATAAACACATTCCCCATATTATGTAAGGCGCTGTGTTTTTCTGCTTTTGACTGGGCAGTCGTGGTGGCGGATTTATAAGCGTTAAAAGCCTCGCCGTAGTAGGCTTCCTCAAAAAGAGTGTTCCCTAAATTGTGTTGGGCAATGGTGTTTTTTGGCGATCGAGAAAGCGCCTCACGATATTTTTTTTCTGCATTCGAATACGATTCCATGAGATGATATTCATTCCCCTCGTAGGTTAAATTATCTTCTGTTTTGGTCTCACTCGTCTGGGCAAATCCCAAAAGTCCTAAAAGAATGAAACTGTATGTTAGGAGACTTTTTTTCATTTGTCGTTGAATAAGTTAAGGTTTCGTATCCATTTTGTCTTGCGGTCCAACAAAAATAAATCCAAGCAGATCAAAAACAAGCCAATTGCCAACAACCATTGGTATTGATCTTTAAATCGCACAAACTGTTTGGCTTCAAATTCGGCTTTATCCATTTCCAACAAGCGATTTGTGATGGCCGCAACAACCTCACTGGTGTTGTCGCCAAGCAAAAAGATTCCATTTGTGTTTTCTGCCACTTCTTTCAATATGGTCGTATTCATTCGAGTAATAACCACTTCGCCCTCTGCATCTTTTTTAAAGGTAGATGTCACCCCGTTTCGTTTGATTGGAATCACATCGCCTTTCTCTGTGCCCAGTGCAACCGTGAATATGGTGATTCCTTCTTCAGCGGCGGTTTTTGCTGCAAGCTCACCCCCTTCTTCATGGTCTTCACCATCGCTGAAGATACACAAAACACGATTGGTTTGGTTCTCATTATCAAAATAGGTTTTTGACAATTCAATGGCCTCCGCAATAGCCGTTCCCTGTGATGAAAGCATGTTGGTGTTGAGTGCTTGTAAAAACATTTTTGCAGACTCATAATCTGTTGTAATGGGCAATTGCGGAACCGCACTTGCTGCATAGGCAATGATCCCAACACGATCGCCAGACAGTTTGTTGATCGTTTCAGAGACCAACCGTTTAGCCTTTTCCAGCCTGTTGGGAGCAATGTCTTCAGCTAGCATACTTTTGGACACATCGACTGCAAAGACCAAATCCACGCCTTCACGCTTTACTGTTTCGAGTTCTGTTCCCATTTTCGGATTCACCATCGCGAGTATAAGGGCAGAGATCCCAAGCAAGAGAACACCAAATTTTAAGTGGGTTTTAAATGCCGAGTGCCGTGGTGCCAAGGCCTCTAAAAGTACTGGTGATCCAAAACGCTTTTTTGCATTGCGCTTCCATACAAGCAAAAAGCTATAACCCATCATCATCAAAGGGATGAGGAGGAGGAAATAGAAATAATTTGGTGCGTCCCACTGTAACATTACACAATACTTTTATAAACGGTTACACGTAAAATCCACTCCAAAACCAATAGTAATAATCCACTCAAAATAAAGAAACGGAAATGTTCTTCGTAAGTGGTATAGGTGAACTCTTCGACCTCTGTTTTTTCAAGCTTATTGATCTCGTCATAAATAGAGGCCAAACGCTGATTATCTGTCGCACGAAAATAAACCCCACCTGTTTGTTCGGCAATGCTTTTTAGTAATTCCTCGTCGATTTCAACACGGGAAAGCCCATAGCGAAAAGTCCCGTCTCTTTTCATTGCAATGGGTGCCATCGCATTGCCATTACTCCCCAACCCAATCGTATACGTTTTAATACCATAGGATGCCGCAAGTCCTGCTGCAGTGGTTGGGTCAACAAAACCAGCGTTGTTTACGCCGTCTGTAAGTAATATAATTACCTTACTCAATGCTTTGCTGTCTTTAAGACGGTTGACAGCAGTCGCTAATCCCATTCCAATTGCTGTCCCATCGTCAATCACTCCGCGTTCATAATCGAGTAATGAAAGGGCGTTGGTCACCACTGCCTTGTCGCTTGTAATGGGCGTTTTGGTGTAGGACTCCCCGGCATACACAATGAGTCCAATTCGGTCATTGACTCGGTCGGAAACAAACGTTTTTGCGACTTCTTTGAGGGCCGCTAAGCGATTTGGTCGTAAATCGCGGGACAACATACTCGATGAAATGTCAATAGCCATGACAATATCAATTCCCTTTGTCGTTTTGGTTCTTGAAGATACATTGGATGTACGAGGTCGAGCTAACGCAATGATGAACAATGCAATCGCAAACAAACGAAGTACAGAAAGCAATGGGTATAAGCGCACCCAAACACTTGGGTTTTGTAATCCTTTTAACGACGACATGCGCAGCACACTGCGTTTGCTTTGTGGTTTCCAAAATAGCCAGGCTGCCAATAAGGGGAGTGCGGTCAACGCCCAGAGATAGAAACTATTCGCAAAGGAATAACTGTCAAATATCATTGTACTTCCGTTTTAAAATTGAATGAATCCACTAATCGTTCAATGATGGTTTTTGCATAACGGTCTTCTCGATTGCTAACAAATTCTATTTGTTGCAAGCCGCTATTCTCTGCAAAATAATAAACAAAATATTCTTTGCGAACTGTCTCTTTATTTTCTGTTGTCCAATCAAAAGATCCTGAAATGGTAACTCCTTTAACTCCACTTGGGGTTTGGTATTCGTCTTGTTTTTGGAAAATATTGGAGGCTCCAGCTGCTTCGAATATTTGAATGAGTTCTGTAGCACGTGCGTTTATGTCGATTTCGACATCTCCTTCTTCTGTGATTTGCTCCACTCGCAATGTTAAGGCAAAAGGGTCTTCTATATCTCCCAAGCGAAAGGTTTGGGTGTTTGGTTTTTCAGATGGAAATCTGGTGAGTATTTCTGGGGTTGTCATTCGAATTGGGGTAGCGCCGTAGGTGCTTGTCACCCATTCGTTGCTGAGTAGCGTCAGCGTTGGATTCCCCAACAAACGATCTTTGACTTGGTCAAAACCATAAACATAGGTAGCAACTCCAAAAGCTAACACAAACACGCTAGCCAATGAGATCCCCATAAACTTCCATTGTTTCTTTCGATATTGTTTTTGGAGTTCACGGCGGTAGGCCTCATCACGAAGCAACTCCTCTTCTGTTGGTTCGGGGATGGCCTCTTTGGTTTGCACCACCACCGACTCTATTGCAAACCGGTCCGAGGAAGCGTGATCTGTTCCTGGTGTTGCTTGGGCAAACTTCACCAAATCGGCAGTTTCCAACACATTTTTTAGGTTTGAAATTGTTTCTGGTTTTAATGCCAAGGTACCACCCTTACGCAACAATTCTAACTTTTGAATCAGCTCAGTCGTAGTGCTTTCTAGGGCATTGATGCTCGCATCCTCCTCAAGATATCCACGGACAATTGCTGTGAGGGATGAATAATATTGTTTGTAATCGTCTTGCGCAGCAAGGGTGTTTGCTTCGAGGGCCTTTAGCTTTTGTAGTGCACGGTCAAAAGGGGGTAGTTTTTGGCGACGTTTTTGAATTTTGTCTCTTGCGCGTCCGTATAACACATAGAGCCCGAGGAGGGTGCCCAAGAGTAAAAAAGCAAGGGTGTAAGGGCGCCACCAACCCGTTCTGTTTTTCTGTGTTTCAATAATTGGCTTGATGGGATGTAGGGGCTGCTTTAGGGTATCAACTTCCATGGTAAACACTTCCATTTTGAGAGAGTCTGTAAAGATGGATTTCCCGTCAACCAAAATCCTTTGCCGAGGAATGTGATAACTTCCAGAGTCAAATTGAATGAGGGTGTATGTGCGTTTCCAAAGGGCTTTGTCTAGCAATTTTTGGATATCCACTTTGGTCGTGTCAATGATTTCGAAGGGTAAGAAGGTTTGCCCTTGAGGGAAAATCACTTGGGCGGTTGAATCGGTTTGGACTTCAATTTGATATTGAATATCCTCTCCAATTGTCATCGCAATGGTGTCTAAGCTAACCGCAATGCGGGGTTGAGCAAGCACGAGAGCTGGCATAAACAACAAGAAGAAAATCCAGACTCTACCCACGATTTTTAAAATAAGCCAATAGTTTTTTTACGTAACTCTCATCGGTTCTACATGACAAGGCTCCTGCTCCACTTTTGCGAAATGATTCATCAAAATATTGTAAGCGCTCCTTTGTGTGTTTTTGATGCTCTCTTTGCAGTTTCCTCGATCCCGTATGCACCAAACGATAATTTCCTGTTTCTTGGTCGACCATTGGAACCAATCCCAAATTGGGGAGTTGTTCTTCGTGTTTATCATAAATACGAATGCCCGTCAGGTCGTGCTTTTTGGACGCTATTTTTAAGTTTGTGGCATATCCCTCATCCATAAAATCAGAAAGCATAAAGGCAATCGCTCTTTTCTTTTGAACATTGGCCATGAACTTCAGCGCTTCCGAGATGTTTGTTTTGTTGCTTTTCGGAGTAAATTCGATCAACTCACGAATGATTCTCAAAATATGTGATTTTCCTTTTTTGGGCGGAATAAACAACTCTATTTGATCTGTAAATAAAATCACTCCTACCTTATCGTTGTTTTGTAAGGCCGAGAAAGCGAGTGTGGCAGAGATTTCGGTGAGATAGTCTTTTTTAAACTGTTCATGTGATCCATACATGGACGATCGACTCACGTCGACCAATAACATAAGTGTGAGCTCGCGTTCCTCCTCAAAAACCTTGACAAAGGGTTCATTGTAGCGGGCGGTTACATTCCAATCAATGGCACGAACATCATCTCCAAATTGATATGGTCGAACTTCGCTAAAAGTCATCCCCCGACCCTTAAAGGTGCTATGGTATTCGCCGCCAAAAATATGATTGCTCAGACGGCGTGTTTTGATTTCGATTTTACGAACCTTTTTAAGGAGAGCCTTTGTATCCATGCTGTCGTTTGGTTTGGTGTCAGTCGTCGATGACTAGGGAACCTCTACAACGTTTACAATGCGGTTGATGATGTCTTCAGAAGTAATGTTTTCTGCCTCCGCTTCATAAGTAATACCAATACGGTGGCGTAGCACATCGTGTACCACTGCGCGGACGTCTTCAGGAACGACATAACCACGACGTTTGATAAAAGCATAGCATTTCGATGCTGTTGTCAAATTGATACTTCCACGTGGCGATGCCCCAAAACTGATCAGTGGTTTGAGGTCTTCCAAACCATATTGCTCTGGATAACGTGTAGCAAAAATGAGATCAATGATATACTTCTCAATTTTTTCGTCCATATACACCTCGCGGGCTGCTTTTTGGGCTTTGATCACTTGAGCCGTAGTAACAACTGCTTTGATTTTGTTTGTCACACCACTCATGTGGGCGCGCACGATTTGTTGCTCATCTGATTTGCTTGGGTAGTCAATGACCACTTTTAGCATAAATCGATCGACTTGCGCTTCGGGAAGTGGATAGGTTCCTTCTTGCTCAACAGGGTTTTGGGTTGCCATGACCAAGAATGGTGGTTTGAGCGGAAAACTCTCGTCTCCAATCGTGACTTGCTTTTCCTGCATTGCTTCAAGCAATGCCGACTGTACTTTAGCAGGGGCACGATTAATCTCATCGGCCAATACAAAGTTCGCAAAAACAGGTCCTTTTTTAATACTAAAGTCATTTTCCTTGATGTTGTAAATCATCGTTCCGACAACATCGGCAGGAAGTAAGTCGGGGGTGAACTGCACCCGACTAAAAGATGCCTTAATCGCCTTACTTAAAGAGTTGATTGCTAGGGTCTTTGCTAGTCCAGGCACTCCTTCCAGTAGGATATGTCCTTCGCCCAATAGACCAATCAGTAACCGTTCCAGCATATGTTGCTGACCAACAATTACTTTTCCCAACTCAATATTGAGAAGATCCACAAATGCACTTTCTTTTTCAATTTTTTCGTTTAGAGATTTGATATCCACTTGTGTGTCGTTCATGTCGTAAAAATTTTTGTTCGAAAATAAAGGTTGTAAACAAGGGCTGCAAGTTGATTAAAAAAATAAACTAAATCTGTTAATATTTGGTTAAAAACAACGCATTTAGTCTTTTTTTTATTGAACACACACTTTATTCCTAAGTCTAAACCGAACTACAATGATCAACTCGCATTTAAAAAACTTTATCCGTGTCATTATTAAGCAAGGAAAACCACTAATTATGTGCCAAGAATATTATACCTTTTTTGTAGTCATTCTATGTTTGTTAGAGTCTATATTTTATTTGACCTAAAAAGTAAACCCGAATTGATCGGAAAACAAATAACTGAAAAANACAACCGTGATGTTTTAATCATTACAAAAGCTGTCTTCGAAGTCCTACATCCGTTTTAAGAGNTGAAAACGTTGAGAACCAGAAAGGTGTAAGGTTTTGTTGTTGTTTTAAACACTAATCCAACAGGTGATTTTGTATTTTTAGTGGTAAACTTGTTAAAGACTTTACCCGATGATCAACAAACGCTTATTGGTAAAAAACTTACTGGCTCACAATGATGAGAACAGTTTTTATGACAAAAAGCTACAGCTCAACTTGGGAAACAAAGAGGGTAAGGCCAAGTTTCTCAAACACATCTGTGCGCTTTCCAATTCCAACCCCAAAAACAACTCGTACATCGTGGTCGGAGTGATGGACACAGACAATCTGATTGTTGGTGTTGATTTTTTTGATGATGCCAAGCTCCAAAACCTAATCAATGCCTATCTCGAAAACCCGCCCTTAGTGCTTTACGAAAACATCCATTTTCCTCACTTGCCAGAGGGTAAAGTCGTTGGTTTGGTAACGATCAAGCCCACTGCCGAGTTGACTTCCCTTCGAAAAAACATTTGGAAATACTATGGGGGGTCTGTTTTTTTTCGTGAAGGCAGCACCTCTACGCCCCGAGCGTTTGATGTCGAAATCAAAGACATCAATACCGTCGTTGTCAGAGAAATCGAAAAACATGCTCAAAATAATATCGAACTCACACTCGACGGAGTTGTCGATTTTGTACAACAACACAATGATGGCCTTAACCCTCAGTACAAAGTCTTTAAAGAATCCTTTGTTGTTTGCTGGGCAGGGTTGGAAAAAAAGGTGAAAAGCAAACGCTATTACTCACGCGTAGATGTTGAGTTGATCAACGAGCATGTCAAATTGTTTTATTCCACTTATGATGAGGTTGAAATTCGTTTTGACAACAACTCTTTTCAATTGATAGAATATGTGCGGCTTGGTTTACATGATGCATATAAATACTATCCATTAGAGCAAATTGTACTTCATTTTGAAAACAACGGCAGCTATCATATGAACACCTCCTTTTTGTTTGAGCCTCCCATTTTTGAGAAAAAACTCTTGCATCATATTATGAATACTCAAAAGGTCCTTGCCCAAAAGCTCTTGACCAAAACAACACTATCAAAGGCAAAACTTAAGGAAATTGAGAACTTATCGCCCACTTTAATGTTGTGTTATCTCAATGGTTTTCAAGATGCCAAAGAGTTGCTCTTTGAAATCCAAAACAAACTAAAAACGATGAGCTCTCGAGCTTACCAAAATCATAAAGATTCGTTGCGAATTTTGCGTAAAATCAAATACCATTAAGTTCTTTGAACGCCTACCGATTTTTCTCTTGTGTAGCATAAAAAAAGTTGGCTACTTCTTGCGGAACAAGGTCACTGATTTCTTGATTTGCTTCGAGTTTTTGACGAATAATGGTTGCAGAAATCGAAATCAAAGGGTCTTCTAACAAGGTCCGTTTGTCTGAAGCCTTAGGCAATGTTGAGCCTTCGCGAGGATAAATCATTAGCTCGTGTGAAAGCATTTCCTCCGCACCTTGCCAGGTTTTCATTTGTGCAAAAATATCTGCCCCCATAAGTAGCGTGTGGGTGTCTTTGCCTGGTAAAACACCTAAATGATGTAAGGTGTTGATGGTGTAGTTTGGGCGTGGTAAGTGGAACTCTACATCGCTACAAACCATCGCCTCCTCATTAGCAACAACCCTAGAAACTAAATCGAGACGTTGACTTTCAGGAAGAAGGTCAACTTCTCTTTTGAATGGGTTTTGAGGACTAACAACAAAGACCACTTGGTCAATTTTTTTTGTGTTGAGTGCCGATCGAGCAACATGAAGGTGTCCCAAGTGAATAGGGTTAAAGCTTCCAAAAAATAAGGCTGTTCGTTTCATGATACAATAAATTGACTAACAAGCTGTTGAAGTTCGACGTCTGCATCTTCGAGGGTGTCGTTTTCAACGATGTGATCAAACTTTGTTGCCAACATCATTTCTTTTTCAGCCTTACTCAGACGCATCTCTAAGCTTTTTTTGGATTCTGTTTTACGCTTGATCAAACGTTCTTTTAAAGCTTCCAAGCTTGGTGGTTGGATGAAAATCGTAATTGTTTGATTGGGAAATAGTTTTTTAATGTTTAATCCGCCCTCTACATCAATATCGAAAATGACATGTTTCCCGAGCTTCCAGAGGCGTTCAACCTCCGAACGAAGGGTGCCATAAAAAATGGTCGGGTAGACTTCTTCATACTCTATAAAATCGTTTTGCAATATCTTTTCTTGAAAAGCAAGGGGGGAAAGAAAAAAGTAGTCTTTGCCTTCTTGTTCGTGCGATCGTGGCTTGCGAGAAGTTGCAGAAACAGAAAACGCCAGTGAAAGAGAGTCGTTTTTCAATAATCGTTTTGCAAGGGTCGTTTTGCCACTTCCCGAGGGTGCCGACAAGACGATACATTTTCCTTTGTTCATTTACAATACATTGAGCAGTTGTTCTTTGATGCGCTCAAGGGCATCTTTCATCCTGACAATCTCTTTTTGCATCGCAGCATCATTTGCTTTGGAGCCAATGGTATTGATCTCACGGCCCATTTCTTGTGCAATAAACCCTAGTTTTTTGCCTTTGGCAATCGCATCATTTTCCATCACCTCTCGGAAATAAGAAAGGTGTTGACCTAAACGTACAATCTCTTCGTTGATGTCAAGTTTTTCAAGGTAGAAAATCAATTCTTGTTCAAAACGGTTGCTGTCAACATCGATCGCCAATGCTTTTAAATTTTCTTGTAATTTGGATCTTACTTGTTCTAGTCGCTTACCCTTTTTGGTGTCGACATCATGTAGCCCTTGACCAATATTTTCGATCTGATTACTAAGGTCTGTGGCCATTGCCTGACCCTCTGTCTTTTGATAATTGACGAGGTTTTCAATGGCCGCATTGACAAGTCCAAATACTTCTTTTTTTTGCTTTTCGTCTGGAGAAGTCTCTGCCGACTGCAGGGCATCCGGAAGACGGGTAGCAATAGGTAGCAGTTCTGCTGGTGTGGCATGTGCAATCTCCCCTAGTTGTTGGATATACGCCGTAATAACCTCTTTGTTTAGCTCAGATGCTGCTGCTAGACCGTGATGCTTAATGTGTAAATTTATATCAACTTTCCCCCGAAGAAGTTTGGGTTTTACGGCCGCTCGAACTTCTTCTTCCCATACACGATAATTGTAGGGTATGCGTAGATTTAGTTCAAGATTTTTGCTGTTAAGTGCTCTGATCTCCACCGAAATGGTGACCTCTGGCGTTTCGTATTCAGACCGTCCAAATCCGGTCATTGAGCGTATCATAGTACCACTTTGGGCAAATGTACGAAATCAGAGGTGTTTTGTGTCAAAAGTTATTCGTCCATACAGGAAGACGTGTCCGAATCGATATCTTCATAACGGTTTAGCGCGACCACAAGGTCTGATCCATTATACGTTTTTGTGATAATTCCTCTAATCGAAACACCTTCTGAAGGGATCGGCATATCGGAGAAGTCTGCAAATCTGCTCGTTTCCAATAGAAATGTGGTTATCGTGTCTGCTGCACACTGGTTGATTTCTCGTTTGGTGTCATACCAATCTTTTGACGCAACCAAAGGATGACCGAGATCTTCTTTTAAAAAATGGACTGAGCGAAGCGTGACAAACATTCCTATTTTTTCATCCGTTATCTCGGCTAATGGTAGAATTGTTTCCGCAACATCTTCTGTCGTTTGGCTACGCAAAATATGATTGACCCCTTGCCCTTCTGAAATTGCAGTTAGCTCATCATCATCGCTGCCTCCTCCAATGCCAACAACCCCATCCCCTGTGTTCACTTCGCCCACATACAGCCCAGAAAGATTGATGTAAACCTCTCGTCCAATGTTGAATTTGTTGTGCAATGCCTTTCGGTCAATAACCACTTTAATGCCTTGTGAAGGCAATGATGCGTCATCTTGCAAATAAATTTCTTTATAAAAGTTTCCCGATTCGTCCGATGAAACCACGTAGCCTTTAGTCGCCAACTGGCCGTCTATTTGACTGGCTTGTCTTCCGTTGTAAAGCTGACGAATTTGATTGAATGAAATGAGTTCAACTTNTTTACTGTTGAGCTGTTCCAGTAGGGTGTTTAACATTTCGTTTTCTTCTGTTCCCAGTGCTTCAGGAACAGAAAAGTCAAGGTCTTGAGTGCATGAAATCAAAAGAAATGGAATCATAAAAAAAAGTAGTGTTTTCATAGATTATAATTAAAATCGAAGACTGAGATTCATAAAGAAGGTGGTACCGCGACCATACCAGTATTTTGGTCCAAACCGACGCATGGGCGCTTCATAGTCTTCCAGTAAACTGCGGTAGTTTGCGCTGCGAGACTGTTCATATCCTCCCGTTTTATAAGAAGTACCCAATATGTTATTGATACTCAAAAACCAACCTAGATACATGTCCTCTATCTTCCAAGACTTATTGGCTGTTAGGTTGAGCAAACCATAGTCTGCAAAGCGTTCTTGGATAAGAATCATTTTGGCTTTTTCTGGATCATATTCTACGAATGGGAGCCCATCATCATCTAGTAAGAAATTTTGCGTTCGAAGAATTGGGCTGATACCCAAATAGGTGTTGGTGTAATAGGAATAGGTCGCACTTAAGCGCCAAAAGTTGGGGTCTTGATACTCCAATCCTAATGCAAAAGCGTTATGCGGTCCAACAGCCAAGTAAGTGTTGGTAAGCTGCGACTTTCCGAAGTTAATACTTCCATCTTCAAAATCTTCAGAAGTCGCATAGACAAGAGGGTTTTTTGTGTAGGTGTGTCGTCCTAAAGCAGCTACACTTTTTAGCGTCAGAACAGAGAGCAACTTTGCTTCCATTCCCCATTCCAGTCCAATATGATTTTTTTCAATCCCTTGTACAACTTCTTGTAAAAAGGCCGACGAGTCTCCTTCTATTCCATCGGCAAAGAAAAAAGATACTTTCGTTACATCTCTCTCTAAAACAGAATATGTCGTGAGGCGAACGTCTATGCTCGGTGTCCGAAAAATATAACTGAGTTCGCTCGAAAAGATCTTTTCCATTCGAAGGGGTGTGTTGGTAAATTCACCAACGACATCGTTGTTCTCTCTTGGATTTGAAAAGCTATTACGCAACGTTGGCGGTCGCTTGGTATAAGCGATATTCGCATCCATCCAATGTCTGCCAACAATATGCGTTTTGAGTCCAGNTTTTACGCCAATCCCCAGAAAAGAAAGGCGTTTGCTTTTCCCTTTTGAGGTCGTGGGAAAAGCCCCGTTTCTAAATACTCCTTCTCGCTGATAGGTTGTTTGTGTAAGCTCTGCTGCGCCATAGACTTGTGTCTGGCGGGTGTCAACGCTAAATCTAGGGTGAATGCCTAATGAAGATGCAAATAACACATAGTGATAGCGGTATTTATCCCCCACTTCAATGGGTGTGTTCGTTCCGTCTAAATCAAAGGCATATCCATCATAGGAGTCAATGTTTTCTAGGCCCAATCCACCGAGTAAGTCAATGGGTGAGGCAAAATTTGTGGATTGCAATAGCCTGTATCTCAAAGCCATTGAAACAGACTGCGTGCTGTTTAGTTGCTGTTCAAATGAGGATGATAGTGCGAGTTGTCGATCATCTTTTCGGTCTTCATATAAGGCGTATGCCGATGGCTTGCCAATCAATGATTTGGTTTGGTTTGCAGCGTACATGTTATGCCAATCTATTTGCCCATTTTGAGTAAATTCTTCTCGGGCCAAATAGGCCTTTTCATAATCGGGACCATTGCTTCCAGATAAAAAATAACTTGGTAGCTTTTGATAATATGTTGGGGCTGGGTTTGTTCCGCCTGGATAATCAATTCTACTGTTTCCAACCTGTCCGAATTGATAGGACGCAACCGTTTGTATGTTTACTGTAGGTTTTGGTTTCCAGAAATGCGAAAGCATGAAAATGGGTTCTGCGATGCGGGCAATGCGGGCATTTCTTTTTTTGCCGTTTTGCCATCCCCAGTATGCGTTATAGTTGGAACCGCCCTTCAGGTCTGCGACTTCTTGAGTATGTGAAGACCCCTTCCCGCGACGAACCGGTGTGTAAATAATAGTCCCGTTTAATGTGTGTAACGAATTGATGATTTTATCCATTGACAACATCAAAGAAAAAGCATCATAAAAGGTGCTTTCTTGAAATCCCGAAAGCCCTCTTCGAAATCCCAAAGCAGTCACGTAACCCCAGCCGTTTTCGCGCATTCCAGAGCTGTGGCTTATTAACGCTCGGTTTTGGTAGCTACGGTTCGAAAATGAATACGTCACTCGACTTCCTCTTCGAAAATTTGAAGCCTGTGTACTAATATTTGTGCTGCCAATCAATCCGCCGAAATGAGACGATAAAGGGTGCATACTTTGGGTAAAGGTTTGGTTTCGCATCACATCGTTTAAACCGCCCCAGTTCGACCACTGCGGACGACCTGTATGGAGTTTATTCATTTCAATATCGTTGAGTAAAAGACGGTGATGCGACGATTCCAGCCCACGGAGGCGAAAAAAAGATCCACTAAAATTATATGCGGCTGTCTGCAAAAACACATCCTTGGAAGTCTGTAAAAGCGTTGCGGATGTTTCCGATTCGTCAAAATCTGTGTCTAACTCATCTAGCGTTAGGCTTATAAGTTCAATGGGGGTCTCTTCCTCAACATTTTTAAGATAAAAAGAAATCTGAGCAAAACGAATGTCACTGTCCTCTTCTCCAATACTCACTGGAATTGTAATTGTATAATACCTTTCTGAAGTCAATATGAGGTCATATTTTCCGTGGGGTGCCAAAATTGTGTGATGACCGTTGTTGTTTGCTTTGCTCGTAATTAGCGTGTCCGGCAACTGGACTTGCAGTTGGTCAATGGGGTTAAACGTTCGAGCATCAACAGGGTAGAATGTTATGTTTGTTTTTTGAGACAAACACACATAACTAAGCATGAAAAATAAATGGGGAATCCTTATCATAAAGTAGGTTTTTTAATGCAGGGTTAGCAATGTGTCTGTTTTTTAAAAAACGATCATTTAGTTTTTAATTGCTCTAAAATACGTAGTCTCTTCATCGTCCATCGCTTTGATTAAGTACGACCCTTTTGCCAAGAATGAAACATCAAGAGAGTGGTGAAGGCCATTTTGTTTTGATGGTTTACTTCTCTACCCAATAGGTCGTATATCACATAGTGTGTGAATGTGTTTTTATCATATTTGATGTGCAATTGATCTGTAGTTGGGTTCGGAAAGAAAATCGTTTTTTCTGTTAATAAGCCTTGCGCTGAATCCAAAGGTGCGCTATAGTCATCCGCAAAAAAAGCAAACAAAAAGTCATTGTCGCCACCTATATCTATATCTATGGTGCTAACCACATAACGCTCATCAGGGGCTTTTATGGTTTGTGTGAGAAACCCATTGCTGTTTTTACTCCGAAAATGTAACGCTGATTCGTCCATAAATAATACAGAAAAAACCTCTTCTTCAGTGACAACATCTATTTTATTGCCAACAGTCCAAGAAATATCACTGTCAATACTTACAATGTTCGTTGACCATGTTCCATTTTTATCCATTCTATACCAACTCACTGATTGATCTCCATAGGCGGCTGTTAACTCATCAATAACTCCGTCATTATCAATGTCAAATTTCGTCGTTGTAAAAAATTCGTTTTCATCACTATCGTCTTGAATTTCAGTGAAATTGCCACTTCCGTCATTTTGAAACCAAGTAATCGTGTTGGTTGTAAATGATGCGGACAAAATATCCATGTCACCGTCGTCCTCAAAATCAATGTTCGAAATGGACTCTACTCCTGCACTACCGCTTTGAATCGTATTTGTTGTGATTTTGTCCGCAGCATTATTTTCATGCCAACTAATGGTTCCATCATCATAGTTGCCCGACAAAACATCAATCGAGCCGTCCCCATCAAAATCAGCAGTAATCAATGAAAAAACACCCTCCTCAGAAATGTCAAATGTATATGATGAGAAACTCTCTTGATTCTGCTCTTCCCAATTTACTCCTTCATTATAAGAAGTAGAAAGAAAATCTACCCTTCCATCATTATCGATGTCTGCTGAGCTGATTGAAAAAACGCCATCACGTGAGGTGCTAATTGTATGTACTGTAAACGTAACCTGAGAAGATAATCCAGCAATCGGGGTTAAAAAACAGTAAACAATATAAAGTAGACGCATGTGATTTGAGAGAAAGCATTAACAAAAAAACGACTTTAAAATGGTTTAATTGTGTTCTTTAATTATTCTGTACCATAATTTGAGGGTAATCTTAAGTTGTTTACGCTGTTGATTTCAATTATTTTTTTAAATTTAAATATGTCAAAGGTCGCTCCAACTCTTTTTGCCATCCTTTTTTTTTGTTCGTCTTTGTTATCACAAGAAGACTATCAAGTGCATACGATCGCTTTTTATAATGTCGAAAATGCATTTGACACACTTGACGATCCTACTACAAATGACGACGACCGAACACCAACTGGAAAAGATCGATGGACGTTTGAGGTTTACAAGAAAAAGCTGGCTAACATTGCCGCTGTCGTTCCTCAGATCGGCAGTGAAATTACTTCTTCCAGCCCCGCCATCGTTGGTCTTTGTGAAATTGAAAACAGAACGGTTTTAGATGATTTGGTTCAGCAACCAAACCTACTCCGGTTTAACTATGGTGTCATTCACTTCGAATCTCCCGATGAAAGAGGAATTGATGTTGCTTTCCTCTATAAAAAGTCTGTTTTTGTACCTCAAAATTTTCGAAAACATGTCTTGTATTTATTTGATAAAAAAGGAGAAAGGGACTACACACGCGATCAATTGGTAGTGAGTGGGTTTTTAGATGGTGAGTTGCTTCATTTTATTGTCAATCACTGGCCTTCGCGCAGTGGAGGTCAAGCACGTAGTGAACCATACAGACTGCGTGCAGCACTTTTAAATCAGCGTATTATCGATTCTATAGAACGTATCAATCCAAAGGCAAAAATTATAAGCATGGGAGATTTTAATGACGACCCAACAAGTGACAGTTTTAAAAAGGTTTTACAGACAACGGGAAACAAAAAGGAAGCAGTGGATAAAGGGCTGTTGTTTAACCCTATGGAAGTCATTCATAAAAAAGGAATTGGAACAAGCTCTTATCGAGATCGTTGGCATGTTCTTGATCAGATTTATATTACACCAAGTTTGCTTAGCTCCAGTCACAAACGATGGTGTTTTTGGAAAGCGGGGGTGTTTCGCCCTTCTTTTTTAATTACACCTAAAGGACGTTATAAAGGATACCCGTTTCGAAGTTTTTCTAACGGTGCTTTTACCGGCGGCTACAGTGATCACTTTCCCGTTTACCTATATATTATTCGAAAAAAAGAGACTATCAATTAAACAATGCTTTGAGCTCCGTCGCATCGTCTGGCAGCAGCTTTCCTGCCAAAATCAGACTAAGTTGGTGGCGGCGCAACGCCGCATCAAAACGCGTTTTTTCTAATTCTGTTTCAGGCACTACTGGGGGGACCGCTATTGGTTTTCCTTGCTCATCAACTGCAACAAACGTATAGATAGCCTCGTTCACTTTCTTGCGCTGATCGGATACACTGCTTTGCTCAATCCACACATCAATAAAGACCTCAATAGACGTGCTAAACGA
>JGI26084J50262_1000768_pt1 | contig 18398 bp, 12 predicted proteins | sample SaaInl6LU_22_DNA_FD_50262 | JGI IMG/M metagenome (IMG submission 50262) | reverse complement strand
GACCCAGAACGTTTTCCTTATGGAGGTGGAAATGGAATACCTGAAGGATATTATACTTTTAAATTAGACTTAGCAACAAATACTTTTACATTCGATCCTTATACAGTTTCAAGAACAAGTCCTGCTTCATTAACTATACAAGGTTCTAGTACTGCAAATGTAGCTATGACACCATTAGCTTTTGATGGTCATATTTGGTATGCAAAAAGTGTAAGATTAACTCCTGGTGATGTACAATTTGCAACTGGAGCTGGTGCAATGTGGGGAAGTGCAACTTCTTTCTCTGGTGTAGCTACAGATGGTGGTGGATCTATACCTGTAGTTGTTGAAGACGATTATGATGTATGGTTTAACGACTTAACTGGTCGCTATATATTAATTCCATTAAACTTATAATAGCAACCTAAAATATTAAACAAATGAAAAATTATATAAAAAAAATTGGCTTTTTATTTTTATCATTAACACTACTTTTAGGTGCTTGTGAAACAGAAGAAAGCTTAACAATTACAACTCCAGATGCTGAGTTTGTGCTTGAAACACCTGGTATAAGTAACATTTTCCTAAATTTTGCTACTCCAGATAATCCAGCATTTACTATTACTTGGAAAGATGAAGTTTCTAATAGTACTAACTTTACAGTAGAAATGTCTACAGATGTAGATTTTACTAACCCTGTAGTTTTAGGAAGTACAGATAAGAACAACTTTTCTATGACTGTAATACAGTTTAATGATGTTCTAAAATCATTAGGAATAACTTCTTATGAACAAGTAGCTGTTTACTTTAGAGTAGATAATGGTTCTCAAAAAAGTAATCCTATATTATTTCAAATAACAACTTATGCAGTTGCAGTTCCTGAAATAACTAGTCCAGACAATACTTTTAGTGCTACACTATCTGATGTAGATCCAGAAGCTGTTGCTATGACTATTGAATTTAATGATCCTGAAGTTGGAGCTAATAATACAGCTACAATAAACTACGAGNTTCAAATGGCTTTAGCAGGTACAAGTTTTGCTCAAGTATATTCACTNGGTACAACTACTAGTAANTCAATAGATGTAACACATGGTGCNGCTAATGATTTTGTATTAACTGCAGGAATAAANCCTGGTGATGCAGGTAGCTTTGACTTAAGAGTAATTGCTACTGTTAATAATGGTTCTGGTGATTTAGTAAGAACTTCTGATGCTACTACAATTTCAATAACTCCTTATGACGTTGCTTTAGCTCCTATATTATACGTAGTTGGTGCAGGTGCAGTCGATGCTGGATGGGATTGGGCTACACCAGTAGAATTAGTGTTGCAAGGAAAAAAATATTCTGGAAATATTACTTTAACTCCTAACAATGGAGGTAACTTTAGATTCTTTACAGTAAGAGATGACTGGGGTTCTGGTCAAAATTACACATATTACGCAGATAGAGGTTATACATTTGATAGTAACTTAACTGATGCTATGGATGGAGATAACAACTTCTTATTTACAGGAACTGAAGGACAATATTTTATTGAAATAGATACTGAAGCAGAAACTATTACATTAGGCCCTCCAGTAATTGGACCAAACTGTAATTTTGATCAACTATGGTTAGTTGGAGCTGGTGTTGTTGGAACTGGTTGGGATTGGGCAAATCCTGCAAAAGTTACTTGTACAGGAACAGGTGTTTATGAAGGTAATATTAACTTAACAAATGGTGCTTTCAGATTCTTTACAGTTAGAGATGACTGGGGTTCAGGTAGAAATTATCCTTTTTATGCAAATGATGGTTATACAATAGATTCAGATTTAATTGATGCTATGGATGGTGATAATAACTTTGAATTTACTGGAACACCTGGAGAATATGGATTAACTATAGACACAGTAAACAAAACCATAACACTTGGAGCAATGATTTCTCTNTGTGATAATGATCAACTTTGGGCTGTAGGTGCTGCAACTCCAGGAGGATGGGATTGGGCAAATCCAACTCAAATTCCTTGTACTGGATTTAATGAATACTCAGGTCAAATTACTTTAACAAATGAAACTTTTAGATTCTTTTCTGTTAGAGATGATTGGGGATCAGGTATAAACTATCCATTTTATGTAAATGAGGGTTATACAATTGACAGTAATTTTGAAGATGCTTTAGATGGTGACAATAATTTTAGATTTATTGGTACTCCTGGAACATACACCATTACTATTAATACATTTAACAAAACAATTACATTACAATAATTTTAATAAAAGGCTATGCTAGTAAGCATAGCCTTTTTTATTACTTCTTATGAAAAAAATTTACTTTTTATTTTTTTTATTTATTTCTATTGCCTCTTATAGCCAAGTATCAATTAATGTTAGTGCTATAGAAATGGATCAACCAGTTACTTTTACAGTCGATATTACAAGTACTGCAACAAATTGTAATGGATTTAACAATCCAACAAAAGTATATATGCATGCTGGTATAGGTGATAAAAACAATGCTTTTGCTTATGATGTAGTTGGTAATTGGGGTCAAGATGATGGAATAGGTGAAATGACAAATAATAATGATGGTACTTATAGTATTACAATTACTCCACAAACTTATTTTTCATTAACCCAAACTGAAATTGAAAATGCTGCACANATTGGTNTGGTTTTCAGAAATGAAAATGGATCTCAAGAGTTTAAAGACAATGGTTGTGCNGACTTTATTTTTCCTATTGGTGCTGTTCAATTAAATTTATTAGCACCAACAGAAGACTTANTTGTTATTAATTCTGGAGATAATTTAGTTACTAGTACAACTATTAATTTCCAAGGAACAACAACTGTTCAAGGCCAAATAGAAGTATTTTATAATAATGTTTCTCAAGGTTCAGCTAATTGTGGTTTCCCAAATTGTAACTTTACAATAAATAATATCACAGAAAGTGGCGAGGTTAAGATTGTTGGTAACCCTCCTTCTCCAAACCAAGCACAAAGTGGTGAAATTAAATTTAATGTTGTTGTAGCACCAACAGTTTCGCAAGAAGCAATTCCTACTGGACTTAAAGATGGAATTAATTATACAAATGATGCTACAAAAGCTATTTTAGTTTTAACTGCACCTAACAAAGAATTTATACAAGTAGCTGGTAGTTTTAACAACTACTCTCCTAATGCTAATCATGTAATGAAACAAGATCCAACTTCTGGAAAATTTTGGATTGAATTAACTGGTTTAACTAGTGGTCAAATCGAAACTTATCAATATTGGGTATTTGATACAACACCAACTTCTGGTTCACCAAGTTTAGTAAAAACTGCAGATCCTTTTTCTGCTTTGGTTTTATCTCCTTTTGATGATTCTGGAATCCCTTCAACAAGTTATCCAAATATACCATCTTATCCTGATGGACAAGAACGTGAAGTAACAGTTTTACAAACAGGAAAAACACCTTACAATTGGACAGTAACTAACTTTCAAAAACCTAAAAAAGAAGATTTAGTTGTTTATGAAGTTTTAGTTAGAGACTTTGATGCTGACAGAAATTATCAAGATATAATTGATAGAATTGATTATTTTAAGAATCTAAACATCAATGCCATTCAATTAATGCCTGTCATGGAGTTTGATGGAAATGAAACTTGGGGTTATAATACTTCTTTTCATTATGCATTAGATAAATTTTATGGTACACAAGACAAGTTTAAAGAACTTGTAGATTTATGNCATCAAAATGGAATTGCAGTAATCTTAGATATTGCATTAAACCATGCAACAGGAAGAAACCCACTAGTAAGAATGTGGATGGATGATCCTGATGGAGATGGTTGGGGTGGTCCTGCAGCAGATAATCCATATTTTAATACAACTGCACAACATGATTATAGTGTATTTAATGATTTTAATCATCAAAGTTCTTACACCAAAGATTATACTAAACAAGTAGTTAGACATTGGATTGAAGAGTACAAAATTGATGGATTTAGATGGGATTTAACAAAAGGATTCACTCAAAATTGTGGTTCTGGTTCAATTGCTGGTTGCACAGATAGCTATCAACAAGATAGAGTTGATGTACTGAAAGAATATGCAGATTACTCTTGGAGTATTGATAATGATCATTATGTAATATTTGAGCATTTGGGTCAAGATAATGAAGAACAACAATGGGCAAACTACAGATTAGGTGAAGGAAAAGGAATTATGATGTGGGGTAAAATGACTGCTGAATACACAGACTTAGTTCAGGGTTTCTCTACAAATATTGCTAGAGCTAGCCATAAAACTAGAGGTTTTTCTGGACCGAGATTAATCATGTATCCAGAAAGTCATGATGAAGAAAGAATAATGTACGAAGCTGTAAACTATGGAAATAACGGTTTTTCTTCTCATAATGTTCGTAATTTAGATGTTGCATTAAAAAGAATGGCATCAATGGCGTCTATAAGCTTAACAATACCTGGACCTAAAATGGTTTGGCATTTTGCTTCATTAGGGATGGATGATTCAATTTGGACTTGTGGAGATGGCTCTGTTAATCCTGGAGATGATGGTTGTAAATTAGCAACAAAACCTCAACCTCAATGGTCAGAAAATTGGATGCAAAATGCAGATAGAAAAAATGTTTATGATACTTGGTCTAAATTAATTGCTTTAAAAACTCAAGAAGATGTTTTTGAAGGTGACTTTACTTTAGAAGGGAATTCTCAAAATGTTAGACTTTATATTTTTGATAATAACTTGCCTAATACTCAATTAAAGAATGTTGTTGTTTTAGCAAACTTTAATGTTACAGGTCAAAACATTACTCCAAATTTCCCCTATACAGGTCAATGGTATAATTTAATGGATAATACGTCTATTAATGTAACGAGTACAACAGAACAAATTTTTATACCTGCAGGTGAATTTAGAATTTTTGGTAACCAAGCAGCAACTTTAAGTAATGATGATAATGTATTAGAAAATTCATTATTTTCTCTTTATCCAAACCCAACTAAATCTAAATTTAGCTTAAATAAAGAAGCTAAAGAAGTTACTATTTATGATATTAGAGGAAAAATGGTTAAAAGCTATAATGAGGATATTATAAAAAATAATACATTTGAAATCAGCAATTTAAATAAAGGTATTTATCTAGTAAGAATAAAATCAGAAACTAATAAAGTATTGATGAAAAAATTAATTATTAATTAAAATTTCTTTTATTTTTTCTAAAGTATAATCTAATTCTTTTTTAGTTGTAAATTTTGAAAATGAAAATCGAACAGAGGTATTATTTACCTCTGTTTCATTTAAAATTTCTTCTAATACATGTGAGCCTTTATTACTCCCACTTTGACAAGCAGAACCTCCAGAAACAGCAATACCAGCCATATCTAAATTAAATAAGAAGAAATCATTTGTAAAAGGAAATTGGACATTTAAAATAGTATAGGTACTTTCATTTATTTCTTCAGAAGTACCATTAAATGAAATATATTCAACTATACTTTTTAAACCCTCAATAAAATAACTCTTTAATTTTTGTATTTGTTCTTTATCTTTTTCTAAGTTAGAATAAGCAATTTGTAAAGCTTTATCCATACCTAAAACACTTTGTACATTTTCTGTACTAGACCTTGCTCCTTTTTCTTGATCTCCACCATGTAACATCGGTTTTATGCCAAATCCTTTTTTAAAATAAGCAAAACCCACTCCTTTTGGACCATGAAATTTATGTGCACTTGCTGTGATAAAATCAACTGGAATTTCTTTTAAATCTAATTTATAATGACCTATTGTCTGTACAGTATCTGAATGAAATAAGGCATCATATTTTTTACATAAAGAACTGACATCATTTAAAGGTAAAATAGTACCTATTTCATTATTAATATGCATTAAACTTACCAAAGTTTTAGCTTCAGAATTAGATAATAATTCCTCTAAATTAGATAAATCAACTTGACCTTTATGATTAACAGCAACATAATCAACATTAATACTGTACTCATTTTTTAGAAATTCTACAGTATGTAAAACAGCATGATGTTCTATTTTAGAAGTAATTATTCTTTGAACTCCTAAATTAGTAACTGCATTTTGTAAAATTAAATTATCTGCTTCTGTACCTCCTGCAGTAAAAATGATTTCACTAGCAGAAACATTAAAATGTTTCGCTATATTTTTTCTTGCAGTTTCTACTTCAGCTTTGGCTAGTCTACCAAACTGATGAGTAGAAGAAGGATTACCGAAATTTTCTTTCATAGAATTATACATAAATTCTATAACCTCATCATCGATTTTGGTAGTTGCTGCGTTATCTAAATAGACCAATTTCATCTTACAAAAGTACAACTAATTGCTATTCTGAAAAACATATACTTCTGTAGCACCTAAACCATATTTTTTATAAGAAGCATCATAATATTTTACAGGATATTTATTTAATAATCTTAATAACTCAGATTTTAAAACGCCTTCTCCTACTCCATGTATAAAGACAATTTTAGATATTCTTTTTTGAATAGCAAATTCAACTTTTCTTTTGGCAGTATCTAATTGTAGATTTAACATATCATAATTATCTAAACCTCTAGTTGAATTTGTTAGTTGATTTATATGTAAATCTACCTCTAAAACAACTTCATTTTTATCTTTTTTAAACAGACTTTTTTTAGAGCTATTTAATTTTGTTTTTTCTTTTAATAAAGGATTATTAATATCAGAAAACTTAGAAAGTTCATGTTGATCTTTATCAATTCTTACAAGTTCTGTAGCAAGAAATGAAAATTTCATACCATCTTCTGTTTCTATGATTACTTGATTATCAGAAACATCTGTAACAACCCCTTTTAAAACATCATCTAACACAGCTACTTTGTTACCAATTTCTAAACGCATTCTTAACTTTATTTTAATTTATAAGATAATAGTTATCACTTAATTTGCAACAAATTTATAAAGATGATTAAAACTCAAACAATTTCTACTAAAGATTTTTTTGAAAACTCTTTAAAAAAAGTAAACTTAACTAGCAGTAGAAAAGAACTTTTATTGAGAATTGCAGAAACTATTGCTAAAGAGTATTCTTTAAATGAGGTGGTTCATCTTAATTTTATTTGTACACATAATTCTAGAAGAAGTCAATTAGGGCAAGTTTGGGGATTTTATGCAGCTCAATATTTTGGTTTAAATATTAAATCTATTTCTGGTGGTACAGAAGTTACTGCTTTCTTTAGAAACACAGTTAAAACTTTACAAAAAGTTGGATTCTCTTTTCAATTAGAAGATTTTTCTCATCAAAACCCAAAGTATAGAATCTCTTTTTCTGGAACAAATGATAGCATTTTAGGATTTTCTAAATTGTATAATGACACTGTAAACANAGAACCTTATATGGTTATAACAACTTGTGATAGTGCAGATCAAAATTGTCCATTTATCCCAACAGCAACTTTTAGATTTCATTTACCATTTGTAGACCCAAAACATTCTGATGGTAGTGCTAATCAAGAAGATGTTTATTTACAAACTAATAGACAAATTGCTGGAGAAGTGCATTTTATTTTTGCAAACGTAAAGAAGATGTTATCTTAAAACTTTTCTAAATAAATTGTTAGAAATAACATTTATTGTGTCTTAACCATCTTGTATTTCTTAAAATACTAAAGTCTACATGAAGTATAAATTCATGAGAATTAAAATTACCAATAGCATTATTTATTTTATAGTCATAAGCATACCCAATTCTATATTTTTTATTTAAAATTAAAGTAAATAAAGCACTTACTGAGTTGTTAAAACGATAAGATAAACCAGCCTCTATACTCTCTTTATATAAAACATTAGCATTAATATCTACAGATATTGGAGCATTTGTAGTATATCTAATCATCGTTGTTGGTTTAAACATAAAGTCCTCTGATATTTCATATAAATAACCCGCAGATAAAAATACATTTTGNTGGGTAGCTAAACTTCCTCTATCATAATTATCTTGAATATAAAATTGTGGAGTTTCTAATAGATATGGTAATGACACCCCAACATAAAATTTTTGATTATAAAACAAAGCACCAAAACCAATATTTATAAATTTACCAGTTGTTGATGCATAAACATCATTATCAGGTGTTAATCCATCAGCTAAATTGTTAGAGAAAAAAGTGTACCCACCTTTTAATCCGAATGCTAGTCTACTATATCTAGATGTTATTAATGTATAGGATGCATCTAAATTAATGTTTGTTGTTTCAGATAACCCAAGCTTATCACTTACAAATGTAGCCCCTAAACCTAGTCCTCTGCTTGTTCTTGCGTTTACAGAAAATGTTCTTGTAGTAGGAGCTCCTGGCACACCAACCCATTGGTCTCTAGATAATGCAGAAATACTTAAATCTGCTCTGTAACCAGCAAAAGCAGGGTTAATAATCTGCATATTATATAAATACTGGGTGTAGTTTGGTAATTGTTGTGTATATACATTTGAGATTACCAAAAACAATAGTAAAAACCAACCTTGTTTAAGATTTAATAAAATACATTTATTTTTACGGATTTTTATCATCTTATTAACTGAACAAATCCATTTTTAGGTTTTCTAGTACCATCATTATAATCTAAAATGTAATAATAAACTCCAACAGGCGCTCGTTTTCCATTAAAGGTTCCATCCCACCAAACAGGGTTTTGGTTTCCATTATTACTGAATTGATAAACCTCATCTCCTAAACGATTAAATATCTGCAACTTAAAGTTAGGATACTCTTCTAAAACTCCAGAGATTTCAAATACATCACTTCTACCATCATTATTAGGTGAAAATAAGTTTGGATAATCATTATCAACTAAAGTTCCAACTCCAAAAGGCATAGCAGAATTAGCAACATTAGCTAAGTTTACTGTAATCTGTAAATTAAAAGACTCTGTCTTTTCATTTAATTTATCATCAACAGTTGTAACTAATCTTGTTATAGTTGATGTTAATGCTGGTATTTCTGTTAAAATAGAAAAAGCTTGATAATCTTGATTTGCTGTAGTTGTATTGTCTATAGTTTCTAAAACAATGTTGATTGGTGCATAATTCTGCATCAACTCATTATTAGCATTTAAAAGGCTTATTGTGAATGTAATATCTTGCCCCTCTTCTACTTTATGACTAGAAATTTCGATTAAAGGATTTGGATCTACATCTACAATAGTACCTGTTTTAGTTAAATCTTGTGTATCTACAATTGATGTTGGCACAACACTACCAATAACATTCAAAAGCTCTTCATCTGGTTCATTTAAATTATCTAAAAGTGTTGTAATAGTAAAAGAAGCCTCTATATTTGCATTGTTAGTATCTACTGTTTCTGTAATTGTAATAATTTCTGATACCCCAATATAATCTAAAATATCTCTAGCTTCAACATTAGAAGTTGTAATTTGTATTTCAATTGGTCTAGATGAAGGATGAGAAATAGAAATAGTATATGTTAAATCAACCCCTTCATCTGCTCTTGCATTATTCATTGTGATAGATGGAGCCACATCATTATCTAAAATAGTTCCAACACCAATTATTTCAGTATTTATAGTATTATTTGAAGTAATATTACCTGTTAAAGTAAATAACTCATCTATTTCAAAAATAGTATCTTCTAAAGAAGTAACTGTAAAAGTACTAGTGTCAGTAAAAGCAGGAATGGTAAAGTTTACACTTGAAAAACCAGTAAAATCAAAAGGTGAAGTTGCTATTTGATAAGTGGTAGCAGTTGTTGTACCATTTGTTGTAGTAAAATCAAAAACTATTGGAGTTGCACTTTGAACAGGAATTGAATTGTCTCTTTTTGTAACTAGAGATAAATTAAATATGAAATCATTTCCTTCTGTTTCTGATATATTATCAATTAAAATAACAATTGCTATTATTTCTCTCCAATCTCTTTCTGGGTTATCAGGATTATCTTCATTTGGAAAACTTAATGGTGTTTGATTATTTGTTGGATTAACTAAGTTTATGTTGTTGTCAAAAGCATCATCTAAACCATCATTATCTGCATCTATATTAGAAAAAACAGTTTCTGAAATTCCATCTGCATTTATATCCCAAGCTTCAATAACGTCGTTTCTAATATCATTATCTGAATTAATATCTAAATAATCAAAAATTAAATCATTATCTGTATCAACTAAGGTTATTCCATTTAGATAAGCTGTGTCTATACCAGCTTCTGTATAAATTAAATTTGGAGCAATATAACTTGCTGTTAATTGAGCTTCTATATTATCTACAATACCATCATCATCTGCATCTATATCTACATAATCTGGATTACCATTTGCATCTGTATTAGGTAATATAAAACTATTATTGGCTGTTGTAGTATCATTAGTTTCTAAAGAATTATCTAAACCATTAGCTCCTACTACTGTATTGGTTCTACCATTATTATTAGTATCAACTGATGCATTACCTGCTTCTACAATATCTAAAATACCATCATTGTCACTATCTAAATCTAAATGATTTGGTACACCATCATTATCAAAATCAAAAATATCTACAATACCATCTCCATTAGCATCTATACCAAAATCTGTATCTCTATAATTTGGTAATAAATCTGCATCATCATCTGCTAAAGGATCTAGTCCATTTGTTTCTGTAATATCTAAAATAGTATCATTATCATCATCTAAATCTATACTATTTATAATTCCATCACCATCTGAATCTGTAAAAGCACTTACTGTTACAGAAGCTGAAGAACTTATTATATTAAAGGGTTCTCTTGAAGTAAATGTTGTGGTATTATCNCCAAGGCAATCTTCACTTAAAATTACAGAAAACTCTATTGTTATTATTTCATCAGCGCCTAAAATACCACTTGTACCATCAAAAATATTAATATCTGTTATACCATTAAAATTTGAATTTAAATTAGGATTGGTTTTAGCTGTAGAACTAACTATAGTTGGAGAACTAACAGAAACCACATTACCACTACAAATAGAATTTAAATTATCTTCTAATTGTAAATTACGTAAGTCAACAGATTCACTAGTATTTCTTATTGTGATTTGAAAAGTGAGCTCATCATATTCTATTATTCCATTTGGTTTTTTTTCTACATTAGATATAATTTTTTCAACTGATGAAGATGAATTATATAAAAAACGCATACCTGTTGTAGTACAAGTACATTGTAAACTAGAAGAAACAGATTGTGTAGCATTTACAGACCTGTAATATCTATCTAAATGATTTCCTAAATTATCTGACCAAGTCACAAAAGAATGTCTTCTGGTATTTCTTGGTATTGTTTCATCGAAATTATCAAGTATACCTTGGGTTTGAGATCTACCAATTTGAAAAAAGAAACTATAGTTTTGAGAATTAAAAGGTTGAATTAAATAGTACAATTCTAAAATAATTGTTTCTCCTGCTGCTAACGAATTGTTTGGTGCTAATAAATTAGTTTCTGTATCACCATTATAAGCTTGGTTAATTGTTACAGAAGGTCCAGAAACTTGAGTTATTCTAATTTCGTCAAAAACAACTCCATTATCTAAAAAACTTCCTAAACCCATATTAAAATTTACATTATTAGCAGAAGCTGAACCTTCGTTAGTTATGATAACTCTATTGTTGTAATCGTAAGTACCATCTGGATTTACAACTCCTGGTGGATCTTGAGAATCATTATTAAATTCTGGAACAAATAAACCTGCTGTTACTACTGCTTCTGTAGTATGAAAATCTGTGAGCAATAAACTTTCTGTTGCACTACCTCTATTTGTGGTTACATTTATGGTATTATTAAAATCTATTCCTGAACCAGAAGGCGTTGGATTTGGTCTACCATCACAAAAAGGACGTACTGTAACACAATAAGTAACATTAAGTATTTGTCTTGGATATAATGTTAAATTATTTATTGCATTATCATTTAATATTGAGTTTGATGTTACATTTCTAAAACTATCGTTTATTTCGTTATTTCCAAATTCCCTTGGTAATCCACCACCATTAATAAAGTCTCTTGTAAAACCATTATTAAAGACACTAATTTCATCAACTTCAACTACACAACCATTACCAAAAGTTGCTTGTAAATTATTAGTAATATCAATATTTCTAATCATGCTTGGCTCATGATAATCTTTGGCATTACTTCTATTTCTAAATATTGCTGTATATCTTATTTTATATTCTCCATCAGAAGTAAATCCTTGATTACAACTGCTAAAAGAAGTAATTTCTAATAAATCTTGCGTAGGTTCTACAGATATAAATAAATTTGCAGATGCTGTAAATACTCCATCAGATATGGTATACAAAATAGTAGGTAATACTCCTATAAATGCTGTTGTTGGCACTAAAACATAACTACCATCTTGATTTAATGTAAAACTACCTGCTGTTAAATTAACTGTTTGCCCTGCATTATAAGTTACTCCACCTATTGTAAATTCTGTAACATTTAATGTATCTCCATTAATATCTGAATCATTTATAAAAATTCCTGGAGCAGCAACATTTAAAGTAGTACTAATATCTGCTGTATCATAATCATCATTGGCTTCTGGAGCAGTTGGAGGATAAATTACATTTATAGTTAAATTNGCTGANCTTGTTAAAGCNCCATCAGANATTGTATAATTGATTACATCTACATTACCTACAAAGTTTGTGTTAGGAGTAAAAATGTAACTTCCATCTGAAAAAATAGAAATTGTTCCTTGTGCTATTGTTGCTGTATCTCCTGCATTAAATGTGATACCATTTACGATAAACTGAGTAACAATTAATGGATCACCATCAACATCTGTATCATTACTTAAAACTCCAGGTGCATTTTCATTTAAAGTAGTATTAACAAAAGTAGAATTACTGTCATTATTTGCAACAGGTGCGTTTTGTTGTGCAAAAATAGATTGAAAAACAAATAATAATAAAAAAAGTATTTTAATTTGTTTTGTTATCATTTAGGGGTAGATAATATTAGCCTTGTCCAAAAAAAATTATATTTCCAAAGTTTTATCATAAGGAATACTTTTTAAAATATGATTAATAACATTAATCCTAGCCTCAGTTTTTCTATTTGCTCTAATAATTTTCCAAGGAGAAATTTCTGTATTGGTTTTCTCGAACATAGCGTTTTTATACTCTGTATATTGATCCCATAAAGCTTGAGCTCTTTCATCTAATTTTGTCATCTTCCATTGTTTTAAAGGATCTCCTTTAATTTCTGCAAAACGTTTAGCTTGTTCTTTTTTAGAAATTGACATATAAATTTTTACCAAATGAATACCAGATTCTAAAATCATTCTTTCAAAATCATTTACCTGATTCATAAAAATCTCATATTCTTCTTGAGTACAAAAACCATTTACAGGCTCAACTACTGCTCTATTATACCAACTCCTATCAAATAAAACCATTTCCCCAGCTTTTGGAAACTGTTCTACATAACGTTGAAAATACCATTGAGATTGTTCGTCTTTTGTTGGTTTAGGTAAAGCCACAATTCTCATATGTCTTGGATTTATCCTTTCTGTAATCCTTCTAATTGCTCCTCCTTTACCTGCAGCATCTCTACCNTGAAATACTATGATAATTCGTTCTTCATTTTTGATAGCCCATGTTTGTAAACGAATTAGCTCAACTTGTAATTTTTTTAAGTTCTTTTCATACTTTATGTAACGAAGCGCTTTTTCTACACTTAAAGGTTCTTTATCTATTAAAGCTACAAGACCTTTTTTGGTGTTTAACTGTTTTATATCTGATGCTGTTAACTTTCTTGCCATTTTTTTTTAATCTATTTGATGAACATTAGACCTATAATAACGCATTACTACATTTGGATCTGGGTTTAGTATTGTACCCGCCTCAGATTTACCATCATAATAAAATTGAGATAAAACATAACGCATTGCTTCTAACCTTGCTACTTTTTTATCGTTAGTTTTTATAATCATCCAAGGACTATATGTAGTATGTGTTTTCGAGAACATTTCAGATTTATAATGTGTGTATTTATCCCAAAGAATTTGACCTTGTTTATCTACTGGACTAAATTTCCATCTTTTTAACGGATTATCTCTTCTGCTTTCAAATCGTTTTAGTTGCTCATCCTTAGTAATAGACAACCAAAACTTTATAATAATTACTCCATCTTCATACATCATATGTTCAAACTCAGGAACTTGAACTAAGAATTCTTTATATTGTTTCTCTGAACAAAAACCCATAACAGGTTCCACAACAGCTCTATTATACCAACTTCTATCAAAAAAAACAATTTCTCCAGGATTTGGTAGCTCTTTAATATATCTTTGAAAATACCACTGACCTTTTTCTACTTCTGTAGGTTTATTTAAAGCTACTAACCTACTAGATCTAGGGTTTAAATGTTCCATGAACCTTCTAATGTTCCCACCTTTACCAGCAGCATCTCTACCTTCAAAAATTATAGCTACTCGCTTTTGTTCTTTTGCTATATGATGTTGAAGTTTTACTAATTCTATTTGCAATAAACGTAATTCATTAATGTAAGAAAGTGTTTCGTTTACTTTTTGATAATGACTGTGTTTATTCTTTAATAAATTTAATAATTGATTATTGTTTTTTAATTTATAGAATTCCTCTTCTGTAATGTTATTTTTTGGATCCATCCACTTTGTTTAAAAGCTTAAATTTAAAGATTTTTTTAAGAGTATCTAAAATTATCGTTTGAAATTTCTTGATTATATTTGTTTGTAATGAAACATTTTTTTTTCTTACTAATATTCTTCATTTCATCATTTATTTTTTCACAAGAAAAATTCTCTAAAGAAATTAAACTTATTACTGAAAATGACCTTTATGTTTCTACAAATAGAGACAGATATTATACAAATGGTTTTTTCTTAAATTATAGATACCTTACAGATAAGAAATCTAAAAAATTAGCAAAAAGAATTTTTGAATGGGAACTGGGGCATGAAATGTATAACCCCAATAAATCTACAGTTGAAAAAATTTCTGAACATGATAGACCTTTTGCAGCATATTTATATGTCAGCTTTGGTGTAAACAGAATTTATAAGAACAAAAGAATATTTAATACAACTTTTCAAGTTGGTATGATAGGACCTAGTGCTTTTGGTGAAGAGGTTCAAGATTTTGTGCATAATTTTTATGGTTTTAATAATGTTACTGGATGGAAATATCAAATAGCAAATGCTATTGGTTTAAATTTTAATGCAGAATATCTTCATTTTATTACAAAAAATAAAACAGACAGTTTTGACTTAACTTGGATTAATAAAGGAAAAATTGGAACTGTTTACACAAATATTTCTTCAGGTTTTTTGGCAAGATTTGGTTTTATACCTTTAACCAACATGTTGAATTCAATGAGTTTTGGCACAAATTTAAATGATGATACTACAGAAACTGTAAGACAGGTAGAATCTTACTTTTTTATACAACCCATGTTTAGATATGCTTTTTATGATGCCACTTTACAAGGTAGTTTCTTAAATGATAATAGTTTGGTTACAAAAGAATTAGTTCCTTTTGTTTTTGATATAGCTATTGGCATTAAATTTACAGCAAGAAGATTAAATTTTGGCTATACTTTTAATTATAATACTAATAAATCTAGAGGATTAAGATTTAAATACGGTAATAAATATGGTTCTATACAAATTAGTTATCTTCTTAATTAATTTTCAAAAAAATCATCTTTAAAACCAATTAGATAAAGCATCTCTTTTGCTCTTGTTATAGCAGTATATAACCACCTATAATAAGCAATAGAAACTCCTTCTGGTAAATACGGCTGCTCTATAAATACAGTATTCCATTGTCCTCCTTGAGATTTATGGCAAGTTATAGCATAAGAAAACTTTACTTGTAAGGCATTAAAATACTTATTCTTTTTTATAGCTAAATACTGTTTGTATTTCGACTTTTCATGAGCATAATCTTCTTTAATAGCCTCATAAAGTTTATTAGATTCTTCGTAAGTTAAAGAAGGACTCTCACTAGTTAATGTATCTAAAAGTAAAACCGTATCAAAAGGCTGCATATCTGGATAATCTATCATTCTTAATGAGACTTCTGCAAAATGAAAACCATATAATTCTTTGATAGAAATTATTCTTAAAACCTCACAAATATCTCCATTTGCAATAAAACCTGCAGATGATGAATCTGACAACCAATAATAATTATTCTTAACAACCATTACATAATCTCCAGTGGAAATTTCATTTTCTTGACCTCTAATTCTAAATCGTATTTGCTGATTGTATTGATTGGCTCTTTTATTAGAGCGAACAATAAAAGCAGTATCTTCTACTCCATCTGAATCGTAAGCAGAGACTAATGCATCTTCTATATCATAACCATCTTCTAATCTTTTAATATCAGGATATTTTATAGAAAATTTAAAATCTTCAATTTCATTCTCTATTGCCAATCTTAAATAGGTTGCATTTACTAAAATTCCTGAATTTAAATGTTGACGCATTACTTCATCTAACTCAATAGAAATAACCTTTTTATCAAATTGATAATTTAAAGTTTCTTCATCTAATGCAGGACTTACTTTAAGTTTTACAGGAGGTAATTGAGCTGTATCTCCAACAAAAATTAATTTACAATTATGACCAGAACTTACATAATTTATTAAATCGTCTAACAACGATTTAGAATCAAATAGTTGTTGATTTTGTTTACCATCTGGTATCATAGATGCTTCGTCTACTATAAAAATAGTATTTCTATGTTTGTTAGCTTGCAAAACAAAATCTACTGAACCGTTTGTGTTTTTTTTTGGAAAATAAATTTTTTTATGAATAGTAAAAGCAGGTTTTTTAGAATACACAGAAATTACTTTAGCAGCTCTTCCTGTGGGAGCAAGTAAAACAGATTTTTTATTTGCTTTCCATAAAGTATTTACAAAAGAACCAATTACAGTGGTTTTACCAGTTCCTGCATATCCTTTAAGTAAAAACAGTGCATCTTTATTATCATTAAAAATAAAACTACTTAAAAGATTAAAAAGCTCTCCTTGTTTTAATGTAGGTGTAAATGCAAATTTTTTAAGTAATTCTTTAGTAAAATTAACAGGTTCTTTTATCATAATTTTATAAAACANTCAAAGATACATTTCTTTATAAAGAAAAATTTTTATGATAGAAAAAAAATTGTAGATTTGCGNTAATACTATTAAAAAACTAAATATAAAATGAGTTTAATACTAATGATTATAGGAGCTGTACTAGCATCAGTACTAGTAGCTTTTGTTATAGTTAAATATTTACCTTTAAATTTAAGATGGATTCCATCTGTTCTATTGCTTTTATTAGCNGTGTATTTAGGGTATCTAATTTATGATGGAATTATGAAACCNATCAATTTTAACAAACAAAAAGTGGTTAAATTTGAAAAGGTTATTAAGAATTTAAAAATCATTAGAGATGCTCAAGTAAAGTATTATGAAGTTAATGGTGTGTATACTAAAGACAAAGAAGGATTAATTAAATTTATAGATACAGCACAATTAGCATTAACAGAAACTAAAACCATTGTTGAGAAAGAAAATAAAGGTGGTGGTGTAATTATCGATGTTGAAAAAAGAGTTACAGATACTATAGGTTACGAACCTGTATTAAAATACTTTAAAGACAGAGATTATAAAAATATGTTTAAAGTACCTGGTGTACCAAATACTGAGTTCGAAATAGAAATTGGTGAAGTTGAAAAAGTACAAGGTTTAGTTGTTCCTACATTTAGAGCTAGAACTCCAAAAGAAGGAATTTTAAAGGGTATGGATGAATCTCTTATNAAACAAGAAAAAGAAGCAATAGAAACAGATCAAATTAAAGGAGAATATGTTTCTGTAGGTTCTTTAGAAGAAGTAACAACTGGTGGTAACTGGCCTCCAAAATACGATAGAAAAGACGGTGCTAAAAAAGAAGAGTAATACTTCTATAGAAAATACCAACAATTTAAAGTTATCCATCCAATTTAGTTTGGATGGATTTTCTTTTTGTATTTCTAATTTAGAAAATGANAAAGACGAATTGTTTACTGAGTATCTTTTTGATANTCAATTAAAAACTCCTGAAGCGCTTTTAGAAGAAATAAAACCTGTTTTTAAAAATGATAAAAATTTACATTTAGACTTTAAAAATGTAAATGTTATTTACAGAAANAACCTTAACTCTTTAGTNCCTATAGCATATTTTGATGAAAATAATTTATCTCAATATCTTAATTTTTCTATAAAGACATTAAAAACAGACTATATAGCTTACGACACATTAAAAAACACTGAGGCAAACAATGTTTATATACCATATGTAAACATAAATAATTATTTATTTCAGCATTTTGGTGAGTTTGAATATAGACATCATTTATCTGTTTATATTGATAAATTGATTGATTTAAACAATGAAAA
>JGI26084J50262_1000759_pt1 | contig 18501 bp, 18 predicted proteins | sample SaaInl6LU_22_DNA_FD_50262 | JGI IMG/M metagenome (IMG submission 50262) | reverse complement strand
TATAGCTTCAATACCTTCCAGTGAAGGGTCGTTCAAATAGTGTTCAAGTACACTTATTTCAATCCCCGTACCCAAAAAGCCGTCTTCAATTAACGGCACCANCAATGGCGTGGGTAACGCAATCAATTCATGAGCTACCCTCANAGCGTCTAAGCGCTTGGTATAGGCGCCGCTGCGAACCGTTGCGCGTGTACCTAATAAGGCCGTCTTGCGCTGAGGCCCTTGCGCTAATGACGCAACAACGGGATCAATCACATTAATAAAGGTCAAATCTGGAAAGGATTCTTCGAGCATCGTACCTGCCGCAGCACTCGCGCTGTTACAAGCAATAACAATCACATCACAACCTTCAGCGGCTAAGAAGCCCACAATCTCTCGACTGAAAGCTCGAATAGCTTCGTCACTTTTATCACCGTACGGCAGGTGCAAAGTATCACCATAGTACACCTTATCTACCTGAGGCAATTTTTCTTCCAGTGCACGGAGCACCGTAAGTCCGCCCAAGCCGCTGTCAAATAACCCTATTTTGCGTTGCTTCTTCACAGCACGCAAAATACCAAATAAAAAGCCCCCCGCGAGCTGCGCTCGCGGGGGGCTTTAAAAAAATTTCGTTCAGCCTAGTTTATGCCTAACTCCGCTTTCACCAACGGAAGGATATCCTCACCACCGTCAAGGTAAATCACTACTGCTTTTGAGGCAGAAGCGTCAAGGATGTAAGTAAAACCGTTCGCTGAAGCTACTTTTTCAACTGCAGCTTGTGCTTTTTCACTAATAGGCAACATCAAGTCCATTTGCTTACGCTGTAGCTCTTGCTGCGCACTTTGGTTGAACTGCTGGATACGCTGACCCATGGTCTGCAACTCCTCATTTTCCTTCTGAAGGCGCAATTCTGTCCAAGTATCCATATTGGCTTGAGCATTTTGNAATTTCGTCATGTACTCTTCCTGCATGGCGGTAGCATCGCTTTCCAATTGGCCCGCATANTTCTGAATTTCAGCTTCTGCAGCCTTGTATTCCGGCATTACGGAGATCAATTCGTCTACATTAATGTGACCTACTTTTTGCTGGGCAACTGTGGTTCCTGCGAAGCCTAAGGTCAAGGCGATGGCGAGTAATACTCTTTTCATTTTCTGTTGATTTATTTCTTTAAACTATTCAAAACTTCCTCACTGTAGTCCTTCTCCTTTTCAACGAAGAGTACACCACTTTGAGCACTTTTATCCAGGACCAGTTCCAATTTACGCTTCTGGGCCAATGCCTGAACCGCACCAAAAACCTTGTCCTGAATGGGCTGAACCAGCTGCGTACGCTTTTCAAAAAGCATGCCTTCNGGCCCAAAATATTTCTGTTGCAAAGCAAGCACTTCTTCAGCTTTCTGCACAATAGCTNCTTCGCGTTTTTCTAATTTTTCTGGNGAAAGCAATATTTGCTCTGCCGCCAAGGCATCTTTTAAGCTCTGTAGATCACTTTGCAACGCACTAACCTCACCGGCCCATTGCGTACTCAACTGGTCTACCTGGGCTTTTGCCTGGGCATATTCAGGTAGATTCTTCAAGATGTAATCGGTATCAACAACACCATAACGCTGTGCGAGAAGCGAAGTTGAAAAGAGTACAGCAAGTAATAATCCTATTTTTCTCACGGCTTGAAGGTACTTCAATTAGAACTGTTGTCCAATGATGAAATGCGTCTGCCAACCGCTTGCCGTTGCGCCATTTGGCTCAGGGTCAAATCCGTAAGCAACATCCACTCCCATCAATCCAAACATAGGCATGTAAATGCGCAAACCGGCACCGGCACTACGTTTCAAATTAAACGCACGGTAGTCCCAGAAATTATCGTAGTTATTTCCACCTTCCATGAAAATCAAAGGGAAAACTTGCGCCGACGGATTGTTGGCAATGATGTAGCGCATTTCAAAGACGTATTTGTTGTAGAGTGCACCACCACCACCTGGAGTAATAGAGTTGTTGGTGTAGCCACGAAGACCTATGATTTCACGACCGTCGATGACAAAATTGGCCAATCCGTCCCCACCTACATAGAAGCGCTCAAACGGCGGCAAACCTAAGTCCTTGTTGTAGCTGCCTAGATAACCAAATTCCCCGTGAGTGCGAATGACAAACTTCGAAGTGATCGGTGCGAACCAATCCGCATTCAATTTCCATTTGTGGTATTCTACNAATTTAAACCGCTCCTCCGAAGAAAGGCTTTTGTAATCAATGTCGTCACGCAATAGGCTGAACGGCGGGGTCAATTCTGCAGCGAAACTGATTTGAGAACCGCGTGTCGGGAATATAGGCACATCCGTATTGTTACGTCCCAACGTAAATTTATAATTCACATTGTTTGAAATCCCCTTGTTGTAATTCAAGAACCCAGTCGGGAAGTTGTTCAAATTAAAGCGACGGAATTCCAATCCTTGGTACAAGGTGAAATAATCGTCCGGCCACTTCAAACGTTGGCCCAAACCAAAGTTAATACCCGTAATTAATAAACTCTGACGGTTGGGATCACTTGCTTGAACCCCGTTGCTCTGAACGTTGTGGTAAATGGTTCCAGTAAAGCTGTTCGGCTTCTTTCCACCCAACCAAGGTTCCGTAAAAGAGGCATTGTAGCTCTGGAAATACAATCCGTTCGACTGCGCACGAATATTAATAGTCTGTCCATCACCGGTAGGAAGGGGCTGCCANGCACGCTTATTACCTACGTTTTTCGCTGAGAAATTGTTGAAGTTCAAACCAAGCGTACCGACCACACGGTTGGCACCCCACCCACCTTGTAATTCAAGCTGAGAGGTCGATTTTTCAACTACCGTATATTCAAGATCTACCGTTCCTGTTTGTGGGTCAGGCACTGGATTTACACCAATCTGTGTTTGATCGAAATACCCCAATTGCGACAATTCACGAATGGTACGCTGAATCATTGCCTTTGAAAACAGATCCCCAGGTCGTGTTCTCACCTCGCGGTAAATGACGTGATCGTTCGTGCGCTCGTTACCGGTGATGCTCACCTTGCGAATGGTCGCCTGACGACCTTCTTGAATCCGAACTTCCACATCAATCGTGTCGTTCTGAACGTTTTTTTCTATCGGTACAACCTGTGAGAAGAGGTAACCATTGTTCAAATAAATGGACGCGACATCGTTTCCGTTTGGATCAAAACTAACCCGTTCGTTCAAATGCTGACTGTCGTAAATATCACCGCGATTGATCTTGAGAATACTGCGTAACAACGGCGTATCGTATTTCGTGTTCCCAACGAACGTGATGTCTCCAAAGTAATACTTGCGGCCCTCTTCAAGCGTTATTTCAATGTTGATGAGTTCCTCATCAATGCGGTAATTTGTATCGCGAATGATACGGGCATCACGGTAGCCCATACTGTTGTATTTCGCCACCAAAGCACGCATGTCTTCGCTGTATTCTTTTTTCCGAAGTTTCGACACCTTAAAGATTGCCTTACCCTTCATCTTGGTGTTCTTCATTGCTTTTAGGAGCACCTTGTCCGAGACCGATTCATTTCCAACAAAGACGATTTCACCAATTTTAACACGCGAACCAGGCTTTACTCGGAATCCTAGAATAACCGCGTTGTTGAAAGAAGAATCGCGTTCTTGGGTAATATCGACCGTTGCGTTGAGATATCCTTTTTCACGGAAATAGGATTGAATTTTATTGCGGCTCATCACCACCAAGTTCTCGTTCACTACTTTTCCAGCGCGCAAATCCAACTCTTCACGGATGTCGTCTTTCCAAGACTTTTTGACGCCCGTAATGAAGTATTTACTCATTTTCGGCAATTCCTGTAAGCGAATGTCGAGATATACTTTACGCCCACTCTTGTTCACCACACTGAAGGTAATGTTCTCAAAAAGTTGCTGGCGCCATAGCGTACGAATAGCGTCTGAAATCTTAGGGTCTGGGAACTGGATGTTATCGCCAACACGAATGTTGGTCAACATAATCACCACATTTGGATCTAAATCCTGTGCGCCGCTTACCGTAATTCCGGCGACCTCGTAATCAATTCCTGGAATGAGGCCAAAATCACCGTTTTGAACCACTTGCGCCGTGGTCGTAAAAGAAACGAGGGTGAGTAAAAGTGCCCAAAGGGTATTCTTCATGTCTTTATAATGACGTTAACTGTTCTGAGGTTTGTCCAAACCTGCGCTCGCGTTTTTGAAAAGCTGCGATTGCATCGTACAAACCGGATGCGTCGAAATCNGGCCATAAAACAGGGGTGAANTACAACTCTGCGTAGGCCAATTGCCATAACAAATAGTTGCTGATTCGTTGCTCACCGCTTGTCCTGATCATTAGATCTGGATGCGGCATTCCCGCCGTAAACAAATACTGTTCTACAGACGCTTCNGTTATATCTGCAGGATCTATNCTTCCTTCAGCTACTTTTTGAGCAATCTTACGTATGGCTTGCACCATTTCATCCTGTGAGCCGTAACTCAATGCAAGCGTCAAAGTTAATCCATCATTCTTTGCCGTAGCCTGAATTACAGACATTAACTTTTTATTTGCTTTTGGGGGTAAGGTGTCTAGATTGCCGATGGAACAGAGGCGAACGTTATTGTCCATTAATGTAGGTAATTCCTTTTCTAGGGCGGACATCAGGATATTCATTAACGCATCNACCTCCGCCTTTGGTCGGTTCCAATTTTCGGTAGAGAANGCATATACCGTAAGGTAGTTCAAGCCTAATTCCGCTGAAGCGGTGGTGATTTTTCGCAATGCCTCGACCCCTACTTCGTGACCNCGTACACGCGACATAAAGCCCTGCTGCTTCGCCCAGCGACCGTTGCCGTCCATAATGACAGCAATATGCTCCGGCATGTGCTTCGGGTCTAAGCCCGCCTTTAGACGATTGGCTTTAAAAACTTTAGAATCCACTGCAGCGTTCATCTCTAGGGCTTAGGTTGTAAAAAATGGTTAGTCCGGCAAAAATAGTCCAATCTCGCTGTTCAGCAGTCCCTCTGGACAATCCATTTGAATAAGTAACATTTCCGGGGTTAGAAAAGTACGCGGCAACCGCATTTCTTTCTTCCTCTAGGGCTGCTGCATCAACAAAGTCGCCGCTAGTATCGTCCATGTAATCTGTCCCGTAACGACGCCAACCTATTTCTGCTGTCATACTGAAATCGCGTCCTAAACTCTGGCGGTAGCCCATGCCAAAGGGTACAGTGAGGGTCGCATTGCCGTAAAACAATTGGTCACTCAAATCCGTCTGCTGCCCCTCTGTTCCCTAATTCACGAAGGTTGTGCCATTCGTCCTGATAAAAACCCTGCGGATTGTAAAAAGTCAAGCCCAGTCCACCAAATACATAAAAGGACCGTTTGAATTTCGTACCTGTTCCATAAGGCCAGAAATTAAATTCGGTCATGTAGCTGAATTCCGAGAGCTCTGTGCGGAAGGCAATGTCACGATTTAATTTAAAATCGTCCTTTGCCCAGGCATCAGAAGCGCCTACATAGCCGCGGTAATAATTCATTCGCGTGCTCCAGTGCCAATTGTATTGACGACGAACAGTGAGCTGAGCTGCAGGTTGGTTGGGCACGAAGCCGTAGATCCCCTGAGCATTAGTTCCCACGGCACCAACATCGCCATGAAACAATGTTCCAGAACCGCCTAAACCGAGCTCATAAAATTGGGCATGTAGGAAAGAACTGCAAATAAGCAGGAAGTATAGGAGTGCCTTTTTCATGTATTAATTTCTGTAATCCAACCCCCAACTCAATTTATTCCGGAGGGTGGACGGGAAATCTTGAAGTTCCGTTTGTACCAATGCGATACGAAAGTCTGCCTTCTGAATGAAGAGCTCCGTAGTCGTATCAAAACTGTGAATTCGACTGTCTAGTGAAGTTAAAAATTCGTTTTCTCGACTTTCTACGCGTAGGCGGAGGGTATTGTTGTCAGATATAACGAAGGGACGCATAGTCAAATTGTGCGGGGCAATAGGTGTAAGTGCAAAATTTTCACTGTTCGGCATAATAATGGGCCCGCCACAGCTTAAACTGTAGCCCGTAGAACCTGTTGGTGTGCTCACAATCAAACCGTCTGCCCAGTAGCTGTTTAAATACGCGCCATTTAGATACGTATGCACGGTGATCATGCTTGTGGTTTCCTTTCGAGCGATAGTAATTTCATTCAAGGCAAAATTAGGCTTGACAACGCGGTTACAGGATGTGCGTACCTGCAGCAGGGTGCGGTAGTCCAGTTGAAATCTGCCGCTAAAGAGTGCATCTAAAGATGTTTCTATATTGCTTTTTGCGACGTTCGCGAGAAACCCTAATCGGCCCATGTTGATACCCAGGATAGGAATATCTTTATTTTGAATCAACACCGTCGCATCGAGAATGGTACCGTCACCGCCCAAGGAAATGAGGAAATGAGGATCAAAATTTTCCAATTCTTCTTCGTCCGAAAACGTGGAGAAATGCATTTCAGGAAACTCCTCTGCTTTGATCTCATCGCAAGCGCCAACTAACGTATGATAAACAGCGAAGTCTGCACCTTCCTCGACCAATTTCTCCAACACGACCTCCAGGTAGGGAAGGTTTGCGGGCTTTGGCGTGCGTCCGTAGAGTGCTATTCTCATGAGTACTTCAAATAGTTCATTAAATGGTCGTATCGTTCGCGGTAATCTGCGTCGTACGATTCATCGCCAAAGATACCTTCTATTTCGTACCCATAGCGCTGTAAACTCTTGATAATAGGTGCAGTATGCTCTAAATTTAGCTTTAACGTCAACTGCAACGATGTTTCGACGGCTTTATGCGTCATCCAAAGACCCAAAAGTTTAGCATCATTGTGCTCGACAGCATGGGCAATTTCCACCAAACTGTACTGTTCCGCAGCAATACTCACTACAAGGATTGCACCGGTTTGAAGCAATGTAGGCGTTGCTCGGAAAAATTCCAGGATGTCTGATAACAAAAAAGAGTTGATGTAACGTCCAGCAGTGTTGACAACCGGCACCAACGTGATGCGGTGCTGGGTGCATACTTCCATGACCTCAAAGAAGTGTGCGCCTTCTCTCACATGAGGAAAAAACCCTTGCCGTAAAGTGCTTTTGGCAGGCTGCGTATCGTCTTCAGATTCGTACAACGCGTCTTCACTCAATAGACCGGCATACAAACCGTCCTTCGTTACTAAGGGCAGGTGGCTAATTTTGAGATCGTCCATGAACTCCAAAGCCTCAGCCACTGTTGTCTCAGGAAGAATCCCCTTGATGGGTTCGGTATGTAGTGTTTCTTGTAACATTTCATAACAAACATAGCCCTTTTCTTTAGCTTTGCCCCCATGAACGATCACACAAAACTTAGCGTAAATATCAATAAGATTGCCACCCTTCGCAATGCACGTGGCGGGGACGTACCTAATGTCCTAAAAGTCGCTCTCGATTGCGAGCAGTTTGGAGCGGAGGGTATTACGGTTCACCCTAGACCTGATCAGCGCCACATACGCTACAGTGATGTTGCGGAGTTGGCCCCTGCGGTAACCACGGAGTTCAACATCGAAGGGTATCCCAATGAAGAATTTATGGCACTTGTGCTTGCGAATCGTCCCACACAAGTTACGCTTGTTCCAGACCCTCCCGGTGTTTTGACTTCAAATGCAGGATGGGATGCCATTGGGCACAAAGATCTCCTGACAAAGGTGATCGCAACTTTTAAAGATGCCGGTATTCGTACGTCCATATTTATTGAAACGGATCACGAACAAATTGCAGCGGCAAAAGCTACGGGTACAGATCGTATAGAATTGTATACCGAAGCCTATGCAACAGGCTATTTACACGATAGAGATGCCGCCGTTGCGCCTTTTGTAAGTAGCGCTGCCTTTGCGAAAAGTATTGGCCTGGGAGTGAATGCAGGTCATGATCTTAGCTTAGAGAACCTCAGCTTTTTCGCCCAAAAGCTCCACGGAAACTTAGATGAGGTAAGCATTGGACACGCATTGATTTCAGATGCGCTTTATTTAGGTCTTCACAATACCATTCAACAATACCGAAATTGTCTGAATCCTACAGCATGGAAGTAGTACCGCTATTTTCCAAAGTCTACGGCGATGGTGCACCGCTAATCATCCTTCACGGATTGTTTGGCATGGGGGATAATTGGGTGACGCATGCAAAAAACTGGGCTGAAATGGGCTGGGAAGTGCACGCGGTTGACCAACGCAACCACGGCAGGTCGCCGCATCACACCGTTCATAATTACGATGTAATGGCATCGGACCTAGAGGCCTATATGGATGCAAAAGGATTGAAAACCGCTGTGATATTAGGCCACAGCATGGGTGGAAAAACGGCCATGCACTTTGCCGTGAGTCGTCCTGAACGGGTACGGGCATTAGTGGTTGTAGATATTGCACCAAAGGCTTATCCCATTCACCATCAGGGCTATATAAATGCAATGAAGTCTGTAGATTTCGATACTGTTAAATCTCGTGGTGCAGTAGATGCGGTTCTTGCAAAAAGTGTTGAAAATGCGGGCATTCGCCAATTCTTTATGAAGAGCTTGTATTGGGTGACTAAAGAAAAATTGGCCTTCCGATTCAATCTCGATGCCCTCGAAGATCAACTACAAGAAGTAGGCACACCTTTGGAATTTGGCTACTTTGATCGTCCCACTTTATTCATCGCAGGCGGCGCAAGCGGCTACATTGCAGCGGAAGACGAAGATGCCATTTTAGACCATTTCCCTGCTGCGCACATCGAGACCATTGCTAATGCAGGGCACTGGGTGCATGCAGAAGCTCGAGAACCGTTCTCAGCATTGGTAGTTGACTTCCTAGAAAATCTAGTCTAGAACGTCTTTAAGTTCAAAATGTAAGTAATGTGCAGCACCTTGACGCTGTACGAGCGCATCGGCTAGATCGGGTTTGCCTAAGAATACCCACGCTTTATTACTAAAGTCGTAGCGCTCGAGCGGTTGCGTAAACAATCCACGGTCCAATTTATCATTGCGATTGGCATCTTCATACACCTGTACCATGAAGCGTTCGGGCAACTGCACCTCAACATACGCCGTATCAACTGGTGATTGGATTTCCGCAAAGCCCACTGCAAGTCGTTGTTCATTGGCACCCAATATTTCGTAGGCAATACGTGCAGGATATTGATCCGCAGCAGCGCAAGTGAAGTAGAGGCCTGGCTTTTCTTGGGCAACTACCGCGCTTGTAAAAAAGGCGAATAGCAGAAGTACGGTTCTAGTCTTCATACTCGATCTTAACTCCTTTTTTAGCCAATAGCGCACCGTTTGCTTTTAGCGAATCCAAGACTTCTTCATAGATAGGTATGAAGACCGTTGGGTTGTCGCTGTAAAAGGCAAAGCTGGATTTGAATTGGTCTTCAGTGATTCCATGCTTTTCATAGACCTTCGCGTAATAATCTTCGATACCGTTGGTATCGCCCAACATAATGGCACCGTTACGCGCACCCTCTATTACGTGAATATCAACCATGATCGGCATCATCTGCTCTGGTGTCAAAACAGTTTCAGGGATCTGAACCTCGGGAGAAGCGCACCCTATGAAAAGGATGAATAGTACGCTTGCAAAATAGTGCCCGAGTCGCATCATGTTTTAGTCTCTATCAAATACTAAACGCGTACCCAACACGCTATCGTCTAATTTACCCTCTTTATAGGCAAGGTGACCACCTACAAAAGTGTGCGTCACTTTGGATTTGAACAGCGTTCCTTCAAACGGGGACCAACCACATTTGTACAAAATATTCTGCTTATTCACGTTCCAGGGCTGGTTCGGCTCAACCAATACTAAATCTGCATGGTATCCCTCGCGTAAAAAGCCCCGCTCCTCCATTCGGAACAAAATTGCCGGGTTGTGACACATCTTTTCTACCATTTTTTCGATCGTAAAGGTTCCGTCGTGCACCCGTTCCATCATCGCAGGGAGCGCGTGTTGCACCAACGGACCACCAGAAGGTGCGTTCAAATAGGTATTTGCTTTCTCATCGAGGGTGTGCGGTGCATGATCTGTTGCAATCACGTCTAAACGATCGTCCAGTAGTGCTTTCCAGAGCGCCTCTCTGTCAGCTGAAGTCTTTACTGCTGGATTCCATTTGATGTGGCTGCCCTTTTTTGCGTACTGGCTATCATCAAACCACAAATGGTGTACACAAACCTCAGCGGTAATGCGCTTTTCTGCCAATGGCTTACGGTTGGAAAACAGCTTCGTCTCTTTTCCGGTACTGATGTGAAAAATGTGTAATCGGCTGTTGTATTTTTTCGCAAGATTTACCGCAGTCGATGAGCTCAAGTAACAAGCCTCTTCACTGCGAATGATCGGGTGCTGTGCCATGGGAATATTGTCCCCGAACTCAGCTTTTGCCCGCTCCAAATTCGCTTTGATCGTTGCTTCATCTTCACAATGCGTAATCAATTGGTGGTCCAATTGAAATATACCTTCCAAGGTCTTCTGCTCGTCTACCAGCATATTACCGGTAGATGATCCCATGAAAATTTTAATTCCAGCAACATCCCGCTTGCTAACTTTTTTCAATTCTTCGAGGTTGTCGTTCGAAGCACCCATATTGAAGCTGTAGTTCGCTAATGATACTTGCGAAGCACGCGCATATTTCTTCTCTAACTCCTCAATGGTTAAGGCTGCTGGTTTTGTGTTCGGCTGCTCCATGTAAGAGGTTATACCCCCGGCAACCGCTGCACGAGATTCAGAATAAATATCCCCCTTATGGGTTAACCCCGGCTCTCTAAAGTGAACCTGATCATCAATGACTCCCGGCAAAAGAAATTTACCGTTCGCATCAATGATGGTTACGTTCCCGTTTTTTGGACCAATGGACCCGTCAATTTTTGCGATTCTTCCGTTTTCCACGAGTAAATCACCTTCAAAGACTTCACCCTCATTGACTATGCGGGCATTTTTAATGAGATACGATTTTAACATTGTATTCGGTAGGGGTTTTTTTAAGGTTTCGTGAACCAACTCCAAATTTTCAATTTCATCACACCAAAGATGGCTTCTTTGATGATGCCACTCGACATTTTACTAGTCCCTTCNGTACGGTCGGTAAAAATCACGGGGACCTCCTTCAAGGTGAGCCCTTTGCGCCAAGCAATGAATTTCATTTCAATCTGGAAGGCGTAGCCAACGAAGTGAATTTTTGAAAAATCAATCCNCGCTAAGGTTTCACGTTTGTAGCATTTAAAGCCNGCCGTTGCATCCTGTATGGGCATGCCAGTGACGAATCGAACATAGACAGAAGCAAAATAACTTAACAGCACTCTGCTCATGGGCCAATTGACCACATTTACACCCTGAACGTAACGCGAGCCAATACTCACATCAGCGCCTTCTGTACAAGCCTCAAGAAGTCTAGGTAAATCCTCTGGGTTGTGTGAAAAATCACAATCCATCTCAAAGACATGCGAATATTCACGCGCTAGCGCCCATTTAAAACCGTGAATGTAGGCGGTACCTAAGCCCAGTTTACCCGTGCGTTCTTCCAAATGAATTCGTCCGCCGTGTACCTCCATCAAGCGACGAANAGCCGCCGCTGTTCCGTCGGGTGAGCCGTCGTCAACGACCAAGACCTCGAAGCCGCCAGGCAACGCCATAACGGTATTGAGCATCTTCTCGATATTTTCAATCTCGTTGAATGTAGGTATAATGACTAATGCGCGTAACATGCAGCAAATGTAGGAAAGAAAGCGCTAGTTTAGTGGTATGAAATTGGATGTGTATACACGAAAAATTCACTGGAAGATTGCGCTCATAGCGTTCGGGACCATCATTGGCCTCGCCTCGCTTTTTTACACCGAATCGTTCCTAAAAGAATTGCGTGCGGAAGAGGAATTAAAAATTAAGCGTTGGGCGGAAGCTGTCGAAGCCGTTTTTTTCGCCGAAGACGACGTTAACCTTAGCTTTTATACCCAAATCATCCAAGACAACAAGACCATTCCGGTCATTCTTACCGACAGCAAAGGCNCCATCATCGCGCACCGCAACCTGAATACACCGGAAACGAACCCAGAAAAATACCTACTACGAAAGTTGGACGAATTTAAATCCAGTGGTAGCGTTTTAGAAAATTCATACGCAGATGGGCAGGTCAATTTTCTCTATTACAAGGGGTCTAACCTCCTCACTAAGCTGCGCCTTTACCCGTTGATATTATTAGGTGTTATTGGGGTATACATGCTCATCAGCTATATGGCATTTTCGAATGCAAGACGTTCCGAGCAAAACAAAGTCTGGACAGGTATGGCTAAAGAAACTGCACACCAGATTGGCACGCCACTAAGTGCATTAATGGGTTGGTTGGGCTACTTGAAAGAGCAGTATCCTAAAGAAAATGCCTTTGGAGAAATGGAAAAAGACATTGATCGGTTAACGGACATCACTGACCGATTCAGTAAGATCGGCTCCCAGCCTGAACGAACCGATAAAGATCTTGACGATACCATCGAAAAAACAGTAGACTATTTGAGAAGCCGTTTGGGCAATAAAATTACGCTGTCGCTCGACATGGACGGATCCCGAGCATCGAATCACAACCAACAATTGATCAGTTGGGTCCTAGAAAATATGATCAAGAATTCTGCTGATGCCATGGACGGTTCGGGTACAATTTCCGTTGAAAAAAGAACACAGTCTAATCGAATGATTGTACTTATAAAAGATACAGGACGCGGGATAACGCAAGCGGACCAGCGCAAAATCTTCGAACCCGGCTTCACAAGTAAAAGTCGCGGTTGGGGCCTTGGCCTGAGCCTTGCAAAACGCATTATTGAAGAATACCATGGCGGGAAATTGACCCTGGAACAAAGTATTCCCGGGGAAGGCACGACCTTTAAAATTAGCCTTCCAATCGCTTAATGAATACCTCCACGCTCTATTTGCATATCCCCTATTGTAGGCAGGCTTGTCACTATTGCGACTTTCATTTTTCTACCCAGCGTTCAACGGAATCGGCCTTGCTAGAGGCGATGCGCAATGAAATAACATTGCGAGCAAACCAAACGCCATGGAGCGGAACTACCTTAAGCAGTCTTTACTTTGGAGGCGGAACTCCAAGCTTTTTGGATACAGCAGAAATTGCCCGGCTCATTGCGCATGCAAAGTCCCTGTTTTCTTTTTCCTCGACCATTGAAATTACACTCGAGGCTAATCCTGACGATATCACGCCAGAGAAGTTAGAAGCCTGGCACAGCATGGGTATTACAAGATTGAGCGTAGGCCTGCAAAGTTTCGACGACCACGATTTACGTTCCATGAATAGGGCCCATAATGCCGCGCATTCCGTACAATGTCTAAAGTGGATTGCAGAGGGGCCTATCGAAAATTACAGCGTAGATTTTATGTACGGTATGCCCGGAAGTTCAGTGGAAAGCTGGAAGGACCAATTGGACCAATTAGCCACCTATTTGCCCCCTCACCTCAGCTGCTACGCATTAACTGTTGAGGAAAAGACAGTACTACATCATCAAATAAACTCCGGTGAAACCTCACAACCTTCTGACGAAATTATAGTCGCACAATTTGAAGCATTGCGAGCATGGGCAGGGTTACACGGCTATACGCACTACGAATTATCAAATTTCGCACTACCCAATAAACACAGCAGACACAACAGCCACTATTGGAGCGGCCGTCCCTATCTGGGGGTCGGTCCTGGCGCACATTCCTTCGATGGTGCGCAGCGCTGGTGGAACGTATCAAACAACACCTTGTATGCGCAAGGCGCAGAAGTACCCTGCGAAAAACTCACCGTCGTTGACCTCTTGAACGAGCGCCTCATGGTTCGGCTTCGTACCTCTGAAGGGTTCCGTTGGGAAACAGATGTTCCCAATACTTTAGGTGGGCCGGAATTTGAAGTGTTGCAACGAAGTGTTGCCCGCGCCACATCCAAAGGACGCTTACAAAAAACAAGCAATGGATTTGTAATTCCTCCCGAGCAATGGATGCAGAGCGACGCCATCATAGCTGAACTATTTTTAAGCCCGCTGGATCACTAACGAGGTCATTCGTCGAAAAGAGAGTATCTTGAGTTTTAAACCAAATCCTAGCGCCCAATAAAACTGGGTGTCGTAGCAATTTATGAAGCTGACTATTGATTTTTCTGAGCCCATTGCAGATTTAAGCCTAGCCGTAAGTGACGTCGCACGTGCGTGGTATATAGATGCCCCTAAATTCTCACCTGTAGTATTGGGGGATTGGAAAGGAAGTGTCGCACAAGGTGGAAGTGTCAATTTTTTCAATGTAGAATTTAACCCTCATGCTCACGGTACGCATACAGAAACCGCTGGGCATATCACAAAGAAGCGCCACAGTATTAACAAGCATTTCCGCGATTTCATGACAAAGTCACTCGTGCTCACGCTGCCTGTAAAAGACGGCAGAGTGCACGTCGCAGACTTTCATGCTGTTTGGAAAAAGGCCGAGGAAAAAGGCTGGGTTTTCGCTGCACGATCGATTGTTTTGCGCACAAATACAGCGGAAAATCCAACAGAAAAATTGTTCAGTGGGACGAACTGGCCTTTTCTTGAAGCTGAAATTGGCCTGTTTCTCCGCGAGGAAGGCATCGATCACTTAATCATCGATCAGCCCAGTGTAGATAAAGAGGAAGACGGCGGTGCCTTAGCCTGTCACCATGCTTTCTGGGGACCAAATCCTGAAGAGAGCCTTCACCGCACTATTACGGAGTTGGCATATGTGCCACCGACCGTGGCCGATGGTCCGTATGCATTATTGCTTCAGGTAGCGCCGATAGAAAATGATGCTGCACCGTCTCGACCACTACTTTATACTTTAGCCTAACCTTTTTTTACTTTTCTGTTTCTTGCATCAACTGCAGCAAGGGTAGCCATATTCACAATCTCACGAACTGAAGCGCCCAATTGCAGTACATGCGCACTGCTCTTTGTTCCGATCAACATAGGACCTATGGCCTCAGCGGCACCAAAACTTTGAAGCATTTTATAGGTAATGTTTCCTGCCGCAAGGTTAGGGAAGATGAATACGTTTGCTTGGTGACCCACAAGGTCGGAAAATGGAAAACTCTCCTTCAACAGTTCCGGCTCCAAAGCAAAATTCGCCTGCATTTCACCATCAACGATCAAATCAGGGTGCTCCTTGCGAAGGATTGAACTGGCTTGTGCCATTTTACGCGCATCAGGACCATTAGACGAACCAAAGTTAGAGTAACTCAAAAGAGCCACTTTAGGGGTAATGTTCGTTCTTTTAACCGTATCCGCCACGTTTAATACCATCTGCACCAAATCCTCAACGGTCGGGTCTAGATTAATGGTGGTATCTGCGAAGAACATTGGTCCTCTTTTACTCAGTAGGATATACATACCAGCTGCCTTTCGCATGCCCTCCTCCATTCCGATAATGCGAAGAATTGGACGAAGCGCTGTTGGATATTTAACCGTCAAACCACTGATTAATGCGTCCGCAGCACCATCCCGCAGCATCATATTTCCATAATACTCCCGCGATTTTATTTTCGAGCGGCATTCACCCATGGTCCAGCCTCTGCGCTTTCTGAATTCGTACATCTGTGCAGCATATTCCTCACGGCCTGCGCTATCTGTAGTTACATCGATAAACTCTGCTTCCTGAAGTTCAAGCTGGTATTCTTCGATAATTGCGGCCATTTTTTCTTTTGATCCCAAAAGAATCGGCTTCGCAACACCATTGTTGATGAGGATTTCTGCGGCCTTTAGAATCCGGTAATTGTCCCCTTCGGTGAAGACTATACGCTGCGGATGCCTACGTGCGTTTTCATTTAATAAACGGATAAACTTATCATCGCGTCCTAACCGGTCGCTCAATTCACGTTGATACGCCTTCCAATTCGTAATAGGTGCCTTTGCAACGCCACTTTCCATTGCCGCTCGAGCCACTGCTGGGGCGACGGTCGTGATTAAACGAGGATCGAAAGGCTTTGGAATTATGTAGGTGTTGCCAAAAGTCAGATTACTCTCCGCATAAGCAAGATTAACTATCTCCGGTACAGGTTCTTTGGCCAATTCAGCAATGGCGCGTACTGCCGCAAGCTTCATTTCCTCATTAATTTTTGTCGCTCGAACATCTAATGCGCCACGGAAGATAAACGGGAAGCCCAGTACATTATTCACTTGGTTAGGATTATCACTACGTCCGGTAGCCATTATAATATCCTGACGAGCCTCCAATGCGTCTTCGTAAGTAATTTCTGGATCTGGGTTCGCTAAAGCAAAAACGATCGGGTTCGGTGCCATACTTTTTACCATGGCTTTCGAAACAACCCCACCCTTTGAAAGACCTACGAATACATCCGCACCTTTCATTAATTCTGCAAGTTCTGCTTCTTTATGGTTTTTTGCGAAAATCTCCTTTTCAGGTGTCAACTCACCTCTAGAGGTGATAATAAGTCCCTTAGAATCGCACATGAACAGATTTTCCGACTTCACGCCCAAGGCTAAATACAACTTCGCACACGATATTGCTGAAGCGCCCGCACCATTAAAGACCACCTTGATTTTATCGATCGTCTTATTAGAAATCTCCAAAGCATTCAACAGTGCTGCCGCGGTAATTATGGCCGTTCCATGCTGGTCATCATGCATGATAGGAATATCCAATTCCTCCTTAAGACGCTGCTCGATGTAAAAACAATCGGGCGCCTTAATATCCTCAAGGTTAATACCTCCAAAAGTAGGTGCAACTGCTTTTACTGTTTCAATGAATTTATCAGGGTCCTTCGCATCCAACTCTAAGTCAAAAACATCAATGTCTGCAAAAATCTTGAAGAGTACTCCTTTTCCCTCCATAACAGGCTTAGAAGCCTCAGGGCCAATGTCGCCTAACCCTAAAACGGCGGTACCGTTCGTGATTACAGCTACTAAATTTCCTTTTGCCGTGTATTTGTACACATCCTCAGGGTTTGCCGCAATTTCCAAACACGGATCTGCGACACCCGGTGAATACGCTATACTTAGGTCTCTTTGGGAATTAGACGGTTTCGTTGGAACTACCTCAATCTTGCCCGGTTTGGGCATCTGGTGGTAGTGAAGGCTGTCCTTCTTTTTAATTGGTCGCTGACTCATAATGAGTGAAAATTAGTATAAAAAGGTATTGAACGGAAACCTTGTTGCGTGGATTTCTGCTGCCACACGGTACAAGGTTTGTCTCAGTTCATCAATATTTTTTTTGTCCTGGGCACTGATAAAGACAGCACGTTCGCCAACCTTATTCATCCAGGTGCGCTTCCATTGCGCCAAATCGTAGTTTTCTTCTGTAAGCTCTAAATCAAATTCATCCGGCTCGTCATAGGTGAATGCATCAATCTTGTTAAAGACCATGATACACGGCTTATCCATACTCTCAATTTCCTGGAGAATTATGTTGACACTCTCAATGTGATCCATAAAGCTTGGATGACTAATATCCACTACATGAAGCAACACGTCGGCTTCTCGAACCTCATCGAGAGTTGATTTAAAACTCTCGACCAATTGGGTAGGAAGCTTTCTTATAAAACCTACCGTATCGGTAAGCAGTAGCGGCAAGTTATCTATGTTAATCTTGCGTACCGTCGTATCCAGTGTTGCGAAAAGCTTGTTTTCCGCCAACACATCCGTCTTACACAATAAATTAAGCAAAGTGCTCTTACCGACGTTAGTATAGCCAACAAGAGCGACACGAACCACTTTTCCGCGGTTGCCCCGCTGCGTGCTCATTTGAACGTCAATCTTCGCTAATTTCTTCTTGAGTAAAGAGATCTTGTCCTGGATTATTCTTCGATCGGTCTCAATCTGAGTTTCTCCTGGACCACGCATCCCTATACCCCCTTTCTGACGCTCAAGGTGCGTCCACATTCTAGTCAAACGTGGAAGTAAATATTGGTACTGGGCCAATTCAACTTGCGTTCTCGCATAGGACGTTTGAGCACGTGCTGCAAAAATATCTAGAATCAAATTCGTTCGGTCCATGACCTTCACTTCCATCAATGCTTCAATATTTTTTAACTGAGAAGGCGTGAGTTCGTCGTCAAAAACAATCATATCAATGTTTTCCGCTTGAACAAAGCCCTTGATATCTTCCATTTTACCAGAACCTAAGAACGTTCTAGAATTTGCTTGGGCAAGCTTTTGAGTGAACATATGTACGGTATCGGCACCAGCCGTATCCGCCAAAAAGCGCAGCTCCTCGAGGTACTCTCGGGACTTCTCTTCGTCTTGATCACGGTTGACAATACCAATAAGAATACAGCGCTCTCGCTCGAGCGTATTCTTTTTCTTAAGCTCAATCATAAATTAGTGCGTACCCTTAGGCGCCTTGAAGAAATTCAGCCCACGGCATGCGTAAGGCAATTAAGAACAATCCTATTCCAAACCAAATAACCACAGATTTAGCTTTGGCCGAAGCAGCTTCCGCACGCTTTGACTTTGCATTACCAATAGTTATAAGCACTGCCGCCAGTATCATGGTTGTCGGGTGTTCTACATATTT
>JGI26084J50262_1000758_pt1 | contig 18503 bp, 18 predicted proteins | sample SaaInl6LU_22_DNA_FD_50262 | JGI IMG/M metagenome (IMG submission 50262) | reverse complement strand
CCACTGTCGTGCACCAATACATGATACCAAGGTTGCTCCTTAGTTGGTTGGGTCTTGTTGGAAAAATACCACTTATCACCAGCCATGCAGCTTGAATCGTANGCAACGATCACGCCGCGGTAACCGTANAGTGTATGCTGCACAACTGTCCCTACTTCGTAGAAAACACTCGGTTTGGCACCCCCTTCACTATCTGTTATTCCGAACAACACTCCGCATATAATAACAGTATCTACCGAACGATCAACCCCCAGACTCAAAAGCTTCTAAAATAGATTCAATCGAACGAAGCGAATCGGTTGGGTAAAAGCTGTTAACTTTATGAATCACTTGCTGAATAATTCCATCTGGGCAGGATGCACCACCAGTTAATAAAATGTGCTTCTTAGCACTGTCGTCCGTAAGAAAAGGCCGCACTTCTTCGCAAACAGTGGGTATTTCTTTGAGATTATAGGGGAAAATATAGTGTAACACAGATTCTAAAGACTGTATATTTGCCTCGGATTGAATGTAATGGGCATTCTCTCCAAATCGTTCCTGGCAAACACGATACAACTGAAAGGTGTTCGAACTGTTCTTACCGCCGACAACAAGCGCCGCATCAATGGGCTGCTCGACAGCTTTTTGTAGCGCATCTTGATTCACCTGTGTCGCATAGCAAAGCGTGTCGCCTTTACCTTTCGACCAAAGGTGCTCAGCTACCTGATCTTCACCATATTTCTCCGCAATCACGCCACGAAGATACTCTATAATTTTCAGGGTCTCATTACGAAGTAGGGTGGTTTGATTCACTACGGCGATCCGCTCTAAATCTCGAACCGGATCGAAGCCCTTTGAATATAGACCACTGAAATTGCTTTCAAAGAGCGCATGCTTTTCAGAATCCTTTGCACGTATGATTTGTCCAAGCCGTTCCGCATGCTCCATCGTGCGAATCATTAATGCAGGTCCATAGCTTGAGCTATTTGAGAAGGTTGCCTTGGTCTCTTCGTGCTCTGATTTACCATGTATGAGAACCGTGTAGCCCTCTTGAGCGTAACGTCGTGCCGCTTTCCATACCTTTTCAACCAACATACATGTAGCATCATTTTCACGAACCGATAAACCACGACGTATCAAACGCGCCTTATCTTCATTTNTCGCTCCAAAGGCTGGGATGATAACAATATCTTCATCAGTTAACTGATTCCAAAGTGCGTCAGGATCGCTTGGGTCGACAGCGAGCTCACCATCTGCTTTTAGAGGTAAACCCTTGTCTGTCTGCAAGTAGCGTATTCCACGAGCTAGTAAGTCCTCATTCACAAATGGATTGTGAATCAATTCGCTGAGCATAAACACACGTTTACCAGGATTTGAGGCAACGGTTTCATACGCACGCTCGATGGCATTTTGAACGCCTAAACAAAAACCAAAATGGCTTGGTATCACATAAGAGATCGGGCCAAAATCTAAAACGGCTGGCTCGCCAGATGACTTCTCTTTCGTTCTCCGTGCTGCCTTAATCGCTGCGCATAATTTGCTGTGATACAAGGCCTCAGATTGTGTATCTACATACACAGAACGATTCCGCTCTTTTGCTGTGCGAAATCGGTAAATATACTCGTTCTCGCCCATACCTAAGTAAGGTAAGCGGTGCAATTCAGGCGCGATGGCAGATAAAAAACGCAGTGCTCGATCTGATAAAACTAATTCACCCGACGCATGAGATTCCTCAAGCCTATAGAGACTATAACAATCACTAGCTTCGACTCCTTCATCGAGTTGATGGCAGTGGATCTCTATCATCGATCCATCGACTGTTTGAGTCGTCAATAGGTAGCTTTCTATAGAACTATCTAATTTATTATCAACATCATACGTTCCGTTTTCATTCAGACGAATCTGTAATCGATTACGAAAATCAAAGATTAACAACACCTGCAAAGTATCCGTTTCCGTATTCATGACTACTTCCAGTGGTAGATAATCGGCTTTTGAATTTCAGGGTGTAAGCTGTGATGCACAGGGCAATTTTCAGCGGCCTTTTTAACCGTCTTTTTATGCAGGTCAGACAAGACGATTGGCAGCCATATTTGCGTTTCTAAACGAGCGATCCGGCGCGGTAGATCTTGAGACATTTCTTTGCAAACCTCGATCCGCATACCTTTTAAATCAACTCCTAATGCCTCCATTTGCATACCAATAATTGTAGCCATGCATGAACCCAAGGCTGAGGCACATAAATCGGTTGGGGAAAAATGCTCCCCTTTACCGTTATTATCTACAGGGGCATCAGTTTGAAAGGTGCTTCCAGAGGGTCCGTGCTGCAAAACAGAGCGTAGCTGACCTTCATAATCGATCGTGATAGTTACCATATAAATCGAATTTTGAATACTTTATAGAAACGGTCAATCATTGCTAATAAAGATACTTTATTTGGCTAGAAACCGCACAAATTCTGCGATTGCACACGAGCACTTCTATTCTAATCTCTCAGTTCTTTCATTAAGAAACACAGTCACTACATATAATGTTTCAGGTAAATTTCAGCGAACAAAGCATGCACGAGCTCAACAAGCTCGATACACCTTCACAAATGTTATTGGTTGAGGTCGTTAGCACTTTGAAACAAGAGCAACTAGACAATCCAAATGATGAGTTGGGACGTTTTCAACGTGAGGGTAAGACCTTCTATCGTGTCCGTGCAGGTGAATTTCGCATCTACTTCGAACAAGACGGAGAATCATTGTTTGCACACTATATTCTACACAAAAATACACTGTCNGATTTCATTTTCCGCTTCAAATTACCCGTAACCGAAGAATTCTTAATCGAACAAAACGATTCATTTTGGAAATACATCGAATCGATTCGTCATAAAGAAGACTAAGACGATTCACAGTTTCAACCAATGTCTGATCCTAAAGAAAAGCCGAAGCACCAATATGCGGACTCAGGCGAAGCAAGTCACATATACTTGTTACCCAATAGCTTAACTGCTGGTAATCTCTTTTTTGGCTTTCTTGCCATCATGCAGTGTATTGAGGCAAACTATGCTACGGATCCATCTGTCATCAATGAGCATTTCACCCAGGCTGTATGGTTTATCTTTTTTGGTGTTGTTTGTGACGCTTTTGACGGCCGTGTCGCCCGTATGGGTGGACGTGAATCATTATTTGGAATCGAATTCGATTCGATAGCAGACGTCATTTCTTTCGGTGTCGCACCAGCGATGATGATGGTCTTTTTGATCCTGAAACCAACTGAACAATACGAAGGCGTGCTTCATATCAGTCAATTGATAGGTTTTATATATTTACTGTGCGCGGCTGTTCGTTTGGCACGTTTTAATGTGCTCACACACCCAATGCTGCCACCCGCTGAACGCTTAAAAGGAACCAAAGACTTTCTAGGGCTGCCCGTCCCCGCTGCCGCTGGTATGGTCGCCTCGCTCGTGCTCGTTTACACCAGCTTTGAAACCCATGGCTATCAAATGCACGGCTTTGAACTCCTGATGCCTCCACTGATGCTGGCAGTCGCTTTTCTCATGATAAGCAACATACCATACCCGAGCTTTAAAGATATCGATTGGCAAACCAGCACGCGTGTGCGCACTTTTATCTTACTGATCTTAAGTCTTGGTCTTGCTTTCATTATTAAGGAACTCGCATTTGCACTGATTTTCTTTTCTTACATCGCATTTGGACCGATCCGTCATTTGTATCGTATCTATCGAGCACGTAAACGACTCCATAAAACGGCTNTTAAAGTCAGTGAATAAGTTGAGAATAAGTGTGAAGACACTGTGCTTTTAGAAAAACTTTTCCACATCATTCACCTCAATACAATTCCACTCACTCCCTTTTCNACATATAGAAATTCACTTAAATGACTTGCGGGCAGTTACTTGTTAAGTTCTTCTCCTTATTCACCCNCCTTACTGTTAAGTAGAGATTTAATTATATAAAATACCTATAATACATAAGCATTGCCAGTAACTCTGAAATTCCCGACAAATTTACATCATGAAGTTCAAGATCAACAAAGATCATTTTAGCAGCGGCCTGCAGCAAGTCCTCAACGTTGTCGCTACACGTTCGACAATGCCTATTCTCAGCAATGTGCTGATCGAGGCTGAGGAAAGTTATATCTCATTGACCACTACCAACTTGGATCTAGGCATTCGTTGTCGCATCAAAGCGGATGTTTCAGAAACAGGTTCACTCACATTGCCAGTTCGTAAACTAGCGACCATCGTTCGNGAATTGCCACAAAGTGATGTATTCATCGAAACGGGTGATAATCAGCAGGCAAAGATCACGTCTGGTGGTTCACTTTTCAAAATCATGGGTATCAGTAGTGAAGAATTTCCTCCATTACCGACATTTGAAAACCGCAAAGTCTTTGAGCTCTCTCAAGAGCAAATCGTTGGTATGTTGAAAAGTGTATCGTATGCGCAATCCAACGATGAGAATCGCTATATCCTCAACGGTGTGTATTTTAACTTTGCTGACGAAAAACTTACCTTGGTTGCTACAGATGGCCGTCGTTTAGGACTCACTGCACTTGAAACCGAGATCAGCGATGAAAATGCAGGTAGCTTGATTCTACCGGCTAAGACCGTTGCCGAGCTCGAGCGCTTGATGGGTAAAGGANAAAAAGTGAAGATCGCGTTTAACGATCGCCAAGCAGCCTTTGAAATCGATATCGATGAGTCGAGTGATTCTGGTCTTGTGGACCATCTCTACCTCGTCTCTAAGATCGTAGAAGGTAATTACCCGAACTATCGCCAAGTCATTCCTAAAGAGACCGAACATCGTGTTAAAATTGAGCGAGAGCTCATGCTTGAGTGTGTGCATCGTGCCGCTCTGGTGACTTCTGATAAAAGTAATTCGGTAAAGCTCAAAGTCACAAAGAACCTTCTAGAGATTTCTGGCTCCTCGACTGAATACGGCGAATCGCATGAGTCTATGGCAATCGCTTACGACGGCCCNGAAGTGCAAGTAGCTTTTAATCCACAGTTTCTGATGGAGCCACTTAAGGCACTCACTAAAGACGAAGTCTTCTTCGAATTTAAAGATGAACTTAGCCCAGGTTTATTTAAGACCTTAGATAACTTCATTTGTGTGATCATGCCATTGCGCTTGAACTAACGAACCAACTCGAAGAGAGACCAACATCAGTTTCACGAAAGGGCGGTCTCGTTGACCGCCCTTTTTTATTTNAATGGAGAATCAAACAACAGTCGAATATACCCTTCTAATACTAGCNATGATATCTGTGCTGCTGCCGATATTGGGCGGACGTTTTAATGTGCCAGTATTGATGGTGTTTGGTCGTTGGTTACGTTGGTTATTATTTGCAGCTGTTTTTGCTTTTTTTCTTTGGTATTTTGAACTCTCATTTCGACCAACCTGGGTGCACTTCATTACTGGGCTGACCCTTTGGTTTACAATTGAGACGGGCTACAATTGGATCGCAATTAAAGCACTCAGCCACAGTGAACTTCCATTATTTCCAGATTTTGAACTTAATGAAGATGGCGACGAATGGCCGGCTGATAAAAAGTTCATCGAACTGCGTGAATGGTTGCGCAGTGAAAATTTCAAGCGCTTAAGCGCAATGAAAGCTGAACTATTCGAGGGCACTTACTTACGCGCATCAGTTTATGAAAGTGCCGATCAATTAACGCGTATTCAAATTTTGTTTTTACCGAAACGTAAAGACGGCGCGACTGCTTGCTACTCCATTACCACTCAAGGCAAAGACGATCGCCGCTTGGTGACCGACAATTTATTTTTACCCTATGGCGGTTACTATCCTAGTGGCTGGGAAATGTCCCGTAAGCCGCTAATTGGTTCCCTAAGGCGTTTATTAAAGCTACATCATAAGCGAGTGATTAAAAGCACGCTGACACCCGTATCGTTTGAAGATGAGCCCTTAGAAGAATTAAACGATCAACAGCGAATCCTAGAACGGCTTAATTTAGAAACAGGCTTTTTAGTGCCACGTGCGCAGCAAGAAGAAGAGGGCAAGATCACTTACGAAGGTCGTTATCGCTTATGGAAAGAGATGTGGATGCTTGCTTATTTAGGCAAATCGATCGCTTGATCTATATTTTCCGAGTTTGGCGCAATAAAAAGGCGGCTCTGGCANGTTCTTCAGCTTTTTGCTTGTTCATATTATTCACCTGACCAGCGACATTGAATGCGGANCCAACGTAGGGCATGGAAGATCCCATGGAGCCAAGCACACCTGAATAGAGTGCAGCGTGAAGCGCGGCGTCTTGGGTTAGACCGAGCATTTGTGCGTTGCGCATTTCACCTTCGGCGATACCTAGAATTGCGTTCATTTCATTAGTTTCAGCAACGATCTGTTCGCAGGTCATTTGGCCATCGCCCATTTTATTCACCTGGATTGGAGCACTTGCAGAGCCACCAGTCGAGTTACAGCCAGTTAATGTGACTAAAGAAAGAAGAACTGCAGCGAAAGAGAGGCGGATTCAATTCTGAACTGCAAGAGAGCAGCTAAGGTGAGTTAGGTGCTTGCGAGAGCGCCCGCCTTGGCGGGAAGCTCTCGGTCGATGAAAACAAACAAACACCTAACTCAAGAAGAACGATACACGATAGAGCGGATGCCTAAAGAGGGATATACTCAGGCTCGTATAGCCGAGTGCCTGGGTCGAGATCCCGGCACGGTCAGCCGGGAGATCCGGCGCAATAGTGGGCAGCGCGGCTACCGCCACAAACAGGCACAGCGGAAGGCTGAAGATCGGCGTTTCGCCAGTCGCCGCAGGGTCAAGTTCACTCCGGTGATGCAGGCGAAGGTAGAGGCTTATCTGAAGGATGACCTGAGCCCTGAGCAAGTCACTGGTGTGATGCGCCGCAACGGCGAGCAGACGGTCAGCCATGAACGCATCTACCAGCATATCTATGCCGACTATCGCCGTGGTGGAACGCTCTACAAACACCTGCGCCAGTGCCGGAAGAAGCGCAGAAGACGGCTTGGCCGCAAGGATCGGCGCGGGAGGATACAGAACCGTGTCAGTATCGAAGAACGCCCTGCGGTGGTGGAGAAGCGATTCTATTATGTGGACTGGGAGGTCGATCTGGTCAAAGGAGCTGGCCATGAAGGCTTCCTGCTGACTTTGGTCGAGCGCAAGTGCGGCCACCTGCTGATGCATCCTCTGGGCAGTAAGAAGGCCGATGAGGTGACCGCGGCGATCGTCGTGGAGCTGTGGCCCTTCGTCGGAAAGATACGCAGCCTGACGATGGACAACGGCAAGGAGTTCAGTGGGCACGAAACCGTTGCTGCCATCCTACAGACGAAGGTCTACTTTGCGCACCCCTACGCTTCCTGGGAACGTGGAACGAACGAGAACACCAACGGATTGATCCGGCAGTATCTGCCAAAGGGGATGAGCTTCAAAAACCTCGACATGGCCTTATGCAAACAGATCGAACGTAAACTCAACGAGCGACCCGCAAAAGATTGGGCTTCGCTGCTCCGATTGATTATCGTGACAAATTGATTGCGTCATGAACAACGAAGAAGCTACATCTTCCATGACGCTGCTGCCGTCGCTCCGCTCTCCGGCCTTGCCGCTTCGCGGCACCCCTTCGGGGACGGCCTCCACGGAGCGACGGCAGCAGCGCAAGACCTAGCCCCTTCAGGGCTTCAACCAACAACCACAACACTAAGAACTAACAACAGTATACTGCTTCCTGTTTCTTGCACTTGTTAGTTGAACCCGCCAGAAGTAACGAAGTGAATTTTTCGTAGAATAAGTATTTGGTTTGATGATTAGAATTCTCAATAAAATGTAAAAATACCTAGCATAGGAAAGCAAAAAGTTAGGTTCGTAGCATCCGTGGTATTTATCAAAAAAGCCCCCCGTTTCCGGGAGGCTTTTGAAAGAGTGATATACTCGCTGGTAAACTACATTTCCAGCTGCGGGCGGTCTGCCTTGGGCCAGTCGATGTGGTAGAACTTGCCGCGTGGCTCGTCGGTGCGCTCGTAGGTGTGTGCACCGAAGTAGTCGCGCTGTGCCTGCAGAAGGTTCTGCGGAAGGCGTGAGTTGCGGTAGCCATCGAAGTAGGAGAGTGCAGATGCGAAGGTCGGGATCGACACGCCATGTTCTGCTGCGAGTGCCACAACTTTACGCCAGCTCTTTTGTGCGGTGTGGATCGCTTCACTGAAGTATGGATCAAGAAGCAAGTTAGCCAAGTTTGGATCGCGCTCGTAAGCTTCGGTGATCTTCTGCAAGAAGGCTGCGCGGATGATGCAACCACCACGGAAGATCTGTGCAATCTCACCGAAGTTAAGCTTCCAGTCGTATTCTTCTTGAGCGTAGGCCATGAGTTGGAATCCTTGTGCGTAGGAGCAGATCTTGGAGGCGTAGAGTGCTTCGCGGATCGCTTCGACCATTTCGGCTTTGTCACCTGTGAATGGCTCAGCTTCTGGACCTTTAAGGATCTTTTCAGCTGCGACACGTTCGTCTTTCACTGCGGAGAGGCAACGTGCGAACACGGCTTCGGCAACGGTCGGTGCAGGTGTGCCCATGTCGAGTGCGTTGACAGAAGTCCATTTACCAGTGCCCTTTTGGCCAGCTGTATCGAGAACGATGTCGACGAATGGCTTGCCAGTAACGGGATCGGTTTGCTTGAGGATGTCGGCAGTGATTTCAACGAGGAAAGAGTCGAGGTCGCCCTTGTTCCACTCAGTGAAGATGTCACCCATCTCTGCTGGTGTGAGATCGAGCACGTTTTGCATGAGGTCGTAGGCTTCACAAATCATCTGCATATCGCCGTATTCGATACCGTTGTGCACCATCTTGACATAGTGACCCGCACCGTCCGGGCCGATGTATGCGGTGCAGCTGAATCCGCCTTCGACTGGCTTACCTGGCTCAGCACCTTCGATTGGTTTGCCTGTTTCAGGATCGACCTTGGCAGCGATTGCTTTCCAGATCGGCTCGAGGTGTGACCAAGCTTCTGGGTCGCCGCCTGGCATGAGGGATGGACCGAAGCGCGCGCCTTCTTCACCGCCGGAAACTCCGGAACCGATGAAACGAAGTCCTTTTGAAGTCAGATCTTTCTCACGGCGGATGGTGTCGTCCCAGCGAGCGTTACCACCATCAATGATGATGTCGCCTTCTTCGAGGAGAGGGATGAGGCCTTCGATCACCTTATCTGTTGGACCACCAGCCTGCACGAGGATGATGATCTTGCGTGGGCGCTTGAGTGAAGTAACGAAGCTTTCAAGTGTCTCACAACCTTCGAGACCACCTGGTGTGTCTGGGTTGTTTGCAACGAATTCTTCCATTTTGGAAGTCGTCCGATTGTAAACGGAGATTTTAAAGCCATGGTCGGCTACGTTAAGAGCCAAGTTCTGGCCCATGACTGCGAGGCCGATAAGGCCGATTTCGGATGTTGCTTCGGACATAATGTGTCTGGGTTATAAAGTTATTGAGGAAATTTGTTAGCAGAATTTACGCAAGGTAAGATTCGAATTCTGATTTGAATTAAAGTCACCGTTGACAAGAAATCAGTTGCGAGCGAACTAATATAGGAATCACAGTGGGTAGAGTAAAATTATATAAAATGAATACTTTTTACATAAATGCGCAATTTTATGGATCATTCCTTTGATGGTGCACATGAGGCGAATGGCCATCGAATACCCCCTTTTTCAGTCTCCAACATGCTAGAGTGAATGATCTTAAAAGCTCCGATGGAGTGGGGATTTAGAGTTTTACAAGAAACTGTCTATTAAATAGCTATGAGTCGATGAAGGGGATTCCTGCTTTTTTAGCGATTGTTATTATTGGTATACTGTTATTTCAAGCGAGCTTGATACAGAAACTTCAGACTGAAGTCGAAGCACTTCATGAGATGCAGAGCTTAGCTCACACCGATCCCACGATGACAAGCCTGAGAGAGGCGCGCCATAAATACGGGGCTACTGAGAATATCATCGATACCCAGATCGATTTGGAAGCTGTGAGCAATGCCTTCACAGAAAGCTTTTCCAAGATGCTTGTGGATCAACAGGAATTGTTGGCTGAACAACAACTCAATGCGCTAAATGAATATTTTCAATCAGAAGCGTTTGAGGCGCGTTTGTGGGACATTACGAGTCGTTTATCTTAGATTTTAGTCATCCAGCGAATGCTAAGGCGCTGGATGAGCAGATGAGAGAACAGCGGCAGGCATATCGGGAAGAAGAAATGCGCCGAAACCCCTCCAAAGCGGTAACTAATAATTTACGGCAAATTGCATCTGCGGCAGATCAGTATTTTCTCGAGGAGGGAAAGACCGAAGTAAGAATCGGTGACTTGATCGGTCCCAATAAATACATCCGCTCATTAAAACCGATTCTCGGCGAAAGTTATGCGGGCATGATCATCAAAGTTGGAGAACCCATTCGTGTGACGCTTCAGAATGGTGAAGTTGTCGAACTAGACTTCTAGTTTTTTAGGAGTATTTTGAATGAGTGGATTTGAGAACTCTTTTCACCACTTGTATTGCCTCCGAGATATTCCCTAAATTACTGAGCAAGTTTTTGCATCAATGCCATATGCTCAGCTGATTGGTGAATATCTCCGTGCCCATAGCCCTCGATTCGCAGGTATTTGGCATCAGAGGCTAAAGCGTGTAAGCGCTGAGAATGCCATTCGGGGACCGTTGTATCCTTCGTGCCATGGACGATCCAAAGTGGCCGATCGACATGCTGTATGGTTTTTATAGTTTTCAAAGAGATCCCCTGGAAATATAGGAATTCTGCTGACGATACGTAAGGGACTTAGAAAAGGACTGACCACAACAACCTCTCCGACCCCCGCATGGTGCATAGACAAGTGTAGTGTTGGTGCGCACCCTACGGAGCGACCGTATAGTATAATCCGATCCTCTGGAATGCCCATCTGACCAGTGAGTAAATTGTAAACAGCACTCGAAGCAGCATAAGTGCCCGCTTCTGATAGTGTGCCAGAACTCAGTCCGACTCCTGGATAATCATACATTAGGACATTATATCCCTGTTTAAGTAGTAATTTGCTTATGTAATCAATAGAGCCCATATCGACATTACTACCATGAGAGTAGAGCAGGGTGCGCCGCTCGCCTGGTAAATGATAATAACGATATGCAATCCGATTTCCATCGGTGCTCTCCACGAAGTCACAAGTAGTTTCAGTATAGCTTGTTGGCTGAACGTTAAACGCTAGGCGATCCCCCATGTATACTATATACAAAACCATTAAAAGGTAGGCAGCGAATAATGCCACAAAGACTACAGCGAATAATCTTAAGAACTTTTTTAGGAGTAAGGACATAGTTACATTAGCTGTTCAAATCGGCTTTATGTGCAGTGATATGAACCTCCTTAAGATATGCGAGTTAGATATGTTTAAGCAAGACGGCACTGATTCCCAAAATGTTACAGTGTTTATGGGAGTGACAGTATGTAGTGAATAAACGGATACAAATGCAAATAAGTGAACCAAGAAAACGTGGCAGACCTGATCTCCAATGGCATAATACCATTTCTAGTATTGTTTTATCCGGTAGCGCAGGCGTGTCTCACGCCGCACGAAAGTGTGTGCTGCCTCGCAGGCATCTATGCGCGCCGATAAAGGCGCCGCGCTACCCTGTAACTGTTTGCTGAACATGGTCTAAAGTTGTAGGGCCTTTGCTTGCAAAGTGCCGCAGTTCACAGGTCGAGTCCTATCCGCGTTGTCATGGCATCGAGCCAGTTCGAGCCCTACATATAAACCTATGTTTAATCCATGTGTAGTATTGTTTTCGGTGCTTAAGTTAGCCCCATTCACGTTTGTCCCCCTCTAAGCCCTGAGGCAACCCGCACGCTGGCGGTGACGAGACGGCATGTCCGCCGTAGCCTTGGCGAAGGAGGGTCGATTGGAAGTGGGAGAGGCGCGAGCCGAGTGGAGGCCAGTTGCCTGCTGTGGCATTGACCGGAGAAGCTGCTAAAATCAAGAAAACGTGGACAGACCCTTTCCAAAGCCCTTCGCAAAACAGGGGGCGACCAGAGGCGCAACGAAGGCGGGACGGGCGACTTGGAAGTTGGACTTGTGGAGGTCGGTTGCGTCGTTGTTTGGTTGATAGGAGAAGCGACCACAAAGGTAAGGAAATGACCCCTTCGCGAAGCCTTTTTCCGCGACACGTATTCACCGAAAAGTTCAGACTTCACCTGCCCCCAGACAGGCGTGCGGTTCGGGGTGGAAGTGGCCGATTCTTGCCGTTGATTGTGGAGGCGAGTTGCGGCGTTGTGTAGTTGATTATTGGATACGTTTACGAATAAAAAGATTTACGAAATGACCCCTTCGCAGTTCCTTAATAAATCAATTACATCAATCGCATCATTCCCAACCATTGCATACAGATTCAATCCTCCAGTTTCCTCAATGGGATCTCTTGATGGCCAACGCCCCGTAACCGGATCATAGTATCTGAAGCCGTAATAAGCTACTAAGCTTAGTGTCGCTTGGGTGTCGTATGTGTGTGTTGACGTTTGAGAGCGGCATGAGCGGTTGTAGTGGCTCGTATCACTGCCCTTGTTTTTCGGGCGATATGCTGGCTCAAGGCGCATATGGCTGGTTGGTGTCGTAGTTGTATCTTTAGTAAACGTTGGTCGTTTCCTGGCTGATGATTGGATCGCTGAGGAAGTCGGCGCTGAATTCCATGACGGCGCGTCCGGGGCCGATCTTGGCACCTTCGGCGGTGATGGTGAGGTTGGTGTCCTTACCGGGCTCAAGGGTGGTGCGTGGGAAGGTGACGGTTTGGCCATTAATGGTGCCTTGGGCGTCGCCTGCGACTGAAGTTGGCTTGATGGAATCGTTGAACGTGACGGTTACGGTGCCGCTGACGGGTTCGAAGTCGCCTTGGTTTTTCACTTGGAGTGAGTAGAGGGTGGCTTCTTGGACGCGAATGGGGTCTTTGCTATCAGTGATGGAAACCGTCACGCCTGGAACGGCGAGCCAATCGGTGGTGACTTCGTCGGTTGCTTCGAGGCCGTTGGCGGTGACGACTTTCACTTTATTGGTGGACGTGCCCTTGCGTGTGGCTGCAACTTCGGTGCGGATCAACTGGCTAGCGCCCGCTGGGAGATTTGGAATCATCCAACCGATGGCATTGCCACTGACGCGGCCTTTACCGTTGTCGGCAACGGATGTGCCTTTGGGTAGGATATCGGTGATACGGACATTTTTCAGATCGGTGTCGCCGGTGTTTTCGATAGTGATGTCAAAGGTGACGGGCTTGAATACGTAGGCTTCAGCGGGACCTGTCTTACGGATACGAATACCGGACTGCACTACAGTAATTGGTGAGCTGCTTTCGCCGCCAACGGCTGGGCCGCCGTCGTAGTTGGCGATGGCGCGGTTAGTGAAGCTACCTTGTTTGACGGCTTTGGCGCTGTAGGTGGCGCTTTTGGTTTCACCAGGTGCGATGTTGCCGATATTTTGGCTTAATTTGGAAGTGGCTTGGAAGGCATCGGGTAGCTTGTCGGTGACTGTGACGTTGGTTGCTTCGGCGGAACCGTTGTTGCTCACGGTGACGGTCCATGTGGCTTCCTCGCCTAGTTCGATGGATGCTGGGCCCTTCTTGACGATGTCTAGCTTGGGTTGGCCTGAAAAGATATCGAGGCAGAAGGCGTTATCCACGGATACGGTGGAGCAGATGGTATGATCGCCTTCGGTGATCGGTTTTACTGTGACGTCGATGTTTTGAGTCTGCCCTTTGCTCATGGAGGGGAAGACCCAGTTGGCGTTGCCCCCTGCAAAGGAACTCGATGGCGTGGATGCGATGAACTGCACACCGGCTGGAANCGATTCGGTGACGCGGACGGTGCTGACATCGTCGAGTGCTTTGATGGCGATGCGATACTTGAGCTTNCCCCCTACGGAAGCGGCTTCGAGGACGGTTTTAGTGACTTCGATTTGATTGCTTTTGAAAATGACATCGGAGGATTTCCTCGCCGGAGCCGCCATAAATTTTGGTGCGCTGCTGGTGACAACAGGTGCGGATGTTGTGGCTGCTTGCCACTGTGTTGACTGGACGGGTGCTGTCTTTGGTGTGGTGTATCCACGATCCGCAGTTCGGGTAGGAACTTGGGTTTGGCAACCGGTGAAGAGCAGAGCCAAGCTGCTCAAGCTTAATGCGAGTAGTGAGAATGCGCGTGTCATGTATCCTGTCTAACGGATCAACAGGGCATGTAAAGCGTGTCTTGCACAGCGTGTGAAGCGAAGCATGGAAAGTTAGGTCTATGCTCGGCGGTCTTCATAAATGAAGCCCCTACGGCTATTATGCGAGATACTGGTGATGGAGAATTTGCAGGAAAGTGTTCTTTATAGCATGAAGGACACCATGGCACCTAGAAAGCCAACAACGGCGCCGAATATGATATGACCGATGAGGTGTAGCATACCTTCTTCAAGGGTCGCCTTTTTGTATGCTTCGATGGGGTGCCGTTCACTGGCATAGAACATGAGTCCGTAACTGGTGATGAGTCCGTGGAAGAAGCCGAAACCGATGCCGAGAAAGATGGCGTGTGGAAATTGAAAGGCACCCATGAGGTTCATTATATAGAAATAGATGATGCCAAAGAAGATACCGGCAAGGCTATGGATGGCCGTGCCAATAGAGGCTGAGTTTTCGAGTTTGCCAGTGAAGAAACTGCCGAGGGCGCGAATCATATCGACCCGTTTACTGTAAGCGGTGCTGACTTGCCGCATAAAGAGATTCATCGCGAACGCGCCAATCAGTCCACAGAGTGCGCCCAGAACAAGTATCGGTAGTATAGTCATAAGTTTGGCTTTTTATATAGTTTAGCATAGCTTATGGAACATGAAAGCGAGTTGTGCAGTTTTCCGTGCTTGCGGGTGTGAATAAAATCGNAGCAATGCGGTAGCCGAAGCGGTAATGCTTTGNACATTGCACCTAGTGCTGGGGTATGTGTCAGACAAGAGTGTCTGACTTACGCAGGAGAGACTTAGAATAGTTCTTTTTGTGGCTTTTGTGGTGCGGCTTCGGCTTCGGGCTCGTCCTCATCGTGTAGGTGGCGAGGGGCCTTACTGACATNGGCGTTTAANGCGTCTTCACATTCAGTAACGATGTTGTCGCAAATTTGGCGCACATGCATGCGTAGCCATTTGGAAGTGGTGCTTTGTTCCGTATAGTCCGCTGGACCGTAGGCATGGATACGACCTGCGTGGAGGAGGGCGTCGTTTTGCGCAAACTCGGCTTCGCTGTCTGGATTAAATACCGCATAGGCTTTGCCGCCGTTGCTCTTGACCACGGAAAAAACGGGCACGTCGCTGGGGCCGTCTGCGGTATAGATCATACGATCGATGGGAATGCGGCGATCCACCCGTGACATGGATGCGTTAACGTCGATGTTTGGGTTCCTGTTGCTGCCCTTATTGATTTCGAAAATATAGCGAGTCTTGATCGTGTTGTCGACGATGGTGCCGATTTGGCTGATCTCGAACTCCATATGTAGCGGCAGCTCGTCTTGTCTGGAGTAGTTGGGCGGTAGCGGCGCTTCGATAAATTCGCAGCCGAAAATGCCGTCCACATACGGCGCAATCATGCTGCCTTTGATCATTTCAGCGAGTCCGGTGCTGATGATGTAGTGCTCTAGGGTGATGTTGTGCTTGGTATACTCAGGGCGAGATTGCGTGATTCCTTTCAAGCGCTCAAAGAGCTCTGGCAGCCCACGGTAAAAGACGAGGTCTTTGCCCAGTTCGCGTAGGCGCTCATTGGTGAGCCCTTTTAGGCAGCCGTTTTTAACGAAGCTGAGCAAATGATTGAGGTAGATGGTATCGTAGGATACGCGAGTGCCACGTTTAGCGTAAATATCGGGCAATGCGTTGACCTCCTTCCAGAAGGCATCTTCATCGATCCCGAAAGCGTTAAAGATCGGGGTCTGCATATAGCCAGGAATGAGTGTCTTGTCGAAATCCCAAATACAGGCGACTACGTTTTGGCGATGGAGGTTTTTTTTCGTCATTGCAGGCAGATCTCGACTGTTGTCAGTGAGCGGCTTCACTGCAATGCTTTTAAGTGGATCATAGAATTGAACCATGTAGCCGAATCGGTAACGATTTGACCGAACTTCGAGAACCAAACGCCGACACTTTCGCCTACAAATGTGTCCGCATATAAGTCTACAACTCAATGGATCTAACAATTTGGCTTTGTAATTTCTTCGTGTTCCCTGTGTCCTTTGTGGTTTAACGATTATTCCTATATGCATAATATTCCAGACATTGCTCCCTTTCGAGAGAAGCTCGCCGAATTCGACGAGATGATGAATGAGCCAAATTTTTACTCTGACCAACGTCGTGCGGCTGAAGTGGGACGCGAACACCAGCGCCTGAGTAGTTTGATCGAGAAGTTTGAGGCATATAATTCTGCGGAATCTCAAATCGTGGAAAACAAAGCGATGCTGGAAGACACCTCTATCGAAGAAGAGCTTCGTGAGATGGCGCAGGAAGAGATCACAGAGTTGGAAAGCCAAATCGAGGCCTTGGGCAAAGCCGTGCTCGTGGCGATGATTCCACCCGATCCAACCGATAGCCGCAACTCCGTGATGGAAATCCGCGGCGGTGCGGGTGGCGATGAAGCTAATATTTTTGCGGGCGACCTGTTCCGTATGTATAGCCGCTATGCTGAATCAAGAGGTTGGCGTGTCGAGGTGATGAGCACGAGTATCGCCGATACCGGCGGCTACCGGGAAATCATTTTCAATATGACCGGTGAAGACGCGTATAAGTATTTGAAATTCGAGAGTGGTGTGCACCGCGTGCAGCGTGTGCCGGTCACCGAAACTCAAGGCCGTATCCATACGTCTACCGCAACGGTGGCAGTGCTTCCCGAAGCGGAAGAAGTCGATATTGAGATCCGTCCACAAGACTTGGATATTTCGACTATGCGCGCATCGGGTGCAGGTGGTCAGCACGTCAATACGACGGATTCTGCTGTGATGATGGTGCATAAGCCAACAGGTGTGACGGTGTATTGCGCGGATGAGCGTTCGCAGATTAAGAACCGTGCCAAAGCGTTGACTGTGATGCGTTCACGTTTGCTCAAAGCAAAAGAGGATGAGGAAAATGCCAAGTATGCTGCCGAGCGTAAGGGGCAGATTGGCACGGGTGACCGCTCCGAGCGGATTCGCACCTATAATTATCCGCAAGGTCGTCTGACAGATCACCGCATCGGCATGAGCCTATCCTTGCCGACGGTGATCGATGGCGGTCTGGATGATTTGATTGATGCCTTGCAGAATTACGACTACGAGGCTCGTATTCAGAATTTGCTCGAATCGCAGAGCGGCTCGTAGGTCATGCCTTGGAGGAGCCCTTGCTATGAAACAGTCTCAACAATAATATTTCAACAATGTCTCAGTCCAAACGAACCAAAAGCTGATGCTTTCGGCTACATTTTACAGTTGGTAGTCGAACCGGGGAACGATTTGGTCAGTTTTGATAAAGCCTCCAAGCTAGGATCCTAGGTATTCATTCAGAGCTGATTGCTCATTCAATAAACAGATAAAAACATGTTATCCATTCGTGAAATCAAAGAGCGCACGGAAGCTTTCTTTCAGGAGAAGGGGGTGCCCGATCCGAAGCTGGATACCGATTTGTTGATTGCGCATTCGCTCGGGATGAAGCGCTTAGATTTGTATCTCGATTTGGAGCGACCGTTGACTGAAGCACAGTTGGCGGAACTACGACCAATGGTGAAGCGTCGTTCGCAGCGTGAGCCGTTACAGTATATCATAGGGAACGTAGAGTTTTGTGATTTGAAGTTGAAGGTGGATGCTCGTGCTTTGATTCCACGGCCGGAAACCGAGGAGTTGGTCGAGTTGATTGCCGATAGATTGAAAGAGCAGACCGCAACTAAACGAATTTTGGACCTCGGCACCGGCACGGGGGCATTGGCATTGGCGTTGGCGACACTATACCCAGAGGCGGAAGTCACGGGAGTCGATTTTAGTGAGGAGGCGCTCGCTCTTGCTACTGAAAACATCGAGAGCCTAGGCTTAGCAGATCGTGTCAGTTTGAAACAAGGTTCGTGGTTTGAACCGATTGCTAAGGATGAACGGTTTGATTTGATCGTTTCGAACCCGCCGTATTTGACTGAAGACGAAATGACCACTGCCGAGCCGGAGGTGTTTGGGCATGAGCCGAGCACGGCGCTAGTTTCAGGGGCGGATGGTTTGGACGACTTGCGTATTATTATGGAAAGCGCTCCTCGCTATTTGGCAGTAGGCGGACTTTTGGCAATGGAGACTGGTATCGCCCAAACTCAGCAGCTCACCGAGCTGGCGAAGTCGGCCGAGATGACTGGCGAATCGTTTGACGATATGAGCGGCCGCCCGCGATTTTTTTTCTGTAGGTCAGGCACTCCTGCCTGACCCGTTTGTAAATCGGGAGGCCGAGGGGCTGAACGAGTCAGACAAGAGTGTCTGACTTACTTTTTGCATGTATTGTGAGTGTCCGC
>JGI26084J50262_1000724_pt1 | contig 18908 bp, 14 predicted proteins | sample SaaInl6LU_22_DNA_FD_50262 | JGI IMG/M metagenome (IMG submission 50262) | reverse complement strand
ATTGCCCTGAGCACGGAGTTTTAACAATATGACCGGACTGCATCTTGCTAACATCAACCATAAGATAGGTGACATTCGCCTGACGGTTGAGGCGATGCATTTTGCCGCCGGTCAGTTAACTGGCATTGTCGGCCCCAATGGGGCCGGCAAAACCAGCCTGCTCAAAATTGCCGCCGGTCTCATGACGCCAGTGCAGGGGATTATTGGCTTTGATGATATGACCGATGCTGGACAATCAGCGTTTGGTGATGTTCAGCAAAGAGCCCGCCGCTTGGCCTATCTGCCGCAATTTCAGCCCTTGGCTTGGCCGATGAGTTGTCGCGATGTGGTGGCCCTTGGGCGGTTGCCACACCATGGTGATTTCACCAATTTGCAGGCCGAGGATTGGCGCCATGTTGACGCGGCTCTGGCGCAATGCCAAGTCGAGGGTTTTGCCACCCGCGCCATTGACCATTTATCGGGCGGCGAGCGGGCGCGGGTGCTGATTGCGCGGCTGATGGCTTCNGATCCNCAGGTCTATCTTCTGGATGAGCCAACGCAATCGCTGGATCCGGCGGCGCAATTGGCGGTGATGGGCCTGATGCAACAACAAGCACAGGCTGGCAAAACAGTTGTGATGGTGCTGCATGACCTCAATCTGGCGGCGCGGTTTTGCGATCAGGTGGTTATTATGCACAAGGGCAATCCGGCGCATATGGGNCNGCCGCAAGAGGTCTTTACGCCGGCACATTTGCGCCCTATTTTCAGTGTAGATATGGCAAGTATAGAAACGCCGCATGGGCGGATATTGCAAACACTGGGGGCTGAAGGGCAGGTAGATAATTATGACGCGGGTCAAGCTTGATGGCATTAGCAAGAAATTCGGCGCCGTCACCGCGCTCAATGAGGTCAGCCTATCGCTAGAGGCGGGCCGTTCATTGGCGCTGATTGGGCCAACGGCGGCCGGTAAATCGGTTTTGCTGAAATGTCTGGTCGGGCTTTATGCGCCCGATAGNGGCACGATTTGCCTTGATGGCGCGTCGGTCGGCACCAGCCAGCAACGCTCCAATGCGCTCAACAAACGTATTGGCATGTTGTTTCAACAAAATGCCNTATTCGATAGTCTGCCGGTTTGGGAGAATATCGCTTTTCGTCTGATCGCCGATGGCATGGANCGCGACCAAGCGCGCCAGCACGCCGAAGCGCTTCTGCCTCGGGTTGGCCTGCCTGCCGCCAATGCTGATTTATTTCCGGCTGATTTGTCGGGCGGTATGCAAAAACGCGTCGGTTTTGCCCGCGCCATTGCCACGCAGCCAGATATTTTATTGCTTGATAATCCGACCGCCGGTCTCGACCCAATTTTGGCGGCGCGGGTTGATGGCATGATTTCAACCTTGGCCCGCGAAAGTGGCGCCTGCGTGATTTCCGTGACCAGCAATATGGTGGGCCTTACCGAGGCTTATGATGAAATTGCGGTTTTGCATGATGGCGTCTTGCGCTGGCATGGTGCGGCAAGTGCGGCGCAAAGTGACGATAATCCGTGGTTGCGCCAATTGCTTGCCGGTTCGCGCGATGGGCCTATTTCAACAATGAATAATGCCGCATAGGAGACGACAATGTTTGGACTAAGAAAAAAAACTGAAATGCCAACAGCCGAAACGGCGCTGCCGGGGCGCGACATGCAAATGCCAGTGCCGGAAAGCCATTTTGTTCTCGGCACAAAGCTGAAAGGCCCNTGGCCGGCGCATTTGCAAATCGCNATGTTCGGATTGGGCTGTTTTTGGGGCGCTGAGCGCAAATTTTGGCTCTGCGACGGCGTGCATTCGACGCAAGTCGGCTATGCCGCTGGTATCACCGCCAATCCGACATATGAAGAAGTATGCTCTGGCGGCACTGGCCATAATGAAGTGGTGCAAGTGGTCTATGACCCGCAAATTATTTCCTATGAAGCGCTTTTGTCAGTGTTTTGGGAAAGCCATAATCCGACCCAAGGCATGCGCCAAGGCAATGATGTGGGCACCCAATACCGGTCTGGCATTTACTGTTTTTCAGAAGCCCAAAAACAAGCAGCTGAGGCCTCGCGCATGACGTTTCAAGCGCGCCTCACGGAAGCCGGTTTTGACGCCATCACGACCGAGATTATCGACGCGCCCGTATTTTATTATGCCGAGGATTATCACCAGCAATATTTGGGCAAAAACCCAAACGGCTATTGCGGGCTTGGCGGCACCGGCGTGTCATGCCCGATTGGCTTGACGCAATAGCTTAATATTGTTTGGCAATACTGAGCATGAAGCGGCGACCTTCGCCGGGGAAATAGCGATTATTGCCGAACCATTTATCAGCCCGTTTGGCATAATCTTCGTCGAGAAGGTTTTGCACTTCCAGCTGCACCACAGCATCACTTGGCAATGTGTAATCAAGGGTTAGGTCGAATAAATCATGGCCGTCATATTTTTCAGAGTTTGACGCATCCATAAAATACGAACCGACATGGTGCCAAGTCAGAGCGCTTTGCAGGCGGGTGCTGGTTTGATGGGTCAAACGGGCATTGGCCAAGGTCTTGGGGGCGCTATCCATATCATCGCCATCGGTAATGCTTTCGAGAGCATTGGCGCCTGAGACATTGCGNTTAAAGGCATATTCATGCTCGGCCAAGGTGACATTGGCGTCGAGGGCGTAGCTTTCGTTAATAGCCCATTGCATTTCCAACTCAATGCCCTGATGGCGGGTTTCGCCGTCAGCTTCGTAATAATCACTGCCGTCGCGGAAGTGATAATTTTTCTTCTGCATGACAAATGCCGCTGCCTCATAAGACACGTTGGCATAGGCGGCGCGATAGCCAATTTCTAAACTATCGAGAGTTTCGGAATCGACGCTGCTAATATTGGCAATCACACCGGTTTTGCTCTGGTCGCGCAAACGATAAAGATCGGTGACTTGCGGGGCCCGTGCGGCGCGCGCCAAATTAACAAACAGGCGGCGGTTGTCGGCCAATTTATGTATCAGCCCCAGCTTTGGCGAGACATCTGTGAAGTCGTCGGTTTTGTCAGCTGGGCGGAATAATTTGCCCTGTAAGCCGTCNGTGGTGTTGTTGGTGTAATCGTAGGAAGTAATCTCAACCCGCAANCCAGTGGTGATATCGGTCTTGTCGCTCAGCGCCCAAACCGCATGGACATAGGGAGCAATGACCAGCGCATCGACATCAAAATCATAATGCAGGCCTTGCGCGTAATCTAAAGAAGCGCCNCCAAAAGCCAGTTTATCAGCGCCCGACTGNAACTCGGTCAGCGTNCCTTGCGTGTAATCAGTGTCNATACCGACATCATAGGTCACACCTTGGCCCTTGCGGTGATAGTTCAGCAAAAGGCCGATACTATCGTGCTCGTTATTTTCAACCGTTGTGCCAGCTGTGCCAGGTAGAAAATGCATGCGGAATTCCATTTCATTGGAACGCGCATAGGGCGTCAGCGTCAACTTGGCACCGTCGCTTAAGGTGCGGGCGATACGCAATGAACTGCGGAAGGCACGCGCATCGCGATAAGCATCAGGAGCCGGATTGCTTTTCGACAAGCTCTTGTCTTCATAGGCTTCGCGCGTCGCGCCATCGGCGGTTTGAATATAGGCGGCCGTCTCTTGGTTGAGATTCATGCCAGCCAGCGAAAAGCTGTAGTCCGTATTGTCGCGGCGCCACTGGGTTTGCAGGCGCAGTTTTTGCTGTTCAAAGCCCTGATTGGCCCGATAGCCCTCTTCATCGCCGGTTATCGAAACACCAAGACGCGCCGCATAGCCGTCCATTTGCCGATCCATTTCGCTGTTCAGCGCATAGCGGCCATAAGAACCAGCGGCAATACGGCTGCTTGTTTGGTGCTCGGCAATGGGGCCGGATACGAAGTTAATCATACCGTGCAAGGCGTTGGAGCCATAAAGCGCACTGCCGGGCCCGCGGGTGACTTCCACCCGGCCAGTCGGTGACGGCATGGCGTCCATCAGCGCATTAATATTGGCAAAGGCTGGTGCCCGCATGGAAATGCCATCTTCCAGATAAAGGAAAGAGCCAGCGCCAGCGCCGCCTACCAAAATTGGTGAGCGAATGGATGATAGATGCTCTTGCCCACTGCCGCGATTAATATGCACACCGGCGGCGCGATTGACTAAATCGACAGGAAAAATATTGGCCCGCTCACCGGCATCAATNGTGGTGATGCTGCCGACATTATCAAACCGGCTGGTTGCATCGCGGGTTGTGGTGACAATGATTTCATCGACCGCAGTCGTGTTCTCTTGCGCCATGGCCATTTGCGGTGCCATGAGCGCGAGAAGAGAACTGGCGCCGATCAAATTACGAAATGAAGGACGCGAGACTGGTTTGGATGAAAAAATCATTTAAAGCTCCTGTGTTATATTTTTAGCCTGTGCTAGGCGGTACCAATACGCAATAGGTCAAGAACGCGCACCAAGCCAATCGGTTTTTTGGCCGTTTGTTTATCGTCACAGACGAATAAGCACTGAATTTTATTTTCATTCATAATGTTCAGCGCTTCGGCTGTCAGCTTGCTACTCAAAATAGTTTGCGGATTAGGCGTCATAATATCGCCCGTGGCTTTGTTCAATAGGTCGGCAGACATATGACGGCGCAAATCGCCATCGGTGATGATGCCAATCAGTTGCTCTTGCGGGTCTATAATGCCCAAACAGCCAAAACCTTTTTCGGTCATCAGTAAGAGCGCTTGATCCATGCCCATATCGGCGGTCGCCAATGGTAGTTCGGCGCCTTTGTGCATGACGTCTTTGACTTGCGATAGGCTGGCGCCCAATTTTCCGCCCGGGTGGAAATTTTTGAAATCCGACGGGGTGAAATCGCGCCGTTCCAGCAAAGCCACGGCCAAAGCATCCCCCAAAGCCAATTGCATGGTGGTTGATGTGGTCGGGGCGAGGCCAATCGGCCCGGCTTCTTCGGCTTGCGGCAAAGTCAGGCAAATATCGGCGCTGCTGCCCAATAGGCTGGTATCGTTTGAGGTGATGGCAATCAGCGGAATGCTAAAGCGGCGGGCATAGGCGAGCAGGCCAGACAATTCGCTGGTGCCGCCCGACCAAGATAAAGCCAAAATAACGTCGTCTTTGGTAATCATGCCAAGGTCGCCATGGCTGGCTTCTGCTGGGTGGACAAATTGCGCTGGCGTGCCGGTCGAGGCCAAAGTGGCGGTGATTTTCTTGCCAATGTGCCCGCTCTTACCCATGCCAGAGACAATAACCCGGCCCTTGGCTTGGGCCAGCATATCGACGGCTTGATTGATATTATCACCAATAGTGTCGGCCAGTTTTTGCAAGCCAGCTGCCTCAGTGATTAATGTTTGGCGGGCTGATGTCAGCGCGTCTTTTGTCATACTCTTTACCTCTGACGATTTAATTTGATGGCATGATACAGATTTACGAGAATTTTTCGACCACTTGTCGCATCATCTGCAATAAATCTTGCTTATCATCCGTATTTGATGTGTCGAGGGCATAGGCCATATTGGCGGCCAGAAAGCCAAGCGGTTGGCCGCAGTCATAGCGATCGCCGTCAAAGCGCAGGCCATGGGTGGGCACATGTCCGATCAAATCGGCGATGGCATCGGTCAATTGTATTTCGCCGCCGGCACCGGTTTTGAAAGCTGCTAATTTGTCAAAAATTTCCGGCTGCAAAATATACCGCCCAATAACCGCCAAATTCGATGGCGCGTCTTGCGGTGCCGGTTTTTCGACCAAGGCAGTAATTTCAAGCAAATTGTCATTTTGTGTGCCCGGGGCAATCACGCCATAACGGTCGGTTTCATGCGCTGGCACAGGCTCAACCGCCACCAGATTGCCGCCCTGCGCCGCATAGGCCTGCATCATTTGTGCCAAACACGGGGTCGGCGCGCGCACTAAATCATCGGTCAGCACAACGGCAAAGGGCTCGTCGTCAATCGCGTCGCGGGCGCACCAAATGGCGTGGCCGAGCCCGCGCGGTTGATCTTGAATAACTTGCGTCACCTGCGCGCCGGGTGGCAAGCCAGCGCTCAAAAGATCGGCCAAATCGGTTTTACCACTGGCCGTCAAATGAGCGTGTAAATCTGGGGTCGGGCTGAAATGCGCAGCGATCGAGGTTTTGTGAGCGGCGGTGACGAAAATAAAATGCTCAAAACCAGCCGCCGCAGCTTCTTCAACCGTCCATTGAATCAGCGGCCGGTCAACGACTGGCAACATTTCTTTTGGGGTGACTTTTGTTGCTGGTAAAAACCGCGTGCCGAGTCCGGCGACGGGAAATACAACTTTGCGGGGACGTTGGGTCAGCGGAAACTCCTCTATTTCGCCCCGATTGTAATGGAATCGGCTATAGTATCAACAGTTAGCTGGCCAAAAGGTCATCCCTTATTTTAGAGGTCAAATTGATAAATAAAATGCGTGAATCAGCCCGTCAGTCGCGACTTGTTTTGTCTATATTTTTTACCTGCTTGTTGTTTGTCAGCGGGTTGGGCCTCAGCCAGGTTGAGGCCAAGGATGCGGCATTTGACGCCTTCCTTGATGAGATTCGCGTTGAAGCGGCGAACAAGGGCGTGCGCCCTGAATTTATTGCCGCCCTTGATGGCTTGCAACCGAACCCAGATGTGCAGCGTCTGGCCGCCCGCCAGCCAGAATATGTCAAACCCATTTGGTCGTATTTAACGCATTTGATTACCGATAAACGGTTGAGCTTGGGGCGCGAAAAACTGTTGGAAGAACAAGCGATTTTGGCGCAATTGGAAGAACAATATGGCTTGCCGCGCGGTATTTTGGTGGCGATATGGGGGGTTGAAACCAATTATGGTAGCAATAAGGGTTATTTTCCTGTGCTGCAGGCATTGGCGACATTGGGCTATCAAGGCAAGCGCGCCAAATTTGGCCGTCAGCAATTGCTCGCCGCCTTGGAGATTTTGCAAACCGGCGACGTGAAACTGGAAGATTTTAAGGGCAGTTGGGCCGGTGCCATGGGGCATACGCAATTCATCCCGACGACCTATCAGGGCTATGCCGCCGATGGCACTGGCGATGGTGTGCGCAATATTTGGACACAGCCGCATGACGCGCTGGCCTCGACCGCCAATTATCTGAAAGTGTCGGGCTGGAAACGCGGCCTGCCATGGGGTTTTGAAGTGAGTGTGCCGGATGATTTTGATTTTGCTTTGGCCGATTTGAAGCGCCTCGAACCGGCCGCTTTTTGGCGCGCCCGCGGGGTGCAGGCATATCACGGGGAGCTTGGAGATGAGCTCGGTAATATGGCGATTTTCGCGCCCGGCGGTTTACGCGGCCCTGTGTTTTTGGTGACGGTAAATTTCAAGGCCTTGCTGCGTTATAATACGGCGCCCGCCTATGCCCTGGCGGTTGGCCATTTGAGCCAGAGGTTTACTGAGGCGGCAAGTTTTGACCGCCCTTGGCCGATGACCGACCGGCCGCTCTTGCCGGAAGAAATTAGTGTTTTACAAAATGCCCTCAATGCGGCCGGTTATCAGGCCGGTGAGGCGGATGGTATTTTGGGCACATCGACGCGCCGCGCCGTGCGAGATTATCAGCGCGACGCCAATTTAGTGGCCGATGGCTTTGCGACGCCGGGACTACTATCGCATTTGGGCGTGCGTTAACCCCTAGCCAGCCGGTAAGAATGTGCTATCTTCCGCCGCATGAATGAGATCGGTAAATCGGCGCGTGACGCCATTGATGCAATCCAGAGCGGCTATGAGCAGCTTGGATATGTAAGTGATGAACAAATTGCGACAGCATTGTTTTTGGCTCAAACCCTGGANAAACCACTCTTGGTCGAAGGCCCCCCAGGGGTTGGCAAGACAGAATTGGCCAAGGCAACGGCGAGTTTTCTCGGCCTCGATATGATTCGCTTGCAATGCTATGAGGGCCTCGACGAAGCCAAGGCATTGTATGAATGGCAATATGGCAAGCAATTGCTTTATACGCAGGTGCTGAAAGAAAAGCTCGGCGATTTGATGCAGGGCGCCAACACGCTCGACGAGTCAATGGGCCGGTTAAATGATTTCGAAGATGTGTTTTTCTCCGAGCAATTTTTGCAAAGTCGGCCGCTCCTGCAAGCCTTGCGCGCCGATGAGGGCGTGGTGCTGCTGATTGATGAGATTGATAAATCAGACGATGAATTTGAAGCCTTTTTGCTGGAAATTTTGTCGGACTATCAAATCTCAATTCCGGAATTGGGCACGATTAAAGCCAAGAAGCCACCTTTGGTGTTTTTGACGTCAAATAATACTCGCGAAATTGGCGATGCATTGAAGCGACGGTGTTTGCATTTATATATTGCGTTTCCTGATGCGCCACGCGAGAACGCGATTTTGCAGGCCCGTGTGCCGGAACTCGACAATAAGCTGCGCACACATATTGTTGATTTCGTGCAAGCGGTTCGCCAGATGGATTTGAAAAAACCACCGGCCGTCAGCGAAACCATTGATTGGGCGCGCGCCATTGTGCTGCTCAACATGCAGGTTCTGGACGCTGATTTTGTACGTAATACATTGAATGTCTTGCTTAAATTCAAATCTGACATTGATAATGTCGAGACCGAAGTGACGCGGCTTTTGCGTGAAACCGAAAGCGCAGCAGCGCGCTAGATGCGGAGCTGGCGGTGATTGCAGACTTTATTCGCATTTTACGCGCCGCCGATGTGCGCGTGTCGCCGGCTGAGGCGATTGATGCGGTGGCGGTGATTGAAGCAATTGGTGTGCAAGACCGCAGTCTTTTGAAACATGCGCTGTCGCATAGTCTGGCCAAAACCGAAGCCGAAAAATTTGCCTTTGACGAATGTTTTGAGAGCTATTTTGTGCCGCCGCGCGAACAACCACCGCAAGCCGAACAGCCTTCTGACACAAATGATGAAGCGCCAGCTGACGAACAATCTGAGGCTGCGGCTGAAGATGATCAAGCGGGCGATGAAGAAAACCTTGACCAACAAGGCCTCCAGCCGGTGGTGGTGAAGCTTCAGCTGCGGACGGCCCGCCGGCCAGCTTGACGCAAATGATTGAAACCAATGACCAAGCTGCCCTGCAAGCCGCCATGGCTGAAGCGGCCAGTGCGGCGGGTGTACAAGAGGCGCGGCTGTTTACTCAACAGGGCATGTTTAGCCGCCGCATTATTGAAGCCATGGGGCTAGATGATTTAGACGCCTCCATTCGTCAGGCGCGCGACGGTGGTGACGCTGAACGCGCTGAAAAATTGCAACAGGGGCGGGCGCAATTATTTGAGGATATTCACGATTTCGTCGAACGCCAAATTGCCATGCGGACGAAAAANGCTGGCCGTTTATTGCGCGAGGAGGCGCTGAGCCGCATTCGGCTGAGCAATCTCGACCGCAGNGATATGAATATTATGCGCAATTTAATTCGCAAATTGGCCAANCGCTTGGCCTCGCGCCATNCACGGCGGCGGCGCAAAGCCCANCGTGGCATGTTGGATGTGCGCCAGACCTTGCGGCGCAATCTGTCTTTTGATGGTGCTTTGTTTAATTTGGCGTGGCGGCGCACCAAAGTGGAGCGGCCAAAATTAATCGTTCTATGTGACGTATCAGGTTCGGTGGCGGCCGTGTCGCGGTTCTTTTTAATGTTTCTATATAGTCTCGACGAAGTGATGCCGCGTACCCGTAGTTTTGTGTTCTCCAATCGTGCTGGAGAGATTTCCGATATGATGCGCGAGGGCGATGTCGAACAGGTGATGGAGCAGGCTTTGCGCGCCTATGGCGGTGGCTCTACCGATTATGGGCAAGCCATGCAAGATTTGGCTGAAGCGGTGCTGGATAAGGTTGACCACCGCACCACGCTGATGATTTTGGGCGATGCGCGGTCTAATTTTGGCGATCCAGGACATAAGGTGCTGAAGGAGTTTCACGAGCGCGCGCGGCGGGTGATTTGGCTCAACCCAGAACCGGAAGCGACGTGGAATGGCGGCGATAGCGAAATGAAACGCTTGGGCGCCTATTGCACGCAAGTTCAAGTGTGTCATTCCATTCGCCATGTTGAGCGCGTGTTGGACGATTTGCTGCGGCAAAGCGTTTAGCNCGGCCCTTGGCGGTTAGCGCGGTAAGACTGTCTCACCCATGAGGAATAAATCAACCTCGCGGGCGCATTGACGGCCCTCACGAATAGCCCAAACNACCAGAGACTGACCCCGGCGCATGTCGCCGCAAGCAAAAACCCCAGCCTGTGAGCTCTCATAAGTCGCCGTATCGGCGGCGACATTACCGCGTGGGTCTTTTTGCAATTGCAATTGCTCGACCAAGCCGTCGTGCACCGGATGGATAAAGCCCATGGCCAGCAAAACCAAATCGGCCTTTAGCTCAAATTCAGAACCAGCAATCGGCTGCATAGTGTCGTCGACTTTGGTGCAGTTAATGGCGGTCACTTTACCGTCTTTACCTTTGACGCCTGTGGTCATTACTGAGAAGTCGCGAATGGCGCCTTCTTCTTGGCTTGATGAGGTGCGCATTTTCAACGGCCAATCGGGCCAAGTCAGACCTTTGTTCTCTTTCTCAGGCGGCATTGGCATAATTTCCAATTGCGTCACCGACAAAGCGCCTTGGCGGAAGCTGGTGCCAATACAGTCGGAGCCAGTATCACCGCCACCAATGACAATCACATGTTTGCCTTCGGCAAGAATTTGTTCACCATCGCCCAATGGCTCTTGGCCAACACGGCGGTTTTGTTGCGGCAGAAAATCCATGGCGTAATGCACGCCGTCTAAGTCGCGGCCCTCGACCGGCAAATCGCGCGGCACTTCTGAGCCGCCTGATAAAATCAGCGCATCATGTTTGGTCTGCAAATCTTCAACCGACACATTAACCCCAATATGGGCGTCATAATGAAAGCTCACACCTTCGGCTTGCATTTGCTCAACCCGACGATCAATGCCGTGTTTTTCCATTTTGAAATCTGGAATGCCATAGCGCAGAAGACCACCAGCTTTGGCGTTTTTCTCGTAAATATGCACATCATGGCCGGCCCGCGCCAATTGCTGGGCTGCGGCCATGCCAGCCGGACCAGCGCCAACGACGCCGATTGACTTGCCCGTTTTATTTGGGTTGATATGCGGGACAATCCAGCCATTTTCCCAGCCGCGATCGACAATTGCGCATTCGATGGATTTAATGGTCACCGGATTGTCATCAATATTCAGCGTGCATGAAGCTTCGCAAGGGGCTGGGCAGATACGGCCGGTAAATTCTGGAAAATTATTGGTCGAGTGCAAATTGCTCAGCGCGGCTTGCCAATCGGCCGTGTAGACCAAATCATTCCAGTCTGGGATTTGGTTGTTGACCGGGCAGCCATTGTGGCAATAGGGCACGCCGCAATCCATGCAGCGTGAGGCTTGCGCACGCAGGTCTTTTTCACCCAATGGCACGGTAAATTCGCGAAAGTTTTGCACCCGTTCTTCAGGCGGCAGATAGCTGCGGTCTTTGCGATCGAGTTCCAAAAATCCAGTTGCTTTTCCCATTTTACTCTCCTGCAGCAGGGCGCGCCTGCTCAGTTTCATTTGCAAGTTCATTCAAGGCGCGACGATATTCGGTCGGCATGACTTTGAGGAATTTCGGCAAATAGTCTTGCCAATGAGCCAAAATATCTTTGGCGCGCTCAGAATTTGTGTAACGCGCATGATTTTCCAGCAATTTGTGCAGACGCTCGGCGTCGTGTTGCGTCATGTCTGTGTCCAAGCGGGTCAAGGCATTGCCAATCTCGCCGGTGACTGGTTCCAATTCAACCATGGCCATATTGCAACGGGCTTCGAAATCGCCGTTTTCGTCGAGCACATAGGCGATACCACCTGACATGCCAGCGGCGAAATTACGTCCTGTGGCGCCGAGTACGACGACACAGCCGCCGGTCATATATTCGCAGCAATGGTCGCCAGCACCTTCGACAACGGCCATGGCACCGGAGTTGCGCACGGCGAAACGTTCACCCGCAACGCCACGGAAATAGCATTCGCCTTCAATGGCGCCGTATAGCACCGTATTGCCGACAATGATGCTTTTCTCTGGCACAATGGCGCTTTCGGCTGGCGGATAAATAGCAATACGCCCACCAGACAGGCCTTTGCCGACATAGTCATTGGCTTCGCCATTGAGTTCTAATGAAATGCCGCGGGCCAAAAATGCGCCGAAGCTTTGTCCGGCCGTGCCGTTTAGTTTCACTGANATCGTGTCATCTGGCAGTCCAGCATGACCATGGCGCTTGGCCAATTCGCCGGACAACATAGTNCCGGCTGAGCGGTCAATATTGCTGATGGCTGTTTCAATTTGCACTGATTTTTTATCTTCCAAAGCCGGCATGGCTTGGGCAATCAGCTTGCGATCGAGAATATCGTCAATCGGATGCTGCTGCTTCATACTACGGTAAACCGTGCTTTGGCTTTCGATTTTGGTAAACAGACGGGTGAAGTCCAAGCCTTTGGCTTTCCATTGTTGAATCGCTTGGCGCGTATCCAGCAAATCGGTTTGACCAATAATCTCATTCAGCGTGCTAAAGCCCATTTCGGCCAGCATTTCACGCACTTCCTCAGCAATGAAGAAGAAGTAGTTAATGACATGCTCAGGCTGACCGGTGAAGCGCTTGCGCAATTCTTCGTTTTGCGTAGCAATGCCGACCGGGCACGTGTTGAGATGGCATTTGCGCATCATAATACAGCCAGCGGCAATCAGCGGTGCGGTTGAGAAGCCAAACTCATCAGCGCCCAGCAAGGCACCGACGATAACGTCGCGACCGGTGCGCAAACCGCCATCAACTTGCACGGCAATGCGTGAGCGCAAATCATTTAGCACCAATGTTTGTTGGGTCTCGGCCAAACCGATTTCCCATGGGCTACCTGCGTGTTTGATTGAGGTCAGCGGGCTGGCACCCGTGCCACCTTCGAAACCAGAAATCGTCACATGGTCGGCGCGGGCTTTTGAAACACCNGCGGCAACTGTGCCGACACCAACTTCTGACACAAGTTTCACGGAAACATCNGCCGCAGGATTGGTGTTTTTCAAATCGAAAATCAGCTGTGCCAAATCTTCAATCGAGTAAATATCATGGTGAGGTGGCGGTGAAATCAGACCAACGCCGGGGGTTGAATGGCGCACTGCGGCAATCCGACGGTCGACTTTATGGCCTGGCAATTGCCCGCCTTCGCCCGGCTTGGCGCCCTGTGCCATTTTGATTTGAATCATGTCCGAATTGGCCAAATATTCCGTGGTCACGCCAAACCGGCCAGAGGCCACTTGCTTGATGGCTGAACGGCGCGAGTCGCCATTGGCATCTGGGGTAAAGCGGGCTGCTTCTTCGCCGCCTTCGCCAGTGTTTGATTTGGCACCCATGCGGTTCATGGCAATCGCTAGTGTTTCATGCGCTTCTGGGCTGATTGAGCCCAAAGACATAGCGCCAGTGGCAAAACGTTTGACGATTTCCGTTACTGGCTCAACCTCGTCGATCGAAATCGCTTGTCGGCCAGTGTCCTCGGCGGTGCGGATTTTGAACAAGCCGCGCAGGGTCAGCAGGCTTTCGTCTTGCTGATTAATCAGACGGGCATATTCACGATATTGGTCACGGCTATTGCCGCGCACAGCATGTTGCAAAGTACCGACAGTATCGGCGTTCCAGACGTGGTTTTCGCCACGCACGCGCACGGCATATTCACCGCCGACGGCCAGCGCATCGCGCAAGACGATGGTGTCGCTAAAGGCGGCTTGGTGGCGCTCGACGGTTTCGCGGGCCACTTCAGCCAAGCCAACCCCTTCAATTGTGGTGGCTGTGCCGCGGAAATATTGGTCGACAAAGCTTTGCGCTAAACCAATGGCGTCAAAAATTTGCGCGCCGCAATAAGATTGATAGGTCGAAATGCCCATTTTTGACATGACCTTGCGCAAGCCCTTGCCAGCCGCTTTGACAAAATGCTTTTGGCCTTGTTCGCGGGTCAGGTCGAGTTCGAGTTTTTCGCGCAATTGGTCAATCGTATCAAACGCCAAATATGGGTTAATGGCTTCTGCGCCGTAACCTGCAAGGCAGGCAAAATGATGAATTTCGCGCGCTTCGCCGGTTTCAACAATCAAGCCAGCGGAAGTACGCAAATTGGCGCGAATGAGGTGGTGATGCACCGCCGCTGTCGCCAACAGCGCAGGAATCGCAACGCGCGTGGCACTCATGGCGCGGTCGGAGAGAATAATAATATTCTCATGGCCATTGCGAATGGCGTTTTCAGCTTCGGCACATAGCGCATCAATGCGGGTTTTGAGGCCATCTGCCCCGTCAGCCGCATCAAAGGTCATGTCCAAAGTGGCGGCATGGAAATCATTGTCGCCAATGTCGCTGATACAGCGGATTTTTTCCAAATCATCATTGCTCAAAATTGGCTGCGCCACTTCAAGGCGTTTTTGCCCCGATGTGCCCTCCAAGTCGAGCAGGTTTGGCCGCGGGCCAATGAAGGAGACCAATGACATCACCAATTCTTCGCGAATAGGGTCAATCGGTGGGTTGGTCACTTGCGCAAAATTTTGTTTGAAATAGGCATATAGCGGTTTTGACTGGTCAGACAAAGCAGCCAGTGGCGTATCCGTGCCCATGGAGCCAGTGCCCTCTTCGCCATTTTGCAGCATTGGCGTCATCAGGAATTTCAAATCTTCTTGCGTATAACCAAAGGCTTTTTGTTGTGCCAAAAGCGGCAGCACAGAGCTGGCGTGCGGCTCACCTTTTGATACAGGCAATTCTTCCAATTTGATTTGCGCCCGCGCTAGCCACTCATCATAGGGGTGTGAGGCGGATAATTCGGCTTTGATCTCATCATCGGAAATAATCCGGCCTTGCTCCATATCAATAAGCAACATTTTGCCCGGCTGGAGACGCCATTTTTCGATAATTTTTTCTTCTGCGGCCGGTAACACACCCATTTCAGAGGCCATGACAACGCGATCGTCAGAGGTCACATAATAGCGCGCCGGACGCAGACCATTGCGGTCAAGCGTGGCGCCAATTTGGCGACCATTGGAAAAAGCAACAGCAGCCGGGCCATCCCATGGCTCCATGAGGGCTGCATTATATTCGTAAAAGGCGCGGCGCTTTTCATCCATTAATGGATTGCCCGCCCAAGCTTCGGGAATCAGCATCATCATCGCATGTGCCATGGAATAACCGCCCATGACCAAAAGCTCGAGAGCGTTATCAAAACACGCCGAGTCAGATTGGCCTTCTTGAATTAGCGGCCAAAGTTTTTTCAAATCATCGCCGAACAGCGCTGTTTTCAAAGTCTCTTCGCGCGCTGCCATCCAATTGACATTGCCGCGAACCGTATTGATTTCACCATTATGGCAAATCATCCGGAAAGGTTGCGACAGCGACCATGTGGGGAAAGTGTTGGTTGAAAACCGCTGGTGAACCAGGGCCATGGCTGAGACCGTGTCAGGGTCGCGCAGGTCATGGTAAAACGGCCCAAGCTGGCTCGACAGCAAAAGCCCCTTATATAGAACCGTGTAGGACGACAAAGACGGAATATAGAAGAAATTCTTGGCTTCGGCCATTTTGGCTTTGGCCACATCAAGCTCGATCAAGCGGCGGATAACAAATAGATCGCGCTCAAATGCATTTTGTTCTGCGTCATTGCCCTGGGCGATGAAGAATTGGCGGATAACTGGCTCGGTTGGCACAATTGAATAGCCCAAATCACTATTGTCGACGGGCACATCGCGCCAGCCCAAAAGCACATGGCCTTCGGCCGCAATATGGCTGGCAACAAGCGCTTCAATTTTTGCCCGACACGCGTCATCTGGTGGCAGAAAAATCATGCCAACGCCATATTTGCCCTCGGCTGGCAGGTCGAAGCCAAGATCAGCCGTGACTTTGCGGAAAAACCCATCTGGAATTTGCAGCAACATGCCAACACCGTCGCCAGCTTTTGGGTCGGCGCCAACGGCACCGCGGTGCTCAAGATTTTCGAGAATGGTCAGACCATCGCGGACGATATCATGGCTTTTGACATTTTTAATATTGGCAACAAAACCAATACCGCAAGCGTCATGCTCATTGGCCGGATCATATAGACCTTGGCGTTCAGGCAAGCCGTTGCGCGCGGTTGACGCGGGCGATGACAAATTATTAAGGGGCTGCTTTTTCATGCTGCCGTCTCCACTCGTCGCAAAGCTTGGCTGGCTAGATATCCAACGTCGGCTTCATCATTCTCTAAAAACTCTGGTTTATCGTCAGAGCACTCATCTTCATCACGCCGCGACTAAACCGCGGTGGCGATGCCAAACGGCACTATAAGGGCAAGTNGGGTAAAAATTCAAGTAAATTGGTCAATGTTGTTGACCTAATTTGCTGAAAATAAATATCCAAACGCCGGAAAACTGNGGTTTTTTACCCCGCTGATAAAATCGCGCCGAGATGTCGCAGTTCAGTTTAGCGGTTTTTTGGCAATCTAAGCTTGCTGATGGCGGAAAAACCCCGCAATCGACTTCAGAGCCGCGCGCGATTCTGGCACCATTTTATGGCCGATTTGATGCACATGCGGCATGTCATCCCAAATTTCCAATTCTGCTGACACGCCCGCCGCCTTGGCATTATCGACCAGACGGGTGCTGTCATTGAACAATACTTCTTCCGAGCCAACCTGCACAAACATGGGCGGCAAGCCAGATAAGTCCGCATAGAGAGGCGAAATAAGCGGATGATCGGCAGCCGCGTCGCCGCGATAAAAATCAATCACCTCGCCAATGCGCGACACATCAATCATTGGGTCGCGGTCGGCGCGTTGGGTATGCGAGTCGCCGGTGACCAGCAGGTCAACCCATGGTGATAATAAGGCGACGGCTTTTGGTTGCGGCTTGCTCTTTTGTTTTAAGGTCAGCATTAAAGCCATGCTCAGCCCGCCGCCAGCACTATCACCAGCGAGGAAAATATTTTCTGGTGCAAATCCCTTGTTGAGCAAAAAATCATAAGCAGCTTCAGCGTCTTCAACGGCTGCCGGAAACGGGTTTTCAGGCGCCAAACGATAATCTGGCACCAGAGCCTGAAAGCAACCATAAGCGCATAATTGACTGACCATAGAGCGGTGGGTTGCTGGGCTGCCCATCACATATCCGCCGCCATGTAGGTATAATAAAACCGTCTTGGCCTGCGGGTCGCCGAGCCATTCGGTGTAGCAGCCATTAATGGTCTCGGTTCGCGTCGGGGCCTTTGAGCGAGTCAGCGAGCCCAATAGGCCGCCGCCGCTCATTCTTTCGCGCGCCAAGCGCACGCCCTCTGGGCCATTTGGTAAAAGTCCACCGCGCAATAATTTACGCAATAAGGCGACATAAAGTTTTGATCTCAAACTAGCCATTGGCAATACCTCACGAGAATAGACGTTTACATTAGGACAAAAGCCAACGGCTGGCGATAAAAAACCCCGACCAGCGGGGAGGGGACTGGTCGGGGCAAAGGTTATCGGAGGGCCACGCCTTAAGCGGCTTTGAGGCTTTGTCCGATGGCGATTTTGCGCGGTTTCTCGGCTTCGGGAATCTCGCGCACCAGATCGATAAACAGCAATCCATTCACCATATCGGCGCCATTTACTTTAACGTCGTCAGCGAGATGAAACTGTCGCTCAAAATCACGATTTGTGAAGCCGCGATAAAGAATTTCGGTTTTCTCTGCGCTGGGTTCGGTCTTGCGAACACCTGATACGGTCAAAATATTGCCGCGTTGTTCAAGTTGGATTTCATCGCGGTCAAAACCGGCGACGGCCATTGAAATGCGATAATCCAATTCGCCAGTGCGCTCGACATTATAAGCCGGAAAAGAGGATTTCTTTTCTGAGCTATTCAAAGCGTCAAATACATGCGCCAAATGATCGAAGCCAATAGTGGATCGATAAAGCGGGGTTAAGTCAAAACGAGTCATAGTCATTCTCCTGTCTTCTCATTTTGGCGCAAAGCTGATTTGCGCCTGTGAACAACAGGTGGGAATAAAAAAACCAATTTCAAAGTCTTGAAAATTTTTTTGTTTTACCTAGGCCGACGATTTTTGAAAAAAAAATTAATTTAGGCCAAAAATAGCCGTTTTGAGCGGGTTTTAGCCTCAAAGATTGGCAGCAATAATCCAAATAATGCCAATGGGCGCGACATAACGCGAGGTGATAAGCCATAATTTGAACAATAGCGCACGGCTGCCCAATGCTTGGCGCGCGGCCTGCTGGGGCAGGGCCCAACCGGCAAACATAATGGCCCCCAAGCCGCCCAGCGGCATGATATAGGCGGTGACCAAATAATCTTTCACATCGAATAAAGTCTTATCAGCCAAGCGGCCAGTATCAGCAAGGCGCACATCCTGCCATAGGTTGAAAGAAAACACCGTCGCCAAGCCGACAATAAAGGTCAGACCCATCATGATGATGGCGGCGCGCGGGCGGGTCAGGGAAAACTGGTTTTCCGCCCAGCGAATAACCACCTCGGCTAGCGATAAGCCCGAGGTCAGAGCGGCGAAATAGACCAGAAAGAAAAACACCAAGGCGACCAATCCGCCGGCTGGAATTTGCGCAAAGGCCAATGGCAATGTGGTGAAAATCAGCCCCGGCCCAGCGGCGGCATCTAATGATTGGCCGAAGACGATGGAAAAAATACCAATACCGGCGAGCAAGGCAATCACTGTATCGGCGAGGGCGATGAGAATGGCGGTTTTGCCCAAATCAATTTTTTTGTCGATATAGGCACCATAAGTAATCAGCATGGCGGCACCAACACCGACTGAGAAAAACCCGTGACCAATGGCTGATTGCACAACCTGTGGCGTGATTTTGCTGAAATCGGGGGTGAATAAGAATGCCAAAGCGGCCGATAAATCACCAATGATGGCGCCATAAATGGCAATGGCGATGAGCATGAAAATTAAGCTCGGCATGAGCACTAAATTGGC
>JGI26084J50262_1000717_pt1 | contig 18991 bp, 17 predicted proteins | sample SaaInl6LU_22_DNA_FD_50262 | JGI IMG/M metagenome (IMG submission 50262) | reverse complement strand
TCGGACAATTTGACCGTGGGTTTGCCATTGGCTGACACGGCTTTGCAGACCAAAGAGAAGGGCTTCAACCCATCATTTGGCACCAAACCACGGAAGTCATTGGTCAGCAGCGTGCCCCAACCAAAAGAGACTCTGACCCGTCCAGCGAACAGTCGATGCAGCTCGGCGATCTTCTCCACGTCCAAACCATCAGAAAAAATCAGCAGTTTTTGACTGGGATCTTCATTGCGGCTTTTCCACCATTTAATCGCATGTTCTGCCCCTTGAATAGGATCACCAGAATCGATGCGCATGCCAGTCCATGTGGCCAGCCAATCAGGCGCATTGTCTAAAAACCCTTCTGTGCCATAGGTATCTGGCAAGATGATCCGCAGGTTTCCATCGTGCTCCTCATGCCAATCAGATAGAACGTCATAGGGGGCCTGGCGCAAGGCTTGATCATCGGAGGCCAGCGCAGAATAGATCATAGGCAACTCATGCGCATTGGTCCCAATCGCCGCCAAGTCCCGATTTTTCGCAATCAAACAATTGGATGTACCAATAAATTTGTCTCCCAATCCTTCGGTCATGGCCTGCACAGCCCAATCTTGCCATAAAAAGGAATGGCGCCTGCGCGTGCCAAAATCCGCAAGGCGCAAGTCCTCAATGTCGCGCAGTGTCTCAATTTTTTCCCAGAGCTTGGCCATGGCCCGCGCATAGAGAATTTGAAGCTCAAAGCGGCGCATGTCTCGCAGCACCGCGCGGCCGCGCAGCTCCATAAGAACCGCCAAAGCCGGAATTTCCCACAGCATCACCTCGGGCCAACTGCCTTGAAACGTCAGCTCATATTGCCCATCACGTTTCTCAAGGTGATAGTCAGGTAATCTAAGCGCCTCGAACCAATCCATAAACTCGGGCGTAAACATCTGGCGTTTGCCATAGAATGTATTTCCGCGCATCCATGTGCTTTCGCCACGCGACAGGGACAAAGAGCGCACATGATCCAACTGTTCGCGCAGCTCTCCCTCATCAATCAATTCTGCCAAGCGAATATCGCTTGACCGATTGATCAAACTAAAGGTCACCTCCGTTTTTGGGTGATTGCGGAGCACCGATTGGCACATCAACAATTTATAGAAATCATTGTCGATTAACGACCGCACGATAGGGTCGATTTTCCATTTGTGATTCCACACTCGGGTGGCAATATCTACCATTACAAAAGGCTCACTTTCGCTGCCACCATGTCGCGCCGTGCTTGGTCCAGCGATCCGCCCATATCAATGGCGCGGCATAGGGCGGTGTCGACGCTGACCACAAAGCCCAGCCGCGCCGCATCCAGCGCTGAATAAGCAACGCAATAATCCGTCGCCAATCCAACGAAGGTCACATCCCGAACCCCGCGGGTCTTCAAATATCCTTCAAGCCCGGTCGCTGTGCTANGGTCGTTTTCAAANAAAGCAGAATANCTGTCGATGCCTNGCCGATAGCCCTTGCGCAGAATCAAATCTGCCCGATCCGTGGCCAGATCTTTGTGAAAGGCTGCACCAAAACTGCCCTGCACGCAGTGATCTGGCCAAAGCACTTGGGGACCATAGGGCATTTCAATGCTGGAAAACGCATCGGCCTTATGGGAGCTGGCAAAGGAGGAATGGCCCCCAGGGTGCCAATCTTGAGTGAGGATCACCGCGTCAAAATCAGCCATGCGGTTGTTAATCTGTTCTACAATCTCATCACCGCCGGCAACCGCCAAAGCGCCGCCCGGACAAAAGTCGTTTTGAACATCAACCACAATCAGAGCACGCATTTGGATCCCCTATCCAAGCTTCGCGCACAGAGGTAATGATCCGCGCCCATAAGGTCAATGTTATCAAAGCACCCATAAAGCGCTAGCGGAGCTTTAGCTATGTATCTTGCAGCAAAGATAACTTCAGATTATGACGCAGATCATGTTTACAGTCTCCGCTCTTTATCACTTCACCCGCTTTGACGATCCGGGCGCTCTGCGCGCGCCGATGGTGTCGCTTTGTGAGCATGAGGGCATCAAAGGCACAATTTTGCTCGCCAAAGAAGGAATCAACGGCACAGTCGCAGGACCCAAACAGGGAATTGCCCGGCTTTGGGCGCATATCGCCGCGCTGCCTGGCTGTTCGGACTTTGAACATAAAGAGAGCACGGCCAGCATCATGCCCTTCAAACGCATGAAAGTTCGCTTGAAAAAAGAGATTGTCACAATGGGCCAACCCAATGTCGATCCGCGCGCGGGCACAGGCCACTATGTCGATCCCCATGAATGGAACGCGCTGATTGCAGCTCCGGATGTCGCGGTGATTGATACGCGCAACGATTACGAGGTGGGCATCGGCACGTTTGAAGGGGCGATTGATCCCAAGACCAAAACCTTCCGCGAATTTCCCCAGTGGTGGGCTGAAAACAAACATCGTTTTCACAACAAAAAGATTGCCATGTTTTGCACCGGCGGCATTCGGTGTGAAAAATCTACTAATTTTCTGCTCGGTGAAGGGGTTGAGGAAGTCTATCACCTTAAGGGTGGAATCTTAAAATACCTTGAAGAGATGCCGCAAGAAGAGAGCACCTGGCGCGGTGAATGTTTCGTCTTCGACAATCGCGTGTCCGTCGGTCACGGCTTGGTCGAGGGCAGTTTTGATCAATGCTATGCCTGTCGCAGACCGATCACAGAGTCGGATAAAAATCGTGTCGACTATATCAAAGGCGTGCAGTGCCACCAATGTGTAGACGAATATTCCGATGAGGACCGTGCACGTTTTGGTGAGCGCCAAAGGCAAATCGACGCCGCCGCAAAATAGGGCCGCCTCACTGAGATTTGATCCAAGCTCCAAGCCGCGCAAGATGCGGTGCATGGGCTTTGCCATTGGCTTCTGCCCGATCTGCGGCTTTTAACATCGCGTATAGACCGCGCACCGCCATCCACCGCAAAGGCTCACGCTCCCAAGCTCGAACCGCGCGGTTGACCCAAGGCAATTCGGTCAAAGCCGTAGGCTCTGATAGCACCAAGTCACGCAGCGTGCGCCCAGCGAGATTCGCCGAGGTCAAACCAACCCCTACATATCCGCCCGCCCAACCAATCTTGGTCTCAGGATCCAAGCCAACAGTGGCGCACCAATCGCGTGGAACCCCCAAGACCCCCTGCCAAGCATGGGCCAAGGGGACATGGGTCGCCGCAGGAAACAGACGCGCAAGAATCCCCCGCAATTGGGAAATTGTGCCCGCGGTGGGTCGGCCATCGGGTTGAATTTTGGAATTCAAAAGATAGGGCAGCCCACGGCCTCCAACCGCAATGCGCCCATCTGCTGTGCGCTGGCAGTAGCAATAGGCATGCGCCATATCTCCAATCAGCTCCGCACCCGACCAACCGATGTCCCGCCACAGTTCTAAGGGCAAAGGTTCCGTCACAATTTGAGCGGAGTTGAGAGGCAGCCAATCCCGCTCATATCCGGGCAATTGGGCGCTATAGCCTTCGGTTGCTTTCAAGGCCACCGCGCAGGCCACTCGGCCCTGATGGGTTATGACCTGACCTTTGGAAATTTCATGGGCCCGGGTCGCTTCGTAAATCGTAACTCCTAATCGCGCCACTGCATCAGCCAATCCGCGCACCAATTTGGCCGGCTGTACCCGTGCCACACCAGAGGTGACAAGCGCGCCCTGGCGCTTGGAATGGCAATCCGCGCACGCAATTGCGCTTCACTTTCAAGCCGGCTGCGGTGATCACCCCAGTGGTGCAACCGCTTCAACTCAGGTGCAAGGCGCTGAAATTGATACGCATTCGTGGCAATGGCCAATTCCTGTGTGCGGTGGATATCAGCATTGATACCTTCCATCTCAGCCGCGGCAATGACCTCATCAACAGTTCCATGAAACGCCTCTACCATGGCCTTGACCTGCTCGGCCGTACCGCTGCTCAGATATTTTTCATGCTCCCAAGCAAAATTACCCGACAGCCAGCCGCCATTACGACCAGATGCGCCAAAACCGGCGAAATGCTCTTCAACAATAACAATGTTCAAAGATGGGTCGGCTTTTTTAAGATAATAGGCGGCCCAAAGCCCGGTATAGCCCGCCCCAATGATGCAAATATCAGCGCTTACAGAGCAGTCCAACGCCGGGCGCGGCTTTGGCAACCCGCCCAGCTCTTGATACCAAAAGGAAACGCCACCGCGTTGCATTGCCCCATGCACCCCTTGTTTGGTCCGTTTTAGAAATCCAAGTTGGACACATTGAGCGCGTTATTTTGGATGAATTCCCGACGCGGCTCCACCACATCGCCCATCAGCTTGGTAAACAGATCATCCGCTTCCGCGACATCATCAACCCGCACTTGCAACAAAGTCCGCGCATCTGGATCCAATGTGGTCTCCCAAAGCTGATCGGGGTTCATTTCACCCAAGCCTTTGTAGCGTTGCAGCGACAGCCCCTTCTCACCCTCTTCCAATATCGCGCTCAGCAGCGTGAGGGGCCCATTCACCACCTGCACCCGATCTTTACGCACCAATGTGCACGGACCGCTGTAGGTATCTTGCAAACTTTGGGTCAACATTCCTGTGCGACGCGCCTCGCCGGACCGCAGCATTGCCCCATCGAGATTGCGCACCTCTTCCACGCCGCGCAAAATCCGCGCCAAGCGCATGCCGCGGTCCTGGGTTGGGCGCCCTTGCCAACCCCGTTCATATTCCAAAGCAATGAGATCGAGCCGGCGCGCCACGGCATCCGCCATGCCCTGCAAGTCACGATCAACCGCCCCAGGCACGAAGCCCCGGCGATTGCCGCTTGCTCCAAAATATGACGTGGGTAATGGGTGGGGAATGCGTCAACAATGCGCTTCAGCTGACGCGCCTCTTCCACAACACGCATCAAATCGGCGCCAATAATTTCTTCGCCGTTGCTCAAGCGCAGCAAAGCGCCCTCAATGCCTTGTTCGATCAAGTATTCATCCAAGGCTGGCTGGTCCTTGAGATAAACTTCAGAACGCCCCCGGCTCACCTTAAACAAGGGGGGTTGCGCGATATAGAGATAGCCACCTTCAATCAATTCTGGCATTTGACGGAAAAAGAACGTCAGCAAGAGCGTGCGGATATGCGCACCATCCACATCGGCATCGGTCATGATCACGATTTTATGATAGCGTAGCTTTTTGATATCAAATTCATCGCGCCCAATGCCAGTACCCAGCGCCATAACCAAGTTGCCAATTTCTTGGCTGCCCAGCATCCGGTCAAACCGCGCGCGCTCCACGTTCAAAATTTTCCCGCGCAATGGCAAAACCGCTTGGGTCATGCGGTCACGTCCAGTTTGGGCAGAACCGCCGGCGCTATCGCCTTCCACCAAAAATACTTCAGTTTTTGAGGGGTCTTTTTCCGAACAATCCTTGAGCTTTCCTGCCAAGAAGTTCACATCCATCGCTGTCTTGCGCCGGGTGAGGTCGCGGGCCTTGCGCGCCGCTTCACGCGCCATAGCAGCCTCAACAATCTTGCCAACAATAACCTTTGCCTGCGCAGGGTTTTCCTCGAACCACTCGGCCAATTTCTCACCCACCAAACCCTCAACCGCCGGGCGCACCTCTGAGCTGACCAATTTATCTTTGGTCTGGCTGGAGAATTTGGGATCAGGTACTTTGACGGATAACACGCAGGTCAAACCCTCGCGTGCGTCATCGCCTGTGAAGCTGATTTTCTCTTTTTTGGCGATGCCGCTGGATTGCGCATAGTTATTGATCGTTCGGGTCAAGGCCCCTCGAAAGCCCGCCATATGGGTGCCGCCATCACGCTGTGGGATGTTATTGGTGAAGGGCAGGACATTTTCGTGATAGGTGTCATTCCACCACATCGCCACTTCAACACCGATATCATCACGGGTGCCTTTGACATAAATCGGCTCTTCCATGATTGAGGATTTGGAGCGGTCGAGATATTTCACAAATTCACGCACACCGCCGTCGTAGTACAGCTCACTGCGCAAAGGCTCTGCCGGGCGCAGGTCTTCAAGAATAATCCGCACCCCAGAATTCAAGAATGCCAATTCGCGCAGGCGCTTTTCCAATATTTCAAATTTATACTCAAGATTTGAAAAGGTCTCTGTCGACGCCAAGAAACGGACTTCCGTGCCGGTGCGATCGCCACACTCGCTCACAACTTTTAGGTGCTCTGCTGTGTCACCATGTTCGAACCGTGCGACATGCTCTTTGCCTTCGCGCCAGATGCGCAGTTCCAGCCATACCGACAAGGCATTCACAACCGAAACCCCAACCCCGTGCAAACCGCCAGAAACCTTGTAGGAATTGCTGTCAAACTTACCACCCGCATGCAGCTGGGTCATAATCACCTCAGCAGCAGACACGCCCTCTTCTTCGTGAATTCCAACTGGAATGCCGCGACCATTGTCCGCGACCGAAACCGAGCTGTCGGCATTGATCCGCACCAAAACATGATCCGCATGGCCAGCCAGCGCCTCATCGATGCCATTGTCCACAACCTCATAAACCATATGATGCAAACCGGAGCCATCATCCGTGTCACCGATATACATCCCCGGCCGTTTGCGGACAGCCTCTAAGCCCCTAAGAACCTTAATGGAATCTGCGCCATATTCTTCAACATCCACAGTTTGCTCAGACATCCCGATACCCTTTTTTGAGTTACACAACAAATAGCGGAATTCGAGATGAATGTCACGCAAATGGCACAATAGATTGTGGTTCAGGCTACGATTTTTTAAAGCAACAAACGCGATATCATCTTTCGCAAAAAAATGCTTTTTCCAAGGGACTATGCAAAGGGAATAATGATCCCAACAGCGATCAAAAGACCTCCGGAAATGCGGTTGATTCGCCGCACCGCCGCCGGTGTTTGCAGCAGCTCACGCGCACGATTCACAAAGCCAGCAATGGTCAAATTCCCCAAAAGCGGGGTGAGGATGGAGACCACGACAATGGCCAAAACATCCCATGCCGTGACCTGCGTCAGGTCAAAAAAGCCCGGCAGAACGCCCATGTAAAACAAAATGGCCTTTGGGTTACCTAATATCACCACCACGCCTGCGATAAAGCCCGCCCACATGCCCGGTCGCGTTAGGCGCCGGTCACTGTTCAAAGCGACATCGGCCTTGAGGATCAACAATGCTCCCATGGTAAGGAAGACCACGGCCGCGACATAGCGCAAGATGATCATGATGCCGGCAATTTCATTGACCACCCAGCTCACACCTAGGACGGCCAAAACCGGCCAAACCGCATCGCCAATCGCCACACCCAATGCCAAGGGCCAAGCCGCCTGAAAGCCGCCCGACATAGCACGCGCCAAAAGTGCGACCCAAACCGGGCCGGGCGTAATGAATAAAATAAAAACAGCGATGGCATAAAGCGCCAAATCAGAAAAAGCCAAAGTCATTGTAGATCCACTTTTGATTTCCCCTCAACCTCTGTCACCAAAAGGTGCTGCGCCCTATCGCCAAGTTCTTCAAACAATTCAGGCCCTGTGCCACTCATCCAAGCCTGAGCACCCAGCGCGCAAATTTCGTCATAGAGCGCCGCTCTGCGGGCAGCATCCAAATGCGCTGCCACCTCATCCAAAAGTAAAATCGGCGGCAGGCCGGTTTGTTCTTTCAGGGCACGACCGTTGGCAAGGATGAGCGAAATCAAAAGCGCCTTTTGCTCGCCGGTGGAGCTGTCTTTGGCTGGAACATCTTTTGCCGCAAAAACACCGAAAACATCATCGCGATGCGGACCGGCAAGGGTACGACCTGCGGCCAAATCGCGACTGCGATAATCGGCTAGAAGTTCCGCGAGATCATCGCTATTGGCTGAAAATTCGATGTTTTCCGGATTGGTCAGGGTCAAATGCGCAGTTGGAAAGGCTGTTTCTGCCTGATCTTGCGCCGCGTGGATATACGCCAAAGCCTCCTCCCGAGCTTTTCGGATCTTCACGCCTGTAGCGGCCATTTGCCCCTCAATAGCCCGATACCAATGGGCATCGGTCACCTGGTTTTTCAACAGACGATTGCGCTCGCGCATGGCTTTTTCATAGATGAGCACCTGCTCACCGTGGTTTGGATCAAATGAGAGCGTCATGCGATCCAGAAACCGCCGGCGCCCCTCCGCGCCTTCAATCCAGAGACGGTCCATCGCAGGGATCAACCACAGGACACGGGCAATGCGCCCCAACATGACTTGAGTGGCCGCTTTGCCATCAATCCGCAACTGACGCGCCGCACCATTTTGCGACCAAGTTTCTATCTCATGCAGCCGATCTTGCGTGCGCAGAACAGCCGAGACCTTCCAGCCCAGCGCCTCGGGACGGCGGGTCATTTCTTCCGCACTCGACCGCCGCACGCCGCGACCAGGCGAAAGCAAGGATATTGCCTCTAAAATATTGGTCTTGCCAGCCCCATTGGCGCCATAAATCGCCACAGGTCGCGGGTCACACGCGATCTGCACCACATGATGCGACCGAAAGTGCGAAAGGTTTAAGGATTCAACAGCAAGATTGGGCATCTGCGCCCTTCACATTCACGCCAGCTTAAACGCGCATGGGCATGACGACATAAATGGCCGATGTATCATTGCCCTCACGCATCAAGGTTGGGTCCCCTGACGTGTTGAATAAGAACACCGCATTTTCCCGATCAACCTGACTGGCAATTTCGAGCAGATATTTCGCGTTAAAGCCAATTTCCAATTTTTCATCACCATAGGCAACGGCCAATTCTTCTTCGGCAGCGCCACTGTCTGGTGCATTCACCGACAGGATCAAGCGATCTTCATCCAATGCCAGCTTCACAGCTCGCGACCGCTCTGAGGACACTGTGGCCACGCGGTCAACTGCCTTGGCAAATTCGGCCGCATCCACTTCCAACTTGCGCGTATTGCCCGAAGGAATGACGCGCGTGTAATCTGGGAAGGTGCCATCAATCACTTTTGAGGTGAGCGTGACATTTGGCGTGGCGAAGCGCACTTTGGTTTCTGAGACTGAAACGGCAATTTGCGCGTCATCGTCATCAAGCAATTTGCGCATTTCACCAACAGTTTTACGCGGCACAATCACGCCGGGCATATCTCCGGCATCTGTTGGCAGATCCGCATCAATCCGCGCCAATCGGTGACCGTCGGTGGCGACACAGCGCANNTTTTGACCCCCATCACCCTCAGCCACATGCATATAGACACCGTTCAANTAATAACGAGTCTCTTCGGTGGAAATGGCAAATTTCGATTTATCAAAGAGCCGGCGCAAGGTCATCGCAGAAGCGGTGAAATTAGAGGTATATTCCGAGGTCGCCATAACCGGGAAATCTTCCTTCGGCAGCGTCGTCAAAGAGAAATTTGACCGGCCGGCCTCAACGGTCAAACGGCCAGAGGCGCCGTCATCTGTCAAGGTCACCAAAGCCCCATCTGGCAATTTACGCACAATCTCATGCAAGGTCACCGCGGATACCGTGCTGGCTCCTGCGCGCTCCACCATTGCTGTCACACGATCCACAACCTCGATGTCCAAATCTGTCGCACGAAAAGACGCATGATCGCCGCTCGCCTCAATCAATACATTTGCCAAAATTGGAATTGTATTCCGACGCTCCACAACAGACTGCGCTTGGGACACAGCCTTCAACAAAGTTGCGCGTTCAATAGACAGTTTCATTGCCGTTCTCCGTCACGTATTTGAAGACAAACCGTAAAGAGTTTTCCACAGGACACAAGAGTGTGTTAACGGGTTTTAACCCTTAATGGCTTTGAAAGGCCGCTAAGCCTCCAATGAACGCCGCAAGAGATCCAGGTCGTCGGACATTTGACTGTCTTTATTCCGTAAATCCTCAATTTTCCGCACGCCATGCATCACCGTCGTATGGTCTCGACCGCCGAACCTACGGCCAATTTCCGGCAATGAGCGGCTGGTCAATTGCTTGCACAGATACATCGCAATCTGGCGCGGCCGTGCAAAACTGCGCAGGCGCTTTGGTCCCAGCATATCTGACAGGCGAATATTATAGTGATCGCTCACTTTACGCTGAATTTCCTCAACCGTAACCTTGCGATCCGAGGCACGCAAAATATCAGAGAGACAGTCTTGGGTCAGCTCAACGGTAATTTCACGCCCCACCAGTGAGGCAAAGGCAAAGAGCCGGGTCAAAGCGCCCTCGAGCACACGCACATTGGTTGAAATGCGATGTGCTAAAAATTCAACAACTTCCTGACGCACGTCAATGCCCGGGTAGCTGGACTGATACAGCTCAATTTTAGACTGCAAAATACCAAGACGCAGCTCATAGGTGGTGGGATGCAAATCCACCACCAAACCGCATTGCAAGCGGCTCGCGATGCGATCTTCTAATTGCTTTATTTCCCCCGGGGCACGATCAGCCGAGATGATAATTTGCTTGTTTTGATCAACCAAGGCATTGAATGTATGGAAAAATTCTTCTTGGGTGCTGTCTTTTCCACCGATGAATTGCACATCATCCACCATTAGGACATCGACCGAGCGGAACAGCTCTTTAAAATCCATCATCTTGCGCTCACGCAAGGCCTGAACGAACCGATACATGAATTGTTCAGCAGAGAGATACATCACATTGATATCGGGACGATTTGATTGCAGCTCCCAAGCGATGGAATGCATCAAATGGGTTTTTCCCAAGCCAACGCCACCGTATAAAAAGAGGGGATTAAAAGTGACTGGCCCCGCTTCCGCAACACGTTTCGCCGCCGCATGAGCCAACTCATTGGGTTTGCCCACAACGAAATTGTCGAACACGAAGCGCTTGTCGAGCTTTGCCCCTTGGATTTCGCGCGGCTTTACGGGCGCGACCACAGCGGGGGAAGACGGGCGCGCGACAGGTTCTTGATCCAAGCGCCCTACGGAAAATGTCACACGGGTCACTTCAAACCCAGATTCGCGCATTTGATAGAGGATTTGATCTTCGAAATGCTGGCGTACGTAATTTCCAAAAAAACTGGTCGGCACGAAAAACTCTGCCGTACCGGCCGATTCTCCCACAAATTGCAGGGGTTCGATCCATGACTTGTAGTTGTTGTTCCCGAGAGACTTGCGCAAGCGATCCGCGGCGATATCCCAAAACTCTAGTGCCATACGTTTCACTTAATCCCAATACAAACGACCATTCATCCGGCCCGACTTCAACGCGGCCCCATGACAACGTCGCTCAAATTTTAATGCCACTGCCCACCGAGCAGGCAGACTAAATTCCCGGAAAATAGCACCCATGATCCATAAAATGGATTTATCATGTTTTGTGAACCCAAGATCATGTCGCCGTGCAGCAGTGGCAATCTCTTGGAGCAATTATCCCCCGGAGCACTCAAAGTGACTCGCTGACACTTTTTTATCCCTCGGCCAAGTGACTCTGCAACAGATCTTAATTCTTGACTCGGTGTTTTTTGAAAAAGAATCTCTTGCCACCTGTGGTTGAGACAATCGTGTTTAAAAAAAATAATTCTTTTACTGTTACTTAAACGAAAAAGGGCGCGGGAAATATCCCACGCCCAATATTCATAAATTTGTAACAATTATTAAGACAGAGCTTTAACCCGTGAGGCCAAACGCGAAACTTTGCGTGACGCCGTGTTTTTGTGGAAGATGCCTTTTGTAACTCCGCGCATCAGCTCTGGCTGTGCGGCGCGAAGAGCTGCGGTTGCTGCGGCTTTGTCGCCGGAAGCGATGGCCTCTTCAACAGCGCGCAGAAATGTGCGGATACGGGATTTGCGGGCTTTGTTGACCGCTGTGCGGCGCTCAATTTGACGTGCGCGCTTCTTTGCTTGTGGTGAATTTGCCATGTTATCAGGTCCTAACTTAATCTTGTGCCACACGTATCACCGCTAGGCCCATACCGTTGGACCGGATTATCTAAAGCCAAGCGGGCCACACGCGCATTTTCTGAAGCTGCCTATAGCTGCTTTCTATGGAGATGCAAAGCAATTTTGCTTATTTATCGCGAAATTGTGGCTCTCTTTTCTCGACAAAGGCCGCCATACCCTCTTTTTGGTCTTCTGTTGCAAACATCGAATGAAACACACGCCGTTCAAACAAAAGGCCTTCCGCCAAAGTGGTCTCATAGGATCTGTTCACAGCATCCTTCGCGGCTTTGATGGAGATTTGCGATTTCTCAGCAATTTTTCCAGCAACCTCTAGGGCAACTTCCATCAATTTTTTAACCGGCACCACACGGCTGACCAGACCAGAGCGCTCCGCTTCCTCCGCATCCATAAAGCGCCCGGTCAAATGCATATCCATGGCTTTGGATTTTCCAACGAATCGGGTCAAACGCTGCGTGCCGCCAATGCCAGCGATGACGCCAAGATTGATCTCTGGCTGTCCAAACTTCGCGTTATCAGCGCAAATGATAAAATCACAGAGCATCGCCAACTCGCAACCACCGCCCAATGCATAGCCTGCAACCGCTGCTATTGTTGGCTTCCTAGCCTCTTGCAAAGGGCTCATACTCGCGCCGAATAAATCGTCAGACACTACGTCCACAAAGCTCTTGTCCGCCATCTCAGTGATATCGGCACCGGCGGCAAAGGCTTTCTCCGATCCGGTAATCACCATGCAACGGACTTTATCGTTCGCTTCCGCCTGGCGCACCGCATCGCCGAGCTCCGCCACCAACTGGCTATTTAGCGCATTCAATGCCGATGGGCGGTTCAATTTGATGACGCAGATATGATCTGCAATCTCTACGATGATGGTCTCATAAGCCATGTTGGTCCCAGCATTGCCTCTGTCAGGCGTTTAGGCCTATCACGTTCGCCACCTATTTCAAGCTATCTCTGACAGGTTGGACAATAGAAGCTGGAGCGTCCCGATTGGCTCACCCGCGCAATTGTGCCGCCACATCCCGCATGTTTGCAGGGCTGCGATTCTCGATCATAAACCTGAAAACTATGTTGAAAATAGCCGAGCTCCCCGCCCGTTTGACGGTAATCTTTAAGACTAGATCCACCGGCTTCAATCGCCTCTTCCAGCACGGTCCGAATGATCGGCACCAAAGCGCCCACTTGGCGTTTTGACAGGTCCTTCGCCTTGCACATAGGTGAAATTTTCGCACGGAAGAGCACTTCACAGACATAAATATTGCCCAGGCCCGCAATGAGTCGTTGGTCCAAAAGCGCCGTCTTTATCGGCGTATTGCGCCCCGCCAAAGCTGCGAACAAATAGCTGTCGTCTAAGTAATTGCTCAATGGCTCCGGTCCAAGGCTGGAGAGCATCTTATGCGTTTCAACGTCCGCGGTCGGCGCAAGATCCATCGCGCCAAACCGTCTGGCGTCGTTGAAGGTCACCCGTGTGTCATTTTCCATGTGAAACACCACATGATCGTGTTTTTCTGGCGCGGGATGGTCTTGGTAAAACTCCCCAAGTTGCTGGCCCGAAATCAACATTCGGCCAGACATGCCGAGATGCACAATCAAAGTTTCCTGAGTATCCAAGTCCAACAGAATATATTTTGAACGCCGCCAAAGCCGCAAAACCCGCGCCCCAGTTAAGCGCTGCGCCATATCCGGCGGAAAGGGCCAGCGCAAATCGGGCCGGTTCACCTCTGCACGCATGATTTTCTGGTCCTGCATCGCCGGCTGCAAGCCGCGGCGGACTGTCTCAACCTCTGGTAATTCGGGCATCTCGTGCTTCCTTCTGGTACATCACATTGTATCAGCCGTCCTGCGTATTATAAGGGGGGTGAAGTCACAAAAGGCCTGTTCCATGCAAGACACTGGTGAAGACACAACCCATTTTGGTTTTGAAACCGTTCCAGAGGCTGAAAAAGCCGGCAAGGTACAGGGTGTTTTCACCTCCGTAGCCAGCAAATATGACGTTATGAATGACGTCATGAGCGTTGGCATCCACCGCATTTGGAAAGAAGCGATGATGGATTGGCTGGCCCCAAGACCTGGGCAAAAGCTTCTCGATGTCGCTGGCGGCACTGGCGACATCAGCTTTAAGTTCCTCAAGCGCGCGGGGTCTGGCCATTCCACAGTGCTTGATATCACTGAAAATATGCTCATCGAAGGGCGGAAACGCGCTGAAGCTGCGCAGATGGTGGATAACTTGGATTGGGTTGTCGGCGATGCAATGGCCCTGCCCTTTGCCGACAACAGCTTTGATGTCTACACCATAAGCTTTGGCATTCGGAATGTAACGCGGCCGCAAGAAGCCTTAGATGAGGCCTTCCGCGTCCTGCGTCCCGGGGGTCGGTTGATGGTTTTGGAATTCAGTCAAATACCCGTGCCTTTGGCACAAAAGGCCTATGATCTCTATTCCTTCAATGTGATTCCACGCATGGGCCAGATGATCGCCAATGACCGCGACAGCTATCAATATCTTGTCGAATCGATTCGCAAGTTTCCCGATCAAGAGACATTTTTAAGCATGGTGCAGCAGGCAGGGTTTGAGAATACCAGCTATCGAAACCTATCGCTCGGGATCGCAGCCTTGCATTCGGGATGGAAAATTTAGATGCGTGGTCCGCATAACATTTTTCGCCTGATCCGCACCGGCGCAACATTTGAGCGCACGGGGGCGATGAATGTAATCCTCAACGCCTATCAAGCGCCCGTTGGCCTGCGCCTAGCCGCGAAAATTCTGGGATGGCCATTTCAATGGTTGGGCTACAAAGGTGATCCGGCAATGCCACCCGTCACCCGGGCGCTGACCGCTTTGGGCCCGGCCTATATCAAATTTGGACAAATCCTATCGACCCGCCCCGATGTGGTCGGCGATGAGCTGGCCGTACAATTGCGGGTGCTGCAAGATAAATTACCGCCCTTTCCGATCGAAGAGGCGCAAAAAATGATCGAGGCAGAGCTCGAGCGACCATTGGCATCCATGTTTCAAGACTTTAGCGCGCCCGTTGCCGCCGCCTCTATTGCTCAGGTCCACCGCGCAAAATTAGCCTCCGATGGTGCAGATGTCGCCGTGAAAGTCTTGCGCCCTGGCATTGAACGCGCCTTTCGCAGAGATATTGATGCGTTTTACTTTGCAGCCCGGATGGTTGAGGTTTTGGCCCCCGGCGCGCGCCGTCTACGTCCACTCGATGTGATCGCGCATTTCGAAGGCGTGGTGCTCGGCGAATTGGATCTTCGGCTGGAAAGCAGCGCGGCAGGAGAATTTGCCGCCAACACCGAATCCGATGAAGGATTTCAATTGCCTCAGATCAATTGGAGCCTGTCTGGCAAAAACGTCATGACCATGGATTGGGCCGAGGGAATCTCTGCAGGGGACAATGCCGCCCTTGATGCGGCCGGACATGACAGACGGCGAATTGGTGAGCGGATTTTACAATTGTTTCTGTCTCACGCATTGCGCGACGGCTTTTTTCATGCGGATTTACATCAAGGAAATATCAAAATCGCGGCCAATGGAGATGTGATTGCCTATGATTTTGGCATTATGGGCCGAATTGATGAATATACCCGGCGGGTCTATGCGGAAATTCTCTTCGGCTTTATTCGCCGTGATTACAAGCGCGTGGCGGAGGTGCATTTTGAGGCTGGATATGTGCCGGCTGACAAAGATGTCGATGAATTTGCCCGCGCCCTCCGGGCGGTCGGGGAACCGATTTTTGGCATGGATGCCACACAGATCAGCATGGGACGGGTGTTAACCTATTTATTTGATGTCACAGAACAATTTGGCATGGAGACCAGAACGGAGCTCATCTTGCTGCAACGCACGATGGTTGTGGTTGAGGGGGTTGCACGCAGCTTGCATCCTCAGATTAACATCTGGGAGGTCGCCAAACCCATTGTGGAAGACTACATCAAGCAAAGTATCGGGCCGAAAGCCTTGTTGAAAGATCTGCTGAAAACAGCCCGCGTGCTGTCACGTTTCGGGCCAAAGCTTCCCCAGCTTGCGGAAGCGGCCTTGATCCGCACCTACAACACCGCGCAACCCAGCGCGCAAAAATATGGGATCAAAAAGCGGTGGCTTTTGCTCGCCTTGCTTGTTGGAGGTGGAGGCGGTTGGCTTGCAGCACATTTGATTTAAATTTTATGACATTTAGACTAAACATCTTTTAACCAATAATTCGGCAAGGTTGCACCAAGACTGATAGCCGCTTTGAGTCAATCTAAGATCAAAGCGATTTGAGAGGAAACTTTATGACACGACACCTATTTGGAACGGATGGCGTCCGCGGCACGGCGAATACTTATCCCATGACCGCTGAAACCGCGCTGCGGCTTGCAGCGGCGGCGGGCCGGTTTTTTCGGCGTGACGCCTCCCCCGGCCACCGTGTCGTGATCGGTAAGGACACACGCAGATCGGGCTATATGATTGAAAACGCTCTCACCGCTGGTTTTTTGTCAACCGGCATGGATGTCGTCCTCTTAGGGCCAGTTCCAACACCTGCCGTCGGAATGCTCACCCATTCCATGCGCGCAGATGTCGGTGTCATGGTCACTGCCAGTCACAATCCGCATCACGACAATGGCATCAAGTTTTTCGGTCCAGATGGTTATAAGCTGTCAGACGCCGCCGAGATGGAGATCGAAGCTCTGTTTGCCGGAGATGTGGATCTCTGCTTGCCAGAAAATATTGGACGCGCCAATCGCATAGAAAGCGCGATCGGTCGCTATGTCGAAGCTGCAAAGGCAACCTTTCCAACAGGAAAGCGCTTGGATGGGTTGAAGGTTGTTATTGATTGCGCCAATGGCGCCGCATATCGCACCGCCCCAGAAGGTCCTTTGGGAACTTGGCGCAGAGGTCATTGCCATTGGCGTGCAACCCAACGGCTATAACATCAACAAAGGTGTAGGGTCCACCGCACCACAAGCAGCCGTTGATGCGGTGCTACAGCATGGTGCCGACATTGGGATCTGTCTGGACGGTGATGCAGACCGGATCGCCATTATTGACGAAGAAAGGCCATATCGCCGACGGGGATCAACTCATGGGGTTGATCGCTGCGCGCTGGGCTAAGAGTGGAGAGCTCCGGGGCGGCGCATTGGTGGCCACGGTTATGTCCAATCTAGGCCTTGAGCGCTGGCTAGGTGGACAGGGAATTGATCTACACCGCACCGATGTCGGCGACCGTTATGTGGTGGATGCCATGCGTCAAGGCGGGTTCAATCTGGGTGGTGAGCAATCTGGCCATATCGTGATGAGTGATTACGCCACAACCGGCGATGGGCTTCTGGCTGGATTACAATTTCTTGCCGCCATGGTCGAAACGGGCCGGCGGGCCAGCGAATTGTCCAATGTCTTTTCACCCTGTCCACAAGTGCTGAAGAACGTAAGATTTTCCGAGGGTATGGCGCCGCTGGAGGTGGCTTCTGTGCAATCGGCTATCCAAGATGCAGAGGCCTCTTTGCTGGGCAAGGGACGTCTGCTCATTCGCAAGTCGGGCACCGAGCCGCTGATCCGCGTGATGGTGGAGGCTGAGGATGAAACCCTGCTCAACGAGGTTGCAGAAACTGTATCGCAAGCGGTGAAAGACGCCGCCTAAGGCCAAACCCGCATCCAGCCCGAAAAGTTTAACATTTGTTATCGCGCCCGCCCTCTCTGGATAGAATTCCATTAACTCTTTGCGAGATGATCGCCGAAACGTCATCTTGCAAAGGGTCTTGAACCATGTCCACTGTCTCGCCCAATCTCTCCCTGCCCTATATTCAACAAAACCAAGCGCAAAAACATGTCACCCATAATGAGGGTATGCGCCTGCTGGATGGTGTGGTGCAGCTCAGTGTTCTCAGCCGGGCCCAGACTGCGCCCCCCGCAAACCCTGCTGCCGGAGATCGCTATATCCTGCCCAGCGGCGCGACCGGCGCTTGGGCCGGGTTTGACGATTCGCTGGCCCATTGGGAAGAAAATGCCTGGCGGATTATCCCGCCAAAAGAGGGTTGGGTGGCATGGGATCAAAACGGGCTGGCCTTGCTGGTCTTTTCCCAGGGTCAGTGGACCGAAGCCACCGCTGCGGATGTCGAGCGCTTGGACAAGCTTGGGCTCAACACAACCGCCGATTTGACAAACCGATTGGCGGTGTCCTCCGACGCAACATTGCTGACCCACGACACAACAGGCGGGCATCAACTGAAAATCAACAAGGATCAGCCCGGGGACACCGGCAGCCTGTTGTTTCAAACCGGCTGGTCGGGTCGCGCCGAAATGGGCCTCACCGGGTCAGATAACTTCGAAATCAAAGTCAGCCCTGATGGCAGCAATTTTCATCAAGCCCTGACCGTTGACCGGGCAACGGGTGCAGTCACCCTGCCCAATACAACCCTTTCTCAGGCGGAGTTTGGAACAAGCCCGATTGTCACGGTTGATTATACCAATTCGAAAACGGGCAATTTGGTCAGCAATGGCAATGGCGCTTTGGGCAATTCCTATAATATGCCCAGCGCTCTAAGCTATGATGCCAGCGACACCCCAGGCTTGCCTGGCAGCTTTCTGTTCACAGGATACCATGGTTTAGATCTTACAACATCGGAATTTATCGCGGTGGACGCGCAGAAAACCTACCGCTTGGAGAGCTATATCAAACAAGCCACGGGCGATCGCCACGCCCAGGTTATGGGTATAATGGCCTTTGATGCCGATTTTCAACAGATCACCTCCACTTGTCACATGCGCTATGCATCAGGTGGTGTCGACAGTTTGACCACTCTATCAGCGCCTTTGGCTCCGGGGGACACCACTGTATCGGTGACCAATGCGTCGGGGTGGAACGATGCAGACAGCTCTTCGGACAAATGTGGTTTGATCTTTTTCACCTATCGCACCCAGGGCGGCAACGCCCAAGACTTTTACAGCAGGCATTTTAGAACGGGTCTCTTCTCGCCGGCACAGGTGGATAACCAACCACAGCATTACACTCTTGGCGCCTTTGGCACAGTCCGATGGCAACCCCGATGATCCCAGTGGTATTTGGCCAGCCGGCACGCCTTTGGCCAATACGGACAGCGGTTGGAATCTCAAACCGGCTCTTTTGGATCAAACGGTTCTACCAACCGCGGGTGACTGGTATCACGCCT
>JGI26084J50262_1000710_pt1 | contig 19228 bp, 18 predicted proteins | sample SaaInl6LU_22_DNA_FD_50262 | JGI IMG/M metagenome (IMG submission 50262) | reverse complement strand
ATACGCGGCTCTAAGTTCCCCAGATACCCATTGCAGGCCAGCACTAACACGCGCGCACGCACCTGGCCTTTAGGCGTTTTAATAACCGTCTTCCCACCTTCTTGGTAGCTTAACGCCGGCGTGTTCTCGTAGACTTCTGCGCCAAGCTGCATGGCTGCGCGCTTTAATCCGAGCGCGTATTTCAGCGGATGCAGGTGCCTTGCACCACTATCAAGCATGCCCCCGTAGCTTCCCTGCGCCGAGGTTAATTCCGCGACTTGATCGCTACTGAGATAGCTTGCGCCATCGTAGCCGTAGGTATTTTTTAAGTGCGTAACCTCGCTTTCTAGCTCGTCAGCGTGGCTGGATTTTGAGGCTAAATGTAAGTTGCCCTCGCCAAATTCACACTGGATGTCGAACTCCTTAACAAGGCTCTCGACTTTTTGTACTGCATCGAGTCCAAGCTGCCATAATCCCTTTGCCGCCTCCAAACCAACCCACTTTTCTAACGATGCCTGATCTGCGCGCTGGCCTGTACCAACGTGCCCGCCGTTGCGCCCCGATGCTCCCCATCCAATGCGGTTTGCCTCTAGGAGCACTACGTTAAAGCCGAGCTTGCGAAGGTGAATGGCGGTCGATAACCCCGTATAGCCGCCACCAATAATGCACACGTCGGTCTCAACATCACCGCTGAGGCTAGGCAGGCTTTGAGGTTCCTTGCAGGAGGCGTGGTACCAGGAGTTGGGGTAGGGTTGACCTGATTTCATGTACGGCTACTCATACGTGAGAGAGTAAGTTTAGGCGATCAGTCAATCGCCAGCATCTGCGCTTTACGGGATCACTATACCCAAACATATAGCCTAGAACGCTACCCAAAGGTGGAGGGTCTAAGGCTTGCTGAAAACGTGACCCCGGCACATACTGAACGACCTTTAGCCACTAGCAGGTTTGTATGTCCACTGAGCAGCCGGACGGTTCGACGACTTCCACCACCCTCTACAAGCCGGAGAGTCCGTTCTCTACCGATATGATTCCAAGTAGCGACAACGAAACAATCAGTCGCTGGTTAACTGACAATGCTATCTCAGAGGTTGAGTGTATTGTTCCTGATATGACAGGCAATGCGCGCGGTAAATTTATTCCAGCTCACCAGTTTTTAGCAGAGCGCGATCAGAAACTCCCCGAAAGCATCATGATCCAAACCGTCACCGGCGAGTACACCGACGAGCACTGGGATTTTGTGGAGCCGACTGACACCGACATGGTGCTTCGACCCGACGCAAAGACACTTCGCAAGGTGCCGTGGGCGCGTGAGCCTACCGCGCAAATCATTGCCGATTGCTACAAACCCAATGGCGAACCGCATCCGTTGTCGACCCGAAACGTGCTCAAGTTCATCCTCCAGCTCTATGACGAGGCCGGTTTGAAGCCAGTGGTGGCCCCCGAAGTCGAATTTTACTTAGTCCATAAAAATACCGACCCAGACTACGAGTTGATGCCTCCTAAAGGTCGCTCGGGTCGTCGCGAGGTCGCTCGGCTGTCGTTCAGTATTGATGCGGTGGCTGAGTTCGAAGATTTCGTTGAGGACATGTATGACTATGCTGACGCCCAATCCCTCAATGTTGATACGTTGATTCATGAGAATGGTGCGGCTCAGCTTGAAATTAATTTTAATCATGGCGATCCGTTAGACCTTGCCGATCAAGTTTTTGTGTTTAAGCGCACAGTTCGAGAGACGGCACAGAAATACGGCATGTATGCGACGTTCATGGCAAAGCCCATGCAGAATGAGCCCGGGAGTGCTTTACATTTGCACCAGTCCATTCTCGACAAAACAACAGGCAAAAATATTTTTTGTGGGGACGATGGCAATCCAACCGAAGCCATGATGCATTACATTGCAGGCCTTCAGCGTTATACGCCAGAGCTGATTAGCTTTTACGCGCCAAACGTCAACTCGTACCGTCGTCTTGCTCCAGATATTTCAGCGCCCATTAACTTAAGTTGGGGTTTTGATAATCGGACAACGGCGTTCAGAGTCCCAAGCAGTACACCTGAGAATCTCCGGATTGAGAATCGATTTCCCGGTGCCGATGCCAACCCTTATCTAGCGATTAGTGCAACCCTCGCCAGCGGTCTGTTAGGAATGCGGCAAAAGTTAGCGCCCACTGCACCGCATCAAGGCACCGCTAACGATGAGGATATTACCGTCGCTAGAACCCTTGAAGAGGGCGTGCGCAGGCTTAACGATACCCCGGAATTGCAGCAGATGATCGGCGAGCTTTTCATGCGTGCGTATGCTGCAGTCAAGCTCGATGAGTTTGAGGAATTTAACCAAGTGATTAGCTCCTGGGAGCGGGAACACTTACTACTTCAAGTGTGAGCGGGGGTGATTCGTGAATGATGTCGCGTCCGGTATGGGTCGCAGCTCGACGCTGTATCGATGGTTTGTTTCGGTAAAGTATCTGACGTATGTCCTGCTTTCTTTCAATGTGTATCTTTTTCTAGAGGAGGAGCTGGTGTCGGCGGCCCATAGCGGTCTTGCCAACTTCGAGCTCGCGTCATTGATACAGCTGTTTTCTGCGACACTCGACACGGCTGCTTGGGTGTTCCTGCTCCTGTTATTTGAGTTAGAAACCGCCGTTATTCCCGATGATAAACTTCGCGGCATTACCAAGTGGTCCATTCACGGCGTACGCTTGGTGTGCAGCGCGGCAATTGTTTCGGCGTTTCTCGGGTACGTGGGTGAGTGGGGGGTGTTTTTGCACTCAGACAGTCTGTCCGTCCCTGCCTGTGAACTGGTCGACAACGGGTGGTCAGTGTTAGTCGATTTTGACGCCTTTACGCCTCTCGATAGCAGCAACTGCGCGCAGCTGGGTCCTGATACATTACACGTTACGGCACTTAGTCACGTGGTGTCGTCCCCCACCGCCTTCGAAAGCGCACGAGATTTAGCGCTGGTCGACGTACTCAATGCAGGCACTTGGATTTTGATTGTGATTGCGCTCGAAGTCGAAGTGCGATTGCAGCTAAAAGGCGGCTTACCTCGCCGGTTACAGTGGGGCCTGAATGCATCTAAAGTCGTATTTTATTTGGTGCTCACGGCAGCCGCCGTGTATTGGGGGTTTGAAGGCGAATTTCTCGATTTTTGGGATGCTGCGTTGTGGCTGTTTGCGTTCTTCTTTATCGAGATGAATGTTTTCGAGTGGCAGCGAGAGCTCGATCATAAAGCGCAGTAATCACAAGCCGACCCTATCATGTCAGCGGATGTGATTACTGTCATTCGAGGCTAGTTACGAGTCGTCTTCGAAGTCGAAATCGTAATCGCCTAGCTCTTCGCGTAATCGCAGCATTTCTAATCGCTGCTCTGTTCGGCGGCGCTTGTTGGCAAGCGCGGCTTTATCGCTTAGCGCACTACCTACGTCAAGCACGTCGACATCTTCGTCCATTAAATCGCTGGCAATCGCGTCGAAAAAATCATCGCCGCTGTCAGTGTCATTCGTCTGTATCTGGTTTCGCTCACCCATAAACCACCTCCCGATGATTCAGAACAAGTTCGGACTGTTTGATAACGGCCCTTGGTGCGAAGTTGGCCTCAACTCGCACGCCAGTGCAATGAATTTTTTGTACTTTCCAGCGACCTGTAAATAACTTTAGAAGCTAAGGCGGCCCACCACTTACTGCCTTTCCTGGCGGGAGCCTTCCTTGTCTCCCAATATTCTAATACCGACTTCCTGTCGGGGGTGGGCCGCTCTAAAGGTAAAGCAATGGCTGTGCCAAAGCGAAAATTCAATAATTTATAAGTAAATCAATAGGTTAGTATTTTATAATGCGTGCGTCAGTAGCGCGACGTTTAAGCCCTGAACGTGTCCAAGGAGGCAATCAGCTGTTCAATGCGGCCGCGATGTGTCCGGCAATCAGCTCGGGCTCTTCGTCATCAACAGATACAGTCAGTTGAGCCCAGTGCTCGTAAAGGGGAATTCGTTCCGCGTAAATGTCCGCAAGCGTTTGATTCTTCGACGAGGCGATACCGCGATCGGGTGCCAGGGAGATGCGGTATGCAACGGTATCGTAATGCGCTTGTAGGTAAACCACTTGGGTTTCTTGCGCGAGCCGAGCCATGATCTTATCGCTGTAGACCACCGAACCCCCAGTGGAAATAACGCTTTTGCCAATCGGCATTTGTGTTAACACCTGCTCCTCTAGCGTGCGCAAATAGTGGTGATCGGTACGAGCAATAATCTCAGCAAGCGTTGCGTCTTCCTGAGCTTGGATTAACAAATCTGTATCACAAATTCAATACCCAAGCGCTTCGCGAGCAACACCCCTACCGTGCTTTTTCCGCTACCCGGGAATCCTATAAGACTAATGATGTGATTGTTCGACATGGTGCTTACTCCTAATAACGACAGCACTTTACCTCTAACACTTGCCGTTCGACTACATGCAAACGACAATACAGGCCTTAATTTAGTGGGGTCATTTATGTCAAACAAACAAACGGCGTTGTACGAACTGCACCTGCGTTTAGGTGCCCGTATGGTGCCTTTCGCCGGATACGATATGCCAGTTCAGTATACGGACGGCATTATCAAGGAGCATTTACACACTCGTGCCAAGGCAGGCCTCTTCGATGTCTCCCATATGGGGCAGTTGATTGTCGAAGGCCCCCTGCCGCGAGCGAGTTGGAAACGCTCATGCCCGCTGACATTCAGGGCCTAGCACTCTTGCATTCGACTTATTCATTACTCACTAATACCCAGGGTGGGGTTGAGGATGACTTAATTGTGACGCGCTTGAGCGATGAGCGTTTTATGCTTGTTGTGAATGCCGGTTGCAAGATGGCTGACCTCGCGATTATCCAAGCAGGCTGCACGCAATCGGTCGTGACAATGCACGATGAGCGCGCATTACTTGCCCTGCAAGGCCCGCATGCACGTGATGTTCTAGCGCGCTTGGCTCCCGATGTGGGCGCCCTGACTTTTATGTCTGGGCATGAAACTGTACTCGCAGATACCCCCTGTTTCGTGACGTGTTCGGGTTATACCGGTGAAGATGGTTTTGAAATTTCGGTGCCTAACACGCAAGCACAAGCTGTCGCGGAGCTTCTTCTAGCAGAACCCGAGGTTGAAGCCATAGGTTTGGGCGCTCGTGACTCACTGCGCCTCGAAGCGGGACTGTGTCTCTATGGTCACGAATTGAGCGCCGATATCTCTCCCGTAGAAGCTGGCTTGCGCTGGGCCATAGCCAGCGTCCGTCGTCCGGGTGGCGAGCGTGAAGGAGGGTATCCTGGCGCTGCTATCATTGCNGNGCAAATGGCGNGTGGTGTGAGTCGTGTGCGGGTTGGCTTGCGGGTAGAGGGCAAGAGGCCTGTACGTGAAGGGCAAGTCGTTTTAGATGCGCAGGGCGAGCCTGTAGGTATTGTCACATCGGGTGGATTCGGCCCTTCGGTGGCTGCGCCCGTGGCCATGGCGTTTGTCACTCCAGAGTGCCGCGCCGTTGATAGCGCGTTAAACGTCGATGTCAGGGGGACTTCGATTGGCGTTCGGGTTGTCCCTTTGCCGATGGTCCCGCCGGGCTACCACCGGGGTTGAGCCNATCAGGTANAGGGTTCGCGGTCAGAGTGCGGTAGCCTTTGCGTAACTGATAGCGTCCTTTGGTTATTTCGTCGGCNAGTCGGTGAGGCAGCGAGCTCCGCAGTAATCTNAANAGGGCGAGCGTAATGATGAGTATCGCCAGAGCGTAGAGCGCTCGCTCAATCATTTGCGTGCGGCTTANCGGTTTGGGTGGCAGCTGTCCTGAAATAGTGAAGTCAAGCTGCTCGGTTGTAAGCGTGGTTAGGCGACGCGTTTGGGTATTCCACCAATGGATGCGCGCGCCGCCTATGGCAACAACGCCGGGTGACGTGGCAATCAGGGTGACAGTATCCTCGCGCTGCGCGGAGAGTGTGCCTCGCGATGCGCGATTGGTCAGTAGAGGCGGCTCAGGATAAGTTTGCAGTCCCTCAGCTGGCTCCAGATTGATTGCCGGAAGCATCATGGCCATTACGTCGTCAGCTTTGACGCGTATGCTGCGTTTAATTGCCGCACCAATGGCGACTTCCCCCGTTTGATTGACGATTTGTTGCACTGACACTGCAGGACTCGCGATCCAATCGTCTAATTCCCGAAGCTCCGGAGGCATCTCGACAGCGACCTTAAGGGGCTGTGTGTTCAGGCTAAGAGTTTGATTGTTTCCGGGCGCCAGCGAAACCGAAGCCGTTACCTCAATCGGCGGAATTGTGATGGTGCCTGCGCGCGTGGCAAAGGCATCTATCGACCATCGTTGCACGGTCCAGCTCTCATCGCCTCTGCGTTCAGTGGCGTTCGATGCAAATTCTTGGTTTTGTAACAGCACGAGACCCGGCACTTCAGGCAAGCGTATACGTGTACCGCTGGTGAACCAGCGAGGGGTGGCGACGGTTAAAAGAACACGAACTCGCTCGCCGGGTACAACGGGCGTTGAAGGTAATAATTCAGCACTCAGTTCTGCCGCAGGGCTATCGCTTACGTTTCCATGCGTTGCCCCGAAGCCGGCATTTGCAAAAAGCAGTGCGAAAAAGAGTACCGAAGAATACATAATGATTCGCGGGGCTAGCCAATACGGTGGGCGGCAGCTATTCATTCGCTCACCCCGCGCTCTCTGAGCTGAATAGCAAACTTAGTGCGGAGGAAACGGCCTGAATCCTGCTGCACACCCTTTAACCAGAGCTCGGCGGTCTCAGGACTGGCAAGGATCTCTTCTGCACTGAATTGCTCTCGAGGCCGCTGTTCGAGGCTCAGTTCTTCGGCACCCGCTTCCCCAATCTGAGGGTCAGAGTCATCAATGTCTTCACTGCCAACCCCGTCTTCCTGTTGCTGGGATTGACTTAAGCGATTGATGTCATCGACGATTTTCTTTACCCAGTCCCTGTTTCCCATGGCGCCGGGGAATTCAGGATACTCTTTCAATAGGGCATTGTAGGTAGTCAAGGCGCGTACATAGTCGCGCCTATGTGCATCCGCGTTTGCCTCATTGAAGCGCGCTTTTGGGCTGTCCTTGCGGGTAAAAAGGCTCGCGGCACTCTCAAACTGTTCGGCGTAGTAGTAGCTTGTTGCCTGCCACATAGGTTGCTCAAAGGTGTGAGCTGCTTTCTCGTAGAATCCGAGCTGTAGTAGGAGTCTGCCGTATTGATCTGGCGTGAGCCACAGGCTGACGAAAACATCCCATGTCTGCTCTACCCACGTTGTCTCAATTCGCGTTTCCACCGTGTCGTCAGTAATGGTTAAGGACGATTCATCGGGTCGGTTTTGTGCGTGTACTGGCTCGTTCACTGTCAGCAACAGGGGTAGTAGCAACCAGCCCCAAACCCGTGTCCAGCCCCGCCTGAACCAAAGTAGTGCCAAGAGTAGCGCCGGGAAAATTAATGGGTAGCCACTATCAAGCCAGGGCAAGGCGTCGTTATCAATAATGTTATAACCGTCACTCAAGGCGCCGGTGATCGCCTCGACGTCTCGGGTATCGACACTGTTTTTAATGAAGCGAGCATTACAGTCGTCCGCAAGCGACTCAAGAGCAGAGCTGTCCAGTGGCACATTGCTCAAGTCAGAGCCTTCACTACCCACACCATAAATCACGAGTTCATGGGGTGACTGCTTGCACCACGCTTTGATTAGCGGTTCTGAATTTGCGCCGAGCCCATCAGTGATTAGGAGTACCGAGCCACTGCGTTGGACTTTAGCGAGCACACGATCAACGCTGGGAAACGCGTACTCAGGAAATTTCCCAGCTCTCGGTACGATACCCTCTTCGATGCCCGCTAAGTAGCTACGAACGATGTCATGGTCGTTGGTCAGCGGCACCACGGTATGTGCACTGCCCGCGAATACCACCAGCGCAACTTTTTTATCGCTGATTCTATCGAGCAGATCGGCTATTTTCTGTCGCGCACGAGTGCCGCGGCTAGGTTCGATATCTTGCTCTGCCATAGACTCTGAAACGTCCAACAGTACTGCGAGCGGTGCAGTGTCCTCGGCCAGTGGCGAGGATTGTTGTCGCCAACTTGGGCCCGCCAAGATAAGCGTGACTAAAGCAAACATGAGCAACAGTGCGTTGTCGGGGCTAAACAGACGTCTGCGCGGTTTACGTAGGCGGAGGTGTTGTAGCAACGATGGCGCGATGATGGATTTGAATGGGTCGTCACTGGCGTCTTTACTGCGCAATAGCCGTTCGAGCAGCAGCAACAAGAACGGCAGCAATAGCCATTGAGGTCTTAGGAAGTGTAGGGCTTCCCATTCGTGTATCACGAGCCACCACCCGCGTTCTTAGCGACTGAGGATCGGCGCATGCTGAGTAGGCCTCCCATGAGTCGTATAACGATGTATGCGGCGGCGAGAAGTGCCAGGGGCAGCCAGTGAAGGTCAGAGCGAGGGCGAAATGACACGCTGTCGTAGACGGCGGGCTCTAGCTCTCGAAGCAGCGCAAAAATACTGTCGAGTTCTTCGCGGTCAAAAGCCATAAAACTCTTGCCCCCAGTCACTTCGGCCATGCGACTCAGCGTAATGGTATCGATAGCTTCCTCACCAATAGCCGAGGGGTCTCCGATTGCGATGGGATAGATGCGAATGGCTTCTGTTGCGGCGACACGTGCTGCGTCAACAGGGGGCACAACACTGCCAGTGTCGTTGCCGTCGGTAAGCAGAAGCAGTACGCGGTTTTCAGTCTCGGCTTCTTTGAACAGCTTAATACTTAATCCAACGGCGTCCCCTAAAACAGTGCTGGGTCCCGCCATACGAATGCGGGTCTCATCTAAAAGCGTTTCCCAAGTATCGTGATCCTCTGTAAAAGGCGATTGTAGGAACGCACCCGAGCCAAAAACTATAAGCCCTAGGCGATCGCCCTGACGCTCTGTTATGAGCCGATGAAGTACCTCTTTAACAGCGCTCAGTCGGTCAACTTGCGCGCCCTCGCTATTGGTAAAGTCTTCAGCTTCCATCGATCCACTGAGGTCCACGGCGATCATAAGATCGCGCCCCGCCTTTTGCTGCTCGATGGGCTCTCCGAGCCATTGCGGCTTGGCCGCTGCGGTGACCAATGCTAACCACAAAAGCCCGATAAGCACTTGTTGGCCACGTCTTCGAATTAGCACCATAGCACCGCGGCGGCGCTGTTCCTCTGCAGCAGAGAGCAAGCGCTCGAAGAACGGCACGCGCACCGCATCGCGAGTTTCTCTGTAAGGTGGGAGTATGCGCATCAGCAGTGGCAATGGCAGTAAGAACCATGCCCATGGCGCATGCCACTGAATTTGCATAACCAAGTTCTCAAGTGGGTCCATGATCATCCCTGTGTTCACGGATCCACGTCTGTGCCTGCTCTAGCAATTGCGCGTCATCCGCGGCGGGGGATGATGCCCCCCGATAAAGTGCAGCTCCGACGGCTTCGGTAAGTTGTGTTATGGCGACAGGGTTGCTCATTCGCTGTGCCAGCCACTCACTCCAGGCATCGCCGGTGAGGGCGGCAACTTCCCTACGAGAACTGGCGATTATTGCCGCCGTTTTTAAGAGTTCATTAATACTTGCAGGCGTTGCCGCCTGTTCAGCAGCCAGTGCATTGAGTCGGTGGAGCGCCTCGCGTCGATAGCGATCACGCAGCCATCGCTTAAACACTCGCCATGACCATCGGATAACTACAGCTACTCCTAAAACCCCAATGACATACCAGCCGATTGTTTGGGGCAGCCAATCGATATGTGCCGGCGCCACTATTTCGTTGATATCGCGCATTAAGGGATTGCCGAAGCTGTCCGGCAGTGGCGGCAGATTCACGCTATTGATTTCGATGCTCGTCATAGTGGCTTAACGCCCTATACCGCCGCCCAGTTGGCGTTGCAACTGGAGAGTGACATCCGACTCGGTACCTATGGGTACCACGGGTATAGCGTGGCGCTTGAGCGAGGCGAACAGCATTTCATAGCGCTGCTGAAAATCTGCGCGGAAACGGCTCGCGGCTGCTGATCCATCGGTATCGATCTCTAATTGATGCCGTCCATCGCTGACAACCAGCTTGTGGGCGCTGACAATATCTCGTTCTAGGGGGTCGCTAACGACGGTCGCAATCACGTCATTGCTGCGACGAATGACTTTTAACGCGCGGAGTGATTCATCATCCCAGCCGTCAAAATCTGAAATGATAATTACCAGGCCATCATGGCCTAAGCGCGGAGCAAGCGCGCGTAAAGCCTGCGTCAGTGCTTCGGTATTCGGCGCGTGCTCGCTGTTGGCATTCAAGCTGTTGTTCATAGTCGTCAGTGCTTTGAGCCAGCCCATTGTTGTAGCCTGTGATCGACTCGGAAGACTGAGTCGCTGTTCATGGTCGCCAAATATCAGGGCTCCAATCCGATCGCCAACGCCAAGTACGCGCCATGCAGCGAGGGCAGCCGCTTCTGCCGCAGCCACCGACTTCATCTGGTACTGACTACCAAAAAACATTGAGAGTCGCTGATCGACGACCACCCATACAGGTCGATCACGCTCCTCAGTATAAACCCTCACATAAGGTGTTCTTGCTCGTCGAGTGATTCGCCAATCCATATTGCGAATATCATCGCCTGGTCGGTAATGGCGCAGCTCATCGAAGTCGAGCCCACGGCCGCGTAAGCGCGAGCGCTTGCGTCCTGAGAGTACTGAGTGCACTGGTTGAGCTGGCAGATAACTAAACCCGCGAGCGCGATAGCGTAATCGGGTTAAGTCTTTGATCCCAACATAGGCTCCTGCGACCATTGCGCTAGCTCGCGGCAACTAGCGATAGTATTTCGTTGACCACTGTGTCGCTATCGACGCCGTCGGCCATCGCATCGTAGCTCAGGATAAGTCGGTGACGAAGGACGGGCGGTGCCACAGCGCGCACATCTTCAGGGAGCACGTAATCTCGCCCCTGCAGCCATGCTTCTGCACGGCAGGCGCGATGCAGCGCAATGCTTGCTCGAGGGCTAGAGCCTACGCTTATCCAGCTGCCAAGACTGTTAGAAAAGTGTGCCGGGTTGCGAGTGGCCATCACAATATCGATCAGATATTTTTCTACTGGCTCGGCAACTGCGATTTTCTGAATTTCTTTGCGAGCCGTGAAGATGGCTTGGGGGTCGATGCTTTCAAGCGTGGCTTCACCACCCGACTCTTCCTCTTGCAGCATTCTTACTATGGATAATTCTGCGAGCGCATCGGGATAGTCGACGCGCACTTTGAATAAAAAACGATCCATTTGCGCTTCAGGAAGAGGATAGGTGCCTTCCTGCTCAATGGGATTTTGCGTTGCCAGCACCAGAAATAATGGCGGCAATTTATACGTTTTCCCCGCTACGGTGACCTGACGCTCTTCCATGGCCTCTAGAAGAGCCGACTGAACCTTGGCAGGGGCGCGATTAATCTCGTCCGCTAAAACCAGCTCATTGAAGATCGGGCCTGGCTCGAACTGCAGCGTGCCATTGCCACCATCATGATCATGGTAGGTCTCACTGCCCGTCACATCGGCGGGTAACAGGTCAGGGGTAAACTGGATTCGCCCAAGATTGACATTGAGCACCCGAGCGAGCGTTTTTATTGATCGTGTTTTAGCAGTCCCGGGCAAGCCTTCGAGCAGCACATTACCGTTACAAAGCAGTGCGAGTGAAAGGCTGTGAACGACGGACTCTTGGCCGAGTACGGATCGATTCATTTGCTGCGCTAATGAGCGCACGCTATCGAGGGAGGATGACGCCATGATTTACCTTTTACGATGGGTGTTGATAGAGCTGTAGCCTAGCAGGTTTTGCTCGGGCTGCGGTGCGGCGCGCTTGTTTAATGAGCCCAAGCTCTGTGCGCTTTAAACTGTTTTGAGAGGTAGTGCATCTGGTCAGTGAGCACTCGCTCTTTGGCCAAAAAATGCCACTCATAGGCATTCGGTCGAAAAGGAATGGCAAGCAACGGCATACCTGCTTCTTCTGGCGTCTTGTTGTCTTTTACCCAATTGCAGCGCTTGCATGCCGCAACAACATTTTCCCAGCGGTCTCTTCCACCGCGAGAAACAGGGATGACATGGTCACGGGTGAGTGCAGTCCGGTTAAACCGTTGGCCGCAATAGAGGCAAGTATGATCGTCTCGGCGAAACAGCGTGCGATTACACAGTGGTGGCGTGAACACGTCGCGGATACGCCCCGCAGTGGCAATAATTGGTTGCACCGTTATTTGTGAGCGCAAGCCGCTTAATCGCTGTGTGCCACCTAAAATGGGGGGTAACGCATCCCCGATGCCATAAACAACATCGCCTCGGGCATAGGCGGTAACTGCCTCGTGAACGGTAAGCCATCTTCGAGGTTGTCCTGCCAGATCTAATTTTAGGATCGCTAGCATCCTGATCTCGCTTTCGCGTTTACTCGAAACTACTGAATAGTACGCCTCAACTCAATTGTCAAATAATGCCCTGAAAATCGCCTTCTCCGCGCACAAATGTTTGTTATCGTTGCCGCCGTGGCGTTTTGCAAAAAATGCGGCAGTTTTTCAGCGCCAACTAAAACCCACTCGCATCACTGCAAAAAGAAGAAAGATTTTGCGGGGTTGCGTGTGACTAGTGTTAATGACAAGGAGTCGATATGGTCCGTAATACCCCAGTTTTCCAGAGAACACTCATTTGCTCGGCTTTAGGCGTAGTTCTTGCGGCTACGGCGAACGCACAAGATGCTGCCCCTAAGCGAGCTTCGTCAGCATTGCTTGAGGAAGTAGTGGTTACCGCGCGTAAGCGCGAAGAAGGCTCTCAAGACGTACCTATTTCAATCAGTGCGTACAGCTCCGACCAAATTGACGCGCTCAAAGTACGTAATCTAACAAACCTTGCGGTTTCTATGCCAAGCGTTGTGCTTGACGAAATTGGTACTAGCCGTGGTTATGCCAACTTCTCAATTCGTGGTTTAGGCATCAACTCATCAATCCCCTCTATTGACCCAGCCGTGGGTATGGTTGTCGATGGCGTTTACCTCGGTACCAATGCGGGCGTGGTGTTTGATACGTTTGATCTTGAAAGCATTGAGGTCTTGCGCGGCCCTCAAGGCACACTTTTCGGTCGTAACGTGACGGGTGGTGCTGTACTTCTGAACTCGAAAGCCCCCACTCAAGAATTCACAGTTAATGCGCGTGTTGCTTATGACCAGGCCGAGGGCTCAGGCGGCGGTAACTACTACGCTATGGGTGGTATATCCGGTGGTCTCACAGATACGTTAGCTGCTCGTTTATCGGTTTATTACAACGATGACTCCGGTGCCCTCGATATTACAGATGGTCCACTTGCGGGCCAGGAGCATGGCGGCCAAGAGCAAATCATTATCCGTCCATCTATTGCCTGGACACCCACCGATGAGTTGGAGTTGATTGTTCGTTACGAGCGTCAGGAGGTTGAAGCTGATGGCCCTTCGGCTCAGAGCCATACTAATGGTAGCGGCGTGCCAGGTTCTTTTGTCAACTATGGCCGCAACGATTTCGATTTCGCTATCGATAATCCTGGATCATTTGATCTCGAGATTGATTTCTTTAACGCCACATTGAACTGGGATGTTGCTGGCGGCACGTTGACCAACGTCTTCGGTTGGCGTGACTCGACATCCAAAACCGATGCTGATATCGATGCCCAGCCTGTGTGGCTTTTCCACTCAGATACCGTATCGACTTATGAGCAGGTATCGAACGAACTACGTTGGAACGGCTTGATGTTCAACGACCGTGCCAACGTCACAGTTGGTGCTTACATGTTCGAATCTGAGTTAGCGTATGACGAAGATAGAAATCTGCTGGGCCTCCTTACAGTAGGCACGCCCATTGAGGGTCGACCAGCGTTGACGCAGAATGGTGGTGGCACGCTCGACGTGAGCAGCTTCGGCCTGTTTGCATCGGTCGATTACGATCTCACTGATAATCTGCAGTTAACTGCTGGTGCTCGCTGGTCGCGTGAAGAGAAAGAAGCGCAAGTTGTTACACTCACTCGAAATGTAAACAACGAGTGTCGTGTGGCTGGTTTGACGCCTAACATTAGCTACACACCCAACGAGCCTGACTGCGCCTATGATTTCGTCGACGATAAGACATGGTCTTTTGTGTCACCTAAGATCGGCGCGCGTTACTTACTCGATGACGATACCAACGTATACGCAACTTGGTCGCGCGGCTATCGCTCGGGCGGTTACAACCTCCGTAACACCGAGTTTCCCATCGTCTACGGACCGGGTCCTTTCGACGAAGAACAAGCCGATAGTATTGAGATTGGTTACAAGACTCGTTGGGACGGCGGTCAGCTGAACTTTGCGGTTTATCGTACAGACATGTCTGATATGCAGCGCGAAGTTAACTTGCCCAGTGCTACCGCAGGTGTGTTGCAGCTCATTCAAAATACGGCAGACGCTGAGATTGTTGGCTTCGAAGTTGATGGTACCTTTGCCGTTACTGACGCTTTCACCTTGAAGGCTTCGATGGGTTGGTTGAGTGCTAACTATACGTCGGTGAGCTTCGATCTGAACGGCGATGGTGTTGTCGATAGCGCAGACGAGGCCTTGAGCCTGCCACGCGCCCCCGACCTCACTTACAACGTTACAGCGATCTACGATATCGATTTGGGCGGTGCCGGTTACATCTCGACGTTGGCCTCATACGGTTATCGCGACGGGACTGCATACACTGACAACAACTTGGGCTTCGTGAACGAGCAGAAGCAGTTGGATGTGGCGGTTGATTATCACTTAGGTGGTGATCAGTGGATTGTGTCGTTCTACGGTCGTAACTTGATGAATACCGTTCGTCACGGTGGTGATACACAGCTTCCAGCGACGCTCGGTGTACCCTTAGGCGGTACGTTCTCACCTCTGAACAAGCCAGCAACCTATGGACTAGAAGTGACTTACACTATGTAAGCTGCTGTTGCTTAAGACTAAGCCGCCTTCGGGCGGCTTTTTTATTGGGCCTGCCAGGTGGCTCTGACCAGTTCGCGGTCGCCATCGAAAATGCGGCCTTCAAATTGAGCCCCTTGTGTCACTTCGCCAACACCTGCTGGGGTGCCGGTCATGACGATATCGTAGTCCTCTAAAGTCGTGAACTTGGCAAGTTCGCTAAGCATAATCGTAGGCGGGTAAAGCATATGATTACTCCCGCCTTTTTGGCGACATGCGCCATCAATCCAAAGCTCTAATCGCACATTGTCGAGATTAGCGGGTGCGGGTACGAAGTCGCTAAATAGTGCGCTTCCATCGAAGGCCTTAGCGCGTTCCCAAGGAAGGCCCGCTTTTTTGAGCGTCCACTGCAAGCCGCGTTTAGTGAGATCTAAACCAAAGCCAATTCCAGCAACCTGGCCTGCGATCATCGCAAAGCATATTTCGCCTTCAAAATGGATTGTCTCGCTATTAAATGACCGCAAAGTTTGGCTGATAGCCGAGTTGGGTTTCATAAAAACCACCATATCGTCAGGCACTACCGAGTCCATTTCTTCTATGTGATCGGTGTAGTTTTTACCTATGCAGACAATTTTACTGGGAATAATAGATTCGTCGTTGAAAAGCACGGTGCGCATGGTGGGAGTCCTTAACATGTGTGACACTGGAGCGTGCCCGAAGCGCTTAAAGAGCGCAGAGAAAAGTTTACCAATGAATGGCTCTGGAATGTCACTATGAAATTTGGTCCCGGTGCAATGGTTGCGGCAGCCTTTATTGGCCCCGGCACGGTCGTTACAGCGATTACTGCAGGTGCAGAGATGGGCGCTGCGTTGCTATGGGCGGTCGTGTTTTCTGTTTTCGCCACTGTCGTGCTGCAGGAGCTGGCTTTACGTACGGCACTTGCGGCGGATGCCGATCTAGCGCAACTAATCCATCGTCTGGGCACAGGCAGGCCGGCTGGCTGGCTGCTCATCGCGCTAATAGTTATGGCCATTGGTGTAGGTAACTCAGCGTATCAGTCCGGCAATCTTACCGGTGCTGGACTGGGTCTGAGAGCCGCGTTCGGCTGGCCCATAGAATGGGTCATTGGCTTTGCAACAACCCTGGGTGCCGGTCTCATTATCGCCGATCGTTACATTTTGATTGAGCGTGTGTTGTCGGCTTTGGTGATGGTCATGGCATTGGTGTTTGTGGGGCTCGCCATTATCTTGTTGCCTGACTTTTTAAAGCAGCCTGCAGATCGGTTGATTCCCGTCTTCACTACCCAATCAACCGGGCTTGTTCTAGCGCTCATTGGTACAACAGTTGTGCCGTACAACCTATTCTTGCATGCGAGTGCGGTGCGGCGCCGGTGGCAAGGAGTAGAGCTCGATCAAGCGCTCCATGAGGCGCGCTGGGATTCCCTCATTGCTATTATGGTCGGCGGTGTGATCACCCTAGCGATAATATTGGTCGCTGCTGTCTTGGTGGCAGACGTTAGCCGCGCCTCCGCCTTCGAGCAGCTCGTCCAAACCGTCAGTCTTCGCTTTGGGGTTGCGGGAAAATGGCTGGTTGGTGGAGGCTTATTCGCGGCGGGACTCACATCGGCAATCGCGGCACCTATTGCCGCAGGCTGGGCAGTGGCGGGCGCGCTTGGTTGGCCCACGAATGCCGGTAGTCGTGGAGTAAAATTGATTGCCCTAACGGTTTTAGCCGTGGGTGCGGTCTTTGCGTTATTTGCAACAAGACCCATTGGCCTAATTTTGAGCGCCCAGATCACCAATGCGTTGGTATTACCTGCAGTGTCTGCTGTACTTTTGCTTATTGCCAATCGTGCATACGTGCCTGCGGCTTACCGCAATACAGCGTTAACGAATGTTATTGGTTGTGGCGTGCTGCTTTTAGTTAGCGTTCTCGCCATCAGCAAACTTTGGAGCTTGATGAGCTAAGGTGCCCTGTAAAAATGGGTCGTAAAAAGTGCTGTATAAAAATCTGTCGTTTAAAAGTACACGCAGGTTTAAGCGACAACCCTATTGTGAGATGCGTTACACTGCCAATAGAATAAGCAGCCTCACTTCTAACTATTAAAAACCAACGAGTGTCATCAATGCTAAGACTAATATTCGCCCTAGTAGCGACCTTATCGCTCACTGCTCATGCCGCCGATAAGCCTAATATCCTTGTTGTTTGGGGTGACGATATAGGTTTTTGGAACCTGTCGACGAACAACATGGGCATGATGGGTTACCGAACGCCCAATATCGACCGTATTGCTAACGAAGGCGCCAAGTTCACCGATTATTATGGTCAGCAGAGCTGCACCGCTGGGCGTTCAGCCTTTATTACTGGCCAGTCGCCTATCCGTACGGGCTTGACTAAAGTTGGAATCCCCGGCGCTGACTTAGGCATCCGCGCTGAAGATGTCACTTTGGCATCACTATTAAAGGAAGAAGGCTACGTTACCGCCCAATACGGTAAAAACCACTTGGGTGACCGCGACGAATTTTTGCCAACTCAGCACGGCTTCGATGAGTTTTTTGGCAACCTATATCACTTAAATGCTGAAGAGGAGCCAGAGCATCCCGATTACCCAACCGACCCTGCCTTTAGAGAGCGGTTCGGACCTCGTGGCGTTATTCACTCTATGCCGACGGTCGTATTGAAGATACAGGACCACTTAACAAGAAGCGCATGGAGACCGTCGACCGCGAGTTTTTAGCGGGCGCGCAGGATTTCATTAATCAAGCAGTCAAGGACGATAAGCCGTTTTTCGTCTGGTTTAACTCCACGCGCATGCACTATTACACGCACACCGCTGACGACGAGCTTGGGCTCTCGGGACAGGGTTTTTATAACGATGCCATGGTGGGTCACGACATGTTGGTTGGCCAGTTACTCGATCAGCTCGATGAGTTGGGTATCGCCGACAACACGATTGTGTTCTATTCAACCGACAACGGACCCCATTACAACATGTGGCCTGACGCCGGTATTACGCCTTTCCGAAGTGAGAAAAACACTAACTGGGAGGGCGGGTTCCGTGTCCCAGCGATGGTTCGCTGGCCAGCACAAATTCCAAGTGGCCAAGTTATTAACGACATTATGGCTCACGAAGATTGGGTGCCAACGCTCATGGCTGCAGCAGGGCGTCCCGATGTTGCCAATGAACTAAAAGCTGGCATTACCGTCAANGGACGCGATTATAAGAATCACCTCGATGGATTTAATTTCTTGCCTTTCTTGAAGAAGGAAGCAGAGCAAGGTCCGCGCAATACCTTTTTCTATTGGAGTGATGATGGTTTGCTTACCGCTATGCGCGTGGGTGACTGGAAGGTGGTATTTGCCGAGCAGCGCGCGAAGGGATTCGATGTCTGGCGTGAGCAGTTTGATACGTTACGCATTCCTAAAGTCTTCCATTTGCGCCGAGATCCTTTCGAGCGAGCGGATGAGAACGCTAACACTTATGATGACTGGTGGAACCGCGTTGCCTTACCGCGCATAGGTTTGGCGCGAGTGGAGTTGATGAAGTTTTTGGCAAGTCTTCGAGCGTTTCCACCTCGTCAGCGACCAGCGTCTTTTACAATTGACCAGATGATGGAACCGTTTTTCGAGAAATGAGCGTAGATCACCGTAGAAGCAAAAGGGCCCCCCACAAGGGCCCTTTTGCTATGAGAGGAGAAAAACAATGCGTCATCTAGTTACCTCAGCGCTGTTGGCCGCCGTAACCAGCATGCAAAGTAGTGCGCAAGGTGATACTTCGGGCGCGTCAGCTGACGATCTACTTGCGCGAGCTGCTAATTACTCGGTTCGCTCAGAGCCAATCCCGCGAAAGTTGCTGTGGGGCGATACACATCTCCACACAAAGTTCTCCTTCGATGCCGGTATGATCGGCAACCGGTTAGGCCCGGACGAGGCCTACCAATTTGCGCGCGGGGATACGGTGACCGCCTCGATGGGTGTTCCAGCGCGATTACGTCAACCTCTCGACTTCTTGGCGGTGTCTGATCATGCCGAATCGTTAGGCTTAGCGCCTGCGATTAACGAGCGCAACCCTCTTGCGCTTGAAGATCCTAATGCTCGTCGAATGCGTGATCTTATTGATGAAGGCAAGCCCGTAGAGGCTTATAAAGTGTTCGCACAGCTCAGAGCGCGCGGCGAATATGTGCTGCATCGTCAGGATTTGATTACGGATATGTGGCAGCGTATTACCTCAGCAGCAGATCGGTATTATCAGCCGGGTCAATTCACAACACTGATTGGTTATGAATATACGTCCGCTCTGCAAACAAATAACTTGCATCGGGTGGTGCTATT
>JGI26084J50262_1000709_pt1 | contig 19229 bp, 18 predicted proteins | sample SaaInl6LU_22_DNA_FD_50262 | JGI IMG/M metagenome (IMG submission 50262) | reverse complement strand
GGCCGATGGCTCTCCAAGAATTTTGTATATCTCTAAAAGATTTATACATGGTTTTTGGGTCTGCATTTTCAATTAATGATTTTAAATCTTCAATAACCTGTTCTCTTTTCTCGAGATTCTCTTTTAATTGCTTTTCTAGATTCGCATAATACGCATCTCTTTCTTTTTTATAATTAGAAAGTAATTGATTGTATCTTGCTTTTACAGGACTTGAAAATTGAAAATCGATAGAATTTCCTCCTTCAGCCAAAAACGCTGCTTTTTTTTCTGCTATTTGTTTTCCAAATTTTATATTGAATGCACTTTTTATAGCTTCTGCAGTAGTTTTAATTTGATGAACTTTTTGGGTAGCCAATAATTTTTCTAACTCATCTGTAAGTTGATCAAGAGTTAACTCGTCATAATTTGTAGCAGTAACTTCTTTAGGAATCTCATCTTTATTCTCATCCTCTGCATCCTCAGCAACAACCTCTTCAACTTCTTCAACAGCTTTAGTAGTATTTTCTTCCTTATTAGCTTCTTCAACTTTAGTAGTAACTTCAGCCTTAGCTGTGTCCTCTAGCTTCGTTTCTTTTTTAACTACTTTGGGTTTTTTAGGTTTTTTTTCTTTTACAACTGCTGGCTCAGGTGTTTCAATTTCATCTTTTGTTTCAGAAATTTCTTCTTTTGTTGGCTTTGTAACTTCAACTTCAATCTTCTCATCTTTTGGGTCTAACATATCTACAATGTTTAAGGTTCCTATAATCTAGCCTATAAAGATAATGATGTCTTACAAAACGACAAAAGATAATTGAGAAGTTTACTTAAACTATTTATTCCAGATTCTCCAAGACTCTTCCGCTTGTAATTGCAACATTTCAAATCCATTTTTTATTTGAGCTCCTTTTTTCTTTGCTTCTGATAAAAAAGCAGTTTCATTTGGATTGTAAATTAAATCATATAACAAGTGTTTATCTGTAAGATATTGATACGGAATTCTGGGTTTTTGGTCGATATTTGGGAATGTTCCGACCGGAGAACTATTGACAATAATGGTATATTCTGATAACAATTCTTTTGTGATATCTGAATATGATATTTCTTTTTTCTTTTTAGGGTTTCTAGAAACTTTACAATACGTTATTCCCAGTTCTTTAAACACATAAGATATTGCTTTTGAAGCACCACCAGTACCTAAAATTAAGGCTTTTGTATGATGTGATTGCAAGAGTGGTTCTATCGATTTTTGAAACCCTACTACGTCTGAATTGTATCCTTTTAAGTTTCCTTTTTTGGTAATTCTAATCGTATTAACAGCACCAATTTTTCTAGCAGTTTTATCCACTTTATCTAAATATAGAAAAACATCTTGTTTATAGGGAATGGTAACATTTAAACCTTTTAAGCAAAATTTAAATTCGTGAATTATTTTTGAAAAATCCTCAATTTTTTGAATATCAAAGTTTACATATTCATGGTTTGATAGTTTAGACTTAGAGAACTTTTCTGAAAAATATCCTTTGGAAAATGAATATGAAATATTCTTTCCGACTAATCCAAAAAGCACTTTATTTGATTTTTCTTTTTCTTCCATAGTAATCAATTACTAATATTAAACTGATACCCAATACAATATAAAAAATAGCAAACCACGTAGTGGAATCTGAAATATTTGGTAAAAATCGTTGATAATTTTCAACCACTTCATTTCCGTTTTGATCTACTAAAATTTGACCGTTTTCTTGTTTAAATATTTTCTCTTTCCAAGGCCAGACAATTCCGAGCGAACCTGTTATAAATCCTATAATAACTGAGGTTACAATTTGATGCCATCTTTTTAAAACGTATCCTAAAACATGTGATATTGATACTAATCCAAAAGCTGAACCTGCCGAAAACACTCCTAATATCTTTAAATAATGTATTTTATTTGGGTCATTTACAAAGTCAAAATTCCAAGTGAATATATCTTTTAAAACTACAAACAACACATTCACAGAATCAACTAAAAGTAAGACATAATTTCCTAACAAAATTAGAATAAATGAGCCCGAAAGACCGGGTAATGTCATTCCAGAAACACCTATAATTCCACAAACAAATACAAACCAAAGATTATCATTTTCTCCGGCTGGTGTTAAAAAACTTATTCCTAAACCGATACTTGCACCAATGATTATAGATGTAATATTTTTAATATTCCACTCTCCAAAATCTTTTCCTATATAATAAATGGAACCTAGAATCATCCCAAAAAACCAACTCCAAACATAGAGCTCGTAATTTTCCAAAAAGTAATCCAACACTAGAGAGATACTAAAGTAGCTAAAGACACTACCTAGAATTACCAATAAAATAAATTGGGCATTTGTATATCTAAAAAAACTCCTAAACCTTCCGCTCAATAATAATTTAAAAGCTTTCAGATTTATTTTTTGAAAAGAATAAATAAGTTCTTCATAAAAACCTAAGACAAAAGAAACCGTACCTCCAGAAACTCCAGGAACTTTATTGGCAGTACCCATTGCCAAACCTTTAAAAAAAAGGCTTAACTTTTCTGTAAAGGTTCTTTCTTTATGCATTAGTCTTTTTTAACTGCTAGCTTTTCTAATACTAATATTAATGCAAAACCAAAAAACGCTAGTAAAACAGCAAACATTAATTGAGCATCTCCTTCAAAAGAAAAAGGTGACTTGCTTATCTGATTAAAAGGAACTTCTATTCCTTTTGAATTAGTTCTCCATGAAATAGTTTCTTTCCAAGGCCAAATTTTATTTAAAGATCCAATGATAAAACCTGTTAAAACAGCTAGCGTATAATTTTTATAATTTGCAAACAACCATTTTAATATTTTTGAGAAGGATAATAAACCTACAACTGCTCCAACCATAAAAATGATTACACTTGTCACATCTCTATTGTTTACAGCATTTAAAACAGGCTTATAGGCTCCTAAAAGCACTAATATAAAAGAACCTGAAATTCCAGGTAAGATCATCGCGCAAATAGCAATCATACCTGCTAAGAACAAAAACCAAGGAGATGAATTTTCAGAAACCATTGGATTTAAAGTTGTGATATAATAAGCTATCAAAGCCCCTAAAATTAGGAGAACAAAACTTCCAAGATTCCACTTTGTAATTTGTTTACCAACATAAATAATACTAGCCAAAACTAATCCAAAGAAAAATGACCAAATTAAAACAGGATGATTCTCTAGTAGCGATTCTATCAACTTAGCTAACGAAATGATACTAATAAAAATTCCTACAAAAAGTGCTGCAAGAAAATTCCCATTTAACTTTTCCCAGACAGCTTTTATTCCTTCTTTTTTGAAAACTTTGATTAATCCAAAATTGAAACTACTAATAGAATTTAAGAGTTCTTCATAAATACCTGATATAAATGCAATGGTTCCTCCAGAAACACCAGGAACAACATCCGCAGCTCCCATTGACATCCCTTTAAGAGAAATAATAATATAATCTTTAATGGAACGTGACATCTAGTTTTTTTTTAATTACGAAGATAATAGAATTTGATGAAGTGATTCAAAAAACAAATTGTTAGATTATAAGTATCTTTGATCAAACTAAAAACTACTATTTTATGAGATAGTTTATACTATCTACAGTAACATTTACCACATTATTTTTTTCTTGTTCAGACCTCAAAAAAAAGAAGAAACTAAAAAAGGAAATGAGAATCTTACTGAAACAAGTAATGAAAACAGTTTAAAATAAGTCCAATTAGTCATGCAACAGCTGTACTAGAGTTTAACGGAAAAACAGTATACATAGATCCTACTGGAGGGAAAGAAGCATTTGAAGGATTTGCAAATCCTGATATGATTTTTATCGCGGATGTTCATGGTGATCATATGAACATGAAAACATTAAAAGAACTTGACATATCCAAAACCACAATCATCTCCCCTTCCGCTGTTTTTAGTAAATTAACTTCACTTGCACCTAAAAATAGTATTGTAATTAATTATGGCGAGAGTAAAGATCTTGAAGCGCTAAAAGTTGAGGCCATTCCAATGTATAATTTACGAGAAGAAGCCTTAAAGTTTCATACTAAAGGAAGGGGGAATGGCTACGTTTTTACCATAAATGGAGAAAGAATATATTTCTCTGGAGATACTGAAGACATTCCAGAAATGCGTTCTTTAAAAAACATAGACAAAGCTTTTGTTTGCATGAATTTACCTTACACCATGACTGTTGAAAGTGCAGCAAGTGCAGTTTTAGATTTTAAACCTAAAGAAGTGTACCCTTATCATTATAGAGGAACTGACGAAATGAGTGATGTTGTAAAATTTAAAAAGTATTATTAATACTGAGAATACTGACATAGAAGTTATTCAGTTAAATTGGTATCAATAAATTAAAAAAATCATTAACTACTTTGAGTAAATTAAACTATCACCCCTAATAGTTTACTCCATAGCTTTTTTGTAATTTTTTATTAATTTCTGTACTTCAAGATTGTCATGAATCGTTGGAAAAAGCTCTGCGATAATTGAATGATACTCATAATCTATTTTCATTCCATTAATCAGATGTGTAAAACCGTAACTTTCTTTATTAAGAATAAAAAATAATCCTGCAAGTCGGTATTCTATCTCGGCAAAATCTTTATAAATTTTTTGTGCTGAGATCAGCACTTTTAATGCATCGTTAAAATCACCAATAAATAATAATACATCTGCTAAAGCAATGTATATTTCAATTGAATAATCTTTAAGATCAATACAGTTTTCAAAACCTTTAATCGCTTCTTCAAAAAAGCTTAATTTAATATTGATATCAGAATATTTTCTCCAATACAATGCATTAGACTCATCAATTTTCAAAGCTTTTGAAATATAATACAAAGCTTTTTGATAATCTTCTTGCACATAGTAAGCCTCGCTGAGTAAAATCCAACCTTTATCTAATAACGGATCTTCATGAACTGATTTTTTATAATAACTAATTGCTTCATCTAATTGCCCAATCTTCTGATAACACTCTCCAATTCTAACAAATGCAAAAGCGGTAGGATCATCCAATTCTAAGGTTAGCAAATAATTCTTGATCGCATCTTCGAACTCACCAAGTTGTTCATAGGTTTTCGCTTTTTCTAAATATCCTCCAATAAAAGACTCATCAATTAATACCGCATAATCAAAACAAGTTAAAGCTTCTTTAAATCTATCTAAAACAAAATATTGTCGACCTAATTGATGCCATGCAACTTCACTATATGGGCTTTTATCTAAATAAGCATTTAAAAAAGAGATTGCTTGTTCATGATCTTTTTCCATATCAAAGCAATACACCACATTATATAGAGAAGAATAATCTTCATAATCTACTTCTATACATTTAGCAAAACTTAATCTAGCATTTTCAAAATCGTCTAAGTATAGATATTCCATTCCCATCATAGACCAAATATCTACTTTATCATCTGCGTGAATTAAAGCAATTTTCAGATTCTGAATCGCTTCTTTATGATTTCCGCCTTTTGAAACTATGGTTGCTTTTTGAATGTATACCTCTTCATTATCAGGTGCTAACATTTCAATTCTCTTGACTTTCTGTGAAGCTATTTCTAATTGATCATCAAATATTAAAATTTCTACTTCTAGTAATTTTAAATCAACAGATGTTGGATGCTGTTCTAAACCAAGTTTTACGGCTTTTTTAGCAAGAGAATGTTTTCCGGTATCTAGGTAGTGAACAATGATTTCTTCAAACTCTACCAAATCGAAAAAATAAATGCTATTTGTTTTTAGCATTGATTCAAACTTAGACAATGACATACGCATTTATGATTTGAATTATATTTTAAAGTTACTATTACTTCTATATTTCTACTGATTACTTGACTTTTGTTTTTAACAATTTAATTAACAATTCAACTAACGACTAGAAATCTGTTTTGAAGTTATAAATTTTGTGCATCCCTTTTTTTGTAGTAGTTTTGCCTAACTTTAGTATCTAAGCTAAATTGAACCATTTCTCATGAGCAAAAAAGTTTTACTAAACTCAAAAGAAATTGATATAATTCTTCATCGATTGGCCTGTCAGTTAATCGAAAACCATAATGATTTTTCAGAAACTGTACTTATTGGCTTACAACCAAGAGGTAGTTTTTTAGCGAAAAGACTCGCTAGCATTTTAACATATGATTACAAAATAAAAGATATACATCTAGGGCTTTTAGACATCACTTTCTACAGAGATGATTTTAGAAGAAGAGATGAACCTTTGGAAGCAACAAATACTCAAATCGATTTTTTAATTGAAAATAAAAACGTTGTATTAATTGACGATGTGTTATTTTCTGGAAGAAGTGTAAGAGCAGCATTAACTGCAATACAATCTTACGGAAGACCAGAAAACGTTGAGCTATTGGTCTTAATTGACAGACGTTTTAGCAGGCATTTACCTATTCAACCTAATTATAGAGGAAGACAAGTTGATGCTATTAATGAAGAAAAAGTAATAGTGCATTGGAAAGAGTTACATTCTAAAGATGCCATATATATAGATAACAAATAATTATGAAGCAGCAATTAAGTGTAGAGCATTTATTGGGAATCAAATACCTAAACAAAAATGATATCGACCTTATTTTTGAAACTGCTAATAATTTTAAAGAAGTAATTAATAGACCAATCAAAAAGGTTCCTTCTTTAAGAGATATTACCATTGCTAACTTATTTTTTGAAAACAGTACCAGAACAAAATTATCTTTTGAATTAGCTGAAAAAAGACTATCCGCAGATGTGATTAACTTCTCTGCCAGTCAATCTTCAGTTAAAAAAGGGGAAACTTTAATAGACACTGTAAACAACATTTTAGCAATGAAGGTTGATATTGTTGTCATGAGACATCCTAATGTTGGTGCAGGTGTTTTTCTTTCCAAACATGTAGATGCAAAAATAATTAATGCCGGAGACGGAACTCACGAACATCCAACTCAAGCGCTGTTAGATAGTTATTCTATTAAAGAAAAACTTGGAACCGTAAAAGGCAAGAAAGTAGTGATTGTTGGAGACATCCTTCATTCTAGAGTTGCTTTATCAAATATTTTCGCGCTAAAATTACAAGGAGCTGAAGTAAAAGTTTGTGGCCCTACAACCTTAATCCCTAAGCATATTAGAAGTTTGGGTGTAGAAGTAGAAACCAACATTAAAAAAGCATTAGAATGGTGTGATGTTGCAAACGTTCTTCGAGTGCAGCACGAAAGAATGGATATTAAGTACTTTCCTTCTACTAGAGAATACACACAATTATTTGGAATCAACAAAGAGATTTTAGACAATCTTGGAAAGAAAATTGTGATTATGCATCCAGGTCCAATTAACAGAGGTGTAGAAATTACTAGTGATGTAGCCGATGCAGATCAATCCATCATTCTAAACCAAGTAGAAAATGGTGTCGCGGTAAGAATGGCTGTTATTTATTTGCTAGCACAACAAATAAAAAGATAATGATGACGATTCAAAAAAACGATCAATATACTTTAGTTAGTGTTGATGAATCTACATTTAATGACTTTGAAAATCAATTAACTACGCTAAAAACGAATCATTTAGTATTAGAACTTTCTGATAAAGTTAACACAGATACTCAAAAAATCGCTTTATTTTTAAATATCGTTTCAGATTTTAAAACAAATGGCATGTCATTTGTTGTAATTAAATCAGGAATCAATATAGACGATTTTCCTGAAAGTTTAAATATTGTTCCTACTCTTCAAGAAGCTGAAGATATATTAGAGATGGAAGCTATTGAAAGAGATTTGGGATTTTAACTAAGCAAACAAGATGATTAAAAAAGTACTTTTTATTCTTTTTTTACTAATATCAACAGTAGGATTTTCTCAAAAATCAATTACGAAACTGTCTGTTGCTCCGAATCCTTTTGTAACTGAAACAAAAATTACATTTAACTCTACTAAAGAACAAACGATTACATTAAACGTAAAAAATGTTTTAGGAAGAACTGTCTTCACAAAGAAACACAAGATAAAAAAAGGAAAAAACTCGATCCCTTTTTCAAAAAATGATTTATGTTCTGGGGTGTATATTTACGCTATCCAAAGTAACAAACAATTAGTTTCTAAACGTTTTGTAATTAAATGAGTTTAGAACTTACTATTTTAGGTTGTCATTCTGCAACACCTAGGGTTAACGCACATCCAACTGCTCAATATTTACAAATAAATTCACGTCATTTTTTAATTGATTGCGGCGAAGGAACACAACGCCAAATGCGAAAATATAAAGTTGGTTTTTCTAAGATTAATCATATTTTTATTTCTCATTTACATGGCGACCATTTCTTTGGATTGATAGGCCTTATCTCAACATTCGGGATTTTAAACCGAGAAAAAGAATTGCATATTTTTGGTCCAAAAGGAATTAAAGAAGTGATTAATTTACAGTTGAAATATTCTAAATCGTATGTAAAATATGATTTAATATTTCATGAACTCAACTCTAAGAAAAGTGAAATAATTTTTGAAGACAAAAAGGTAGAAGTACATACAATTCCTCTAAACCACAGAGTCTATACCAATGGCTTTCTTTTTAAAGAGAAATTAAATCCTAGAAAATTAAACATGAATGCGGTTCAGCAATATCCAGAAATTGAAATTTGTGATTATAATAATTTAAAAGCTGGTAAAGATTTTTTACTTACTTCTGGTGAAACTTTGCCAAACGAAGTCCTCACTTTAGATCCTGAAAAACCCTTGATTTATACCTACTGCAGTGATACTTGCTACAAACCAGACATTGTTGAAATTATTAAAGGAGCTGACTTATTGTATCACGAATCTACCTTTTTATCGGACAGAGAAGATTTAGCCTTAAAAACGAAACACGCTACCGCAAAACAAGCGGCATTAATTGCAAAACAAGCAGAAGTTAATAAATTGATTTTAGGACATTATTCAAGCCGATATCAAGATATTTCTTTATTTCAAAAAGAAGCAGAGGAGATTTTTAACAATGTTGATTTAGCGGAAGCAGGAAAAGTGTTTTCTATTTAATCATAGTCCTTAAAAGTAGTATTCTTCGATACTTTTAAATCAAAATCTTTAAATTGATATAATGGAATGTATTGAGAATCACCATCAATAATATCTGAATTCATGATAATTGATTCACTATCTTTTTTAAATTCTGAACCTAAAGAGGATTGATATCCGTCAAAAATTTCACCTGTTTTTATATTTACAATAACTCCATACTGACAAGAAGTTCCACATCCCCAATAGATAAGAGTATAATAACCCGCAAAATTGATTCCATCTTCACAACCTTCGGTTATTCTAGTTCTAAACATTTTAGCATCTTCATTAGTTGTGAAATCTGGATCGGCTAACTTTCCATCATAAACAGGTACTTTGTTAGATTCGAAAAAGGCATTTAATGAAAACTTTTTATAAATTTCAAAATTATCAACATCAGGATTACTTGCAATGATTACATCATTTTAAAACCTTTCCATGATTTTAAACCCTTTATAATTAGAGGAGTCAGACAAATTAATCAGCTGAACATCTGTACTTTTTCCTAACATCAAATGATCTCTTTCATTTAATAAAGTATCTAGTTTAGCAACTATATTAATTGTATCCGTTTGAATCTTATTTTCATGTTTAGGAGTATCAACGACATCTTCAAGAAAAAAAAGAATGTATAATGTTGACATGATAATTGTAATGACCAAAACTCTAACAACTCTATTTTTCATATTAAAGAGACTAATATTGATTAATTGACAGCAAAACTAAAGTACAAGCAATCTCAGATTCTATATAGTTTTCTTCTAGAATTTCCATTAATTCGGTGTTTTCTGTCCCAGGATTAAAAATTACTCTATTTGGCTTTAAACCAACAATATAATCATAAAATTCTTCTTGCCTCTTTGGGTTTAAATACAAGGTAATTGTATCTACATCTTTAAACGCTTTTTTTTCTGTACAAATAGACACATCATTCACCTTTCCTGCCTTCAAACCAAAAGCAACAACTTCATGTTTTTTTGCTCTTAATCTATGTATCGCTATGTTAGAATAACGTGTTTCATTTAAAGAAGCACCAAGGACTAAAGTTTTTTTACTCATTTGTTAATTATACGTTAAACAATGTTAAGACAAGTAACAAAGATAAAACATANGTAGTCTACTAAGCATCATAAACAATCAATCAAAAACCAATCAAATGAAAAAAATACTGCTTTTATGCATGTTAACCGTGTCTTTTAATTCTTTTGCACATTTGGCCAAAAGTGAATTAGCCAAACCAGGAATTATCTCAGGAAAGGTGATAGACGAAACCACAAAAGAAGCCCTTCCTTATGTAAATATTGTCATTTATGACATGGCAAAAAAAGTCATTACTGGAGGTATTACAGATGATAATGGAGAATTTAAAGTAAAAGATATTCCAAGAGGAAATAGCTTAGTTGAAATTCAATTTATCGGATTTAAAACCTTTTCTAAACCAATAAGTATCACTAGTGAAGAAAAAAATATCAGTTTAGGAACCATCTCTTTACAAGAAGATAGTGCAAAACTAGACGAAGTAGTTGTTAGAGCAGAGACTTCTACAGTCATACAAAAAGTGGATAGGAAAGTAATTAATGTTGGAAAAGATTTAACAGCAGCAGGAACTACGGCTTCTGAACTTCTTAATAACGTTCAATTGGTAAGTGTCGATAGTCAAACAGGACAAATTAGTTTGCGAGGAAATTCAAATGTAAGAGTACTTGTAGACGGAAGACCTACTAATATACCAGCGGCACAATTACTAAGACAGTTGCCTTCTAATTCAATTAAAAGTATTGAGCTAATTACCAATCCTTCTGCAAAATATAATCCAGATGGAATGAGTGGTATTATTAATATCATTTTAAATAAAAATGCAAATACAGGTTTTAATGGAAGTTTAGATACTGGTGTAACAGCAGGACATTATGTACGTTACAATGCGTCTACTAACATGAATTATAAGACAGGAAAAGTAAACTTTTTTGTAAACTACGGTTATAATGGGGGTGATAATTACAATTTTGGTTTTGTAGAAAGACCTGGCATTAACTTGCAAGAATTTAAGTTTATTAATGAAAACCAATCACATTTAGTGAAGTTTGGTGCAGATTTTTATCTAAACGATAAAAACACACTTTCTTTTTATACCACACAAAACTGGTTTGATGGATTCGCCTCTGGTAGATCTCGTATTTCTGATACAAATGGTAATTTATTAATTAATGCACCAAACACACAAGATAACACTTCACCTACAGGTACGTATAATGTAAACTATAAAGTTGATTTTAAGAAAGAAGGTCATAATTTAGAATTAGAAGCAACCTATTCTAATACAGATGCTGAAAATTTACTAACCAATTTAGATGATATTGATCCAACAAATATCAATAACTTTTTTAATGATATTGAAAGTAAGAGAAACAATACTCAATTAAACCTTGATTATACAAACCCTCTTAACGAAAAAACAAAATTAGAACTTGGTTTAGAGTATCGAGGTGATAATACTGATAACTTAAATGATACAGATCAACAAGTTTTTACACAAACAGGTCAAGATTTTGTTGGGAATTCTGACTTTCAATTTGAAAGAAACATCTTATCTGGTTATGTGAATTATGCAAAAACGATGGACAAGTTTACGATGCAGCTAGGAGCTCGTTTAGAGAGTTTTACGGTAGACGGAACCTTTAGTAGATATATTGGAAATAGCTTTAATACAATTAATGAAACCTTAGTCGTAGATCAAGAGTTCTTTAATGTATATCCATCAGCATTCTTCACGTATAGTCCAACTGAAAAAAATCAGTGGCAAATAAGTTATAGTAGAAGGATAGACAGACCTGGAATACAACAAGTTAATCCAATTAGAGAATGGAGCACACCATTAATTGTTTCTGTTGGAAACGCTGATTTAGTTCCTCAGTTTACAAATTCATATGAATTAAACTATACACGTCAAATTAAAGGTGGTAATCTAACTTTTGGAACATTTTACAGAAAAATTAGTGATGTAATATCAAGAATTACAAATCCAGACCCTGCAAACCCAACAGTAGGACAAATTCTAACGTTCACAAATTTTAGTGATACAGATGCTTATGGTTTAGAGTTTTCAACAAACTTTAAAATTAATAATTGGTGGAGAGTAAATTCTAGTATGGATTTCTATTCTCAAGAACAATTAGGGAATATTGATAACACAGGAACAAATCCACAACAATTATCAGTACAAAATAATGTTTTTAACGCAAGAGTTAGCAACAGTTTTAAAGCAACTAAAAATTTACGTTTTCAATTATTCGCCATGTATAGAGGTCCGCAAAAAGACATTCAATGGGATGTAGAAAAAATGTGGATGATGAATTTAGGCGCAAGTTGGACCGTTTTAGATGGAAAAGGAACTATTAACTTTAGAGTAAATGATATCTTTAGAGGTATGAACTTTACATTTAATTCAGAAAATCCTTTTGTGCAAAATGGAAAATTCCAATGGGAAAGTAGAACTTCTTTCTTAGGATTTAACTATAGATTTGGTGGTGGTAAAAACCGAGCAAAATCAAGAAGAAACAGAGATAAAAACGAAAAAGATGGAGGCGGTGGCTTCTTCTAAATAATCAAATTATTTGAATAAGAAAGACCGAAACAATTAAATTGTTTCGGTCTTTTTATTTTTTTACTTTTTCTAATTACCATCTAATTACAACACTTCCCCAAGTAAATCCACTACCAAAAGCAGCAAGAACTACTAGGTCTCCATCATTAATTTTACCTTTCTCCCAGGCTTCAGTTAAAGCAATAATTACAGATGCGGCTGTCGTATTACCATATTTCATAATATTATTATACACCTGATCGTCACTTAACTGAAATTTACGTTGAATAAATTGAGCAATTCTCAAATTTGCTTGATGTGGAATCAACATGTTGATATCTTCTTTTTGCAAACCATTCGCTTCTAAACCTTCAATAATTGCTTCTGAAAAACGGACTACTGCATGTTTAAAAACAAATTGTCCGTTCATGTAAGGAAAGTATGATTCATCGTTAGGATCATTTTCTGCAATAATTTCGGGAACCCAACGTCCCGTAGAAGGACCTTCTAATGCTAATTCTTTAGCGTGTTTTCCTTCTGAATGCAAATGAGAAGATAAAATTCCTTTTCCTTCTTCTTCGGATCTAGATAAAACTGCCGCTCCTGCTCCATCACCAAAAATCACAGTTACATTTCTTCCTCTCGTAGAACGTTCTAATCCGCCAGAATGATTTTCTGATCCAATGACTAAAATGTTTTTATACATTCCGGTTTTTATAAATTGATCAGCTACCGATAAAGAATAAATAAACCCAGAACATTGATTTCTTACATCTAAAGCTCCAATTGTTGGCATATCTAACATATCTTGAACTCGAACTCCACCACCCGGAAAATACATGTCCGGACTTAAAGTTGCGAATACAATAAAGTCTATATCATCTTTAGTCAAACCTGCTCTTTTTATGGCGATTTTAGCAGCTTTTACTGCCATTGTAGAAGTAGTTTCTCCAGTTGCAGGATCTATCCATCTGCGTTCTTTAATTCCAGTTCTTTCTTGAATCCATTCGTCACTGGTTTCCATCCACTGTTTAAGATCATCATTTGTCACCACATTCTCAGGCACAAAATATCCTAAGCCAGTAATTTTAGAATTGTACATATAAATTGAATTTGTTGTTTGTTTGTCGTTGTTAAAGATAGCAAAAGTAGTGATTTTAAAGAATTGTTCATTTATTAAGTCCATTTCTTATGTCATCTTGTCACAATAGTATCTTTGGTATTTTTTTTGACTAGTAGTTAGGAGACAATAATAAACAAACTATAAAATTATGAGTAAAGGAAACATTAATGTATCGGTAGAAAATATCTTTCCATTAATTAAAAAGTTCTTGTATTCTGATCACGAAATCTTTTTACGTGAACTTATTTCTAATGGAACAGATGCAACTTCTAAACTAAAACACCTTATTTCTATTGGTGAAGCTAAAACAGAATTAGGCGACGCTAAAATCGAAATTAGCATTGATAAAGATGCTAAAACACTTACCATTAAAGATCAAGGTTTAGGAATGACTGCAGATGAAGTTGAAAAATACATCAACCAAATTGCATTCTCTGGAGCTGAAGAATTTTTAGATAAGTACAAAGACAATGAAGCTGGAATTATTGGTCACTTTGGACTTGGATTCTATTCTGCCTTTATGGTGGCAGATAAAGTAGAAATTATCACCAAATCTTTTAAAGATGAAAAAGCGGCTCATTGGACATGTGACGGTTCTCCTGAATATACCATAGAAGAACACGACAAATNTGACAGAGGAACTGAAATCATTTTACATATCGCTGAAGATTCTACTGAATTTTTAGAAGATTCTAAGATTTCTGAATTGTTAAACAAATACAATCGTTTTAATCAAGTGCCAATTAAATTTGGAACTGAAGAAATTAACGATCCTGAGTTTACTCCAAAAACTACGACAGATAAAGACGGAAAAGAAACTACAGAACCACATAAGAAAATTACTGTAGATAAAATCATCAACAATACAGATCCGGCTTGGACTAAAAAACCAGCGGATTTAGAAGATGAGGATTATACTAATTTCTACAGAGAATTGTATCCAATGCAATTTGAAGAGTCTTTATTTCACATTCACTTAAATGTAGATTATCCGTTTAACTTAACCGGAATTTTATTCTTCCCTAAGTTAAGTCCAAGTATGGATATGCAAAAAGATAAAATTCAGTTATACCAAAATCAAGTTTTTGTAACTGATAATGTAGAAGGTATAGTACCAGACTTTCTACAAATGCTTAAAGGAGTTATTGATTCTCCAGACATTCCACTAAATGTATCACGTTCTTATTTACAAGCTGATGGTGCTGTGAAAAAGATTTCTGGCTATATCACTAAAAAAGTGGGTGACAAATTAGCTTCTTTATTCAAAAACAATCGTGAAGATTTTGAAACAAAATGGAACGATATCAAAGTAATTATTGAATACGGGATGTTATCCGAAGATAAGTTCTTTGAAAAAGCTCAGAAGTTTGCATTATATCCAACGGTAAACGATTCTTACTTTACTTTTGAAGAATTTTTAGATAAAACTAAAGATGCACAAACTGATAAAGACGGGAATCAGATTGTATTATATGCTGCTAATAAAGACGGACAACACAGTTATATTCAAGCTGCAAAAGATAAAGGTTACGAAGTCTTATTGTTAGACTCTCCAATTGTTTCTCACTTAATGCAAAAATTAGAAACTTCTAACGAAAAAGTAAAGTTTAGTAGAGTTGATGCAGATCATATAGATAATTTAATTAAAAAAGAAGATACTGTTATTTCTAAATTATCTGATGAAGAAAAAGAAACTTTAAAACCAATGATCGAAAACGCAGTTCCTAAACAAACCTATACTGTTCAATTAGAAGCGATGGATTCTAACGCCTCTCCTTTTATGATTACCGTACCAGAATTTATGAGAAGAATGAAAGAAATGAGTGCTTCTGGCGGTGGCGGAATGATGGGAATGGGAAATTTACCAGAAATGTACAATTTAGTAGTAAATACAAATCACGCATTAGTTGGTGAAATTTTAAATACCAAAACCGATAAAAAACGTGAACGCTTAATTTCTCAAGCGTTTGATTTAGCAAAACTATCTCAGAATTTATTGCATGGTGAAGAATTAACAAACTTCATAAAACGCAGTTACGATTTAATTAAATAGAGACTTCTATTAAGTATTTATAAAACCTCCTTGCTTTCACAAGGAGGTTTTTTTTATATCTTTAGAACATTCAAAACAACTATAAAAATCAATAATTATGAAAACTGGTATGATTAAATTAAGTGTACTATATCCAAACAAAGAAGGCGGAACATTCGATATTAATTATTAACTAAACACACATATTCCAATAGTAGTAAAATTATTAGGTGAAGCTATCAAAGGAGCCACAGTAGAAGAAGGCTTAAGCAGTGCTGCTCCGAACTTTAACGCTCCATTTTTAGCAATAGGAAATTTATATTTTGATAGTATGGAATCTTACCAAAACTCATTTGGCCAAAATGCTCCAGAAATTATGGCAGACATCCCAAACTTTTCAACCATAGAGCCTATAGTTCAAATAAGTACATTAAAAATATAATTTACTGTTTAAATGAATAAAATTGTAAAAGCTACAGTTTTTGATGCAAAAATATTATCAAAAGTTAGTGTAGAATCTTTCTTAGTTCCGCATGGACATAGTTCTCCTAAACATGATATTGAAGCTTATATTTCTAAAAACTTTAGCGAAGATAATTTACGAATAGAATTGTCTGAACCTACTAATGAATATTATCTCATTTATCACAATGATCAACTAGCTGGTTTTTCAAAAGTGATTTTTAATATTTCTAATGAAAATGTAGAAGTACAAAATATCACTAAAATGGAACGTTTGTATTTATTGAAAGAATTCTATGGCTTAAATTTAGGGAAAGTATTATTCGATTTTAATATCGCTTTATCAAAAAAAAATCAACAAAAAGGAGTATGGTTAGAAGTTTGGGTAGAAAATTATAGAGCCATTTCATTCTATTCAAAAATGGGAATGAAAAATGTTGGAAGCTATGATTTTCCTGTTTCTAAAACACATTCTAACCCAAATCATATCATGTATTTACAATATTAAAAACCTCTACTTTCATAGAGGTTTTTAATAAATTCATCAATCATTTAAAAAGCAATTACTCTTTAATAAATTTTTGAGTGTATTTTGCATTTTGTGATATAATATTAAGTAAGTATATACCCGAAGCAGAATTTGCAACATTAATTCTATTTGTTGTATTACCCATTAAAGAACCTTTTGATATTACTTGTCCCATTAAATTTAAAATGGTGTAATTGGCATTTTCTAAATTACCAACTTTAATATTTAAATCACTAGCTGTTGGATTGGGGAATACATTTATCAATCCTGCTAAGGTAAAATTATCGTTACTTAAAGTTGTTACCACATTAAATATAACTGATTCAGAAGAATTAAAATCTCCTCCAGAAATAATAGTATTACCAGTATCATCTTCTAAATTATAGCTTCCATTACCAAATCCACAACAAATACCATCGCCTTCAGAATCAAAAATTGTAAACGTATAACATTCATCTAAATTAGGAATTGTAATGGTTTCTTGATAATCAGTTAGATCTTGATCATATGGCGAATCTGGTCCACTTTCTATCAATGTATTGCTTGAGTCTCTAAGTTCCCAAGTTGTTTCTTGTCCCCAATTATCGGTAGTAATATTAAATACAACCGTTGATGTTTGAAATGAAGGTGATACAGAAAAATTAAATACATAGTTATCATTTGCAGAATTCTCATCTGTATTTCCATTTGGATTAGAAACAGATGTTGAAAAAACATGAGCACCACCACTTAAAACTCCATAAGATGGAATTGAAATCACATCACTTTCACCTTGTAATAAAGAACCCGTCCAATTATAATTTGTATTGGTAGCCCCATCTAAATTATAGGTTACAGTTGCTGTTGTAAGCGTTTCTGTACCTGAATTATAAATAGTTATCGATGGCGAAAAAGCCTCTCCACATAACTCTGAAGAAACACTNNTTCCTAAATTAACTCTAGCATCGTACGCATAGGTCTGTAATGCTGGAAATTGATCTAAATCATCAGGATTTGTTCCTGCAGGATCTAACCAATCTTGCAATCTAGATGAAGCTGAAGAACCAAAATCCCAAGCAACACCAAAACGACCATAAAAATCAAAAGCTCCATTATTAACAGTTCCTGAACACGCTGCTGCGCCTCCTGAAAGAACTCCAATAATTTGACCTAATTCGTTAAACAAAGGTGAACCTGAAGAACCAGGCTCTGTGACTCCTAATTCCCATTCATCTATATACCACATTTCTGTAGTTGGATTTCCATTAAAATTAACAACTCTTCTATAAGCACCATCATCTTCTCTACAAACTTTTTGAATATCTCCACTTGGATGATGAATTCCTATATTGACATTAGGAACAGTAGTTTTAGATCGATTCCAACCAGCAAAAACCACATCAGGATTTACATCAAAAAATGAAGCATCCGTAATTTCTACCAATTCTGTATCAGATTCATCACTTCGCATTCTTACGATTGAGCCACTAACCGTTTGATCAAAAGATCCATTTGGACTACTTGCAGTTGTTGAACAAGAAGGTGTTGGACTTCTCCAATTAAAACGAAATGCCCATCCTCCTTCTCCACCACTACAGTGATTAGCAGTTAAAAAATATGGTGTCCCATCATTATTTGTATTGTTAACTAGTGCTCCAGAACAAATACCTGTTCCGCCACCAACAACTACCATGGCTGCTGATTTCTTTACGTTTTCTTTTACTGTATTAATTCCGTAAGTATCAGAACCAGATGGTGTAATATCACAATCTACATCTTGATTACAATCACCAGAATCTCCTAATGCTTTTTGATAACTTTCTGCAGTTCTATAACCATGAATAACAGAACCGATTGTTAATTTCAGCTCACCAACTACATTGGCTGGTTGGTAATATTCTATCCATGCATGATTCCCTTCAACTAACCAAGTTCCTAAAATTTCTTCTGGATTGTTGTTGTGATGCGTAAAAGGTCTTAATAAATCTTTTTTATCATTACTATATACATATAGTTTAGCACCTTCTGGAATTTTAAATCGTTGAAACATAAAATTCAAAGAATAGGCTCCTTCAGATACATATGACATTCTCCATATACGATCTCCGTTTGGTAATGTTTCCCATTTACCAACATCTTTAATATCATGATCTACAAATTGATCATATCCGAATCTCCATGGTTTCGATTTGTCAGCATCATTAATTTCGTCTTCTTTTATTAATTTATTTAGATCAATAGAAGGAAGTTTAAATGACTTAATATTAGTAGAAAGCTTAGCAGTAGTTGTCCAACTAGGTGGCTGAACCTCTAATGGAATTTGTCCGAAAACAGTGATTGAGATTAGCAAGGTAATAAGTAGTAATTTTTTTTTCATAATTAATTGATTATCAATATAAAAAATAAAAGTAACATTTATGTTATAAAAAACTACATTTCAAAACAAAAATTTTTATACTTAATTTTT
>JGI26084J50262_1000691_pt1 | contig 19399 bp, 17 predicted proteins | sample SaaInl6LU_22_DNA_FD_50262 | JGI IMG/M metagenome (IMG submission 50262) | reverse complement strand
AAAATTCTTTAGTACGTAAAGATACTATTTAATTTTTTTTGATAAAATGAGTGATTTTTTCTTGCTTTTTTTTTAAAAAATGTAAAAAATCAAGCCCAATTTTGCATATTTTATTGTGCTAAATGGTTTATTCTGAAACGGTTCGATTGTCTCAAAAAGAGTGTCGATCGGAAAGGAGTAAGTTAAGTTCCAAGTATTGTTCCCAACATTTAATCGAAAGGCCAATCGGAATTTATCCAGTGACAAAGCTGTTTTAGAATCAGAAAGTCCGTTGCGTGAATGTTGAGTTGCATTAAGTGTATAATACCCTACTATGCCTGCATGTACACGCCAAAAGTGATAGTTTGTTGGTGAAGAATCTCGCCAACGAAATTCAATGGGGATTTCAATTTCAGAACTATTCCACTGATTGACTATGTCATTAGGTACAATCAAGAAGCTATTTTCAATGGAATCGTATTGGTAGTTCGTGTAGATCACATTGTATGCAACGCCTAGTCCAACACCCAACGCAAGATTGCGATTTGCAGTAAAGGGCATGTCACGTATAAAACCGAATGAAAATGTATGTGACAATTTGTTTTGTGTGACACCCTCTGGCGCGTCTAGAAGCAACGGGTAACCAATTGTTGCATAAAGTTGGTCTTCCCTGTATTTTGAGTCGTTCGTCGTCTGTGCACTAGCCCAAAAAGAAAAGAATAAGAGTCCAAAGATGGCGTTTCGCATAATTCAAAAATAAAAAAAGCGCCAAGAATGGCGCTTATAATTTTTTAAATGGTTAGCATTACTTTACGTTTTGCTTATAATCTCCTATTCGTGTAGTATAGTTGATTTTCAATGCATTGACCTTACGCAGTTCTTGTTTGATGTCAGAAATGAGACCCATTTTTGTGTCTCCATCAACTTTGAGCGCAGTTGTTAACACGTTTTGAAGCTCTTGACGCTTGGATGCTTTTTCTGCCAAAACAAAGGCAGCGACATCTTGTACTGTAGCAAACTTATCATTGAGTTGAATACGTGCTTGCGTACCAAATTTATCTTGATATCGCATACTTGGCTTACCAGCGTAGATATACATAACACGATCTTTTTTATCAAGTTTTTGTACTTGATCGGCAGCAGGAAGCGTATTGGACACCATTAAGGTACTATCACGCATAACGGTTGCTACCATAAAAAAGAACAGCAACATAAACACAATGTCGGGCAAAGAAGCTGTTGATATCGCGGGAAGTTCTCCGCCTTTTTTCTTTTTAAACTTCGACATAATTAATTTGTTTTACTCGGTTCTGCTTCTGAGAGTTTTTGCGGAAAGAGCGTCTTCACTTCACTCAATAATGGTTTGAGTCGTTCTTTTTCCGAGACACTCGTTCGTGGATCGTTATAGATCTTATCTGCTTGTACNAAATCTAATCCAAGATTAGGATTTAGACGTTTAAACTCACGATTACGAAGAACNTTATAAGCAGCTACCAATTCATTTTGAACAGCGATATACACCTTATAGTCGGTTTCCCTATCGTTTTTCAGAGAGATCACAGCCTTTTCAGGATTATCTGATGAATCNGAATTNCGTTTTCCTAAACAATAGGAGCATGCTTCTTCTCCTTTGCCGCCTCCGTTGTCTAGAAACTTAACCGCTTCTTCACGCAGTTGTGCAAGCTCAAGTGGTTTTTCCTCCACTAAAAGCTGATTAAACTTNTTCACAACAACGGAAAAGATGTTACGCTCCTTGATAATTGGAGGGTCTAAAACGTCTTCCATCGGAGGTAACTTCCTGTTGAGACCCGAATCGGTCTCGATGGTTGTTGTTACTAGGAAGAAGATAAGCAGTAAAAAGGCAATNTCTGCCATTGATCCTGCGTTAACTTCTGGTGCTTTTCTTCTAGCCATGATAGTTTACTTTTTCAAACGAGCAATACTCGGGTATAGCATNGAACCTACCGCAATGAATACTAGGAAGTAAAACGTGCGGAGCCCTGTCTCAATCCAACGCGAACCAGANGCGGAAAGCATGTCGCCGTCTTTGAGCGACGTTTCCGTTCCGGAAGAAAACAAAAAGGCAATTAAAACAATGGCGATAAAAGCGCCAACTGATATCATTGCTTTTCTAAGTTTACTTTTATCGGCTGCTAGATTACTAAACGAAAACACCAACGTTAGAGCGACGGTGATAATCAGAATGACAATCGCAAGAAAAACCATAGTTGAAACTATCCCATAGTCTCCCGCTAAAGCATTCATTTTGATGGAATCATCNCCTTGACTTAAAATTACAGCTTGTAAAATCAAACCGATCACACCAAAGGCCAAAGCGAGATATGTAAATATTTTTTGAGTATTCATAAGATACGTTTTTGTGATTTGGTGTTACTTACTATTCGCAACCAACATATCCATTAATGTNATAGAAGCGTCTTCCATATCATTAACAATACTATCAATTTTAGCAACAATATAGTTGTAGAAAATCTGTAGAATAATCGCAACAATCAAACCGAATACGGTTGTCAAAAGTGCAACTTTAATACCACCCGCTACTAAAGAAGGTTGCATATCTCCTGCTGCTTCAATTTTGTCAAAGGCCTGGATCATACCAATTACAGTTCCCATAAACCCAAGCATCGGCGCAAGAGCAATAAACAACGAAATCCAAGATACGTTCTTTTCGAGTTGTCCCATTTGAACACCTCCGTAGGCAACGACTGCTTTTTCAGCGTTTTCGATCCCTTCAGACGAGCGATCTAAACCTTGATAAAAGATAGACGCAACAGGTCCTTTTGTGTTTCGGCAAACTTCTTTTGCTGCCTCTACACCACCACTCTTTAGGGCGTCTTCAACATCTTGCGTGAGCTTGCTAGTGTTGGTTGTAGAAAGATTCAAGAAGATAATACGTTCAATTGCAATCGCTAGACCTAAAATAAGACATAGCAAAACAATACCCATAAATCCAGGTCCACCTTCAATAAAACGTTTTTTGAGTTCTTGAGTAAAACTAGGGGCAGGTGCTTCCTCGACCTCCACTTCAGGCATTGCTTCCATAACAACTTCTTCAACAACGGCTAAGGAATCGACAACCAGAGAGTCTGCTTCAACAAGGTTAACTTCTTCAGATACTTCTTCAGTAGGTTCTTGTGAAAAATTTGTGTTTGCCCATGTCGCAGGNTGTGCAGAAAAGGCAATCAATAATAGAAATANTTTAANTCGTTTCATAATAAAGTATGTATGTGTAAGTTTTTTCGATCGTTAAAGATATAAAAATTAGTTAAACAAACTAGCAGAGAGGAAGGGATTCGAACCCTCGATACGCTTTTGGCGTATACACACTTTCCAGGCGTGCGCCTTCGACCACTCGGCCACCTCTCTAAAGTTCGGCATCAAATATGCTATTTATTTCTCAAAATAAAAACTTAACANAGCCCAAATAAATTTTTTGCGTTTTTCGAGGTTATNTGTGCCATTTCCTCGGGTGATACAGCAAAAACCTCTGCCATTTTGTGAGCAACAAGCGGCAAATATGCGCTTTCATTTCGTTTTCCACGATATGGTGTGGGCGCTAAATAAGGGGCATCCGTTTCAAGTACCATTTTTTCAAGGGGAAGGTTGGCTAAAAAAGAGTCAATCTTTCCATTTTTAAAGGTGACGACCCCACCAATTCCCAAATAAAACCCAAGGTCGAGCGCGCGTTGTGCGTCGTTTTTTGTGCCGGTGAAACAATGAAAAACGCCCCGTAAACGAGCATCCTTATTCCCCTCCAACACATCAAAAATAGGCGCAAATGCATCACGACAGTGAATCGCAATTGGCAAATCAAGGTCAATCGCCCATTCGATTTGGCGAGCAAACGCCTCTTGCTGTTGCTTTTGAAAGGTTTTGTCCCAATACAAGTCCATACCGATTTCGCCAACCGCTACAAAAGGGTGTGTGTCCAATTGCTCCCGTACATGTGCCAACTCTTCTTCCACATTATGGCCAACATGGGTTGGATGCAACCCCATCATTAAATGAACATTGTTGGGATAGGCACTTTTGACCTCATGCATGATTGTCGTGGTTTCGGAGTCAATCGCAGGTAGGATTAGCTGAGAAACTCCTGCTGAAAAGGCACGAGCAATGGCTTCGTCACGATCCTCATCAAAGGCGTCTGCGTAAATATGGGTATGGGTGTCAATCAACATCTGCGCAAAAGTAATAGATTTGATGCGCTAAAAATAGGACAATGCAAACGCTTTATCAATTTTTAAAACCCAAAGGATACGTAAGGGCTAGACTGCAAACCTTAGAAACCAATCATTATGTAGTAAACGTAACGCTCAACGGCACNACAGGACGGTTTATCTTGGACACAGGTGCTTCGATGACATGTGTATCGATTGATTTGGTCGATCATTTTCGCCTAAACGCCAAGCCNAGTGAGGAAAAGGCTTCGAGTGCGAGTTCAAATGAACTCGATACCGAAGTTGCCCATCACAATGCATTGATCATTGGNNCATGGAGATCCAAACGCCGATCAGTGGTGTTGTTTGATTTACAAGCGGTGAACATCGCTCTTCAAAAGCAAGATATTGAAGCGGTGGATGGGATTATCGGTGCCGACATCCTTAAAACCTCAAAAGCGGTGATTGATTATACAAATGACTGGTTATACCTAAAATAAGAAGCAATCCTCAAACAACCTTTCTAGAATCAAAGAAAAAATCATGACCGAAAAGGGCTTGCTAACAACAGACGTCTTTCCCTTTCCGGGTGTAAAATGCTTTCACTTTATTGGTCCTTAGGGGAACGATTTTGCGATGTGGATGGAGAAATTAAAGTTGAGTTGACAGACTAAATTTTGATTTAAGCTAGCTCCAACGCCTTTTTTACATCTCCATCCATCAACAAATTGACAGGATCTTCAAGAGCTTCCTTGACCGCTACCAAAAATCCAACCGACTCTTTGCCGTCTATAATGCGGTGGTCATAAGAAAGGGCGATATACATCATCGGACGGATTTCGACCTTGCCATCCACGGCAACAGGGCGTTGCAAAATGTTATGCATACCTAAAATACCAGACTGTGGTGGGTTGATAATCGGNGTGGATAGCATTGATCCAAAAACACCTCCATTGGAAATGGTAAACGTACCGCCCGTCATCTCATCNACAGTAATTTTTCCATCTCGTGCACGAACAGCCAATCGTTTGATTTCGTTTTCGACATCACTAAAGCGCATCCCTTCCGCATTGCGAACAACAGGAACCATCAAGCCCTTGGGTCCTGAAACGGCCACACTGATATCGCAATAATCATATAGAATTTGTTCATTGCCATCGATCATAGAGTTTACATCCGGAAACTCTTGGAGGGCACGTACAACAGCTTTTGTGAAAAAGCTCATAAAGCCTAAGCTCACTCCATGTTTCTCTTGAAATTTTTCTTTGTATTGTTTCCGTAAATCAAAAATAGCAGACATATCGGCCTCATTAAAGGTCGTCAACATCGCTGTTTCGTTTTTAGCAGCCACTAACCGCTCGGCAACTTTACGGCGTAGCAAGGACATTTTTTTACGAGTCACCGGTCGATCTCCAGTAGGCGTTCCCATTGATGGAACAGCTTGGATTGCATCTTCCTTAGTAATACGGCCATTTCGACCAGACCCTGTTATCGTAGCTTTGTCAATCCCNTTTTCATCAATGATTTTCTTTGCTGCTGGAGAGGGAGAGCCCGAAGCATAGTTTTCAACGCTTTCTGTTGGCGTCGATTGTACTACTTTGGTTTCTTTAGCAACTTGCGCAGCATCAACTGCTGGTTTTTCTGCTTTGGTATCAATCAAACACACCACAGATCCCACTGCGATCGCATCGCCAACTTCAGCTTGTAGGGTAATCGTCCCATTGGCTTCCGCAGGCAACTCCAATGTTGCTTTATCAGAATCTACCTCCGCAATGGCTTGATCTTTTTCGACATAGTCACCATCTTGGACAAGCCATTCTGCAATTTCAACTTCGGTTATCGACTCCCCTGGAGAAGGAACTTTCATTTCAAGAATCATATCGTTTGTTTGAGCATTTAAAGTTAGCGCATATTATTTTTGGATTTGTCAAACACATAATCCAGAATTTCTTGATGTCTCCGTTTAGACCTTGTTGTGCTTCCCGCAGCAGGTGCGCCATAGAAACGTCGTGATGCCACACGAAAACGTTGTGCAGCTGGCAAATGCAATAGCAAATGACTCCATGCGCCCATATTGCGAGGTTCTTCTTGAGCCCATACAACATCTGAAACATGAGTGTATTCGGCTAAAATATCTCCAACTTCTGTCTTTGGCAATGGAAACAACTGCTCTAGGCGAATGATGGCAACATCATCCCGATTTATTTTTTCGCGCTCATCAATCAGATCATAATAAAATTTACCAGTACAAAATACTAAAGTTTTGGTTTTAGCAACTGTAATTTCATTGTCTCTAATTACGGGTTGAAAAGCCCCTTTTGTGAATTCTTCAATAGGAGAAACAACCTTTGGATGGCGTAGTAAACTTTTTGGTGTAAATACAACCAAGGGTTTTCTAAAGCTCGGCTTGACTTGCCTACGCAAGGCGTGGAATAAGTTTGCTGGTGTGGTTACATCAACAACGTACATATTGTCTTCCGCACATAACTGCAGGTATCTTTCCATACGAGCAGACGAGTGTTCAGCTCCCTGTCCTTCATAGCCATGGGGTAGAAGAAGCACTAAGCCATTTTGCAATTTCCACTTGTCTTCAGCAGATGACAAATACTGATCAATCATGATTTGGGCGCCATTGCTAAAGTCACCAAACTGAGCCTCCCAAATTGTGAGGGCATTAGGTCGTGCAAGGGCATAGCCATAATCAAATCCCATNACACCNTACTCCGACAAAAGGGAATTGTGGATTGAAAAATGTCCTTGACCTTTCGTAATTGAGTTTAAAAGAATCACCTTTTCTTCCGAATCCTCAGCCTTGATTACAGCATGTCGATGGGAGAAAGTTCCTCGCTCCACATCTTGACCAGAAACTCTTACGTCATGTCCCTCGGCCAATATCGAACCATATGCGAGCATCTCCCCCATAGCCCAATCAAGAGTTTTGGTCTCAAAAAACATTTTATGNCGATCCCCAATCAAGCGTTTAACTTTTCGAATAAAGGATTTGTGTTCAGGTAGTTTTGTTATAGCGATNCCAACTTTTTCCAAAATATTGGCGTCACAGGCTGTATCAACAGGCATTAACATACCATCAACTTTAGCGCGCTGAAACCCCTCCCACTCGTCTTGCATAAAGGGAGTNATAATGGTATTTTGTTCTTTTCGAGAAACCTCNAGNTTTTCTTCCATTCTNGCCTTATACTCTTCCTCCATTTGATCGAGTTCGTGGTGGGTAATCACACGTTCAGAAATCAACTTTTCGGCATAAATGTCTCTTGGGTTTTTATGATTGGCTATTGCCTTGTAAAGTTTTGGCTGTGTGAATCGAGGCTCGTCGCCTTCGTTGTGTCCATATTTCCGATAACCCAACAAGTCAATAAAAATATCTCTCCCGAAACGATTTCGATATTGAACTGCAAAATGCATTGCATGAACAACGGCTTCGACTTTGTCTGCATTGACATGCATAACTGGAGAAAGTGTCGCTTTACCAACATCTGTACAATAGGTACTCGAACGTCCATCAAGGTAATCGGTTGTAAACCCTATTTGGTTATTAACAACTATGTGTATCGTTCCTCCTGTTTTGTAGCCGTCAAGTTGTGCCATTTGGACCACCTCATAAACCACACCTTGCGCTGCGATTGCAGCATCTCCGTGAATAAGGATTGGCATGACTTTTTTGGATTCAGACGCAAAGTTTCGATCTTGTTTTGCTCTAGCGATTCCCTCCACCACAGCACCTACTGCTTCCAGGTGTGATGGGTTGGGCGCAATATTGAGGTTTACCCTAATTCCAGAGTCGGTCATCCGATTTGATGTCCAGCCCAAGTGGTACTTCACATCACCATCAAAAACTTCTTCTTCGTAATCTTTTCCATCGAACTCGCTAAATATATCGGTAGCTGACTTGCCAAATATGTTTGTTAAGGTATTGAGNCGCCCACGATGCGCCATGCCAACTACAAACTGCTCNACACCCTCTAAAGCGGCTGTTTCTATCAATGCATCTAAAGCTGGGATAAGGGACTCCCCTCCCTCTAATGAAAAGCGTTTTTGTCCTACATATTTCGTGTGAAGAAATTGCTCAAAGGTGACCGCTTCATTGAGTTTTTTGAGAATTTGTTTTTTTTGATTGTTGTCAAAATTTGGCTGATTCCCGTTTTTATTAATCCATTTCTGAATCCAGTTAACACGCTCAGGGTGACGAATATACATATACTCTATTCCAATAGAGTCACAATAGATGCGTTCGAGGTGAATGATAATATCTGCCAAGGTCGCTGCTCCGATACCAATGATGTCGCCAGCGCTAAAAACGGTTGTTAAATCGTCTTCGCTCAGTCCAAAATTTTTGATATCTAAGGTTGGGCGATACTGACGTCGTTTGCGAACAGGGTTCGTCTTGGTAAACAAGTGACCACTTCCTCGATAAGCATCGATGAGTTTGACAACACGAAATTCTTTGAGAACATCCTCGGGGACTTCGACATCGGATTGTTGTTCCATACCGAAGTCAAATCCTTGAAAAAATGCCCGCCAACTGGGCTCAACGCTATCTGGGTTAATCAAATACTGATCATACAATTCAGCAAAGTGTGCTGTATGCGCGGCATTCAAAAACGAGTACTTGTCCATCTGGCAAGAAATTGCTTGTCTTTATTACAAAATTACACTATTTCAAGTACATAGCACAACCATTTGTTAAGAAAAAAAGAGACGAAATNTTAGTCAAAAAGTGTATTTTTGAATGTGTTTGGACTCGTCGACTGTAACAACTTTTATGCTTCTTGTGAACGCATTTTTCAGCCATCGNTAGAAGGCAAGCCAATTGCCATTCTTTCCAATAATGATGGGTGTGTGATTGCGCGTAGCAACGAAGCAAAATCCTTGGGGCTCCCCATGGGCGCGCCTGCACATCAATATCGTTCTTTTTTTAACCAACACAACGTTAAGGTGTTTTCTTCAAATTATCCACTATACGGGGANATGAGTNGACGAGTCATGGAAGTTCTTAAACAGTTTACTCCTCTTGTTGAAATCTACAGTATTGATGAGGCCTTTTTACAGTTTGAAGGTTTTGAGCACTACGACATGGAGGGTTATGCACAACAAATACGAAGGCGCGTACGTAAATGGACAGGGATGCCCGTGAGCATTGGGTTAGGTCCGAGTAAGGCACTGGCAAAAGTTGCTAATCGGGTGGCAAAGAAATTTGCTGACCGAACGGGCGGTGTCTATATCATTGATTCTGAAGAAAAACGCATCAAAGCATTGAAGTGGTTGGCGATTGGCGATGTGTGGGGCATTGGGCGTCGACACAACAAACGGCTGGTGTTGCGTGGTATACGCACTGCATATGACTTCACACAGCTCTCCGACGCTTGGGTGCGTAAGGAAATGAGTGTCGTGGGGCTGCGTTTAAAAAATGACTTGGAGGGAAAAGCTTCGATTCCTCTGGAAATGACAGCAGCGCCCAAAAAGGCAATTGCCACCACACGAAGCTTTGAATCCTTGATTGATGACTACCAAGAGCTCCGTGAACGCATATCCACTTTCGCTACGCTTTGCGCTGAAAAACTGCGCCATCAAAACAGCAGATGTCATGCCATTTATGTGTTTGTGCGAAGCAATCCCTTTATGCCCAACTTGCCACAGTACCGAAATGGCACGATGATTAGTTTACCCTTTGCCACCAACTCTAGTTTGACGCTTAGCAAAAGTGCCTTGCACGGCTTGGACATGATATATAAATCTGGTATTTCCTATAAAAAAGCAGGAGTCATCGTTATGGGAATTGTGCCGGAAGACACCCACCAACTCACCCTATTTGAATACGAAAATCCAAAGCATCAAGCATTGATGCAACGCATTGACTACCTACACAAACGCTTTGGTCCACATAAAATAAAAATCGCAAATCAAGATTTGAGCAGAACCTACAAGATGAGGCAAGCACATTTGTCACCACGCTACACGACCGATGTACGTGATGTGATTCGTGTGCGATAAATATAAAAGAGAAAAGGTTTGGCAAAAGAAGGAGCGCTACACTTCTTCACACCTGATACATCAGGGGAGGGCGTGTGGCTAGCAGCAGAGGGCGTGTCGGCGGGGTTTCCGTCACCAGCCGATGATTTTAAAGAAACCCGTATTAGCTTGGACAAAGTAGCTGTCAAAAACGAGGCTGCCACGTTTTATGCGCGAGTCGCTGGACAGTCAATGATTGGCGCAGGGCTCGATGACGGTGACCTATTGGTGGTCGATCGGAGTCTAGAACCCGAGGACGGTAAAATTGCCGTTTGTCTGGTCGATGGTGAGTTTACCGTTAAGCGGCTTAAAGTTGAGAAAAACTGCGTGTGGCTTATGGCCGAAAATAAACGCTATAAACCCATTCAAGTCACCGAAGACAATGAACTCATGATATGGGGCATAGTGACCCATGTGCTTAAGGCGTTGTAACGCTACAGGTGATCTAGCGGACTTGCGATTTTATTTTTTGAGATTTTAACACCGTGGGTGTACCGCTCGGTGGTTTTGATGGAGTTGTGTCCTAATAACTCTTGCACATAGCTGAACTTTATCATAAGTTTACAAAAATGATCCTTAAAAGTGCATTGGTTACGCCATAGCAAAGGGGCTTACCAATTAGATTTATAAAACAAGAATAACACGCTCATTCCTAGTGTATATAATTCTTTTTTAACAGTTGAAAAAAATTAACTAGATTACTATCATCATGAAAGAGCAAGGCGCAAGAATAACTAGATTTTTTTGGCTCAACAAAAATTAAACAACCAATGACAAACAATCCAAGCAACAAGGTAGCCATTGCAATTATCGCAGGGCTCTTTTTTATTTTTGGCTTTATCACTTGGGTCAACGGAGCATTGATCCCCTTTATGAAAACGATTAACGAGCTAACAGAAGCACAATCCTATCTTGTGGCTTCGGCCTCCTATATTTCTTTTGTTGTGATGGCACTTCCTGCTTCCTATCTCCTTCAAAAAATTGGATATCGCATGGGAATGTCAGTCGGGTTGTTCATCATGGCGCTAGGCGCATTGGTGTTTATTCCAGCGGCAGAGGCACGAACCTACTGGATGTTCTTAGCAGGTATCTTTATCCAAGGTACTGGGATGACCATTCTACAAACGGCAGCAAATCCATATATCACCATACTTGGTCCCATAGAAAGTGGTGCGCAACGCATTGCCATCATGGGGATTGCAAATAAAGTAGCGGGGGCATTGGGGTCGCTCATCTTTGGCGCGCTATTACTCAAAGGAATTGATGAGGTCAATGCGCAACTAGACAGTGTGTCTTCGGACGAAAAAGCGGCTCTTTTGAGCCAAATGGCTGATAGCGTATTTACGCCCTACCTCGTCATGGCGATTGTGCTCTTTGCATTGGGATTCTTGATGCGCAAGGCTCCGCTACCTCCTGTCGAAGCTGTTATTGAAGAGCATACCAAAGACCAAAGCGAAAACAATAAAACGATTTTTCAATACCCCCATCTGTGGCTCGGCATGCTCACCTTATTTGTTTATGTTGGCGCGGAAGTAATTGCTGGAGATACCATTATCTCTTACGGAATTGCTCTTGGAATTTCAGCCTCTACATCCAAGTTTTTTACCACACTTACCCTCATGGCTATGGTCGTCACCTACGCCCTAGGAGTGATCTTGATTCCGAAATATATCAGTCAGCAAAAAGCATTGCAAATCAGCGCTTTATTGGGAATACTCTTTAGTGTCCTCATTCTTTTAACAGACGGCTTCACATCTGTTCTCTTTGTCGCTGCCTTAGGAGTTGCCAACGCACTGGTATGGCCAGCCGTATGGCCATTGACCTTGGAAGGGTTGGGNAAACACACCAAAACAGCCTCTGCTTTGCTCATCATGGCAATTGCAGGCGGGGCCATAATTCCGCCACTATACGGACAGCTGGTTGACAAGGGCAAAGAGACACTCCTTGAAACAGGACTTGATCCATCAACTGCTCTAGCGACATCGGCTCAGGAAAGCTACTATATCCTAATCCCTTGCTATATCATCATTTTTGGCTTCGCCCTTTTTGCGAAAAAACGAAACCGTTCATTCAATACACAATTATGAAAAATAATATTTATTGGAAAAAAAATATCCGATACATCACCATACTTCTTTCGCTGTGGTTTATCATTTCTTTTGGCTGTGGCATTCTCTTTGTCGAAGAACTTAACACCATAACAATCGGAGGGTTTAAACTCGGATTTTGGTTTGCTCAACAAGGATCCATTTTTGGATTTGTCGGGATTATATTTACATACATCTTTTTGATGAATAAGCTTGACAAAAACTTTAAGAAATAAACAAATGGAACTTCAATATTGGATTTGGATTGCAGTTGGGTTAAGTTTTTCATTATACATCGGAATTGCAATTTGGTCGCGCGCGCCTCCACAAAAGAATTTTATGTTGCCGGTGGTGGTGTCCACCCCATCGCCAACGGAATGGCTACAGCCGCAGACTGGATGTCTGCCGCTTCCTTTATATCCATGGCTGGGATTATCTCCTTTGGTGGGTATGATGGCTCCGTCTATCTCATGGGCTGGACTGGTGGATATGTATTATTGGCACTCCTTCTCGCACCCTATCTGCGTAAGTTTGGGAAATTTACTGTGCCCGATTTTATTGGGGATCGTTACTACTCCAACACCGCACGGTCTGTCGCTGTGTTTTGCACTCTGATTATCTCTTTTACCTATATCGCTGGGCAAATGCGTGGTGTTGGTGTGGTGTTCTCTAGATACCTCGAAGTAGATATTGTCACTGGCGTACTCATTGGGATGGGAATCGTTTTATTTTATGCGGTTCTTGGCGGTATGAAAGGCATCACCTATACCCAAGTGGCGCAGTACTGTGTGTTGATTTTCGCTTTTATGGTGCCTGCTATATATATATCATTTTTAGTCACTGGCAATGTGGTTCCTCAGCTTGGCTTTGGATCAAGCGGAGCAGACGGTGTCTATCTCCTAGACAAGTTGGATGGTTTGCATAAAGAACTTGGATTCCATGAATACACCTCGGGAAGCAAGTCTCTATTTGATGTTTTCTGCATCACCATGGCACTTATGGTTGGAACAGCTGGACTCCCTCACGTTATTGTTCGCTTTTTCACGGTTAAAAAAGTAAGTGACGCTCGCAAGTCCGCTGGATGGGCGCTACTGTTCATTGCTATTCTATACACTACCGCACCCGCGATTGCCGTCTTTTCACGCACCAACCTCATTGAAACGGTCAGCAATCAACCTTACGATGAGATGCCTGAATGGTTTAGTAAGTGGGAAACCACTGGGCTTCTTGGCTTTACTGACAAAAATGAAGATGGACTCATTCAGTACAACGCCGATACAACAGTCAACGAACTCACCGTTGATGCCGATATCATGGTACTCGCCAATCCTGAGATTGCGCAACTGCCCAACTGGGTTATCGCACTGCTCGCAGCAGGCGCCCTAGCTGCAGCTCTTTCCACAGCCGCAGGACTCTTGCTCGTCATTTCCTCTGCCGTATCTCATGACTTGCTCAAAAAGATGGTAATGCCTGAAATTTCAGACGAGGCGAACTCATTGCAGCTCGTGTTGCTGCTACTGGAGCAGTATGTTTGGCTGGATGGTTTGGAATCAACCCCCCAGGATTTGTAGCAGCTACCGTTGCACTCGCCTTTGGACTCGCAGCATCTTCATTCTTCCCTGCAATAGTATTGGGCATCTTTTCGAAAAGAATCAATAAAGAAGGTGCCATTAGCGGTATGCTTGTTGGCATATCTCTTATGCTATTCTATATGTTGAAATTTAAGTTTGGATGGTTTGGTGGTGGCACAAAAGCTGATTGGTGGTTTGGGATATCCCCCGAGGGGTTTGGAACCGTTGCTATGATCGCCAACTTTTTGGTCACGCTAGTCGTTAGCCGTCAAACACCTGCTCCGAGTAATGAAATACAAAAACTGGTCGAAAACATTCGGAATCCCTAGACAAAGTGTGTGAAAAGCTACCGCTTTTTGTTCCCTTGTTTTTTTGAAAATCTCTTCCCTTTTGAACCGCCTTTAAAAGGATGATTTCCATCGGACGGCTTCTTAAACTTCCCTTTGGGTTTTGCTCCTGGTTTTTTTCCAAACTTTTTACCTGGTTTCCCGTCTGGTTTGTTCGCTGATTTTGCATCTGGCTTTCTACCGTACTTGTTTCCTGATTTTTTGCCTGGCTTTTTGCCTTGCTTTTTTGGAGATCGATCTGCCGTACCTTGATCGTGAAATGGGTGATCTGACTCAACAGGTATCTTCTGGCTAATCAACCGTTCGATGTCGCGAACATATCCCTTTTCTCCACCTGAGCAAAACGAAATAGCCTCACCAATTTCTTGCGCACGGCCTGTTCGTCCTATGCGGTGTACGTAGGTTTCTGGTACGTTAGGTAGGTCATAATTGACAACCAATGACAACTTACTTACATCAATCCCGCGTGCCGCAATATCCGTAGCAACCAACACAGAAAACTTTCCTTTCTTAAAGCGATCTAAGGTTTTCTGACGAGCATTTTGTGACTTGTTTCCATGAATTGCTTCGGACCTAATATTTGATTTGTGAAGTGACTTCACAATTTTATCGGCACCGTGTTTGGTACGTGAAAAAACCAAAATAGAAGCGTCAGGGTTCTCTTCAGCAACGTGTGAAAGCAAATCATTCTTGTTGGCCTTGCTTACATAATAAATCGACTGTGATACTTTTTCAGCAGTGGTTTGCTCAGGAGCGATTGTAACCCGCTTCGGGTTGTTTAAAATTTGGTCAGAAAGCGCAATAATTGATTCTGGCATCGTGGCAGAGAAAAACAGAGACTGTCTCTTTTCAGGAAGCTTTCCAATGATTTTTTTAATGTCGTGAATAAAGCCCATATCAAGCATCTGATCCGCTTCATCCAATACAAAATATTCGATTTGATTTAGACGAATATAACCCTGCCCAATAAGATCGAGAAGACGACCAGGTGTCGCAACCAAGATGTCTGCTCCATTTCGCAATGCGCTTGTTTGTTTGTGCTGACGAACACCCCCAAAGATCACAACGGTTTTAGCGCCGGTAAACTTCGAATAGCTTGCAATGTTATCAGAAATTTGCAACGCAAGTTCTCGTGTGGGCGAAATAATAAGTGCCTTGAGTTGGCGTCTCCCCTTTTTCTTTTGCTTGTGGTTACTTGTAGATATCCTTTGTAAAATTGGAATCGTAAACGCTGCTGTTTTACCAGTTCCCGTTTGAGCACTTCCCAACAAATCATGTCCATCAAGAAGAATAGGGATCGCTTGTTCTTGAATGGGTGTTGGCTCGGAATATCCTAGCTTTTCAATTGCTTTAAGTATCGGAGAGATAATCCCCAGGTCAGAAAATTTCATGGCTGCGAAGGTAGACTTATTGTTTAAATAACTCTCCTTAATCCGTTATTTATTCACTCCAAGGGTTTTAAGCGCTAAATATATGTTCTAAAACCCCGCTTTCTTCTCTTGGATTCCCTTACTTTTGCCGCTTAAATTTTGACAAATTGAAAGCATTTCATTTAAATAATAATAGTAAGGATTGGAGCATCAAAGATGATCTACTTTCAGGAATCACCGTTGCGCTGGCTCTTGTCCCCGAAGCAGTGGCATTTGCCTTTGTCGCCGGAATATCACCAATCGTTGGGCTTTATGGTGCCTTTTTAATGGGGCTTGTAACTTCTATTTTTGGTGGTCGTCCTGGCATGATTTCTGGAGCGACTGGCGCTATGGCCGTAGTGATGGTTCACCTTATTCGTGAGGGAAACACCATTGGCGGCAGTGAGTTTGCTGGTCTTCAATTTTTATTTGTCACACTTATATTCACTGGAATCATTCAAGTGGCTGCAGGTGCATTTCGTCTTGGGAAATTTGTGCGCATGATCCCACACTCCGTGATGATGGGATTTGTCAACGGCTTAGCAATTGTCATTTTTCTTTCTCAACTCGGTATGTTTAAAAGTCAAGGCGAATGGCTTGATGGTGCTCCCTTATTGACAATGCTCGGGTTGGTTGCTATTACAATGGGTATTATGATTGGTGTTCCCTATATAACCAAAAAGGTTCCTGCTGCACTAACCGCTATTGTTGTCGTGTCGTGTGTTGTGATTTTTGGTGGACTCGAAACAGAGACTGTCAAATCATTTATCGTAGCTAACGGTGGCGAGGGAATTCAGGCGGGCTTCCCAACAGCTGCCATTCCTGTCATCGATTTCACCATTGACAATCTACTCTTTATCCTTCCTTACGCCTTTATACTCGCATCCATTGGCTTGATTGAGTCGCTGATGACGCTCAACCTTATCGATGAACTCACAGACTCACACGGAAGTGGAAACCGCGAATGTGCAGCCCAAGGTTTGGGGAACATCGTTAATGGTTTTTTTGGGGGCATGGGTGGTTGCGCCATGATTGGGCAAAGCATCATCAATATCAAATCGGGAGGTCGTGGACGACTTTCGGGGATCACAGCAGCCCTAGCCTTGCTGTTTTTTATCCTTTTTGGAGCAACATACATAGAACAAATCCCCATAGCTGCCCTTGTTGGCGTTATGTTTATGGTGGTCATCGGTACCTTTGCTTGGAGCACCTTTAAGGTGTGGAACAAAGTTCCCCGCGCTGATATTATTGTCATCTTACTCGTCACAGGATTGACAGTTGCTTTTGATCTCGCCATTGCTGTATTTGCAGGGGTTATTGTCTCTTCCTTAGTCTTTGCTTGGGAAAATGCAAAACGTATTAGAGCTCGCAAGCGTGTTGATGAACACGGGGTAAAGCACTATGAGATTTACGGACCACTATTCTTTGGATCTATCGAATTATTCAACAGTAAGTTTGATGTGATCAACGATCCAGACGAGGTGATTATTGATTTTAAAGAGTCGCGAATCACGGATCAGTCTGCCATTGAATGTGTCAATAAGCTCACCGAACGATATTTGAAAAACAATAAGAATGTTCACCTCCGTCATTTGTCGTCCGACTGTGTGAAGCTTATCAAAAAAGCAGAGAAAATTTGTGATGTCAATATTTTAGAGGACCCAGACTATTTTGTCGCCATTGACAATTTTAGAAAAGCAAAAAAGGAGATGGCCTAGCAACGATCATACTTTTTTTAGTTGCGCCGATTTATGTATTTTGGAGGCTGATGAAAGAAGCACAAAAGTTAGACAATCCCGTATGGCATTCGCTACGAGAAACGCATAAGGCATTTTCAATCAACATCGATAATGTTTTGTTTTACGACCCCATTTATTGCCCTTTTGGTGGGCGCGAAGAACAAGTTCTGACTGTGGAAGCCATTGACCGTTACGCCCAACAGACAAGCCCTTTATATGTGGTTGGCAAAAAACCTGAATATTCAAATACGATGATTATGGAGGATAATATCCTCTGCAATCAAATGGTCTTAGATCAACCCATAAACATGGCTTGCGCAAGCCAAATTAAAACGCTTATCACACAACAGCACAAAAAAGAACTTCTCGAATTGGTCAATGTGGTTCAGCCTGGCTTTATCAAGAAAAAAACTCCTGATTTAGGTGCCTATTATGGAATCTACAATAATCATCAGCTCGTGGCCTTGGCAGGCGAACGCATGAAAATGAATGGCTATACCGAACTAAGTGCCGTTGTCACCCACCCTGATCATACAGGTAAAGGATTTGCCAGTCAGTTAATTAAACATGCCACGGACAAGATTTTTGATAATAATCAGATCCCCTATCTACACGTCTCCGAACGAAACACTAGGGCAATAAAAGTCTATGAAAAAGCTTGGATTTACCACTCGTCGCAAAATTTCTTTTTGGCGATTGGCACGCACTACATAATAATGATTTGTTTTGCTAGAAATTAATTTGTGAAATGCGAAAACTACAACCTAGACTGTGAATGTAAGATGGCACAGCCCATTGCACCGTCCTCTATAATAACCCTCCGTTTCTTAGCCTCTCCAACTGATTATCCTGTTTTCTAAAACCAAAAAAATCCCCAAAAACAAAAAATTATTCTTGAGGATAATCGTACACCCAATTGAGTTATTTTCGAAACAAAGCCTCAGATTAGTAAAGAATTTAAAGGGCTCGAACAAATAACATTCAAATATTAAAGCTAAATTAAATATGAGTTTGTAAAACTTTAATTTAACATTTGTTGATGCCTTTTTTTTCGACTTGGTGGCAGAAATGCTAATTCAATGTAATTCCATGATAAAATGGCTAAAATTAAAACCGAAATAATGGTAAAAACAAACATAAATAAAGGTGGATATATATCAAATAATCCAAAATGAATAAAAACTTGAATTAAAGGAAAATGATAGATATAAATTCCATAAGTGAAATCCCCGTATCTACTGAAGTTGTTTAAAAACTTAAAGCTATACGCCAAATAAAACACCATAAATCCAAAGGCAATCGGTTTAAAAACTTGAATTTCTAAAACAAACTGTTCTAAAATAAAGAGCAATAGACTTGGAATTATAATGAGATGTTTCCGTTTGAATAAAAAATCGAAGTTTCTATAAAATAAAATCCCAACGGAAAAAAAAGAAAAAGCACCTGGTAACTGCTTTGCAATCCTATAATTATTTTGAGCAATGAAATAATTAAAATATACTATCGACACTACATAAGTGATCACAATTAACATATTAAAGTTGATGTATTTTTTTTGGAAAAGCCAATAAAAGATGGGTAGAGAAAGATAAAATGCCTCCTCAATTTTTATGGTCCAAAGTGCCCCATTAATAGCGCAAATTTCATGTGTTTCAAAAACGCCCGGCAAACATGGTTCGAAATAATTTTGAAAAGAGAGATTGGCTAAGAGATATCTCCAAAATTGACCATTAAAAAAATATTCTGCAGCCGATTTGGAAGAAACAAAAAATAGGAAAAAAGCAGAAATTAGGATGACAAATAAGTATGCCGGAAAAATTCTTTTAATTCTTCTAAGTATGTAATCTTTTGTGGTTAAACTAAACTCAAAACTTTTTGCAATTAAAAACCCACTAATGATGAAAAACCCGTCAATTGCCAATCTGGTATTGAAAAACTTCTTAATTGGTAAAAAAAAATCAACTGCACTTAACTCGATGAAATGTGAAATTGCAATTGTTAAAGCAAAAACAAATCTTAAAAAATCAAAGTTGTTAATGTTAATTTTTTTCAAAAAATAAAT